>Ga0065721_10003606_pt1 | contig 161772 bp, 154 predicted proteins | sample Mesricmetagenome_FD_59108 | JGI IMG/M metagenome (GOLD analysis project Ga0065721, IMG submission 59108) | Mesophilic microbial community from rice straw/compost enrichment Sample: eDNA_1 v2 (version 2) | ecosystem: Engineered > Solid waste > Grass > Composting > Bioreactor | place: USA...
AACTCAACGCCGACCCGCAAGCCGCCGAGCGCTGGAAAGACCTGCGCGGCGATTTCGAGGCCTGGAGACGCAACCACCAATCCCCAACCCTTTCGAGCAGAGGAGCATGACATGACCGCCACAGTCGCAGCCGAAGCCAGGACCCCGCCGCGCATCACGCGCAAGGACCCGCTTGCCCCGATCCTCGATCGCCACCGGCCGACCGGGGCGTGAACTTCGTCGGCTACCGCATCTGGCCGACCCACAAGCTGCTCCGCCGCGACAGCGTCACCCGCGCAAAACGCAAGATCCGCGCTTGGCGCACGGCCGGAGATAGCGAACGGCTGGAAAAGTTCCTCGCCGCCTGGCTCGGTCACGCCAGCTGGGCCGACAGCCGCAACCTGCTCAGAAGCATGGAGCTGGTATGATGAAGACACAGCGCGCGGATATTCTTCCCGTTTCCCTGCCGCCGCGTGGACTGGCGCGCGAGCAGGCCGCCGCCTATATCGGTGTTTCGGCCAGCCTGTTTGACCTGATGGTGAAAGATGGCAAGATGCCGAAGCCGAAAAGGGTGAACACCCGGACCTTATGGGATCGCCTGGCGCTCGACCGGGCCTTCGCGCGTCTGCCCGGCGGCGATGATGAGGAAGAAGACGACTGGTCGACGGAAGCCTGATGCCGAAAAAGTTCTCCAGAAAATACGTTGTCGAGGACAGAACCGACGGCGTATTGCGCTTTTACTTCCGCAGGCGCGGCCAGCGCAAGGTTCGCCTGCCCGGAGTTCCCGGCAGCGACGAGTTCAACGAGGCTTACTACCGGGCGCTGAACGGCGAGGTCGAGGAGAAGCCGGCAGGGCCGAAGCTGTCGACGAAAGGAACGCTGCGCTGGCTCTGCGAGCAATACTTCCAGTCGGCCGAATACAGGCGCCTGGACCAACGCACCCGCCATGTCCGCAAGCTGATCATCGAGCACATGTGGGCCGAGCCGATCCGGCCGGGATCCAAGAAGATCTTCGAGGATATGCCGCTCACGGCAATCAACGCAAAGGCCGTGCGGACGCTGCGGGACCGCAAGGCGGATACTCCGGAGGCCGCCAACAGTCGCGTGAAGGCGTTGCGGGCCGTCTTCTCATGGGCGTGCATGCCGGACGTCGAACTGCTGGCAGGAAACCCCGCGCGTGACGTGGCCTTCTTCGCGCAGCAGGGAGATGGCTATCATTCATGGACGGAAGACGAGATCGCCCGCTTCGAGAAAGCGCATCCGATCGGCACAAAGGCGAGACTGGCGCTTGCGCTTTTCCTCTACACGGCCCAGCGCCGCAGCGACATTGTCCTGTTCGGACGCCAGCATATAACCAACGGCTACCTGAAATTCACTCAGTTCAAGGGCAGGAAGAAGAATCCGGTCACGCTCGAAATCCCGGTCCACCCGAAGCTGCAGAAGATCATCGACGCATCGCCGTGTGGTGATCTGACCTTCCTGGTGACGGAGTTCGGGAAGGGCTTCACGTCCGCCGGCTTCGGCAACTGGTTCCGTGAACAGTGCAATAAGGCCGGACTGCCGCACTGCTCCGCCCATGGATTGCGCAAGGCCGCATCGGCACGTCTGGCCGAACGCGGCGGCACGGAGAAACAGATCATGGCCATTACCGGTCACATGACGTCGAAGGAGGTGTCCCGCTATACCAAGGCCGCGAACCAGAAGCGACTGGCAAAGGCCGCGATCGATCTCCTCGCGGCAGACGATGATGCGCCCGAAAGGTGAACGAATGTGTCCAGCTTTTCGGGGTGGTGCAAGTTTTCTGGACACTGAGAGCCAGAAAACAAAATGAAATCAACCGCAAAAAAGATCGCTGGTGCCCCATGCCGGAATCGAACCAGCACTCCTTTCGGAACTCGATTTTGAGTCGAGCGCGTCTACCAGTTCCGCCAATGGGGCAATCCATGCGTTCTCGTTCGGTAGAACAGCGCCGGACTATACGAAGCGGGTATCGCCGGTCAACCGGGTTTTTGGTCGGGCGATCACGCGAATGTGGACGCGGCCTGCCTTTCCGTGATGTGGCCGCCCATTTACAAGGTCAGGTCGCCGGAAATAAAACGGCGCGGAACCGCTGACCGGAAGCCTGAATGCTCCCTCGTCTCCTTCTGGACCATTGCGCCTGCCGGGAGAGCTGGTGCGCCATCTCCGTCGATAGTGACTGGGACAGAGTGCCGCCGTCCCGGCAGGGTTTGAGTGCGCTATAACCGGAGCGGCAGCGCCTGCCGAATACACGGAGAAGAAAGCCGATGAACGACGTTTTGAAGAAGCCCTCGACGGGCCTTGTCGCCGGGATCGTCACCGTCGGTATGGCGATCGTCGTCGGTTCGGCGCTCGCCTTCGAACATATCGGCGGCTATATTCCCTGCGCGCTCTGCCTGATGCAGCGCAATCCCTATTACATCGGCATCCCGCTTGGCGTTCTCGCCGTCCTCTCGGTCGTGTTCAGACTACCGGCCTGGATCACCAAAACCCTGTTGGTCGCCATCGGCGTGCTGATGGTGGTCGGCGCCGGCATGGGCGTCTATCACTCCGGCGTCGAATGGAAGTTCTGGGAAGGCCCGACGAGCTGCAGCATCACGGCGGCGGGCGCGGGTTCTTCCGGCGGCGATATCCTCGCCCAGCTCAACGAGGTCAAGGGACCGTCGTGCACCGAGGCGACGCTTCGGGTTCTCGGCCTCTCCTTCGCGGGATGGAACGTGCTGACCAGCATCGTTCTGGCGGCACTCGCCTTCTGGGGCGCGACGCGCAAGAGCGCGTAAGGATCAGGGCTGCAGTTCGCTGTCCCAGTAGAGATAGTCGATCCAGCTGTCGTGCAGGTAGTTCGGCGGGAACAGCCGACCGTTGTTGTGCAGGTCCTGCACGGTCGGGCGGTAGGGTTTCTGGTGCGGGAACATCTGCGCCTGCTTCGGCAACTTGCTGCCCTTCTTCAGGTTGCAGGGCGAACATGCGGCGACGACGTTTTCCCAAGTCGTCTCGCCGCCATGGGACCGCGGGATGACGTGGTCAAAGGTCAGGTCCTCGTGCGCGCCGCAATACTGGCACTCGAATCTGTCGCGCAGGAAGACGTTGAAGCGGGTGAACGCCGGATTGCGTGTCGGCTGGACATAGGTCTTGAGGCTGACGACGCTCGGAACCCGCATGGAAAAACTCGGCGAGCAGACGCAGTGCTCGTATTCCGCGATGATGTTCACGCGGTCGAGAAAGACGGCCTTGATCGCATCCTGCCAGGACCAGAGCGATAGCGGATAATAGCTGAGCGGCCTGTAATCGGCATTCAGCACGAGCGCCGGCAGGGAATTGGGAGAAACTGCAATCGTCAAGGCATTCTCCTGAGCGATTCGGTATCCACACCCTGTATATTAGGTCCGTTGTGACAGGATTGTGAAGTGTAATATCTTCAGCCGCTTCAACCCTGCGTCTCATTGGCGGACGGCGTGGCGTCACGCCCGAGGCGAACGGCGTAAAAAGCCCAGAAAAGCCGGGCCGCGATGGACCGCCAGGGGCTCCACCGCGCCGACATTTCGCGCACCGCTGAAATGTCGGGACGGGCGTCCAGACCGAAGGCCCAGCCGACGGACGCGCGCAACGCCACGTCGCCGGCCGGAAAGACATCCGGATGCCCGCCGCAGAACATCAGGTAGACCTCCGCCGTCCAGGGACCGATTCCGGGAAGCCGGGTCATCTCTGCCATCGCCTCGTCGAGCGGCGCCCGAGCCACCGCGTCGAGATCGATCCCGCCCGTGACGACCGCCTCGGCAAGAGCGGCGAGCGTGCGGGCCTTGGCTCGCGACAGGCCAAAGCCCGCCACATGGCCTTCTTCTTCGCACGCCAGATAGATCGCAGCCGTCGGTACCGGACCGGTGGCTTGCAGGATGCGCGACCACATCGCATCGGCGCTGGCCCGCGACACCATCTGCGAAACGACGATGTGGGCAAGCCCGGCGAAGCCCGGTTCCGCGAAGCGCAGCGGCAGTGGTCCGGCCCTGTCGGCAATTGGCACGAGGCGCGGATCGATCTCCAGCAGGGCCGCAAGCCCGGCCTCGACGTCGTCGATCGATCGGATGGGGTTCATGAATGATGGCTCTTGGTGCCGGTTCGGGTTCATGGCAGAAGGAAGCATGCACGCCGGCAATCCGCAACGTCCACCCGTTTTCCGCTTCGCCCCGAGCCCCAACGGGCCGCTGCATCTCGGCCACGCGCTCTCGGCTATCCTCAACCACGACATGGCGAAGGCGGCCGGCGGCCGCTTCCTGCTCAGGATCGAGGACATCGACGTCACCCGCTGCACGCCCGCATTCGAGCAGGCCGTCTATGACGATCTCGCCTGGCTCGGCCTGCACTGGGAGACCCCGGTCCGACGGCAGTCGGATCACATAGCCCACTATCGGTCGGCGCTCGACCGGCTGATTGGGATGGGCCTCGCCTATCCCGCCTTCATGACGCGCGGCGAGGTGAAGGCGGCTGTGGCGGCCGCGGAGGCGAACGGTGCGGTCTGGCCGCGCGACCCCGACGGCGCGCCACTCTATCCTCCGGCCGACCGCAAACTGGACGAGCCGACCCGCGCATCGCGCATAGCCGCCGGCAACCGTCACGCCTGGCGGCTCGACATGGCGAAAGCCGTGTCGATAGCCGGCGATGGACTGAACTGGCAGGAAAGCGGCGACGGCGAGACTGGCACGATCGTGGCCGATGCCGGCGCCTGGGGAGACGTGGTGCTCTGGCGCTCGGACGCGCCGTCGAGCTATCACCTCTCGGTCGTACTCGACGACGCGCTGCAGGGTGTCACCCATGTGGTGCGAGGGCTCGACCTCTTCCACGCCACGGCCGTGCACCGGCTGTTGCAGCGCCTGCTGGACCTGCCGGAACCGCTCTATCACCACCACCGGCTGATCCTCGATGGCGACGGGCGCAAGCTCTCCAAGAGCGAGGGCTCTACCGGTATCGCTGAATTGCGCGGGAAAGGCTTTACTCCGTCAGATGTTCGCCGCCTCGTCGGGATTGTCACCGACTGATCCGCGCCGCTCCATGGTGAACTTCATCAGCGCGGCGTTGAACTCCGCGCCGATCAGGAAGATCACGCCGATCATGTAGAGGAAGACGATGACGATCATGATCGAGGCGAGACCGGCATAGGTCGCCGCATAGTTGGCGAAGCTGCTGAGATAGGAGGCGAAGATCAGCGCCCCGACCATCCAGAGCAGCAGGGTCAGCACGACACCGGGCAGGACGTCGATCAGGCGACGATGCCCGGCGGGCAGGCCGAGGTGGGAGAGCACGAGCCCGACGATCAGAAGCGTGGCGGTGCCGACCAGGCGCCAGTTGGCGATGGTCGCAAGCCAGGAATGCATCCACGGAAACCAACGCTCCCCGAAGGCAAGCGCCACCGGCACCGCCACCAGCAGCAGGCTGACGACGGCCAGCACGGCGACGGCGCCGAGCATGAAACCGAGGCTGAGGAGGCGCGTGACGTACCACGGCCGGCTCTCGGTGACCCGATAGGCGCGATTGAGACCGGCTCGCAGCGCCTCCACCCCGTTCGAGGCGAAATAGGCCGCGGCAAGCACGGAAACCGTCAGCAGCCCGCCGCGCGGCATGGTCAGCACGTTCAGGAGTTCGTCGGAAAGCGGCTTGGCGATCGCCGCCGGCCAGGTATCGAAGATGAGGTGGATCGCCGTATCGGAAAACTGGTCGGCCCCGAGAAAACCGGCGAGTGCCGTGCCGAAGATCAGGAAGGGAAAGACCGCAAGCAGCGCGGAAAGGGCGACATGGCTCGCCATCGCCCAGCCATCGTCCTCGCTGAAGTGATAGACCGCATCGAACGACACCCTGTAGAGCATGCGCAGGAATGTCGACATAAGTTCTCCCCGGTGTGGTCGGGCGATTGTCACCCTTTGACGAATATGGGAAACCCTGACCGATTGTACAGGATTTGAGCGCATGGCCGAGCCCAGCACCATCATCGTCACCGGCTGTTCATCGGGCATCGGCGCCTATTGCGCAAGGGCCTTGAAGGCCGAAGGCTGGCGGGTCTTCGCCACCGTGCGCAAGCCCGAGGATCTTGCCTCGCTGGAGGCGGACGGGCTCGAGGCCCTGCTGATGGATTACACCGACGAGGCGAGCATCGCCGCTCTGGTGGATACGGTATCCGGGCGCACCGGCGGCCGTATCGACGCGCTGTTCAACAACGGCGCCTACGGCCAGCCGGGCGCGGTCGAGGACCTGTCGATGGAGGCGTTGCGCCAGCAGTTCGAGACGAACCTGTTCGGCTGGCACGACCTGACGCGGCGCGTCATTCCGCTGATGCGGGCGCAGGGCCATGGACGGATCGTGCAATGCTCCTCCATCCTCGGCCTGATGACCTATCGCTATCGCGGCGCCTATGCGGCATCGAAGTATGCGCTCGAGGGCTTGAGCCTGACCATGCGCATGGAGCTCGAAGGCAGCGGCATCCACGTGAGCCTGATCGAGCCGGGACCGATCGAAAGCCGCTTCACCGCCAATGCGCTCGCAAAGATCGAGAAGAACATCGATCTGGTAAATTCGCCGCACGCGAAGGAATACGAACGCCAGCTCGCGCGCCTTAAAGGCACCGGCCCGGTCAACCGCCACAAGCGCGGGCCGGACGCGGTCTACGAAGTCCTGCGCCACGCCTTGACCGCGAGGCGACCCCGACCACATTATCTCGTAACCACACCAGCCAAGCAGGGGGCAATTCTGAAACGACTGCTGCCCGCGAGCCTGTTCTACAGGCTGATGCGATCGCTGGATTGAAAGCTACAGAAAAGGCAATCCGAATTCATGTCCAGCTTCACTTCGATCCTGGCCCTCATCGTGATGGGTCTCGTCGTCCTCGTCCTGATACGCGGCCTGTTCAACATGATGAAGGGCGGTGACGGCAACCTGTCCAACAAGCTGATGCGGATGCGCATCTTCCTGCAGGCCATTGCGGTGGCGCTGATCATGCTGACATTGTGGCTGACGGGTGGCGGTCGATAGGAAGAGCCTGACATGGTGAAGCTCAACAAGATCTACACCCGCACCGGCGACAACGGTACGACCGCGCTGGTCAGCGGGCCGCGGCGGCTGAAGCACGATCTCCGCGTCGAGGCCTACGGCACGGTCGACGAGACCAATTCTGCCGTCGGCGTCGCCCGGCTTCACGTCGGCTCGATGCCGGATCTCGACGCCATGCTGCTCAGGGTACAGAACGATCTCTTCGACCTCGGCGCCGATCTGGCGGCACCCGATACCGGCGAACCGCTCTCCTATGAGCCTCTGCGGATCATTCAGGCGCAGGTCGACCGGCTGGAAAAGGAGATCGACCTTCTGAACGCCGAACTCGATCCCTTGAAGTCTTTCGTCCTGCCGGGCGGCAGTCCCGCCGCCGCCAATCTGCACCTCGCCCGCACAGTGGCACGCCGCGCCGAGCGCATCATGGTGGAACTGTCGCACCTCGACGGCGAGACGGTGCAGGCCCCGGCGCTGAAATACATCAACCGCCTCTCCGACTTCCTGTTCGTCGCGGCTCGCTACGCCAACGACAAGGGCAAGGCCGACATCCTCTGGGTGCCGGGCCAGAACCGCTGACGCGATAGGAGGCGTTCTTGTTCATTCCTCTGCACGACAGGAATGCCCTCAGGCATATCCGTTTCCAGTACGTGACCTTCGGCCTGATCGTGGCCAATGTCGCAACCTATATCCTGTCCGTGCTGGCGCTACCGGAAAACACGATGAACGAGACCGTCTTCAGCCTCGGCTTCATCCCGGCAATCGTTTTCGACTACGCCGTACTGGATCCCTCACTCATACTCGTGCCGCCGGACGTCACGGTGCTCACCTATTCGTTCCTGCACAACGACCTCATCCATCTCGGCACCAACATGCTGTTCCTCTGGGTATTCGGCGACAATGTCGAGGACGCGATGGGGCATGTCCGCTTCCTGATCTTCTATCTGCTGTGCGCCATTGCCGGCGCCTATTTCCATGGCCTCGTCGGACCACAGTCGCAGTTGCCACTGATCGGCGCCTCGGGCGCGGTGTCGGGCGTGGTTGCCGCCTACCTGATGCTGCATCCGAAGGTGCGGGTCTGGGTGCTGGTTTTCATGCGCTTTCCGCTGCCATTGCCTGCCTATATTCCACTGCTTCTCTGGATCGGTCAGCAGTTCGTGATGCTAGCCACCGATTTCGGTTCGAACGTCTCGTGGGGCGCCCATGTCGGCGGCATCCTCGCCGGTGCGCTATTGGTGCTGGTCCTGCGTCGCCGCGGCGTGCCGCTGTTCGATCGGACCATCGTCACGCCGCGCTCCGTCGAGCATAAGGAGATGCCGCCTCAAACCGCTCCCGCGACCCTTCCCTCCCCAACAAGGCAGACCGTGCACTGGGGCCGATAAGCCTTTTTTAATCTTTGACGCTCACGTAAACGTAAATTAATCGGTTTAAGGCCGGAAATGCGACGGTACGGGCGTTGTGTTTGCGAAAAAAATGCTTATCCATGTCGCCCACTGACTATCGGAGGACCGCCTGATGGCGCATTTTCAGGCCGGGCAATGAAGGAAGGAACTCATGAAAGTACTCGTCACCGTTAAGCGGGTTGTGGACTACAACGTCAAGATCCGCGTCAAGCCGGATGGAACGGGCGTTGAGCTCGCCAACGTGAAGATGTCGATGAACCCGTTCGACGAGATTTCCGTCGAGGAAGCCCTGCGGCTGAAGGAAGCCGGCAAGGCCGAAGAGGTTGTCGTCGTCTCGATCGGCCCGGCCAAGGCAGAGGAAACGCTGCGTACCGCCCTTGCCATGGGCGCCGACCGCGCGATCCTGGTCGAGACCGACGATGCCGTCGAGCCGCTCGCCGTCGCCAAGATCCTGAAGGGCGTGATCGAAGCCGAACAGCCCGGCCTCGTCATCACAGGCAAGCAGGCGATCGATGACGATTCGAACCAGACCGGCCAGATGCTCGCCGCCCTGCTCGGCTGGGGCCAGGCCACCTTCGCCTCCAAGCTCGAAATCAAGGACGGCTCCGCCGACGTCACCCGCGAAGTCGACGGCGGCCTGCAGACGATCAACGTCAAGCTGCCTGCGGTCGTGACCACCGACCTGCGCCTCAACGAGCCACGCTACGCCTCGCTGCCGAACATCATGAAGGCCAAGAAGAAGCCGCTCGACAAGAAGAGCCCGGCCGATTTCGGCGTCGACACCACACCGCGCCTCAAGGTGTTGAAGACCGAGGAACCCGGCGGCCGCAAGGCGGGCGTCAAGGTGAAGTCGGTCGCCGAACTGGTCGAAAAGCTCAAGACCGAAGCCGGCGTGCTCTAATCGGAACGGACAGGAGACAAACGATATGGCCATTCTTCTTCTGGCAGAACACGACAACACCACCGTATCCGACCAGACCGCCAAGACGCTGACCGCCGCCGCCAAGATCGGCGGAGACGTGCACGTGCTGGTCGCCGGCTCCGGCGCCAAGGCAGCGGCCGATGCCGCCGCCAAGCTCTCTGGCGTGTCAAAGGTGCTGCTCGCCGACGACGCCTCGCTCGCCAATAACCTCGCGGAGCCGCTGGCCGCGACGATCATCGCGCTCGCGCCAGCCTATGACGTGATCATTGCCCCGGCCACCTCGGTCGGCAAGAACGTGCTGCCGCGCGTAGCCGCCCTGCTCGACGTGGCGCAGGTCTCGGAAATCATCGAAGTCGTCTCGGCCGACACGTTCAAGCGTCCGATCTACGCCGGCAATGCCATCCAGACCGTCCAGTCGACCGACGCCAAGAAGGTCATCACCGTGCGCACGGCTTCCTTCGCCGCCGCGGGTCAAGGCGGCTCGGCTCCGGTCGAGACCGTATCGGCCAGCGCCAACCCCGGTGTTTCGAGCCACGTCGCCGACGCGCTGTCCTCGTCCGATCGTCCGGAACTGACGTCTGCCAAGATCATCATCTCGGGTGGCCGCGCGCTCGGCTCTGCCGAGAAGTTCAAGGAAGTCATCCTTCCCGTCGCCGACAAGCTCGGCGCCGCCGTCGGCGCCTCGCGCGCTGCGGTCGACGCCGGCTACGCACCGAACGACTGGCAGGTCGGCCAGACCGGCAAGGTCGTCGCTCCGCAGCTCTACATCGCCTGCGGCATCTCGGGCGCGATCCAGCACCTTGCAGGGATGAAGGACTCCAAGGTCATCGTCGCGATCAACAAGGACGAGGAAGCTCCGATCTTCCAGGTCGCCGATTACGGTCTCGTCGCCGACCTTTTCGAGGCTCTGCCGGAACTCGAAAAGGCACTCTGAGACTTCCGCTTTCGCACCTGCGAAAAGACTGGAAAAACGACTGAACCGCGTCTATCAATTCTGCCGGGCTTCCACGAAGCCCGGCATTTCTTTTTCTAAGAACAAACGCGCCTGGGGAGAGAGCGATGGATACGACGATCAGCAATGTTGGGATCATTGGAGCCGGCCAGATGGGCTGCGGCATCGCCCAGGTCTCGGCACTCGCCGGCTACAAGGTGACCCTCTACGATCTGGCCAAGGAGCGAACCGAGGCAGGGCTCGCCACCATCAACGGCAATCTCGCCCGCCAGGTCAGCAACGGCAAGCTCTCCGACGAGGATCGCAAGGCAGCGCTCTCGCGCATTTCCGGGACCATCGATATCAATGACCTCGCGCCGATGGACCTGGTCATCGAAGCAGCCACCGAGGATGAGAGCGTCAAGCGCAAGATCTTCGCCCAGGTCTGCCCGATCCTGAAGCCGGAGGCGCTGCTTGCCACCAACACCTCCTCCCTGTCGATCACGCGTCTTGCCTCCGCGACCGATCGCCCCGAGCGCTTCATGGGCATCCATTTCATGAACCCGGTGCCGGTGATGAAGCTGGTCGAGCTGGTGCGCGGCATCGCCACCGAGGAACTGACCTTCTCCACCGCCAAGCAATTCGTCTCCTCGCTCGACAAGACGATCACAGTCGCCGAGGATTTCCCCGCCTTCATCGTCAACCGCATCCTGCTGCCGATGATCAACGAGGCGATCTACACGCTCTACGAGGGTGTCGGCACGGTGGAAGCGATCGATACCGCGATGAAGCTCGGCGCCAACCACCCGATGGGCCCGCTACAACTCGCCGACTTCATCGGCCTCGACACCTGTCTGTCGATCATGCAGGTGCTCTACGACGGTCTCGCCGACTCCAAATACCGCCCATGCCCGCTGCTGGTGAAATACGTCGAAGCCGGCTGGCTCGGCCGCAAGTCCGGCCGCGGCTTCTACGACTATCGCGGCGACGTGCCGGTTCCGACGCGGTAATTCTTCACTCAATAGCAATATCGGTCTTCGAGAAATCATTGCCCTTGAACAGCAAGGGCAATCCGTGGGCTTTCGCGCAGGCATAGGACATGCAATCGGCGAGATTGAGCTGGAGTGGATGACCGCGCCCCTTGCCGTAATCGGCAAAAGCCCGGACCGCGGCCGTGGCGATCGGACCATCGATAGGTAGAAGACCGATATCGGCCTCGCGGAGCAGCGCCTGGATGCGGGTTTCCACCATCACCGGATCGAGGTCGAGCAGGGTCGCGAGCCGCATCGACGCCTCAAGCACGACCAGAGCTGAGGTAAAACCGTTCACTCGCCTGTTCGATGCGGTCCGCAAAGAGAGCGGCATCGGTCTCGTCAGCCAGAAGAGCGACGATGACCGACGTGTCGATGAACATCAGGAATGGCCCCACATGTCATCGATTTCATCTTTATCCATAACCCGCCCGTGCGGTCCCGCCTGGGATTTGAGGTCGGCAGCAATGCGCGCCACCCTGTCGGCAAGGCTGGTTTTCTTGCTCTCACGCCGCAACTCACCCTCGAGAGCCTGAATGACAGCCGTCGTCATGGTCACCTTGCGTCTTTCCGCAAGTTCCTGCGCCAGCCTGCGGGCACGCGCATCCCGGATTTGAAGCGTCATGACGATACCTCGTTGCTGACCGGCAAGGTATCATGAAAAAAAATGGAAAGTCATCCATACGCACAAGAGCCGAGGCTCTCACGCGCCTTTCGCGGCCGTAATCAGCGCTTTCGCGTCGTTGCTGTCCCAGGCGGCGGGGCCGTTCATAGCGCCGAGCAGGCAGCCCTTCTCGTCGAGCAGCAGCGTTGCGGGCAGTCCGAACGCGAGACCTTCCTTCTTCATCGTGTTGAACACACCCATCGAGGAATCGCGATAGAAACCCAGGCTTTGCACGCCGATTTCGTCGAGGAAGGCCTTCGGCTTATCCTCGGTGCCCGTGTCGATGTTGATCGCAAGGACCTCGAACTTCTCTCCGCCCATTGCCTTCTGCAGGTTGTCGAGCGCCGGCATTTCCTCACGGCAGGGTACGCACCATGTGGCCCAGAGATTGACGAGCAGCGTCTTGCCGGCGAAGGCTTCGAGGGTGGTATCCGCACCAGATGGATCCCTGAACGACAGATTGCTGATCTTGCGCGGCTCGCTCGCCGCGACCAGTGCCGCCACCTGCCCGTGGATCACGGGCTTCAAGGCGGCCGCGCGCTCGACCGCTGCACCGCATTGGGTTGCATCCGCCGAGGCGACGCCATTGCCATAACCCGCCTGCTTCACGTATACCGCCACCGCGCCGGCCACGATGCCGGCAACCGCCGCGATCACAACCAGTCTGGCCGAGGGAAGTCCGAGAGGTCTTTTCCGGGTCATGCAAGTCTCCAGGGGCATAAAATGGCTGACGGAACCAAGGACGGAAAATCCTCCAACCAGATGTGGGGCGGCCGCTTCGCGTCCGGTCCCTCCGCCATCATGGAGGAGATAAATGCCTCGATCGGTTTCGACAAGAAGCTCTACGCCCAGGACATCCGCGGCTCGATGGCGCATGCAACCATGCTGGCCCATCAAGGCATCATTTCGTCCGAGGACAAAGACAAGATCCTTCACGGACTGAACACGATCCTGTCAGAGATCGAAAGCGGAAAATTCGAGTTCTCCCGCAAGCTCGAGGACATCCACATGAACGTCGAGGCGCGGCTGGCCGAACTGATCGGCCCCGCTGCCGGCCGGCTACACACCGCCCGCTCGCGCAACGACCAGGTGGCGCTCGACTTCCGCCTCTGGGTCAAGGAAGAGCTGCAGAAAACCGAAGTCGCGCTTTCCGGCCTGATCGCCGCCTTCCTCGACCGCGCCGAAGAACATGCCGAAAGCGTCATGCCCGGCTTCACCCATCTGCAGACCGCCCAGCCGGTGACCTTCGGCCACCATTGCATGGCCTATGTCGAGATGTTCGGCCGCGACCGCCAGCGGGTGCGCCACGCAATCGAACACATGGACGAAAGCCCGATCGGCGCCGCGGCACTCGCCGGCACCGGTTTTCCGATAGACCGCCACATGACGGCGAAGACGCTCGGCTTCCGCGAGCCGACCCGCAACTCGATCGATACCGTTTCCGACCGCGACTTCGCGCTCGAATTCCTGTCGATCGCCTCGATCTGCGCCACCCACCTGTCGCGGCTCGCCGAGGAGATCGTCATCTGGTCGACGCCGCAGTTCGGCTTCATCCGCCTCTCCGACGCCTTCTCGACCGGCTCCTCGATCATGCCGCAGAAGAAGAATCCGGACGCCGCCGAACTGGTGCGCGCCAAGACCGGCCGCATCAACGGCTCCCTGATCGCGCTTCTGACGGTCATGAAGGGGCTGCCGCTCGCCTATTCCAAGGACATGCAGGAAGACAAGGAACAGGTGTTCGACGCCGCCGAGAGCCTGGAACTGGCAATCGCCGCCATGACCGGCATGGTGCGCGACATGACCGTCCGTACCGATCGGATGAAGGCTGCAGCCGGCTCCGGCTATTCGACCGCGACCGACCTTGCAGACTGGCTGGTGCGAGAGGCTGGTCTGCCCTTCCGTGACGCCCACCATGTGACCGGCCGCGCCGTGGCTCTGGCCGAAGAGAAGGGCTGCGACCTCGCGGAACTCTCGCTGGAAGACCTGCAGTCGATCAATCCGGCGATCACCGCCGGCATCTTCGACGTGCTGACCGTCGAGGCATCGGTTGCCAGCCGCAAGAGCTTCGGTGGCACGGCGCCGTCGGAAGTGAAGAAGCAGATCGCCTGGTGGCGGGAGCGCAACTGATCAATTCCGCAGCCGCTTGCATCACGAGAATTAGGGTGCACAAGGCCCGATTTTCCGTTACAGGCTAGGACATCAAATTCCTTTGGGCCGGATCATGACCAAGACTTTCCGACGCATGTTCGTGGTGACACTCGTTCTCGCCGCCGCTCCCACGGTGCTGGCCGGCTGCGGTCGCAAGGGCGACCTCGACCCGCCGAACCTGCCGGCGGAAAAACAGAACAAGCTGTCGACGCCGAGCAAGCAGCCGGTGCGCGACGATCCGTTCGTTCTCGATCCGCTTCTCTGACAGGCCAGTTCCCGTGAACCATTTCGAATATCGCGACGGCATCCTCTACGCAGAGGGCGTTCCCGTACCGGAGATCGCCAAGGCGGTCGGCACGCCGTTCTACGTCTATTCGACGGCGACGCTGGAACGGCACTACAACGTGTTCTCCAAGGCCTTCGACGGCGTGGACGCCATGGTCTGCTTCGCGATGAAGGCCAATTCCAACCAGGCCGTCATCCGGACGCTGGCCCGGCTCGGCGCCGGTGTCGACGTGGTGTCGGAAGGCGAACTGCGCCGTGCGCTCGCTGCCGGAGTTCCGGCAAACCGCATCATGTTCTCCGGCGTCGGCAAGACCGTGCGGGAGATGGACCTCGCGCTCGAAGCCGGCATCTACTGCTTCAATGTCGAATCCGAACCGGAACTCGAAGTGCTGAGCGCCCGCGCCCAGAAGCTCGGCAAGGAGGCTCACGTCTCCTTCCGCATCAATCCGGATGTCGACGCCAAGACGCACGCCAAGATCTCGACCGGCAAGAAGGAGAACAAGTTCGGCATCTCCTACGAGCGCGCCCGCCCCGTCTATGCCCGCGCCGCGACGCTTCCCGGCATCAAGGTCACCGGCATCGACATGCATATCGGCAGCCAGATCACCGACCTGCAGCCGTTCGAGGACGCCTTCCGCCTGCTGCGCGAACTGGTCGAGACGCTGCGCGCCGAGGGGCACACGATCGACCACGTCGACGTCGGCGGCGGTCTTGGCATTCCCTACCGCGACGACAACAATCCGCCGCCGGAACCGGACGCCTATGCCACGATCGTCAAGGACCAGCTGGCCAGCCTCGGCTGCAAGATCGTCACCGAGCCGGGCCGCCTGATCGTCGGCAATGCCGGCATCATGGTGACCGAGGTGATCTTCGTGAAGGATGGCGGGGAAAAGACCTTCGTCATCGTCGACGGCGCGATGAACGACCTGATCCGGCCGACGCTTTACGAAGCGCATCATGAAATCCGTCCGGTCGTCATCTCCGCCGCCAGTGCGCCACGCATCCGCGCCGATGTGGTTGGCCCGGTCTGCGAGACCGGAGACTATCTCGCCCTCGACCGCGAAATGGCGATGCCGAAGCCGGGCGACCTGCTCGCAGTCGGCACAGCCGGTGCCTACGGTGCGGTTCAGGCGAGCACGTACAACAGCCGCCTGCTGATCCCGGAAGTGCTGGTGAAGGGCGATGAGTTCCACGTCGTGCGCCCGCGCCAGACGTATGACGATCTCATCGGGCTCGATTCCGTTCCCGCCTGGCTCGACTGAGCCGATCACGGCGATATGAACCGGAAAAAGCGGACGCAACCGGCGCCCGCCCTCGTCTTCGCCACAAAGAGTGTTATCTTTCTTCCGGACAGGCAAAGGCTCTCCGCGTGATTCCCTCGGTATCCATGCCTCGACGGGAGACCTGATGATGAGTGCACCAGGCCATTCTGCCAGCAGAAAAGGCGCCTTTCGCAACGACGCACGGCTCGCCCGCCGGGTCGCGGTCAAGCGCTCGTTGGCGCGCCTTGTCCTGTTTGCCGAGCGCCTGCTGCCGCTGACCCTGATCCCGGCCGGCGTTGCCGCGATCTTCCTCTCGCTTGCCTGGTTCGGTCTGTTCCGCATGTTGCCGGACACGGTTCGCTTCGGGCTGCTTTTCGTACTCGTCTTCTCTTTCCTCGCTTCGCTTCTTCCCATCGCCCGGCTCAGGTGGCCGAGCGCGCGGGAAGCCGACCGACTGCTCGAAGAGCGCAACCTCCTGCCGCACCAGCCGGTCGCAGTGCAACAGGATGAGCCTGCCTTCGACACACCCTTCTCCCGCGCGCTCTGGGAAGAACACCAGCGCCGCATGGCCGAACGGATCGCCGCTCTCGACGCCGGCCTGCCACAGCCGGACATCGCCCGCTTCGACAAGCTGGCGCTGCGCACCATCCCTGCCCTGCTGCTCGTGATCGCCTTCGCCTATTCGGGTTCCAACGGCGCCGGTTCGATCAGTGACGCCTTTCGCCTGACCGGCTCGGTGAACGAGGTACCGGCCACCCGCATCGACGCCTGGATTACGCCGCCGGCCTACACCAACCGCGCGCCGGTATTCCTGACGGGCCGCAACATGGCGGAGCCGGCCGCTGTTTCCAGCGTGCCGCAGTTTTCGCAGGTGACCGTGCGCATCAGCGGCGGCGAAGGAAACGAACAGGTCCGGTTCCTGAAGGCGGACGGCGAGGCAGTCGATCTGGTGGCGGAGGGAGAAGAGCAGGCACAAGATGCGACGACTGCACCGGCAGCCACACAGGATACGGTTCAGCCGGCGGCGGCAGCCAGAACCTTCAACTTCAAGATCGAGAGCGACGGCGTTGTCCAGGCGGCGGATCGCGAATGGACGGTGAGCGTCATTCCGGACAAGGCTCCCGAAATCGCCTTCGACGGGATACCGCGCCGGGCGGTGAACGGGGCGCTCGAAATCGGCTTCATCGCCCGCGACGACTACGGTCTGCAGCAAGCCTACGCCATTATCGAGCCGGCCGGTGAACCGGATCCGGAAGCGACGCCGCTCTATCCGCTGCCCGAATACAAGCTCGACGTGCCCCGCCACAGCGCGCGGGAAACCAAGAGCGTTTCGAGCCGCAACCTCACCGAACATCCACTCGCCGGTTCGCCCGTGCGCGTGACCCTGGTGGCGCGCGACGGCGCCGGTCAGGAAGGACGCAGCCCGCCGCACGAGATGGTATTGCCGAGCCGGGGTTTCAGCCAGCCGCTGGCCGCCGCGGTCGCCGAACAACGGCAGGTCTTCTCTCTCGACACGCGGAAGATGCCGCAGGCCATCGCGCTGAACGAGGCACTGACCATCAGGCCAGAGGAAACCATCCCGAACCTCACCCACTACCTGCTGATCGAATCTGCGCGCTCGCGGATGAAGCAGGCGCGCACGACCGAACAGTTGAAGGAGACCGCCGACTATCTGTGGGAGATCGCGCTCGGCATCGAGGACGGCAATCTGTCGCTCGCCGAGCGGCGGCTGCGGGATGCGCAGCAGGCGCTTGCCGAGGCACTGGATCGCAACGCGCCGGACGAGGAGATCAAGCGCCTGATGGATGAGCTGCGTACGGCCATGCAGGAATTCATGCAGGCGCTCGCCCAGCAACAGCAGGGTAACACGCCTCAGGACCAGCAGCAGGCGCAGAACATTCTTCGCTCGCAGGACCTCAACAACATGCTGGACCAGATCGAGAACCTGGCTCGCTCCGGCAACCGCGACGCTGCCCAGCAGATGCTCTCGGAACTGCAGCGCATGATGAACAACCTGCAGGCGGGCCGACCCCAGCAGGGAGGCCAGCAACAGAGCAGCCAGATGCGCCAGCAGATCGACAAGCTGGGCGAACTGATGCAGCAACAGCAGCGGCTGATGGACGAGACGTTCAAGCTCGACCAGGCCTTGAAAGACCGCATGCAACGCGGCGATCCGGAGAGCGGTGAAGGCGGTGAAATGCTCGACCAGCCCCCGCAGAGCGGCGACGGCCAGCAACAGCAGCAACAGCAGCAACAGCAGTCCGACCAGATGACAGCGGAGCAGCTGCGCGAGGCGCTGAAGAACCTGCGCGAACGGCAGGAGGCACTCGGCAAGCAACTGCAGGAACTGCAGGAGGGCCTGAAGGGCATGGGCATCCAGCCGGGCGACAATTTCGCCGAGGCGGAAAGCCAGATGCGCGGCGCCGGGGAGGCGCTCGGCAAGAGCCAGGGCGAACAGGCGGTGGAAGGTCAGGGCAAGGCACTGGAAGCACTCCGCCAGGGCGCGCGCGACATGATGACCCAGATGATGCAGGCGATGCGCGGTCAAGGTCAGCAGGGCGAAGGCGAGGGCATGATGACCCAGCAGGGCAACCAGACCGGCCGCGATCCGCTCGGACGGCCGCGCGCGACGACAGGCCCGGATTTCGGCGAACGGGTCAAGGTGCCGGACGAGATCGACGTCCAGCGCGCCCGCGAGATCCTCGAGGCAATCCGGCGCAAGCTGGAGGAGAATTCCGATCGCGTCGAAGAACGGCGCTACCTGGAACGGCTGCTCGACATCCAGCAATAATGGCTAGGGAGGCCGTATCTGCGCGGCCTCGGATCACGACGCCAGAGCGCGAGCCACGGCCTTGCGGATGTCGGGAAGCGCGAAAGGCTTCGAGACAACGTCTATGATCTTTTCCATCAGGTCGTCGGCCCGTTCCCGCTGCTCGGCATAGCCGGTCATCAGCAGGATCTTGAGGCCCGGATAGTCGGCCTTGGCGCGGTGCGCGAGTTCGATTCCGTCCATCACCGGCATGCGGATATCGGAAAGCAGGAGGTCGAAACCGCCTTCTCCGAGCATTTCGAGGCCGGCGGCGCCATCAGCGGCTTCAACAGTTTCGTGACCGTCCAGACGCAAGGCGCGGGCGACGAACATGCGAAGCGAATCTTCGTCTTCCGTGATGAGGATCCTGGCCATCTGCTGAACTCCCGTCTGTTCTTATATGGGAGCAAGTCACCAGACTTTCCTTGTCGAGAGGTAAATTCCGGCCGGAAGGTCTCGGCAATGGTTAACAGGATGTGTCGGATTTTACCGATCGCTCAGGCGTCGCCGGTCACCACGCCGACGAACGGCAGCTCGCGAAAAGCATAGGCTGCGTCCATACCGTAACCGACCACGAAATAGTCCGGACACTCGAAACCGACATGGTCGGCCTCCAGCTTTTCCACGCGCTTCACCCGCTTGTCGAGAAGCACGGCGATCGAGACGTCCGCGGCGCCGCGCTCGTAGAGCAGTTCCTTGGCGAACTTCAGCGTGCGGCCCGATTCCAGGATGTCATCGATCAGGAGAACGCTCCGTCCCTTCACATCGCTATCGATGTCCTTGACGATCCTCACGCCCTGGGAAACCGTACCCGTGCCGTAGGAGGAAAGCGTGATGAACTCGACCTCTGGCGCGAGACCGACATCGTGTAGGGCACGGATCAGGTCGGCCGCGAAGATGAACGAGCCCTTGAGAATGGCGATGACGAGCAGGTCCTTGTTCGGCGCCGTGGCGATCTCGGCCGCCATCTGGTGATTGCGCTCGGCAATCTGCTCGGCGGAGTAGAGCTGCTCGATGACTTTTCCTCTGACGACGGGCATTCGGTTTCCTTGCTGGTTGGCCCCCAAGCTTGGGCTATCCGTGGCTTGAGGATGGCGATACCACGTTCAGAAGGACGCGACAGCCTCGTTCATGAAAGAAAGCTTGAGTTCCGGCATTTTTCCACCGGGATGCTGGAGCCTAGCCTGCAGGCCACGGCTTTCGCCACCGGCGATCCGGGAGACCGGCGGATGAATAACGACGCTGCCGATCATCGTTCCATCCGAGACGAGGTCGGCCCGGACGGGGGGAAACGCCTGAGCCGTATCCGAGCGGTTTTCGACGATCGCGTTGACCACGAGCAACCGCATGCCGTCGGCGTCGCGGGGTGTAAGGCTGATATGGGTTATGTCGAGAGCGGGTCGCGACGGGCCGGGACCGAGAGACCCCACGGCAAGGGTGCCGGCAAGAATGAACACGAAGAGGACTATGGCGCAGAGAAGCGTCGCGAAATCGCGGGTCGTCAACCGGGCGAGGAACCGTTCGCTGGCGAGGATCATTTCCCCAAGGCTTGCGCGTGACGCGGCGGCCACGTAGGCACCCGACGTGGCCATACCGCCCTGTCGGTTGTCGTAGAAGCGCCGCGCATCGAAGGATCGCCGGGGACCGTCGATCACGGTGATGAACTCGGCGTCCACCACGTCTGCGACCTCCCGGAATCGGGGCTGGGCATAGTGTCGGGGCCGCCGCTCCGGCGGCAGAAGATCGGCCTCGAATTCCTCGGCTTGCCGCCGAAAGCGGAAGGCGCTCATCTCTGCTCCTGTCCTTCACGTAGGCCATGCCCCGCGAAAACTTGGCATTGAAACGAATCCTTCCCAGTCGTAAATTTAAATGGTTAATGCTTCGCAAAGATGCGCTGTTGCAGACGTCTTTCGCTTCGGGTTTACCGACCGTTAACCGGCTTCGTTAACAAGCTGCCCGATCCTCCGTTCTTTTACTGGATGTCGTGTTGATCCATTTCGAAAACGTCGGCCTGCGCTACGGAATGGGACCGGAAATTCTCCGGGATCTGACCTTCGATATTCCGGCCAAGTCCTTCCAGTTCCTGACCGGTCCGTCCGGTGCGGGCAAGACGACACTGCTCCGCCTGCTGTTCATGTCGCTGAAGCCGACGCGCGGATTGATCCGCAGCTTCGGCCGCGACGTCGCCAAGATCCCGCGCGACGAACTGCCGATGCTGCGTCGCCGGATCGGCATCGTCTTCCAGGACTTCCAGCTGCTCGACCACCTCACCACCTACGAGAACGTCGCCCTGCCCCTGCGGGTCCGGGGCAAGGACGAATCCGGCTACAAGCAGGACGTCCTCGAACTCCTGAAATGGGTCGGCCTCGGCGAACGCATCAACGTCCTGCCGCCTGTGCTCTCCGGCGGGGAGAAGCAGCGCGCCGCCATCGCCCGCGCGCTGATCGACAGGCCGGAAATCCTGCTGGCGGACGAACCGACCGGCAATGTCGACCCGCCGATGGCGCGCCGCCTGCTCAGCCTCTTCCTCGAGCTCAACCGGCTCGGCACAGCGGTGGTGATCGCCACCCACGATCTCGGCCTGATGGACCAGATCGATGCCCGCCGCATGATTCTCTCCGACGGACGGCTGGACATCTATGATTGAGACCAAGCCCAAGCGCCGCCTGCCGCCAGCCGCCCCACCTGCGCGCCGCCCCGATATGCGCGTACGCCCGACGGCACCGATCCTTCCCTCGGCCAACATCCAGGGCAGCGCACTGATGGTCGTCATCGCCATCATGGCGTTCCTCGCCTGCCTGACCTTCGGAGCCGTCTCCATGGTGCGGGCGACGGCGGCGGGATGGCAGAGCCAGATCGCCCGCGAGATCACCATCCAGATCAAGCCCGAGGAAGGGCTCGACATGGACCGGGCGCTCACCAAAGCCCGCGACCTGGCGCTGAGCTTCGTCGGCACCAAGGACGGCCGGATCATGGACGACGCCGCGACGGCGCGGCTGCTGGAGCCCTGGCTCGGAACCGGCATCGACCTTGCCGAGCTTCCGGTCCCCCGGCTCGTCATCATCACTATCGACGAATCCAATCCGCCGGATTTCGAGGCCATGCGGGCGCTTCTGCGCAATGAGGCGCCGCAGGCCTTTCTCGATGACCACCGCACCTGGGTGAACCGGCTCGTCTCGATGGCGCGCACGACCGTGCTGATCGGCTTCGGTGTGCTGATCCTGGTGTTCATCGCGATGGTACTGACGGTGGTGTTTGCCACGCGCGGCGCCATGTCCGGCAACCGCCATATCGTCGAGGTGCTCCATTTCGTCGGCGCCGAGAGCCGATTCGTCGCCCGCGAGTTCCAGCGGCACTTCCTGAAGATCAGCCTGAAGGGCGCCGCCGCAGGCGGCGTCGCGGCGGCGGCCGTGTTCCTGATCGCCGGCTTTTGGCAGAGCCGCAGCCTCGCGACGCCGGAAAGCGATCAGGCAACGGCATTGTTCGGCACATTCAGCATCGGCGTACTCGGCTATGCCGGCATCCTCGTGACGATCCTCGTGATCGCGCTCCTGACGACGCTGACTGCCCGCCTCACGGTGCTGCGGGCGATCGACGAAATCGACCTCATCCGCTCCGATCCGGCCCGGACCGACACGCTTCCGGGGGACTGACGGAGTTGTTGAGTTGCCTTAAAGGCGCCTGTTCGGCGCAATAAAAGACGGCTATGCACGTGACCATGACGATGGGCGGGATGACAACCAAGCCAGCAGCACCGCGGCCACCACGACGACGGCGGCTCGGAGCTTATTTCATTGGGCGCCGGAGCCCCGTTCGGCGCGCGTTGCGCTATGCCGGCTACGTCGCTCTGCTGATCGCCGCGCTGTTCTTCGGCGGGTTTCTCTATTTCGTCGATTCGGTCACCACACTCGCACCGCCGACCTCTCCGAAGGCCGATGCGATCGTCGTGCTCACAGGTGGCTACCAGCGGATCGATCAGGCGGTCGAGCTGCTGAAACAGGGCTCCGGCAGGAGGCTGCTGATCTCCGGCGTCAATCCGTCGACGAGCAGCAACCAGATCCGCCGCATGACGCAGAGCTCCGCAGGCCTGTTCGAGTGCTGCGTCGATATCGGCTATGAGGCGAAGGACACGATCGGGAATGCCAGCGAAACCACTCGCTGGATCCACGACAAGAACTATGGCTCCGTGCTCGTTGTCACCAGCAACTACCACATGCCGCGCAGCCTGCACGAACTGCGGCGGCTCGATCGCGACACCGATTTCATCCCCTATCCGGTGGTCAACACGGACCTGAAGCACGCCGATTGGTATATCGATCCGAATGCGCTCCGGACACTGATCTCCGAATACGGAAAGATCGTCGTGGCCTATGCCCGCGACTGGACGCACCTGTGGCCGGCAAACGCCACTACCAAGCCCTGACGGAAGGGCTGGAAACGGCCCCTCTCGCGCTTTCTATCGGCCGCCTAATCGTGTAGTCACTGGCGATCCGAAAGAGGCTGCCTGTCCATGATCGTTGTGCGTTCAATCCTTTTCAACACGCTGTTTTACGCCAATCTCATCATCCGCATGATCGTGCTGGCGCCCTACTACTTCCCGGCGCCGCGCAAGCGGGCCTACCGTATCCCGAAAGCGTGGGCCGCCTCCTGCAACTGGCTGATGGCGAAGGTCATCGGCGCCACGTTCGAGATCGAGGGCCTCGAGAACATGCCCGAAGGCGGCTGCATTCTGGCGCCGAAGCATCAGTCCTCCTGGGATACGTTCGCGCTGCTGCCGTGGCAGGACGATCCGGTCTACATCCTCAAGCGCGAGCTGATGTGGATACCGCTGTTCGGCTGGTACGCCGCCAAGCAGAAGATGATCCCCGTCAATCGCGGTGCCCGAGGCAAGGTCATGGCCGCCGTCATGGAACAGACCAAAGCCGAGATGGCGAACGGTCGACAGCTCATCATCTATCCGGAAGGCACCCGCCGCCCGCCCGGCGCCGAACCCCAGTACCGGTACGGGATTGCCCGCATCTATCGCGACACGCAGGTTCCGGTGGTGCCGATCATCGCGCATTGGGGACTGTTCTGGGGCCGCCGCAAGCTGCTCAAGTATCCCGGCCATTTCAAGGTGCGCATCCTGCCGCCGATCGCTCCGGGCATAGATCCGGACGAGTTCTACGACAAGCTGATCCAGATGATGGAAAAGGCAAGCGACGAACTGCTGATCGAGACGGTGCGCGACAACCCGCATCTTCCGCTGCCGCCGACGGCGTCTGCCCGGCTCAAGCAACTTCAGCAGACGGGAACCGCCACCACGGCCTGATCCGGAACATCAGCCCGAGGTGATCGCCACAGGGTCGACCATCCGCGCCGCGACGTCTTCCAGCCATTGGTCGCGGATGCCCATTTCGCGCAGATGCGCCACCGTGTTGGCGACATAGGCATGATTGGGGCCGGAGCGGCCAACAGCATTGCGCACCACCTCGGCCGCTTCCGCCACGGAGACCGCACCGGCATATTGCCGGTGGCTCCGATCGACGACGTAGGTGAGCGCACGCACGATCGCCCCGCTGTCCAGCCGAACCGGTACGATCCGCTCGACATAGACATGGGTCACCAGTTCCCGCTCGCGCAGGTAGTCGAGGGTTTCCGGCCAGATTGCAGGGGCGACGCGAAAGGCGACGCCCCGGCAGGAGCCGCCACGATCGAGGCCGAGAACAAGACCCGGGCTTTCCTCGGTGCCACGATGAACCCAGGAGCGAACACACAGCGATCGCCTGAACCCGAAAGCTCGTCCCTGGCTGCGCGCCTCATAAGGGAAACCGGGGTTCCACATCAGAGAGCCGTAGCCAAACACCCAAAATTCGTCCATATCGCCCATCACAACGACGGCCTTGCCGCCAATTCGGAGCAATCGATGGCCCCCTCATCCTCGACCGCCACACCGACCAATCGAAAGATCCTCTATTTCGGGCTGGCCGTGGCGACCGCCTGCATCGTCTATACCGGAGCCTGGCATCTGGCTGCAACAAAGCTCGAAAGCCGGATCGAGACGATCTTCCGTAAACAGAATCCGTTCGGCGCCGAGGTGGAGTGCCAGAACAGGGAGTTGCGCGGCTTTCCATTCCGCATTGGGCTATTCTGCCAGAATCTCGCCTTCGACGACCACCGCAATGGAATCTCCGCCGCCTTCGGCGATTTCCGCTCCACGGCTCAGGTGTATGCGCCCGGCCATATCCTCTGGGAACTCGACGGCCCCGGCGAAATCCGCTCGACCAACGGCACCACGGTATCGCTGCAATGGGAAATGCTGCGGTCGAGCGTGGTCACCGGGATTGAATATCTCGATCGCAGTTCGGCCGAATCGACAGCGTTGCAGGCGACCGTCACCAGACCCAATGCGCCGACCGTCGATGTGACGACGACCTCCACGGAAATGCATGTCCGCCGGAACGGCGAGGACCTCGACTATGCCGCGATCGCCCGCGACGTCCAGGTCGCCGTGCGTGACAGCGGGCTGACGATACCAATCTTCTCGGCAAGCCTCGACCTTACCGTCGCCGACCGCGCCGATCTGCTGAACTATCGCGACACGGATTATGACGTCTACGGCATGAAGGGCGAGCTGCGGCGGGTGGCTTTCGATTTTGGCGAGGGACGGCTCGTCTCGCTGAGTGGTCCGATCTCCGTCGATGAGGACGGCCGCCTGAACGGCAGACTGCAGGTGGAACTCGAAGGGATTACCGGTCTGGCCGAGAGCCTGAAAAAGGTCCTGCCGGATGCAGCCAGTGAAATCGACACCGCTGCGAACCTTCTGAGTGCCCTGTTCGGGGGCGACCAGAAGGGTTCGACCGATATCCGCATTCGCAACGGCGTCGTCACGCTGGGGTTCTTCGCCATCGCGGAAATCCCGCCGCTCTGAGCGGGATCAGCTCTTCGTGTCGAGCGCGTGGCGGCCGAAGTCCGGTGCATCCACGTCCTGACCGGCCTGGATGATGGACCGGCGGATGTCGCGGGTGCGGGTGAACAGCTCGAACAACTTGTCACCCTCCCCCCAGCGGATCGCCCGCTGCAGGTAGGCGAGGTCTTCGGAGAAGCGCGCCAGCATTTCGAGGATCGCGTCCTTGTTGTGCAGGCAGACGTCCCGCCACATCGTCGGATCGGAGGCGGCAAGACGGGTGAAGTCGCGGAAACCTGAGGCCGAATACTTGATGACTTCCGATTCCGTCACCGTCTCCAGGTCGTCGGCCGTGCCGACGATGTTGTAGGCGATGATGTGCGGCAGGTGAGAGACGATCGCCAGCACCTTGTCGTGGTGCTGCGGGTCCATCTCGTCGATCCGCGAACCCAGCGCCTCCCAGAATGCCTTAAGGCGAGAGAGCGCCTTCTGGTCGGTACCCGGTAGCGGCGTAAAGATGCACCAGCGTCCCTTGAACAGGCCGGCAAAACCGGCGTCCGGCCCGGACTTTTCCGTACCGGCCAGCGGATGGCCCGGAATGAAATGCACGTGCGGCGGCATGTGGGGCTGCATCTGCGCAATGACGGAGGCCTTGGTCGAGCCGACATCGGTGACGATGGCTCCGGCTTTCAGATGGGGTGCGATCTGCCTGGCCACCTCCTCGGAGGCGCCGACCGGAACCGAGACGATCACCAGATCGGCATCGCGAACCGCATCAGCAGCCGAGAGCACATAGCAGGTACCGAGGTCCAGTTCCTCGGCACGGCGCAGCGTTTCGGCGCTACGGGTCGAAATCACCACGTCCTTTGCCACGCCGAGCGCCTTCACGTCACGGGCGATGGAGGAGCCGATCAGGCCGATACCGATCAGCGCGATCCTGTCGAACTGCACCCTGCTCATCAGGACCGCCCCATGAATTGGCCAAGCGCCTCGATCACGCCGCGATTGGCCTCTTCCGAACCGATGGTCATGCGCAGCGAATTCGGGAAGCCGTAGCCCTTAACCGCGCGGAGGATATAGCCCCGGCTCGTGAGGAAGGCATCGGCATCCTCAGCCCGCTTGCCGTCGACGTCGGGGAAGTGGATCAGCACGAAATTGGTGACCGAAGGCGTAACTTGCAGGCCGATGGCTTCGAATGCCTGGGTCAGCTTGTCCCGCCACAAATTGTTGTGCTCGACGGCCTTGGCGACAAAGTTCTGGTCGCGGACAGCCGCAGCACCGGCGGCAATTGCCGGAGCATTGAGGTTGAACGGCCCTCGGACGCGATCAAGCGCATCGACGATGTCGAGCGGCGCATACATCCAGCCGATGCGCAACGCAGCCAGCCCGTAGATCTTCGAGAATGTGCGGGTCATCACGACATTACGGTTGCCGGAGACGAGTTCGATTCCGGCCTCATAGTCGCTCGCGGAAACGTATTCGGCGTAAGCCGCGTCGAGCACGAGTACCACGTTCTTCGGCAGGCCGGCGTGCAGGCGACGGATCTCGCTGACCGGAACATAGGTGCCGGTGGGATTGCCTGGATTGGCAATGAAGACGATCTTGGTCTTCTCGGTCACGGCAGCAAGGATAGCATCGACATCGACCCGGCAGTCCTTTTCCTTGACGACCACCGGCGTGGCGCCGCAACCCATGATCTGGATCTTGTAGACGAGGAAGCCATGCGCCGTGATGATGCCCTCGTCGCCCGGGCCGAGATAGACGTGGCAGAGCAGGCCGAGCAGTTCATCCGAACCGTTGCCGCAGAGGATGTTGGCGACGTTCAGGCCGTGCACGCCGGCAATCGCCTCGCGCAACGCCTTCGCCTGACCGTCGGGATAGAGCTCCAGATGCCCAGCACTCTGCCGGAAAGCCTCGATCGCCTGTGGGCTGGCTCCGAGCGGGGTTTCGTTGGACGAAAGCTTGAAGACGCGAGCCACACCCGGCGCATGCTCCTTGCCCGGCACATAGGCTGCAATATCGAGGATGCCCTTGCGCGGAACCGGCTTCAAAACGTCGCTGCTCATTGACTGTGTTTCCCTGGAAAAAGCCGGAACGTCCGGCTGCAACGGTCCTGTCGATTAGACCGGAAAGCCCGCTTTGTCGAGGGAGTACGACGTCGCGGCAGTCAGAGACGGCGGCGCGTGGAAGGTAGCCCTTGCGGCGCGAGAACGGGGGCGAAAACGCGACGGGAAGCACGGACGGCGACCGGCAGGCCCTGATAGAGCCGCTTCTGCGCCTCGACCACGATCACGCCCGAAAACAGCGGCCAGAAGGTGCGGCCGAGCCGTTCGAAACCTCCCCTGAGCTTCAGGACGGCTCTCACCTTGGAAGGCGGGAAGAACAATGCTTCCGCAGTGGCCGCGGGCGTGAAGTTCGTCTCGCGCAACAACGTCGTCAGCTGGCCGCGCGAATAGGGCCGCCCCGAGCCGAACGGAGTATGCTCCATCTGCGCCCAGACACCGCGGCGGTTCGGCACGACGATGACCAGCCGTCCGCCCGGCGCCAGCACCCGCCAGATTTCCTTCAGCGTCTCAGGCGGATTTTCCGCGAATTCCAGCGAATGCACCATCAATACCCGGTCCACTGAGGAATCGGGCAGCGGCAATTCCTCGTCGAACACCAGCGCGGTGGCCGAAGCTTCCCCCAGCGGCCAGTTCACCGCCCCCTGCCCGGCCGGCATGAAGGAGAAGGTGCGCTCGGTGTCAACACGGAAACGGTCCAGATAGGGTATCGTATAGCCGAGGCCGACCAGGCGTTCCTCCGGCATGCGGGCCCAGAGCGAGGCGAGCGCCATCGTGATGGAATGCTCCGCCACCCGTCCGAGGGGTGACTGGTAGAATTGCCGGAGATCGATGATATCGACGTGCATGGCGCAATTGATAACAGCCAGCGGATGGACTTCAAGCCTGAAGCCACTACATTTGCTCCCGAGCACGACAAGACCACGACAGAGGAAAAGGACAGATGCAAAGCCTTGAGATCGAAGTCTTCCTGTGCCGGAGCGACAATTTCGGCGTGCTTGTCCACTGTCCGGAAAGCGACCTGACGGTCTCGATCGACGCGCCGGAACTGGATCCGATCATCGAGGCGTCCGAGCGTCGCGGCTGGAAGATCACCCATATCTTCACCACGCACCATCACACTGACCACGTTGAAGCGAACCTCGAACTGAAGGAACGCTATGGCTGCGAAATCATCGGCCCGGTGAACGAGGCCATCGCCATTCCCGGCCTCGACAATGCCGTCGGCGACGGCGACAGCTTCACCTTCGGCAATCATCAGGTGAACGTCATAGAGACCCCCGGCCACACCGCCGGCCATGTCTGCTACCACTTTCCCGACAGCAAGCTCCTCTTCGCCGCCGACACCCTGTTTGCGCTCGGCTGTGGACGGCTGTTCGAGCGCCCCGCCGCCGACATGTGGCACTCGCTGCAGAAGCTTGCCGTGCTGCCCGACGAGACCGCGGTCTTCTTCGGCCACGAGTACACGCTGTCGAACGCCCGATTCGCACTGACGATCGACCCGGACAACGAACGCCTCAAGGCACGGGCGAAGGATATCGAGGCGCTGCGCGCCGAAGGCCGCTTCACCATCCCGACCACAATGGGGCTTGAGAAAGAAACCAATCCCTTCCTGCGCGCAGCCGATCCGGCGATCCGGCGCAATCTCCTGATGGAGAACCGGACGAACGAGGAAGTCTTTGCCGAAATCCGCAAGCGCAAGGACAATTTTTAATGTCGGACGAAGAGATCATTGAAGCGCTCGGAATGCAGCGGCATCCGGAGGGCGGATGGTATGCCGAGACCTTCCGCGATGACGGCGGCGGACCGCGCGGCCACTCCACCGCAATCTACTACCTGCTCCAGCGCGGCGAGCGTTCGCACTGGCACCGGGTCAGGGATGCGGCGGAGGTCTGGCACTATTACGCCGGATCACCCCTTGCGCTCTATCGCTCCGATGACGGCATCACGGTGGAAACGATCGTGCTCGGCGCCGACCTGCCGCGCGGCGAGCGACCGCAGGCGGTCATTCCCGCCGACAGCTGGCAAGCGGCAGAGACGCTCGGAGACTTCACCCTTGTCGGCTGCACGGTGGCGCCGGGCTTCGATTTTTCCGTCTTCGAGATGGCACCGCCCGACTGGTCACCCGGCCAGCCGCTATAGCAACGGAAGGCCGGGTCTGCTTCACTCGGCCGGCTGCGCCACCGGCTTCCGGCGGAACATGTCCCGCGCCGCGAGAACAGCACCGCCGGTGATCAGCAGGCAGGCAAGACCGAGCGTCAGTGTCGCCTCGGCGAAACCGAACAGCACGAGGATCAGCGTCGACAGCAAAGGTGCAGCATAGCTGCCGGCACCGAGGATCTGGATGTCGCCGTTCTTGACGCCATGATCCCAAGCATAGAAGGCCGCGCCGACCGGAAACAGCCCGAGCCCGACAACCGCCAACCACTCGGAGCCGCTTGCCGGCCACACCGTCGTTTCCAGCGTCAGATGGCAGATCAGCGACAGAAGCGAGGTCGCAAGGCAGAAGCCGGTGACGACGTCGGTCGAGACGGCCTCATGACTGCGGGTCAGTAGCGAATAGGCAGACCATGTGAAGGCGCAGAGGAAGGCCATGCCGTATCCGAGGGCGTAGCGCGGATCGAAATCGAAGCCGTTCTTGCCGATGATCAGCATCGTGCCGCAGAGGCCGGCGATCGCGCCAGCGACATGATGCCAGCGCAGCCGCTCGCCCGGCAGAAGCGCCGAACCGACGACGATCAGGAGCGGCCAGAGATAGGCAATCAGCCCCGCTTCCGCCGCCGGTGCGTTGCGGAGCGCGGTGAAGTAGAGGAAATGATAGCCGAACAGGCCGGCGACGCCGATCAGCCAGACCTGGGCCGGCTGCTTGAGGAAGCGAAGCCGCTCCGGTCGAAACACGAAGGTGAGAATACCCGGCAGGCTGCCGATCGCAAAGCAGATGGCCGTCAGCTGGAAGGGAGGCATCTTGCCGGACGCAGCCGTAAACAATGCCAGAAACGACCACATCAGGATCGCCGAAAAGCCGATCAAGGTTGCCTGAAAACGCACGCTCTTCCCCCTCTTCCCCGGGAAGAACCCACTTCCCGTCTAGCCGCCGAACCGGACGGCGGAAATATCGACCGTGCCGTACCGTGTCGGGATCCGGGCGCGGACCGGGGCATATAAAGGCAGCGCGCCGGCCTTGGCAAACCAGATTTCCATACCTCTGACCTTCGCCAGATAGTCGATATCCTTACGTCCCTTGCGATAGCCCGACCGGGGAATGTAGCGGATACTGCACACGGTTGCCTCGGTCTCCACGTCGCCGCTCCGATAGGATTGCGTGCCCTTGGGGGTAAGGACGAGATCCATGCGGCTCTCGCCGTCGAAGATCGGCAGGGTGCGCGGGCAGAGATCGTCGCCCTCCGGCACGATCAGTCCGCTCAGCGGATCGAAGACAGAACGGAGATCGGCTTCGGTCACCGGTATCCAGGACCTGGGCCGGGCTTTCGGAGCGGACGTGATCTCGGAAGAAGTGACGTTGCCACTCCGCAACCGCACGTCATAGGTCTCCACTTTTTTGCCTTTCCGGTAAACCAGCGTGTACTTGCGGGCCTCCAGACGTTCGCCGATCCGTACGCCGGACACGTCCGTATCGGCGGAAATCTCCGTGATAAGGTTGACGATCCCTGCGGAACGGAAGTGGCCGGATATGCTGTAGTTGCGGTTTGCCATCCTCGTGACGAACAACGCCTTGGCGATCGGTATGCCGGCCAAAGAGACGTTGTATTCCGTGCGCGATTGCACGTCCTGCGCCCATGCGGCAGGACCGGAATACCCCGAAAACGCAAGCGCCAGCCCCAGGCAAAGAACGGTCCGCAGCATGGATCTCCCGACGGGCGGATGCCAAGTGACGCGCCGCTCTTCCTTTCGAAGACTATCATCGACCAGACTTTGGCAATAAAATAGCAGGAATCGCAGCTTCGTGCCGGAAACGCCGTGCAACGGCTTGACTGGGCGGGCCAGTCTGACTATAGAACCGCAACTTTCCAATAGAGACGAGTTGGATTGCGGATCCGGTTTTGCCCGGCGTGACGATCCAAGACAAGAAAAATAGGTGTATCCATGTCCCGCAGTTGCGAATTGACCGGCAAGGGCGTCCAGTCGGGCAACAACGTCAGCCACGCCAACAACAAGACCAAGCGCAAGTTCCTGCCGAACCTGTGCGACGTTACCCTGATCTCCGACGTTCTCGGCCAGCGTTTCCGCCTGCGCGTTTCCGCTGCGGCACTGCGTTCGGTCGAACATCGCGGCGGCCTCGACGCCTTCCTGCTGAAGGCCAGCGAGAACGAACTCAGCATGCGCGCCCGTCTGCTGCGTCGCCAAATCGTCAAGAAGACGGCTGAAGCCGCCTAAGACTGGCACATACATCCGCTTGATGCATTAAGGCTTGACGGACACTGTCCGGACAAGCCTTTTGCTTTGAGCCCATATCACTCCAACTGGTGGCATCACCCAGGATAAAAAAATGCAGTCCTTACGCTATATTGCCATTTATGCTGCGCTGATGACAGCGGTCGTCGTCGCATCGAACTTCCTCGTGCAGTTCCCGCTTTCGGGATCGATTCTGGGCGTCCAGCTCGGCGATCTGCTCACCTGGGGGGCCTTCACCTATCCCTTCGCCTTCCTCGTCACCGACCTGACCAACCGCCAGTTCGGCCCCTCGGCTGCCCGCCGGGTCGTCTTCATCGGTTTCGTCATCGGCGTGATCCTGTCCGTCTGGACCTCGATGCCGCGCATCGCGGTGGCCTCGGGCTCCGCCTTCCTGATCGGCCAGCTCCTCGACATCTCCGTCTTCAATCGGCTGCGCCGGCAGACCTGGTGGCAGGCACCGCTCGCCGGCTCGCTGCTCGGCTCGATGATAGACACTGCCCTGTTCTTCTCGCTCGCGTTCGCCTCCGTTTTCGCCTTCATCGGCCCGAACGACGAATTCGCGATCGAATGGGCTCCGATCCTCGGGGTGTTCGCAATGGAAGCGCCGCGGTGGATGTCCTGGGCGCTCGGCGATCTCAGCGTCAAGATCCTGGCCGGTATCGTCCTGCTGATGCCGTACGGCGCGCTGATGAGCGTACTGAAGCCCATGCCGGCGGCAAAAACCGTCTGACGGCGTCGTTGATCAATCCGGATGCAAGAAGGCCCGCTCCGGCGGGCCTTTTCTATTCGCCCAGCCGGAATTCCAGCATCAGGTTGCGCTGGAGGATGGAATGGTTGTCGTCGGAGACGACGATCAGCCGGGTCGAGCCGTCCGGTCCGGCAACGACGTCCAGCCCCTCCATGTTGTCGATCTCGTCGCGCAGGGTGGCTTCGAGCAGAATTTCGCCCTCGACCACCGCACCCGCCCTGATCGTCTTTCCATCGATGCGGCGGATGCGCATGCCGACACCGGTTGCGAACGAGAAGCGGCGCTCCAACAGCAGCAGGTCGCCGTTCGGCAGGAAGGCTCCGTCGGTGACGTCAAAATTGTCGCGCCGGACAACCTTGAACATGCCCTTTCGCGGGCCGTCGACGATGCCGGCAAACAGGTGGCCTTCCTTGTCGACACTACGCTCGGCAATCGCCACGAGCGAACCGGCGAGCGGGCTGCCGGCGGAAGCGACCGCGAGCGTTTCGAGCCCGCCATTGCCACGCAGCTCACGAATGGAGAACGGCAATGGCAGGAAGTGCGAGGGGCGGCTGCCGGTGAAGGGCTCGGCCGGATAGACATCGATCCGGTGACGCTGCTCAAAGCCGACCAGGACCTCACCCGACCGCAAGGCAACGCTCTCGGCATCCATGTTGGCCTTGCCCGGATTTGTTTGCCCGGCGGCATCGGTCATCGGGGAGATATCCGTATCGGCCAGTCCGGAGATGCGCCCCTCGCCATCACGAACGACCCGTCCCGTGAACCAGTGGCCGGTGTCCAGCACGCCGACGAACCGCTCGCCGTCAGGATGGAAGCGGACGGAAGACCATGCCCCGAACAGAGGTTCGGGAGAGGACAGCTCCACCCCGCCGACGAATTCCAATGCGCCAAGACGATTGCCGTCAGCTCCGGATCGGAACACCGGAATCGGATGCGCGCGGATCTCGACCGGCGCGGCGGTGGAGGTTTCAAAGGTAAGGACGAAGGCCGCAGCCGACAGCAGGAGGGAAAGGCTGTTTCTGAAAAGGGACAAGTGAAACGATCCGGTCACGACGATGGGACCTGTCATACGGCAAGACGAAAACAGGGGCAACGGAGCTGCCAAGCTCCGGACAAGGCCTCCGGCGCAGATTAGGCTCCGGCTATCGTTGCACGAAGGATAAACGTGATATGAGCAATATCTCCGCGGTCAGCAATTTCGCGGGGCCGGTCTCCCACAGAAGCGATACCGGCAACGCCTTCGACACCTGGTTCGGGGACGTGCTTTCCGAATACGCATCGAAGGACGCGGGCAAGCCCGACAACCGGCTGAGTTATCGTGAAGGCGAGGCCGGTGATTTCTATGGCCAGGACGCCAACGGTGTTACGGACAGCCTGCGCGACCAGCTTTCCGAATGGGTCAGCATGTCGCTCGCCGAGAAGCTGCGCGCCCAGTATCTGGAAGCGCACGGCCTGACCGAGCAAGGCCTGGAAGCCCTGCCTCCGGAAGAACGCGAGGCGCTCGAGGATGCGATCGCCGATTACATCAAGGAAGAGATGAGGCGGCAGGCCGGCGTCGACGGCAGGCGCCTCGACATCGACGACACCGCGGACCTTCTCGACACTGCGGCAGCAGCGACCGCTGCCGCCTAACCGGCACGGCGACGGCGCCCGCCACCGGTGGTCGTCTGATCCTCGAACAGGGCGGCAAGCTGCTCCGTCATCGCGCCAGCGAGCTCGTCGGCGTCGACGATGGTCACAGCCTTGCGGTAGTAGCGGGTTACGTCGTGGCCGATACCGATCGCCAGCAGCTCCACCGGCGACCTGGTCTCGATCTGCTCGATCACGGCGCGCAGATGCCGCTCCAGATAATTGCCCGGATTGACCGACAGCGTCGAATCGTCGACCGGCGCGCCGTCCGAGATCATCATCAGGATCTTGCGCTGCTCGCGGCGGCCGATCAGGCGGTTGTGCGCCCACATTAGCGCCTCGCCGTCGATGTTTTCCTTGAGCAGGCCTTCCCGCATCATCAGGCCGAGGTTGCGACGCGAACGGCGCCACGGCGCGTCAGCCGACTTGTAGATGATGTGGCGCAGGTCATTCAGCCGGCCGGGCGTCGGCGGCTTGCCGCCGGCGAGCCACTTCTCGCGGCTCTGTCCGCCCTTCCATGCCTTGGTCGTGAAGCCGAGGATCTCTACCTTCACGCCGCAGCGTTCGAGCGTACGCGCAAGGATGTCGGCGCAGGTCGCGGCGACCGTGATCGGGCGACCGCGCATCGAGCCGGAATTGTCGATGACGAGCGTGACGACGGTGTCGCGGAACTTGGTGTCGCGCTCCATCTTGAAGGAGAGCGGCTGCATCGGGTCGATCACCATGCGCACCAGGCGCGCGGTGTCGAGATAGCCCTCTTCGAGGTCGAAGTCCCAGGACCGGTTCTGCTGCGCCATCAGGCGGCGCTGCAGGCGGTTGGCGAGACGACCGACGGCACCCTGCAGATGGGCGAGCTGCTTGTCGAGGAAGGCACGCAGACGATCGAGTTCCGCCTCGTCGCACAGCTCCTCCGCGGTGACGATCTCATCGAACTCGGTGGTGAAGACCTTGTAGTCGACCTTCTCGTTGAAATCGTCGAAGGGGCTCGCCGGGCGGCGCATTTCTCCAGGCGTCTCGGAATCCTCGTCGCCCTCGTCGGAGAGATCGTCGTCGGAAATCTCCGCGCCGTCCATCTCCCCGTCTTCCATCTGCTCCTGCGAGGCTTCGCTCTCCTCGGCGGGCGCCTGCTCGGAACCGGCCTCCTCTTCGGCCGAGTTCTGCTCCTCCTCGTTGGAACGCGGCTGTTCCTCGTCGGTAGTGTCCTCTTCCTCGCTCTCCTCGACGTCGTCGTCGATATCCTCGGCCATCTCCATGGCGCTCAGCATATGACGGACAGCCTTGGCGAAGGCCTGCTGATCCTCGATGCTGTCGCGCAGCATCGAGAGGTCACTGCCGCCCTTCTCCTCGATGAAGGGGCGCCAGAGTTCGAGCACCTGACCGGCGCTGGCAGGTGTCTTCTCGCCCGTCAGCTTCTCGCGCACCAGCATGGCGACTGCCTCCGCAAGCGGGGCATCCTCCTGCCGGGAGATACCAGCGAAATTGGCCTTGGCATATTTCTCGGCGTTCATCGCGCTCATGTTGGCGGCCATGCCGCTCATCCGGAGCGCGCCGATCGATTCCAACCGAGCCTGCTCGACCGCGTCGAACACGGCGCGCGCATCGGCACCCTGTGGGGAGAGCGCTGCATGGATCTTCTGGTCGTGGCAGGCAAGGCGCAGCGCCATGGAATCGCCGAGGCCGCGCGTGATCGCCAGCTCCTGCGCCGTCGGCCGCTTGGAAAGCTCCGGCAGGCGCACGCGCTCGCCGGCGAGGCCGGGCCGCTCGTTGGCAAACACCACCTCGACTTCGGGATCGCCCGCGACAGAGCGGACGCAACCCGTCACGGCGCGCCGAAACGGCTCGGTATCGACCATGCTGCCGGGTTTTGCCCGGGAATTGTCGCCGCGGCCTGCCATGGTTCGCCTCAGGCTCCGAGGACGATGTTGGCGGCGCTTTCCTTGAGTTCGACGCCGAAGACGCGCTGGTACTGTTCCGCGACCAGCGTGCGTTCGAGCTCGTCGCACTTGTTGAGGAAGGTGATCCGGAAGGCGAACGCGACATCACCGAAGATCTCGGCATTCTCCGCCCAGGTGATGACGGTACGCGGGCTCATGACTGTCGACAGATCGCCGTTCATGAAGGCCGAACGGGTAAGATCGGCGAGCCGGACCATCTTCGACACGGTGTCGCGGCCGGCTTCATTGGCGGCGAAGCTCTTCACCTTGGCAAGGATGATGCCGACCTCATGCTCGTGCGGCAGGTAGTTGAGCGTCGTCACGATCGACCAGCGGTCCATCTGCGCCTGGTTGATCTGCTGCGTGCCGTGATAGAGGCCGGTCGTGTCACCGAGGCCGATGGTGTTGGCCGTCGCAAACAGGCGGAAGGCGGGATGCGGGCGGATGACGCGGCTCTGGTCGAGCAGCGTCAGGCGGCCGGAAGATTCAAGCACGCGCTGGATGACGAACATCACGTCCGGGCGGCCGGCATCGTATTCGTCGAAGACGAGTGCGACATTGTGCTGATAGGCCCAAGGCAGAATGCCGTCCTTGAACTCGGTGACCTGCTTGCCGTCCTTCAGCACGATGGCGTCCTTGCCGACGAGGTCGATACGGCTGACATGGCTGTCGAGGTTGACGCGCACGCAAGGCCAGTTGAGGCGCGCGGCGACCTGCTCGATGTGGGTGGACTTACCGGTCCCGTGATAGCCGGTGACCATGACGCGGCGATTGTGGGCAAAGCCGGCGAGGATCGCGAGCGTCGTCTCGCGGTCGAACAGGTAATCCGGATCGAGATCCGGCACGTAGGCATCGCCCTTCGAATAGGCCGGCACGCGGATGTCGCTGTCGATGCCGAAGACCTCCCGCACCGAAACCGTGGTGTCGGGGAGGTTGGTGATATCAAGGTCAATTTTGCTCATCGTCACTCCATGCCGGACGGCCCCCTTAGGTCGCCTGCAATGCCCACTAGTTAGCTTTCCCGCTTAACAGAAACCAGCCTGCTTTAACAATTGATACGCCTGAATGACAGCGCGAAAACGCTCTTCCGAGCCACGATCTCCGCCATTTGCGTCAGGATGGTGTTTTTTTACCAACTCCTTGTAACGGCTCTTGATATCGGCGGCCGTGGAGCTACCAGGAAGACCGAGCGTATCGAAGGCCTTGGCCTCGAGTGTCTTGAGCTTGCGCGCCTGCTGGTAGCGCGGCGTACTGCCGCGCCCCTGCCCGACGAAACCGAACGGGTCCTTGAGCCGGGCATTGGAGGCGGCGGAGCCGGACCTCAGGGTGGAATGCAGCGGCGACGAACGGGCCGACTTGTTGACGCCCATCGTCCAGGTCGGTCGATGGCCGGTGATCGCCTCCTTCTGGTAGCGCGCGATCTCGCTGTCGGAGAGGCCCGAGAAGTAATTGTAACCCTTGTTGTATTCCTTGACGTGCTCGAAGCAGAACAAAAAGAACTGCCCCTCCGCGTTGCGTCCGACGGGGGCGCGATGCACGCCGGGTTGATCGCAGCCGTCCCACTGGCACGTGGGCTTGTTCACCTCATGGTCTTGCTCGACCTTGCGGCGCGTGCGGATCCTGTCGAAATATTTCGAGTCGAGTTTCATCTTGCAATTATGGAGGTTCAGCCGGGGACCGACAAGAATTGACAAATCGGATTTATGTCGGCTTGGTGGGACCTTTGTCAGGTAGGGTATAGGCCGTGTCGATCAAGGACGCCATCGAAAGAAAATTGTCCGCCGAACTGGCTCCTGAACGTCTGGTCGTATTGAACGAAAGCGCCCAGCACGCCGGACACCAGCCCGGCATGGACGGTGAAGGGGAAACCCACATGCGGGTGCGCATCGTTTCCCCTTCTTTCACCGGCCTGAGCCGCGTCGCCCGCCACCGCGCCGTCACCGACCTACTCAAGGAGGAATTCGAAGCAGGCCTGCACGCACTCGCGATCGAGGCGGCCGCTCCGGGCGAACCGACCCGCTGGTAGCGATCAGCTCGCCTGTTTCTCACGAAGGAAGGACAGAACCTCGGCCTGCGGCACGTCGTCGGCAACGAAGGACTGGCCGACGCCATGGGTCAGGATGAAGGTGAGCTTGCCGCCCTTGACCTTCTTGTCCTGCGCGATCGCATCCATCAGCACCTCGGCCGGCGGCAACTGGCCAGGAATGTCCGACATACGCGTCGGCAGGCCTACCGCCTGAAGATGGCTTTCCACCCGCCTGGCGTCATCGGGGCTCGCGAGGTTGAGGCGCGCCGAGAATTCATGCGCCAGAACCATGCCGATCGCGACCCCCTCGCCATGGACCAGCCGGCTGCTGTTGTATTCGGTGGCAGCCTCCAGCGCGTGGCCGAAGGTATGGCCGAGATTGAGTAGCGCACGCCGGCCCGTTTCCCGCTCATCCTCGACCACGACATCGGCTTTCGCCTGGCAGCTGGTGGCGATAGCCTCCACGCGGGCTGCACCACCGCCAAAGACCTCGCGCCAGTTGCGCTCCAGCCAGGCGAAGAAGTCAGGCTTGTCGATCAACCCGTATTTCGCAACCTCGGCATAGCCGGCGCGGAACTCGCGTTCGGTAAGCGTCGTGAGAACATCGGTGTCAGCAAGGACCAGATCGGGCTGGTAAAACACGCCGACAAGGTTCTTGCCGTGGCGGGTATTGATACCGGTCTTGCCGCCGACCGAGGAATCGACCTGCGACAGCAGCGAGGTCGGCATCTGCACGAAGCGTACGCCGCGCCGCACGATGCCAGCCGCAAACCCGGTAAGATCGCCGATCACGCCGCCGCCGAGCGCAATCACCGCGTCGTTGCGCTCGATGCGCGCCTCCAACAGCGTATCGCACACCCGTGTCAGGTGTTCGAAGCTCTTGGTCTTCTCGCCCGGTGGCAGGGTCAGTGAGGTGGCTTCGATTCCATCGGCTTCAAGGCTGTCCATCAGCGCGTCGAGATAACGCGCGCCGACATTCTCGTCGGTAACGATCGCCGCCTTGCGTCCCTTGATGCGGGTGGAAATCTCACCGCCGGCGCGCGCTATCATGCCGGAACCGATCAGGATGTCGTAGGCGCGCTCGCCCAAGGGAACGTGAACAAGACGTTCGGCGGTTTCACTGACTGTCATTTGCTGGCTGCACTTTCCTTGCTGAACGCCGCAATCGCCTGGAGCACTTCCTTGACGATCGTTTCCTTGCGGACGTCGCGGGACTGGATGGTGATGTCGGCGAGCGCGTAAACCGGATAGCGCTGGTTCATCAGGTTTTCCAGCGTCTGCTTCGGGTTCTCGGTCTTGAGCAACGGGCGATGGTCGCGCTTGTTCACCCGCTCCCACAGCACGTCGAGATCGGCGCGCAGCCAGAGCGAGATGCCGCCCTTCGCGATCGCGGCGCGGGTGTTGTCGTTGATGAAAGCGCCGCCGCCGGTCGACACAACGCGCGGCCCCGATTTCAGGAGGCGCTGGATGACACGTGTTTCGAGAGCCCGGAACTCTTCCTCGCCATAGGAGGCGAAGAGCTCGCTGATCGTCATACGCGACACACGCTCGATCTCGGCGTCAGTGTCGATGAACGGCAGTCCCAGTTGCGTGGCCGTCATCCGGCCGATCACGGATTTGCCCGCCCCCATCAGCCCCACGAAAATGAGGTTCCGCCGCCCAAGAGCCGCGCGCGCCTGATCCGCGAGGGAAGCTGCAAGTGTCGAGGTGGTGTCCGTCATTCGATTGTTCGCTTGGTTTTCCCTAAACGGTATTGTTGTTTCCGCCCATGGCGTCAAGCCGCAAGCGGCAAATGACGTTACTTGCGGACATCCTTGCGCTTGGTCTTCCGCTTCTTCATATAGAAGCCGGTATCGAGAAAGGTGACCTGATGCCGACCCTGTTTCGCTTCGTGTTCTTCTGCGCCAGTGTCGTCGCGCTGATCTACGCCGCCATGTTCGCCCTTGTCGTACTGGTGGAGCCGCGCGAACGGGACGTCGTCGTGCGGATTCCGTCCGAACGGGTCAATCCGCAGCAACCGTGACGCCGAACCGGACCGAGGAGAAAACGTGAGCGATCTCGGCGGAGCCCATATCGAGGCCTTCCTCGAAATGATGAGCGCGGAGCGCGGAGCGGCGGCCAATACGCTCGCCGCCTATGAACGCGACCTCACCGATCTCCGGGAATTCCTGGCCTCCCGCAAGGCAGGTATCGGAACGGTGGGCTCGAGCGAACTGTCAGCCTATATCGCCGATCTCGCCAAGCGGGGCTTCGAGCCAACCTCACAGGCCCGGCGCCTTTCCTCCATGCGGCAGTTCTTCAAGTTCCTGTATGCCGAGGGCCTGCGCGGCGACGACCCGACCTCCATTCTCGATGCACCGAAGAAGCAGCGCCCGCTGCCAAAGACCCTTTCCGTCGACGAGGTGGAACGTCTGCTCGCCCTCGCCAACGAAGAGGCTGCCGAAGCGGGCAAGGATCGGCTGCAGAAGCTGCGCCTGCTCGCCCTGCTCGAACTGCTCTACGCCACCGGAATGCGTGTCAGCGAACTCGTGGCTCTGCCGGCCAGCGTGCTATCGCAGCAGGAAGGCTTCCTGCTGATCAGGGGGAAGGGCAACAAGGAACGGCTCGTGCCGCTGTCACGTCCGGCAACGCAGGCGCTGGCCGCCTACGGCCGGGCGCTCGCGGAGGAAACCGGACAAGGCAAGGAAAGCCCCTGGCTGTTTCCGGCTGCCAGCAAGGAAGGCTATCTGCCGCGCCAGGTCTTCGCGCGGGAACTCAAGGAGCTTGCGGCGAGAGCCGGCCTTCCCTCCGCCACCGTCTCCCCTCACGTGCTGCGGCACGCCTTCGCCAGCCACCTGCTCCAGAATGGGGCGGATCTGCGCGTTGTGCAGGAATTGCTTGGCCACAGCGACATTTCCACGACACAAATCTATACCCATGTACTCGAAGAACGGCTGAGACAGGTGGTTCAAACCTATCACCCCCTTGCCAAACAGGCCAAAAAACAGGATTAGGACCGCCAAGAACCGGTACCACGCCCCGGTCCACCACGGACCTCACGATCGGAAACGGATTTAATGCACAATTATCTCGACTTCGAAAAACCCATCTCCGACCTTGAGGGGAAGATCCGCGAACTGAAGAAGCTCGCGAGCGAAGACGAAAGCATCGACACGTCTGAGGAGATCGCACGGCTGGAGGCCAGGGTCCGCGAGGCCACCGTGGAAATCTACTCGAAGCTCAATGCCTGGCAGAAGACGCAGGTCGCGCGACATCCGCAACGTCCGCATTTCGTCGATTACGCAGAGAAGCTCTTTACCGAGTTCACGCCGCTCGCCGGTGATCGAAAGTTCGCGGAGGACGCTGCGATCCAGGCCGGCTTCGCCCGGTTCAATGGCCAGCCTGTGGTATTGATCGGCCAGGAAAAGGGCAACGATACCAAGACACGCCTCAAGCACAATTTCGGCAGCCCGCGGCCTGAAGGCTACCGCAAGGCGATCCGCATCATGGAGCTCGCAGACCGTTTCGGCCTGCCGGTGATCACACTGGTTGACACCGCTGGCGCGTATCCGGGAGTCGGCGCCGAAGAGCGTGGCCAGGCGGAAGCAATAGCCCGCTCGACCGAAACCTGCCTCGGCCTGCGCGTGCCGATCATCTCCGTCGTCATCGGCGAAGGCGGTTCCGGCGGCGCGATCGCGATCGCGACCGGCAACCGCGTCTACATGCTGGAACATGCCATCTATTCAGTGATCTCGCCGGAAGGCGCAGCCTCCATCCTCTGGCGCGACTCGACCCGCGCCAAGGAAGCGGCGACCAACATGAGGATCACCTCGGAAGACCTGAAGGCGATGAACGTGATCGACGGCATCATTCCCGAGCCGGTCGGCGGCGCCCATCGCGACCCGGATGCCGTGATCGCCCGCACCGGCGAGGTCATTGCCTCCGCGCTCAAGGAGCTGTCGTCCGTGGACGGCAAGAAACTGCGTGACGACCGCCGGCAGAAGTTTCTCGAGATTGGCCGTAATCTCTGACCCTGTAACCGGACTGGCCGGCCACAATCCTGCTACTTTGGCGCGTTAGCGGAGGAAATGCGTCCGAAACAAGGCGGGTCTGGTTAATGATTTGTGAAGAAAGCCATCCTAGTCTAAAGAAGTGTCGTTCCGTTAAACTGCAAGCGTAGTCAGTCCGAGCCGAGCATTTCTTATGCGTTGGAAAATACCTGCTCTCGTCCTTTCCTTGGCTCTGGCGCTTGTCGGCTGCAATGCCGCCGACACGCTGGACAGCGTCGACACCTCGAAGGTCAGGAACAAGGTCGAATACCAGCTGTCTTCGAAGATCCTGGCCGACATGCGCGCCAAGAACATGGATCGCCATTCGCCGATCATGATCCGCATCCTCAAGGAAGAAGGCGTGCTGGAAATCTGGAAGGCGCGCCGCGACAACCGGTTCGAGAAGATCAAGGACTACCAGATCTGCGCCTGGTCGGGACGGCTCGGACCCAAGATCAAGGAAGGTGACCGGCAGGCGCCCGAGGGCTATTATTCGCTCTCGCCCCACCACCTCAATCCCTATTCGAAGTATTATCTGGCGATCAATACGGGCTTCCCGAACCGCTTCGACGCCGCCAACGGCCGCACCGGCAGCAACCTGATGATCCACGGGGCCTGTTCGTCGTCGGGCTGCTATTCGATGACGGATGCCCAGATCCTCGAAATCTACGCCTTCGCCCGCGATGCCTTCAAGGGCGGCCAGCAGACCATCCAGCTCCAGGCCCTCCCCTTCCGCATGACCGCCGAGAACATGGCCCGCCACCGGATGAGCCAGCATTACGAGTTCTGGAAAATGCTGAAGGTGGGCTACGACCAGTTCGAAATCACCAAGCGCCCGCCGGAAGTAAACGTCTGCGAGCGGAAGTATGTCTTCAACCAGCAGGTCGAGGGGAATGCTTCGTTCAATCCCGCGGGCGCCTGCCCGCCGATGAGCACGCCGCCGGCGCTGGCCTCGGCAATGAAGTCCTACGAGCTCGCCTATGCCAAGGAATATAACAAGGCGCTGAAGAAATACGAGGGCAAGATCTGGTACGATCCGACCGAGGCCGAGCGCAAGGCTCTCGTCGCCAACCAGCGCAAACCCAACGACCTCGCCTACGCCCCGACGGGCTCGGCGCTGAAGGCCGGCAAGCTGCTCAGCATCAAGGAATTCGAGCAGGCCGCCGCCGCCAAGGAAGAAGCAGCAAGGATCGCTGAAGAAACCAAGCGCGCGGAAGCCGCCCAACCCTCGGGACGGCAGGTCGCCTCGGTGCCGGTTCCGAAGCCCAATCCGGCAGCCGGCCAGGTCGCCGTCCAGCAACCGGCTCCGAAGAAGGCATTCTGGGGCCTGTTCGGTGGCACGCAGCAGCAACCGGCTGTCGCTCCGTCGGCTCCTGCGCCGGCCTCTGTCGCGGACGCTCCTGCAGCACCCTCGCAGCCGGCCGGAGAGCAGACCGCGACTGCCAGCCAGCAGGCTTCGACGACCATACCCGTTCCGCAACCCGATCCCTCAACCGGGCAGACCGAGGTCGCAGCCGCACCGACGGCGAAGAAACCGTTCTGGAAGTTCTGGACGAGCGAATGACAACCGAAGACTCCCCTCAGGTCTACGATCTGCGGGGCCTGAAATGTCCCCTGCCCGTGCTGAAGACACGCAGACGCCTCGCCGGCCTGGAGCGAGGTTACGTGCTGGCGGTGGAAACCACCGATCCGCTGGCGGTCATCGATATCCCGCATTTCTGCAACGAAGACGGCCACGAGCTGCTGGAGACGCAGAAGACCGATGACGGTCACCGGTTCGTCATCCGGCGCGGCTGAAAACCCTCAGAACTTGAAGCCGGCGATCGCGAGCGGATTGTCCTCAAGTGCCGCGCGGTCCGGGCGGTCGATCACCGGCTTGCCGACGAACGCGTCGAACAGGTCGCGGACATAGCTTTCCTCCAGCCCGTCGGTGATCATCACCAGCCGGGTGCGGCGGTCCGACGGATCGGGCCATTCAGGCAACCGCTCAGGCCGATGGAACACCGACTGCACGCCGTGCAGCACCAGCGGCCGGTCGGGATTATCCGACAGGGCCACGATCGCCTTCATGCGCAGCAGTTTCTCGCCATGTGTCGAGCGCAGCAGATCGACGAACATGTCGAGCGCATGCGGATCGACCGGCCGGTCATGCACGATCGAATAGGACCGGATCGTATCGCCATGGCGGTTTATGTCGTGATGGTGCTCGTGGTGGCCTTGGTGGTCATGCCCATGATCATGCTCGTGATCATGATGATGGTGGCCGCGGTCATGATCGTGACGATCATGGGCGATCTCATCCTTCAGCCAGCGGCCCACATCCGCCGTCTTGCTGCCGGGGTCATAGAGCCCGTTGTCGAACAGGGTAGCATTTCCGGCAGCCTCCTCGTCGGCATCGAGGATTTCAGCAGTCGGATTGAGCGTGCGCAGACGGGTACGAAGTGCCTCGACCGCCGCCGGCTCGGCCATGCCGAGTTTCGACAGCACCAGCCGGTCGGCAACCGCAACCTGCTTCAACGCCTCGGTGTAGCGGTCGATGGTGGCAATGCCGTTGAGGGCATCGACCACCGTCACCACGCCTTCGAGCTCGAAATTCTCGGAAATGACCGGATGCCCCATGACTGACTGCATGACCGGGGCCGGATCGGCAAGCCCCGTGGTTTCGATCACCACGCGCGAAAGCTTGCGGATCTTTCCGGTCTGCATGCCGTCGGCCAGCGTGGCGAGCGTATCGACCAGTGCCCCGCGGACAGTGCAGCACAGGCACCCATCGGACAGCTCGACGATGGAATCGTCGGAGGCCGCAACGAGCAGATGGTCGATGCCCACCTCGCCGAACTCGTTGATGATGATCGCCGCACTCTTCATCTCCGGATCCTTCAGCACCCGGTTGAGAAGCGTCGACTTTCCGGCGCCGAGGAAGCCGGTGATGATCGATACCGCAACGCGGTCGCGGGCTGCGGCCATGGTATGTTCCTTATGCTGTCAGAACGAGGGACGCGGGATCGGGATCGGCACGTTGGCGATCTCCGGCGCGGCATTCTTCTTCGTGGTCGAGCTGTCGGCCACTTCCGTTCCGGGAAGCAGCCCGGCGAAAACGACATTCGGCTCGCGGGTCATCTCGTGGATATAGGGCGAGAGCACCTTCATCCGTCCGGCCTCGTCGCGGCCTTCGCTGCGCACCTTCTGGGCCTTGGGATTGCAGATCTCTGCGCTGATGTCGGCGACCACGTCACGCCCCTCGCCGTAAGGCGCGAGATCGGCGAGCCGCACACCTTTTGCCGGTGACGTGGTGAGCCCCCGTTGCAGCAGGTCGGCGGAAAGATCGGCGCGCGCGCCCAGGCTTTCAGCGCCGAGCACGATGGAGACGACGGTGCGGCCGTTACGCGTTGCCGACGAAACCTGATTGAAACCGGAGGCGCAGATGAAGCCGGTCTTCATACCATCCGCCCCGTCGAACCGGCCGATCAGCAGATTGTAGTTGGGATAGGTGCGCTTGCCCGTGCTGACCCCTTCCAGCGCGAAATAGCCGGCATATTCCGGAAACTCACGCCGCAGAGCGACGGAGAGCACGGCGAGATCGCGCGCGGTCGTGTACTGCCCCTTGCCCGGCAGGCCGTGCGGATTGATGAAGCGCGAGGAAGTCATGCCGAGACGCGCGGCCTCCGCGTTCATCCGCGCGACGAAACCCTGCTCGGAGCCTCCGACAGTCTCGGCGACCGCGACGGCGATGTCGTTGGCCGACTTTACCAGAAGAATCTTCAGGGCGCTGTCGAGCGTCATCCTGGCGCCCGCCTTGTAATACATCTTGCTGGCAGGCTGCCCGGCCGCATGCGGGCTCATCGTCACCACGGTGTCGAGCGACACTTCCCCCGCCTTCAGAGCGCGAAAGACGGTGTAGGCGGTCATCAGCTTGGTGAGCGAGGCCGGATACCATTTCCGGAAGGCATCCTCATGCGCCATGACCTTGCCGGTGTTCACGTCGACCAGCATCATCGGATTGGCGCTGGCGCCGGTCGCCATCGCCACCGCGAGCACAGGCAGCAAGACGAAGGCGCGGCCGGCACGAACCAGGTCAGCCAGCAGTCTACGATTCGGCCTCTGCACGATTGTCCTCCGCCTTCCGGATATCACTCGTAATGTCGGATCAATTATCCTAGACAGTCTACCTATCGCAAAGCAGATTGAATGCGTCAAATATGCGGCGGGAAGGGAGAGGGCCCGCCCACAAACAGGATTGTGATCATGCCGATACTCAACCGCGCCGCCGAGCTGCAGACCGAAGTCTCCGAGTGGCGCCGTCACCTCCATGCCAACCCGGAAATCCTTTATGACGTGGAGCAGACAGCGGCCTTCGTCACGGAGAAACTCAAGGCGTTCGGTATCGATGAGGTAGTCACGGGCCTCGGCAGGACAGGCGTTGTCGGCGTGATCAGGGGCCGTGGTCAAAGCAGCCGGACGATCGGCCTGCGCGCCGACATGGACGCCCTGCCGCTCGACGAGATCAGCGGCAAGCCCTGGGCCTCCAGGACGCCCGGAAAAATGCACGCCTGCGGTCACGACGGCCACACCGCCATGCTGCTCGGTGCGACGAAATATCTCGCCGAAACCCGCAACTTCAACGGCACCGTTGTGGTGATCTTCCAGCCGGCCGAGGAAGGCGGGCGCGGCGCGCTGGCCATGGTCGAGGACGGGCTGATGGAGCGCTTCGGCATCGACGAGGTCTACGGGATGCACAACATGCCGGGCCTTGCCGTCGGCACCTTCGCGATCCGCAAGGGCGGCATCATGGCCGCTCCCGACAAGTTCTCGATTACCATTCACGGCAAGGGCGGCCACGCCGCAGAGCCCCACAACACCGCCGACCCGATCGTCATCGGCGCGCAGATCGTCAACGCGCTGCAGACCATCGCCGCCCGCAACGCCAATCCGCTGCGCTCGGTCGTCGTGTCGGTCACCCAGTTCCATGCCGGCACCACGCACAACATCATCCCCGAGGAAGCGATGATCGCCGGAACCGTCCGCTCTCTCGACGAAGGTGTCCGCGATCTTGCCGAACGCCGCATCGGAGAAATCGCCGCCGGCATCGCCGCCGCCCATGGCGCGAAGGTGGACTTCGACTACGAACGCGCCTGCCCGGTGACCGTCAACCATGCCGAGGAGACCAGCCACGCCGCCCGCGCCGCGATCGACGTCGCCGGTCCGGCCAATGTCGATACCGACGTCGACGCCTCCATGGCCGGCGAGGATTTCGCCTTCATGCTGCAGAAGCGCCCCGGCGCCTACATCATGATCGGCAACGGAAAGACGCCCGGCCTGCACAATCCGGCCTACGACTTCAACGACGAGGCGATCCCGCACGGCATCTCCTACTGGGTCCGCCTCGCCGAACAGCGCCTCACCGACTAGCCGGGACAGGGTCCTTTTTCGCTTGGCGAGTCGGCTCGGCTTTTGTATGGGTGAAGCCAAGTGGTCCCGTAGCTCAGCAGGATAGAGCACCAGATTCCTAATCTGGGGGTCGCGCGTTCGAATCGCGCCGGGATCACCATTGCGATTCCCTCTAATTTTCTGCCATTCCAGCAGTAAACAGCTGGTCCGTGCAACACGTAAGCGAGGGCTACAATTCCCCCTTGACTGTGCTCCATGAACTGCCAACGTTGGCGCGTTATTTGGGTTGAGGGGATCCAAGGTTGAAATCACTGCTGCCCGTTCTCATCTGGCTTATTCTCGCGCAAACCGCCGACGCACAGTCGTTCTCATGTCCAATCGGTCGCAACCCGTCATGCCTTGGATTCAATGACAAAGTTGTCGATCGCAACGCAGTTTGCTTCAACAGCTTCACCTGCGATTTCTCGGGCTTCATGTGCGTTTCAGATCACAAGGACTACGTGGGTAAGGCGAAGAGAATGGCCGAGGGTTATGACGACTTTCGGCTTTGCGTCGCAAGAGCATCGGACATGGATGCGGTTCAAAAGTGCATCAGAATTGACAATCTTCGTTGACTAATGATTGCTCGGCGAACGCTTGCGCATTCTATGTCGTAACCGTCGAAATTCCACCAAAGCACTTTCACATGTTTTGTTTTTTAACTGCTCTACCACACCGTAACCCGCAGCTCGACTAAGAAGCTTCCGATCGCCGTGTGTGATCATTCAGAAATTTAAGGAACGTTTCTTTCTCGCTTCTCATCTGGCGAGGGTAATCTAGGGGGCGGAATGATGTTTCACGTCAGCGAAAAGAATTGGCAACCGGGAGATGTTATAACGCCCGGCAACTTCGGCGCGGATATTATTCAAAACTCTCGTCCAGATTTCGTCATAGCGGCCAACAACCTCGAGATCGGCAAGTTCGTCCGCAACTTCATGTGGGAAGCTGCTCTCGAGACGGCTAAACCAACACTGGCTCCTGATGCGCCGAGCCGAGGCTCAGTGGTTTTCCTGAGCGAGACGCTAGATCTAGCCCGCCGTTTTCGTGACAGATTCAAAAACGGCCACTCGATATTCGAAGTGAAAGTAGTGGACACCGACGCTCGATCGCACCGAGGTGACTTCGCTGTCTTTGAGAACGTTCCAGAACCACTTTACCGCGCTTCCTGAGCGAAGTCGCCAATATTGGACCAACCCTGAGCCTTTATTCCCTGAGCTCCTTTGGGAAGGAGCCGTAACCGTCGTCAGAAAGCTTGAATGACTGGCCCGGCCGTCTCCTGCCTGACCCGCGTCTCGATCAGTGAGGCTGCCCACCGAGCACGGAGCCAATCCATGGACGACGACCCGGGGTGCAACCTAGCACCTGATTCCTAATCTGGAGACACGCGTGTCCTGACGTTCCTGTCGCGTCCACGATGGCCCATCACGACACCGCCTTGCACGTCCTCGACTTCGCGTCTCCCTCCACCGTCAGGTCGGTGAACGTCGCCTCGTTGCCCTTCGTCCACCATTCATAGATCCCGCCGGCATAGCGGGCGCCGGAGCCGGAGATTACGTTCGCGGTCAGGATCACCTTGCCCTCGATCGTCAACAGCGCGAGCGAAACCTCGCCGGCATTGATGTATTCCGCCTGGACCACCCTTCCTCCCTCGCATTCGTAGCGGGCAGTCTGGCGGTCGACCACGAACGTGCCGGGAAGCTGGAAGGTCACATCCGTGGTGTCGCGCAGCAGCGTGAGGCGGAGGAGCTCGCCGCCGGCGGCATCGGAAAGCCGCAGGATGCTATCTTCGCGAGTCCAGCCGGCCGCCCTGGTGAGCGCCTCGAAGAACTTAGTCTCCTGATCCATGACGGCGGGGACGCACATCTTGCGGGTCGCGCCGGCCGCGCCGAACGCCACCTTGTTTTCATCTGCATCCGTGAGCGAGCCGAAATAGGAATTGCAGCCGGCATTGCCGCCGAAGGAACCGTCCCGGCGAATCTCGAGCGTCGTCTGAAGATCGTCCACGACGCCTTTGCCGTCGATATCCTCGACGAGCCATGTGCCGCCGAGGGTGGCCGGTGGCGGCTCGGCGGCGGAGGCCATCGTGGCCAATCCGATGACGGCAACGGCGAAAGCGAGACCGGACAAGGGGTTACGCATCGGCTGTCTCCTCCCGCAAACATTAGAAAAATCGAGGGTACGCCCGGGGAAGCGCCATGGTCAATGCATCGCGAAACGACGAAGCCCGCTCGGCATTCGTCCGTCCGGCCTCACTTCCGGCCGAGTGGAGTGCTTGAACGAGACATTAAGTCTCGCCGCAGGGGCAAAACCTTGCTGCCGTGGGCGTTCCCCTGTAGAGCCTTTCGCAACCGTAGTAACTCTCGGATATTCCAATGTATGACGATGCCGCACCGCGCCGCCTGACTGTCCTGGGCTCGACCGGCTCCATCGGCGTGAACACGCTGGATGTCGTCGCCCATCTCGGCGGCCGCGAGCGTTTCGAGATCATGGCGCTGACCGGCAACGGCAATATCGAGCTGCTCGCCGAGCAAGCCCGCGCGACCGGCGCGCGGCTCGCCGTCACCGCCGACGAAAGCCAGTATGTCGCGCTCAAGGATGCGCTCGCCGGCTCGGGCACCGAGGTCGCCGCCGGCCGCTCCGGCCTGGCCGAAGCTGCCAGCATGGAGGCCGACTGGGTGATGGGCGCGATCGTCGGCACGGCCGGGCTGGCACCGACACTCACCGCCGCCGCGCGCGGCGCCACGATCGCGCTTGCCAACAAGGAATGCCTGGTCTCGGCCGGCGAGCTGTTCGTCAAGGCCGTCAGGGACGGCGGCGGCAAGCTGATCCCCGTCGACAGCGAGCACAGCGCCATCTTCCAGTGCCTGGAGACCGACCAGCGTCACGCCCTGGAACGGGTGATCCTGACCGCCTCGGGAGGGCCGTTTCGTACCTTCAGCCGGGAGCAGATGGCGAATGTCACGCTGCAGTCGGCGCGCACTCATCCGAACTGGTCGATGGGGCTGAAGATTTCGGTCGGCAGCGCCTCGATGTTCAACAAGGCGCTGGAGATGATCGAGGCGAAGCACCTGTTCAACGTCACGCCCGAGCAGATCGAGGTGGTCGTCCATCCGCAATCGGTCGTCCATTCCATGGTTGGCTATGCAGATGGGGCGGTGATCGCACAACTCGGCGTACCTGACATGCGCACCGCAATCGGCTATGCGCTGACCTATCCGGCAAGACCGCAACTGCCGGTCGACCGCCTGGACTTTGCAAAGATCGCAAGGCTCGATTTCGAAGCCCCCGACGAAGAACGCTTCCCCGCGCTCCGTCTCGCCCGCACCGCGCTGAAGCGCGGTGGTGTGCAAGCGGCGGTCATGAATGCGGCAGAAGAAACCGCCTTCGATGCGTTTGTCGAGGAACGCATCGGTTTTCTCGACATGGCCGATATCGCCGAACGGGTGATGGACGAGATGACCGGCTTCGCCCCGGCGACCTCGATCGAGGATGTCTATGCCGCCGACGCCGAAGCGCGCCGCCGCGCCGCCGAGGCTATTTCGCGCATGGAAAAAGCCGCCTGATTTCTCAGGCGGCTTCAAACTGTTTCAAACTCAGGTTCGATCAGGCAACGGCCCGGGCGAGCGCGCAGCGCGACCAGAGCTGGTGCAGCGCGTCGACCAGATGATCGATGTCGGCATCGCTGTGCAGCGGCGTCGGCGTAATGCGAAGACGCTCGGTCTTCTTCGGCACGGTCGGATAGTTGATCGGCTGGACGTAGATGTTGAAGCTGTCGAGCAGGATGTCGGAAATCCACTTGCACTTCGCAGCATCGCCGACCATGACCGGAACGATATGGCTCGGGTTCGGCATGTGCGGAATGCCCCGCGCTTCGAGCAGCGCACGCACGCGGCGCACACGCTCCTGATGGGCGAAGCGCTCGACCTGGCTGGTCTTCAGGTGACGGATCGAGGCGACCGCACCGGCGGCAAGCGACGGGGGAAGCGCCGTCGTGAAGATGAAGCCGGACGCGAACGAACGGATGAAATCGCAGAGCGCCCTGGACGCCGCGATATAGCCACCCATCACGCCGATGGCCTTGCCGAGCGTACCTTCGATGATGGTCAGCCGGTGCATCAGGCCCTCGCGCTCGGCGACACCGCCGCCACGCGGACCGTACATGCCGACGGCATGCACTTCGTCCAGATAGGTCATGGCGCCGTACTTGTCGGCGAGATCACAGATTTCCTTGATCGGTGCGATGTCGCCGTCCATCGAATAGACGGATTCGAAAGCGATCAGCTTCGGCGCCTTGGGGTCGGCGGCAGCGAGCTTGGCTTCGAGATCCTTGAGGTCGTTGTGCTTCCAGATGACCTTCTCGCACTTGCCGTGCTTGATGCCTTCGATCATGGAGGCGTGGTTCAGCGCGTCGGAGAAGATGATCAGGCCGGGAATCTTCTGGCCAAGCGTGCCGAGCGTCGCCCAGTTGGAGATATAGCCGGAGGTGAAGACCAGCGCCGATTCCTTGCCGTGCAGGTCGGCGAGCTCTTGTTCGAGCAGGACATGGTAATGGTTGGTACCGGAGATGTTTCGGGTGCCTCCCGCACCCGCGCCACAGTGATCGATGGCGACTTTCATCGCCTCCGTCACCAGCGGGTTCTGGCCCATTCCAAGATAGTCGTTCGAACACCAGACGGTCACGTCCTGGGTGCCGTTTTCCGTGTAACGCGTCGCGCGGGGGAAGTTGCCTCGCTGGCGCTCAAGATCGGCGAAAACGCGGTAGCGACCTTCTTCGTGCAACCCGTCCAACTCGTTCTTGAAAAACGCTTCGAAATCCATCGCTAAACTCCAGCTTTCTGCGCCCCTTTTGGTCCCGCGCCCGCCCGCGGTCAACCCTGCTGTCTAAATTCATTCTAAACTGCGACAATTGGCGCTCTCGTGTTTTAGAATGTTTACAAGAAAGTGCTACCCGATCACTCCCCAGTCAAACTTGATCTGCGTCAAGCTATAGAAAAAAGGACGGCCGAAGCCGTCCTTTTCCGTTTTCGGGTACATGGGCGCAGCTCACGAGGCTGCAACCGCGCGCTTCGTCATCACCTTGACGAGGTTGGCGCGATACTCCGCCGTGCAGTGCAGATCCTCCATCAGGTTGGACGGATCGATCGACACGTCCGAAACCGCATCGGCCGACCAGTTGCCCGACAGAGCCGTTTCCAGGCCCGGATGTCGGAACACGCCTTCAGATCCGGCACCGGTTACCGCAACCCTTACGCCCCCGGCCGTCCTGGCAACGAAGACCCCAGTCATGGCGAACCGCGACGCGGGATTGGCGAACTTGGCATAGCCCGCCCGTTCCGGCGCATCGAAGGTGAACGCCGTGATCACTTCACCTTCCTCGAGAGCCGTGTCGAAAAGGCCCTGGAAGAAATCGTCGGCCGCGATCTCGCGGCGATTGGTGATGACGGTGGCACCGAGGCCGAGCACGGCCGCCGGATAGTCGGCGGCCGGATCGTTGTTGGCGACAGAACCGCCGATCGTGCCGAGATGGCGAACATGCGGGTCGCCGATCAGGCCGGCGAGATGGCAGAGCGCCGGACAGACGGCCTTGATGGCGGTCGATGCCGCGACCTCCGCATGGGTGACACCCGCTCCGATGCGAACCCTGCGGCCCTCGACCGATATACCTTTCAACGCGGGAACGTGCCGCAGGTCGATGAGGTCGGACGGCTGCGCCAGGCGCTGCTTCATCGTAGCGATGAGTGTCTGACCACCGGCGACAAACTTGCCATCCTCGGCACCGGAGAACAACGACACGGCCTCATCGACGGATGAGGCACGGTGGTAGTTGACTGAATGCATGATCCTGCCTCCCTCTCAGTGCGCAGCCTGGATCGCCTTCCACACCGCAAGCGGCGTGGCCGGCATCTCAAGCTTGTTGTTGCCGATCGCGTCGGTGATGGCGTTGATGAGCGCCGGCGGAGAGCCGATGGCGCCCGCCTCGCCGCAGCCCTTGATACCGAGCGGATTGCTCGGGCACGGTGTGCACTGGTGCGACACATTGAACGACGGCAGATCGTCGGCGCGCGGCATGGCGTAATCCATGAAGCTCGCCGTCAGCAGCTGGCCGGTCGAGGTGTCATAACGCACGCCTTCCAACAACGCTTGCCCGATGCCCTGCGCCAGACCGCCGTGCACCTGGCCCTCGACGATCATCGGATTGATGATGTTGCCGAAATCGTCGGCCGCGACGAACTGGATGATGTCGGTCTTGCCGGTTTCCGGATCGACCTCCACTTCGCAGATGTAGCAGCCTGCCGGGAAGGTGAAGTTCGCCGGATCGTAGAAGGCGGTTTCCTTGAGCCCCGGCTCCATGCCGGCCGGCAGGTTATGCGCGGTGTAGGCGGCAAGCGCCACCTGGAACCACGGCAGCGTCTTGTCGGTGCCCGCAACCTTCAGCTCACCGTTCTCGATGACGATATCGCTCTCGTCGGCCTCCATCAGGTGCGCGGCGATCTTCTTCGCCTTGGTCTCGACCTTGTCGAGCGCCTTGACGACCGCCGACATGCCGACGGCACCGGAGCGCGAGCCGTAGGTGCCCATACCCATCTGCACCTTGTCGGTATCGCCGTGCACGATCGAAACGGTGTCGATCGACACGCCGAGCCGGTCGGCGACGAGCTGGGCAAACGTGGTTTCATGGCCTTGGCCATGGCTGTGCGAGCCGGTGAGCACTTCCACGGTACCGACGGCGTTGACGCGAACCTCGGCCGATTCCCACAGGCCGACGCCGGCGCCGAGCGAACCGACCGCCTGAGACGGCGCGATGCCGCAAGCCTCGATGTAGCAGCTCATGCCGATACCGCGCTTCTTGCCGCGCTTTTCAGCCTCGGCCCGCCGGGCGGAAAAACCGTTCCAGTCCGCACTTTCCATCGCCGCATTCAGCGAGGCCTCGTAGTCACCGGCGTCGTAGTTCATGATCACCGGGGTCTGATAGGGGAAGGAGCGAATGAAGTTCTTCCGTCTCAGCTCGGCCGGCGAAACACCGAGCTCGCGCGCCGCCGTCTCCATCGTGCGCTCGAGCAGATAGGTCGCCTCCGGACGACCGGCACCGCGATACGCGTCGACCGGCGCGGTATTGGTATAGACCGTCCGGACATTGGCATGGATCGCCGGGATGGCGTACTGGCCGGAAAGCAACGTGGCATAGAGATAGGTCGGCACCGCGGAGGAGAACAGCGACATGTAGGCGCCAAGGTTGGCGATCGTATCGACCTTCAATGCTGTAATGCGGTTCTCCGCATCGAAGGCCATCTTCACTTTGGACACGTGGTCGCGACCATGCGCGTCGGTCAGAAAGGCCTCCGTGCGATCGCTTGTCCATTTCACCGGCACGCCGGTCTTCTTCGAGGCCCAGAGGCAGACGATCTCTTCCGGGTAGATGTAGATCTTCGAGCCGAAGCCGCCGCCGACGTCCGGCGCGATGACGCGCAGCTTGTTTTCCGGCGCAACATTATAGAAGGCGCTCATTACCAGCCGCGCGACATGCGGGTTCTGGCTGGTCGTGTAGCAGGTATAGTGATCCTCGGCTGAATCGTAGATGCCGAGCGCGGCGCGCGGTTCCATCGGGTTCGGCGAGAGCCGGTTGTTGTGGATCTCGATCTCGGTGACGTGGGCCGCCTCGGCGATCGCCCGGTCCGTGGCGCCGCCGTCGCCGATCTCCCAGTCGAAGATCAGATTGCCGGGCGCTTCCGGATGGATCTGTGGCGCGCCGGGTTTCAAAGCCTCGACCGCCTCGGTGACGACCGGCAACTCCTCGTAGTCCACCTCGACCGCTTCGGCCGCATCGCGGGCCTCGGCAACGCTATCGGCAACCACGACGGCAACTGCGTCACCCACGTAACGAACGACATCGTGCGCGAGCGGTCGCCAGGCCCCCATCTTCATCGGCGAGCCGTCCTTCGAATGGATCATCCAGCCGCAGATCAGGTTGCCGATGCCGTCATCGAGCAACTGCTTGCCGTCGAGCACATCGATGACACCGGGCATTGCCTTGGCGGCCGATACGTCGAGCCCCCGGATGCGCGCATGTGCATACGGTGAGCGAACAAAATATGCGTATTTCATACCCGGAACGACCATATCGTCCGTATACCGGCCCTTGCCGGTGAGGAAGCGCTTGTCTTCCTTTCGCGCCACGCGAGCGCCGATACCTTCCACACCCATCTTCATCTCCTCCAGAGAACGGGAACTAGGCAATAGACAATAGGCAGCAGGAAAATTGGCAGCGAACGAGACTGATGAGCCCGACCACTGCCCGTTGGCTACTGCCTACCACCTCATTCGGCGGCCTGGCGGCCCGCGTTCATTTCCGCATTGGCGGCGAGGACGGCCTTCACGATGTTGTGGTAGCCGGTGCAACGACAGATATTGCCTTCAAGCTCGTGCCGTACCGTCGCCTCGTCGAGCTTACCGCCGTGACGGTTGATCATATCGACAGAAGCCATGACCATGCCGGGCGTACAGAAGCCGCATTGCAGCCCGTGATGTTCCTTGAACGCTGCCTGCACGGGATGCAGCTCGCCGTTGGCGGCAAGGCCCTCGATCGTGGTGATGGTCGATCCTGCCGCCTGCACGGCCAGGATGGAACAGCTCTTGATCGACTTGCCGTCCATGTGCACGACGCAGGCGCCGCACTGGTTGGTGTCGCATCCGACATGAGTTCCGGTAAGGCCGAGCTTTTCACGTATGAAATTGACGAGCAGCGTCCGTTCCTCACAGTCGCCGCTCACTGTCCGGCCGTTCACCGTCAGCGTTACTTTCGTCATCTTGTTCCTCCTCGTGCTTCTCCCAAGCACAGCCGCATCATTTGCTTTTTTCTTCAGAGGATCAACATAGGCAGCGGCGCTCGCCGGGACTTTTTTGTTTCTGCAGCGCAACACGCCGGAAAGAACATTCATGAACCACGGGACACTGTCAGTGGGTCATGGACATTAGAATTTTCAACGATATTCTTGGGCCGCAGCCAGACTTTGCCGGGGGAGCAGGCGGCGCTGATAACGGCGGAAGCGCGTTGGCGCGGCTTTCGTGAAAACAAAGTGGAGACAAAATAATGAGGAAAGTTCTGACGCTTGTCCTGATCGGTCTTTCGGTCGCAAGCTGCACGCAAACTGAAAAGGGCGCCGCAATCGGCGCCGCTTCGGGCGCCATCATCGGCGGTGCGATCACCGGTAACGTCCGCGGCGCAGCCGTCGGCGCCGCTATCGGCGGTGTGTCGGGCGCCGTGATCGGCCATGTTTCCGAACAGCCCGGACAGTGCTACTACCGCGACCGCTACGGCCGCCGCTACGTCGACGCCTGCCCGCGCGGCTACTAAGACAAAACGGAGGAGCGCCGGCAGCGCAGTTCGGCGCTCCTCCGCAAGAACGGCAAGGCCAGAATATCCACCGCATCGCGGATGTACGCGGAGTCGGCAGGCGGCCTTGAACGTAAGTTCATGATCGAGAAAAGCTGCGCATGCGTAATCGTTTGTCAAAACCGAAAGACAGTTCAGCGTTTCGGAAAGTTGCTATCGCTTTACCGGTGGCGGCGGGATTGATATGGGCAGCGCCGATCAACGCTGCCTTCGCCTTCGAAATCTTCGGACTCAAACTGTTCGAACGCAAGGACGAGCGGCTCGAGGTGATCGATCCGGTCGACTACACCATCACGGTGAACGTGGCAGGTGACAACCGAGACCTACGAAAGCAGCTCGAACGCAATTCCCTCCTGCTGCAGGACGAAGGCACGCCGGTTTCCGGCGATCTGGGTCTTGTCATCAGGACGCGCGACGATCGCGACCGGCTGATCGCCACACTCTTCGAAAACTCGCTCTATGGCGGCATCGTCTCGGCGACCATCAACGGTGTCCCGCTTGAGGACCTTCCGCCGAATCCGGATTTCCCCGACGGTGTCCCGATTCCCGTCGTCATCAGGGTCGAACCCGGGCCGCCATTCGTGCTGGGCAAGGTGACCCTGGGCGGCGACGCCGCGCGGCTCAACCCTTCCGACTACGACCTCACCCCCGGAGAACCGGCCGGATCGGCCACGATCCTCAATGCCGCCAACCGGGTCGTCGTGGATCTCAAGTCGGAAGGCCGCCCGCTGGCGAAGCTCACGGCGCGTGAGGTCATTGCCGATCACGAAAGTCGCACTGTCGATGTGACAATCGCGGCCGAGGCAGGCCCGAAGGCACCGATCGGCACGGTCGGCGTGACCGGGGCTGAAAAGGTCAATCCGGAATTCATAGCCCGCTATTCGCGGATCAAGCCGGGGCAGACCTATTCGCCCGAACAGCTTGATGCGGCGGCCAAGCGGCTCCGTGAACTGTCGGTGTTTTCAAGCGTCAGGATGCATGAGGCGGACGGGCTGGCTCCGGACGGCTCTCTTCCGATCGAGATCCAGGTGGCCGAAGGCAAGCACCGTTATTTCGGCTTCGGCGGGACGGTCTCCAGCATAGACGGCCTCGGCCTGGAGGGATACTGGGGTCACCGCAACCTGTTCGGCCAGGCAGAGCAATTGAGGATCGAAGGCTCGGTCGGGCGGCTGGGCGATACGAAAGACATCGGCGATCTCGACTACACGGCCGGGATCTCCTTCATCAAACCCGGCGCCTTCTTCCCTGCTGCCACGCTCAGCGCCAGTATCAAGGCCGCGACCCGCGACACGACATCCTACGACATCAACACGGTGACCGCCCTCACTTCCCTCTCCTACGAAATGACCGACCAGGATACGGTTTCGGGCGGGGCGGGAATCGAATGGGCCGACGTCGATGACGCCTTCGGCCAGAATCAATATCTGACTGTCTTTCTGCCGTTCGAATATGTCCGCGACACCCGCGATGACAAGTTGAACCCAACGGAAGGCTATCGCGAAACGATCACCGCAATACCGAGCTACGAGATCAACGAGTCGACGCCGTTCATCTCCCTGCAGGGAAGCATATCCGGCTATTATTCCATTGGTCAGGACGATCTCGTGGTGCTGGCTGGCAAGCTTTCCGCCGGCTCCCTGTTCGGCAGTGGCTCACTTTCCGACATTCCGGCCAATCGCCGTTTCTTCGCCGGTGGCGGCGGTTCGGTTCGCGGCTATGCTTTCGAGGAAATCTCCCCTTACAACGCAGCCGGCGACGCGACTGGCGGACGTTCCTTCACCACGACCTCGTTCGAGGCGCGCATCAGGATCACCGAGACGATTGGCATAGTCCCGTTCATTGACGCAGGCACAGTCTCGGCCTCGAATTTTCCGGATTTCTCCGATATCCGCGTAGGAGCCGGGATCGGGTTGCGCTATGCCACGCCCTTCGGACCGCTCCGGCTCGACGTCGCGATGCCGCTCAACAAATACGAGGGCGGCAGTAGTTTCGCCATATACGCAGGCATTGGCCAGAGCTTCTGAGAGCCTGCGCAAGGGAGAATACCCAGCATATGATGGCCGTGTTGAAGCGCCTCGCGCTCTTGTTCTTCAGGCTGGCCGGAGCCGCCGCAGGTATAGGCTTGACGCTGGGTATCGCACTCGTTGTCATCCTGGGTTTCACCACGGTTGGCAGCCGGCTGGCAGCGTCGTGGATCAGCGCGTTGGTCTCCTCCCCGACCAGCACGGTTTCGATCAGCAATCTCGGCGCCGTCCTGAACGGGCGCCTGCGGATCGACGAGATAACGCTCGCCGACGAGAAGGGCATCTACGCCCGCATCGACGATCTCGAAATCGACTGGTCTCCCTCCGCTCTGCTGGCAAGAACCTTCAGGGCCGAACGGATATCGGCCGCAGCGGTCGAACTGCAACGCTTGCCGCAGAGCGGAAGCAAAGCCGACAGCAGCGGCTCGCAAAGTGGCAGCCTGCCGATTGACCTCGATATCAGGACCGTATCGCTTCCACTCCTGAAACTCGGCCGCCCGATCCTCGGACAGGAACTCGCGCTCAGCGGCGACGCCTCGGTCGCCGCCGATCGTTCTTCGCTTGCGACCTCGCTAAATCTGCAGCGCGTCGACAGCCCGGAAACCGCCCTACGCGCGGAGATCCGGTTTTCGCCCACGGACAACGCGCTGGTTCTCGATGGGAGCTATTCCGAGCCCGCCTCCGGCATACTGGGCGCGCTGCTCCGCGTACCATCCAATCCGCCCCTCGCCGTCAGCATTTCAGGTGAGGGCCCCCTCTCCGACTGGAAGGGAAAGCTGCTTGGCGACCTGGACGGATCGCGCGTGCTTTCCGTCGATGTGCAGCACCAGCTCGATGGCGACGGTGTCCGGCAGATCGGAGTGCACGGCGGCGGTGAGTTCGCAAACCTCCTGCCGCCTTGGCTGCGCCCGACCTTTGCCGGAGAAACCTCGATCGACCTTTCCGCTGCCCTTCATGGCACCGATAGCGTCAGGATCGACACCGCGCGTGTCTCCACCGACAGTCTTCTCCTGACCGCTACAGGCACGCTGGACCGCGCGGGCCAGAGCGACCTCAAAGCCAGCCTGGTCGGTGTAGGGGCACCGGTGGACGCCCGCTGGCCGCTGGAGAACGGTGAACTTTCGGCAACCGTACGCGCGATTGAGCTCACAGCAACCGGCCCGGCACAGACGGTCCAGCTCGACCTGAGGGCATCGCTTGCCAGCCTCGCCATGCCGGCCGCACAACTGGAAAACCTGGAGGCGACGGCCACGTCCGACGCCTTCAACCTTTCGACGCTGGCCGGGAACGCCAATGTTTCCCTCACGGTAGCCGAGAGCCGGTTCACCGACGTCAATCTCGACCGCGCGGTGAAGGCGCCTGCGACGGTCAGGGCAACCCTCTCCGCCTCGCGCGACGGCGTGGATTTCAACACAGTCGATATTGATAGCGCCGCGATCGACGGCACGCTTGACGGTCGCTACTTCTTTGCCGATGGGGCGCTGGAGGCCACCGCAAAGCTATCCGTCGAGCCTTCTGCCCTGCCGGAAGCCGTGGCGAGCCGGGTGGACGGCACTGTCGGCGTTATCGGCAACGTATCCTACCGGCGAGGCAGTGCGATCGACATTCGCGATCTGGACATCACCTCCGATCTCGGCACCATCACCGGCAGCGCGCAATTCGCAGACGGTTCGCTCTCCAGCGATATCGAAGGCACCATCACGGACCTCGGCCGGGTGCTCGCAAATGCGCAAGGAGCCGCGACCTTCTCCGCTTCAGCGTCCGGTCCGGTGGAAAAGGTGCAGGCACGGGCAACGTTGTCCGTCCCCGAGGCCACCATGGCCGGACGGCGACTCACGGATTTCAGCCTGACGGCGAACGGTGTTGCCGATGTCGACGCTCCTCAAGCGGTTCTCGAAGCCACCGGCACCATCGACGGACAGCAGATTGCCGTCAATTCCAGCGTCGAGACCTCGGAGGGCATCATCCGTATTCCGGATCTCGCTGCCTCCGTCGGATCAAACCAGTTGAGCGGAAAGCTGTCCCTTAACGCCGAGCGAAAGCCGACGGGGGATATTTCCTTCGACCTTCCGCAGATAGAACTCGTCGCCGCACTGCTCGGCCAGAAGCTTTCGGGCGATCTGGCCGGCACCGTGAATCTTGCCAGCGAAGGCGACACGATTGCCGCCACCATCTCCGCCCGTGGCACGCGGGTGGTTCGCGACAACGTCGAGATCGTTGCACCGGAACTGGAAATGACGATCAGCGACCTTTCTGCCCTGCGGATGCAGGGACAGATCAAGGCCGGATCGGTCGGCAGCGGCACCAACCGGGCAGATGCCGTTACGCTGACCCTGGACAGCGCTGGCGATCGCACCGCCTTCGATGCGCAGGCCCGCTACGATGGAGCACCCGCCGTTGCGAGGGGAGAACTGGTTCGGTCCGGCGGAGACATGACCATCACCCTTCGCGAATTCTCTGCCGCGCCGAGAAGGATCCCCGTGGCACTCGCTTCGCCGGCGACGATCACCATGGCCGACGGAACCGTGAGGATCGACGGCCTGACGCTACGGACCGGCGACGGCACGATCAGGACCACTGGCACGGTGGGTGAAACCCTCGCCCTGAACATCGCCATCGAACGCCTGCCGGCTGCCCTCGCCAATAGCTTCGCCCCGACGCTCTCCGCAGGTGGCGCTATCTCGGGCACCGTTGATGTCAATGGCGCGATCTCCAGGCCTGCGGCAACCTATCGGCTGAACTGGAGTGACGCGACCGTGGCACAGATCCAAGCCGTCGGTCTGCCTCCCCTTTCCATCGCCGCCAACGGGGACTTTTCCGGACAGCGTCTGTCGATCGATACCACCGTATCCGGCGGCACCGGGCTATCGGTGCGCGGCGGCGGGACGGTCGGCATCAGCGGCGACAGACCGCTGTCCTTCAAGTTCACCGGCGATGTGCCACTCAACCTTTTCGCTGGCCGTCTCTCGGCACAGGGTCTGGTGGTCGAAGGCACCGCAAAGGCCGATGTGACGATAACTGGGGCTGCCACCTCTCCCTCGATATCCGGGCAAGCGACCCTGACCAATGGCCGGCTGACGGACGTCCGACGAAACCTGACCATCGAAGGTCTGTCCGCGACGGTCAATCTCAACAGGGATCGTGCCGAAATCGCCAGCCTCTCGGGGCGGCTGTCGGGTGGTGGCAATATCAGCGGCAGCGGAACCATCGGTCTCGGCAGCGGCTTACCGGCCGACATCTCGTTGAAGCTCGACAACGCACAGTATGCCGACGGCACTTTGTTCGCGACCTCGGCCAGCGGCGAACTGTTCCTGAGGGGGTCGCTGGCCACCGGACCGACACTCGCCGGCAATCTCACCCTCGGCGAGACCGCCATCACCGTACCGGAGCGCCTGCCGGCCTCCCTGAGCGAACTCGATATCAGCCACCGCAACGCCCCGGAGGCTGTCAGACGTCAGAAGGCCTCCCTCCAACGACAGGGCGGCGACGGAACCTCCAGAGGCATCAATCTCGACCTACGTGTCTCGGCGCCGAGCCGCATCTTCGTGCGCGGGCGAGGCATAGACGCCGAACTCGGTGGTGATCTGACCGTGCGCGGCACGAGCATCACCCCGATTGTCTCCGGCGGCTTCGAGCTTACGCGCGGCAGGTTGTCGATCGTGACGCGGCGGCTGAACTTCACCAACGGTACCGTCACCTTCGGCGGCAACCTGATCCCGCTGCTGAACATGGAGGCGACCAGCACCGCCGGCACCACCAACATCACCGTGCGGATTTCCGGGCTGGCGAACGACCCGGTTGTTTCCTTCTCATCCTCCCCTGCCCTGCCTGAGGACGAGATTCTCGCCCAGCTGATCTTCGGCCAGTCGATCTCCAGGCTCTCCGCCGTCCAGATCGCTCAACTGGCCGATGCCGCGAGCCAACTCGCGGGAGGTCGCTCTTCATCCTTGTTCGAAACGCTGCGTGCCGGCCTCAGCGTCGACAACCTCGACATTACGACCGATGCACAGGGAAATGCCGCAGTCAGCGCCGGAAAATACCTGAACGACCGGACCTATCTGGAGCTGCAGCAATCGGAGAGCGGCGGCGCCAAGGCCGTGATCAATCTGGATGTCGGTCGGGGCGTCAAGCTGCGTGGCGAAGCCGGCGGCGATGGTTCGAGCGGCGCCGGCATCTTCTACGAACGGGAATATTGAGGCTCAGAAACGCATCTTGCTCGTCTTGAGCAGAATGCTCGACTCGGTCGAGTTGATGCCCTCGATCAACCGGATGCGCCGGAGTGTCTCGTCGAAACGCGAAAGATCCTTCGTCTCGATCTCGGCGATCAGGTCCCATCGCCCGTTCGTACTGTGTAGCGCCCGCACCTCGGGAAGGCCCCTGAGGCTTTGCGCCACGCGATCAGCAAGCCGTCCGAGTACCTCGATCATCACGATCGCGCGAACACCGACATCGCCAAGATCGTCACCGGTGCGTATAGTAAAACCTGTGATCGTGCCTTCTTTGACCATTCGCTGAATGCGCATGGTGACGGTCGCTCGAGAGGCACCCGTCACAGCGGCGAGCGACGCGACCGGAATACGCGAATCCTCGCGAAGCGCTGAGAGGATCGCACGGTCGAGATCGTCCAATTCTTGCATTTTGTATAGTCAGCCTTCGCAATCTGTCAAAATCTCGCAGGAAACTGACACTATTCTGGCTTTTTGGAAACTCTTCCCTGATCAAAAATCACACGGATCGGCAAGGTGGACAGATGCGACAGAAATTTGACAAGGTAACTCTCATCGGCGTGCCGCTGGAGGAAGGATCCGGACGGGGCGGATGCGCCATGGGGCCGGCCGCGCTTCGCGTCGCCGGTATCGCAGAGGCGTTGGCCGAACTCGGCTTCGAGGTCAACGACGCCGGCGATTTACGCCCGGCGCCGGTGGCGGAACTCACCGCCACGGACCGCACGAAAAACCTGCCGCAAGTGGCGGCGATGACCCGCGCACTGGAGCAGGAAACCTATGCCGCCGCCGCTGGCGGAACGCTGCCGATCCTGCTCGGCGGCGATCACAGCCTGTCGATGGGCAGCGTTTCCGGCATGGCTCGCCGCGCCGCCGAACTCGGCCGCCCGCTGTTCGTGCTCTGGCTCGACGCCCATGCCGACTTCAATTCGCCGGACACTTCGCCCTCCGGCAATATCCATGGCATGCCGGTCGCTTACTTCTGCGGCAAGGCGGAATTCGCACCGATCCTGCCAGCCGACCGTCCGTTGGTCGACCCGCGACGCGTCTTCCAGGTCGGCATCCGCTCGGTCGATCCGACGGAGCGACTGATGATCGCCGAGCACGGCGTGAACGTCTACGACATGCGCGCCATAGACGAGATGGGAATGGCAGCGATCGTCCGTGAAATCCTCGCAAATGTCAGGGCCGAAAACGGTCTGCTCCATGTCAGCCTCGACGTCGATTTCCTCGATCCGGATGTGGCCCCAGGCGTCGGCACCACCGTTCCCGGCGGCGCAACCTTTCGCGAAGCTCACCTGATCATGGAAATGTTGCACGACAGCGGCGTGGTGAACTCGCTCGATCTTGTCGAACTCAATCCTTTTCTGGACGACCGGGGGCGGAGCGCCCGCGTCATGGTCGACCTCGCGGCAAGCCTGTTCGGCCGCCGCATTCTCGACCGTCCCACCCGATCCGCTTGAACAACGAGGTACCCCATGTCGAACGCAGCCGAACTGATCGCCACGGAACAGCGCCTCGGAGCGCACAATTACAAACCGCTCGACGTCATTCTGTCGCGGGGCCAGGGCGTGCATGTATGGGACAGCGACGGCAATCGCTACCTCGACTGCCTCTCCGCCTATTCTGCGGTGAACCAGGGCCATTGTCATCCGAAGATCCTCGCCGCGATGACCGAGCAAGCTTCCAAGCTCACGCTCACCTCGCGCGCCTTCCGTAACGACCAGCTGGCGCTCTTCTACGAGGAAGTCGCCGCACTGACCGGCTCGCACAAGGTGCTACCGATGAACTCCGGTGCGGAAGCGGTGGAAACGGCGATCAAGGCCGTGCGCAAATGGGGCTACGAGACCAAGGGTGTGGCCGATGGCAAGGCCGAGATCATTGTCTGCGCCGGCAATTTCCACGGCCGCACCCTGTCGATCATCTCCTTCTCGACCGATCCGGATGCCCGCAACGGCTTCGGGCCGTTCACGCCGGGATTCCGCGTCGTCCCGTTTGGCGACGCCGATGCTTTCGCCGAAGCAATCAACGAGAACACCGTCGGCGCGCTGATCGAGCCCATCCAGGGCGAAGCCGGCGTGATCATCCCGCCGGCCGGTTATCTCAAGCGCGTGCGGGAACTCTGCACCAAGCATAACGTCACGCTGATCCTCGATGAGATACAGACCGGGCTCGGCCGCACCGGCAAATTGTTGGCCGAGGAGCACGAGGGTATCGAAGCCGACGTGACATTGATCGGCAAGGCACTCTCGGGCGGCTTCTATCCGGTCTCGGCCGTTCTCTCAAACTCCGAGGTTCTCGGCGTCCTCAAGCCCGGTCAGCATGGCTCAACTTTCGGCGGCAACCCCCTCGCCTGCGCGGTCGCCCGCGCCGCGCTCAAGGTCCTGGTCGAAGAAGACATGATCGGCAATTCGGCACGCATGGGGGAATATTTCCTTGAAGGCTTGCGCTCCATCCGCTCCAACATCGTCAAGGAGGTCCGCGGCCGCGGCCTGATGCTGGCCGTCGAGCTCGATCCGGCCGCCGGTGGCGCGCGTCGCTATTGCTATGCGCTCAAGGACCGGGGGTTGCTCGCCAAGGATACCCACGAGAACACGATCCGCTTCGCCCCGCCGCTGGTGATCGACAAGTCGGAGATCGACTGGGCGGTCGAGCAGATCGGTCATGTCCTGACCGCGTGACGCCCGTCGGAATCATAGCGATTTTCCGAACGGTAGAGGGCTTAGTAATTTAGGTTTGAGAAACACTCTTCTGCCACACTGGGGGAAGTTCGATCGGATGCTCGCCCGGCCAATCATGGCCCCGACATCGCCGGCTCGGCAATTCAAGGCAATGCCTTCCGCCATGAGATGACGCGGACCGGCGGTTGTCAGGACACAAAGGTTGGGGAAGATTTCTATGGCTACGACGATCAGTTCCACGAATTTCGGTGGCGAAACGCTCGAGATCATCGCGTTCCGTCTGCATGATCAGGAATTCTGCGTGAAGACCACCACCATCCGCGAAATCCGCGGCTGGGCGCCGAGCACGCCGATTCCGCATGCGCCCGCAGATGTCATCGGCGTCATGAACCTGCGTGGCTCGGTCATCCCGATCATCGACCTCGCCTACAAGCTCGGCATGAAGAGCACAGTCGCCAACGAGCGCTCGGCCATCGTCGTCGCCGAAGTGCACAATATGGTCATCGGCATGCTGGTCGACCGCGTTTCCGACATTCTCACGATCCCGTCGTCGCAGGTCCAGCCGGTGCCGGAAGTGTCCGCCTCCTTCGACAAGTCCTTCTCCGAAGGCATCATCGCCAACGAGAACGGCATGATCTGCTTCCTGAACCTCTCGAAGATGTTCAAGGGCAGCGATATCGAGGAAATGGCCGCCTGATCACGGCGACATCCTTCTGCACATATGAGAAAAGCGGCCGAAAGGCCGCTTTTCCGTTTTCAATGACAGCCGGTGTCAGCCGAACAGCACGAGGCTGCTCTTCAGCGTGACCCAGACACCCCATAGCAGCGGAACGCCGACCACCGCCCAGGCGAGCAGCGCCGTGCCGCTGAATCCGCCCTTGCCGATGCCGAAGGAGCCGGTCGGACCGGCGTTTGCAGCAGCCGTCTTCGCCTGCAAGGCGGCCACTTCCTCATCCGACATGAACCACTTGTCCGACAGCGGCCGCACCAGTGCGTTGGCGATGAGGCCGAGCGCCAGCATGCCGGCGAGGATGTACATGGTGCCGGTATAGAGCTCCGGTCCCGGTGCCACACCAGCCGCGATCTGCGCTTCGCGGATATAGTTGACGACCACCGGACCGACGATACCGGCGGTGGCCCATGCCGTCAGCAGACGACCGTGGATGGCGCCAACGAACTGCGTTCCGAAGATGTCGGCAAGATAGGCCGGAATGGTCGAGAAGCCGCCGCCATACATCGACAGGATGATGGCGAAGGCGAGCACGAACAGCCCCTTGGAGCCCATGTCCGCCAGCGTCGGCGCGGCGGCATAGAGCACGATGCCGAGGATGAAGAACGTGTAATAGGTGTTCTTGCGGCCGATCTTGTCGGAGAGCGAGGCCCAGAAGAACCGCCCGCCGATGTTGAACAGCGAAAGCAGGCCGGTGAAGCCGGCAGCAATCGCAGCAATCTGTCCCTTCTGCGCTGCATCGAGCTGCGAGAACGTCAGGTCCGGCAGGCCGATGAGCGAGCCGGCAAAGATTTCCTGAAGCATCGGGGACGCCATGCCGATCACCCCGATACCGGCGGAAACGTTCAGGCAGAGCACGGCCCAGATCAGCCAGAACTGAGGCGTCTTGTGGGCGTCGCGCAGATGAACGTGCTTGTGGGTGATCATGCTGTTCTTTGCTGCAGGAGGCGTCCAGCCTTCCGGACGCCAGCCAGCCGGCGGAATGCGATAACCGAAGGCGCCGCCGATCATGAAGGCAAAGTAGATGATCGCCATGGTGACGAAGGTCTGCCAGACACCGACGGAGACGTCGGTCTTGAAATGGTTCATCAGCAGGTTGGCGAGAGGTGCGCCGATCATCGCGCCGCCACCGAAGCCCATGATCGCCATGCCGGTCGCCATGCCGCGACGGTCCGGGAACCATTTGATGAGAGTCGAGACCGGCGAAATGTAGCCGATACCAAGGCCGATACCGCCGATGACGCCCGCTCCTATCCACATCAGCCAGAGCTGGTGGGTGATGACGCCGAGCGCAGCAACGAGGATGCCGCCACACCAGCAGCAGGCCGAAACGAGACCGGCCTTGCGTGGACCGACGCGTTCGAGCCAGCCACCCCAGATGGCGGCGGAACTGCCGAGCAGCACGAAGAACAGGGTATAGATCCAGCCGAGGTCGGCGACGCGCCAGTTGCACTCGGTGGTGAACAGGGCACCTGCCAGCGTCAGGCTTGCGCAGCTTTCCGGCGCCGCCGGCAGAGCCTTTGAAAGCGGCAGCCAGAAGACCGAAAAGCCGTAGGCCATGCCGATACAGAGATGGATCGCGAGTGCGGCCGGCGGCACGAGCCAACGGTTGAAGCCGGGTTTCGCGATGATGCGTTCCCGATCGAGCAAACCGCCACTATAACCGCCCACATAGGGTTCGGTGGTTGCTGTCATTTGAAATCTCCTCCATTCGACCGGTCGCGCCGGTCTTGTCACCCTCTCCGCCCGATCTGCGGCAGCCTCTCCTCAGGCTTCCGTTCGGATGCGGACAACTCCTGCCGCTATTACGGTCCGCCCCGCGCCATCAATCAGTAATGGCGACGGCAGGTTTTCATGATCAAGCAACCGTCGTGCCAGCAGGGCGGTCCTTGGATTTCAATAGGTTAAGAGAAGGTGAACGGGAGCTTGGGACAAAATGTCCAAAGGCGCGGGACAAAATGTCCAGGCGGATGGGTCAGTTCGCTTCCGGCAGCCAGATCGTGAAAGTCGTCCCGTCGCCCGGCGCACTGGTGACGGAAAGGGCGCCGCCTTGCCTGTCTATCAGCGTCTGGCTGATGGACAGGCCGAGCCCGGTACCATCCTTGCGCTTGGTGGTGAAGAACGGATCGAAGATCCTTTCGATGATCTCGTCGGTCATGCCGATACCGGTATCGGCGACATCGATGGCTATGCCGGGCTGGTCGCGGCGATCTTCGTCACGGGTCGAGAGCCGGAGCGTTCCGCCGTCCGGCATGGCATGGATCGCGTTGACAATCAGGTTGACGAGCACCTGCTGCAGTTCGGTCCGGTTCATCAGAATCAGCCGCGTCGCCCGGTCATCCCGCTCGACTGATATCTCTCCTTTGTTCAGAAGGTGCTGCACGAGCGGCATGCAGTCCGAAATGACATCAGCCGCCGCATGCCGTTCGACATAGCCTGCGTATTCCTCGGGCTTGGCAAACTGGAGGAGCTTGGTGACGATCTGATTGACGCGATAGATCTGCTCATCGATCAGCCGAAGTTCCGTCGCGACATCACCGGCGCGCTCGCCGATCACGCTGCGGACGACATCGAGGTTACCCTGCATCACCGCGATCGGATTATTGATCTCGTGCGCGACACCGGCCGTGATCTCGCCGATCGCAGCCAGCTTCTCAGACATGATCAGCTGTTTGGTGGTCGCCTCGAGTTGCCGGTTGGCGAGTTCGAGATCGCGCGTCCGCTCCGCCACCCGGTCGTTCAGTTCGTCGTTCCATGCGCGAAGCTCTGCATCGCGCTGCTGCAGCCTATCGAGGAGATCGTCGAGATGGGCTGCGACTGTGCCGATCTCGTCCTTTGCTTTCACTAGTCCCGTCCTGGCGCCAAGATCGCCCGCCTCTACCCGGCCTATGGTGGCCGTCATCCGCTCCAGAGGCTTGAAGATCGCCCGCGCCCAGCGCAGGAAGATCGGCACCGTGACGAGGGTCACAACGAGAAAGGCAACGAGAATGGCGACCAGCGTCTCCGTCTTCGCCTGTGTGAACGGTGCTTCGAGAAAGCCGACATAAAGCATGCCGACACGGCGGCCATGGCTGTCGATGATCGGTTCATAAGCCGACACATACCAGTCGTTGACGACGAAGGCGCTGTCGAGCCAGACGCGACCCTCGTCGAGCACCGCCTGACGCACGGCGGCGGACACACGCGTACCCAGCGCACGCTTATCCTCGAACAGTCGGACATTGGTGCTGATCCGCACGTCCTCGAGAAATAGCGTTGCCGTGCCCTGGCTGCCCTCCGGCAGGCTCGCCTCGCGGTAGACGAGATCATTGATCGTGTCGATGAAGACGAGGTTCTGGTTGAGCAGGATGCCACCGACGAGCACGACATCTCCGAAGCCTCCGACGTTCACCGGGCTCGCCGAATGAACCACCATGCCACGTGTCTCCGTGGTGCGGTCGGTGGGAGTGGCATTCGGTGTCGGCACGAGGTCTAGCCGCGCCCGCTCGGCGAGAGCGGGGGAAATAACCGCGAGTTCCTCCGCGGACATGATGTCGATACCGGTGCTCGACTGCCCCCGGAAGGCGGACGTCATGACAGGCCAATCAGCCCGGACACCCTCGGCCGTTGTCCCCGCGGCCCCGGCCAGTTGCCCGTCGCGCGCCGCAAGGTAGAGAAAGTCGAGTCCCAGCCTCTTCCGGCTCTCCTCCAGGAAACGGTCGACCCCGTCATTACCTTGCCCCGCAGCATCCCGAAAGGCTACCGAACCTGCAAGCGCTTCGAGATGCTCTCCGGTATTTTCGAGAATTCGTGACAGGTATTGGTGCGCAATGGTGAGGTCGCCGTTGACCTTGGAAATCAGCACGGCGTCGAACTTGTCTTCCCAGCGCGTAATGGCGACGGCGAGCAGCACCGGCAGCACCACGAGCATGGGCAGAAGCGCGATTGCCAGAAGCCGGATCCGGATGGACCCACCGCCCGACACCACAGGTTGCCCCCCGCTCTCAGCCATTCCAGGCCACGAGCTTCCGGTCGATCGTCTTGCGCGAGATGCCGAGGGCCTGGGCCGCGGCTTCGCGATCGCCCGAATACTGTTGCAGTACGGAGAGGATATGGCGACGCTCCACCTCATCAAGCGTGCCGCCAGCCTCGTTCGGCGCTGCTACCTCGTAGCCGAGATCGTCCGGAAAGCGGCCCAGGATCAGTGAACGCTCGATCAGATTGCGCAGTTCGCGCACGTTGCCCGGCCATCTGTAGGCCGCAAGCCCGGCCCGCACCCGCGCATCGATCTGCACAGCGGGCATGCCGAGCTGCTGCGACAGCTTTTGCATGAAGAGTTCGGCAAGCTCGATCACGTCGTTGTCCCGCTCCCGCAACGGCGGCAGCGGCAATTGCATCACGTTGATGCGATAGAAAAGGTCCGCCCTGAACGCGCCCTGCTGGACGAGCTTTTCCAGGTTGGCGTTGGTGGCAAACACGAAGCGCAGGTCGACAGGCACCTCTCGTTCGGAGCCGACGGGGCGTACGCGCCGGTCCTCGATGACGCGCAACAGTTTCGCCTGCGTGGCGATAGGCATCTCGCCGATTTCGTCGAGGAAGAGCGTGCCGCCCTGCGCATGCAGGAAGAGACCATCGCGCCGTCCTTCGGCACCCGTGAAGGCACCCCTGACATGACCGAAGAGTTCGGACTCGATCACGTCCGGCGGGATCGCCGCGCAATTGACGGGCACAAACGGCTTCGACGCACGATCCGAGAGCGCATGCAGTGAACGCGCTGCGACTTCTTTGCCCGTGCCGGACTCGCCCGTCAGAAGCACGGTTGTCGGCAGGGGAGCTACACGCGCGATCGTCTCGCGAACGTGCTGGATAGCAGCAGATCCACCGATCAATTTATCACGCAGCAAAACATGATCGGCTGTTGCCTTCAGTTCGTAGCGCAAGACGAAGTTCTCGCGCTGCAGGCGGATCCGGTCGAGACAGCGTGCCACCGCATTGAGGATCTGGTTGGAGCGGAACGGTTTCAGCACGAAATCCACCGCGCCCGCCCGCAGGGCCTGGATCGCGGTTTCGAGATCGGCATAAGCGGTGATCAGGATGGCATCTGCGAAGAAGCCGATGGAACGCTGCTCGTTCAGCCAGTCGACGCCGTTCTTGCCCGGCATGATGTTGTCGAGGATGACGACGTCGAAATGATGCTGGTCGAGCTTCTTCGTCGCCTCTTCGGTATCGGCCGCTTCCTCAATGCGCTTGCAGCGAGGGCCGAGCGTCCGGACGAGGAAGTTGCGCATCCCGGGTTCATCGTCGACGATGAGAATCGACGCCTGAGCAAGCCACGGTCCGAATTCCGGATCGCGCTCAGCCGTCAGTGCTCTTCTTGAGGCTTCTGACCTCACCTCGACATCCCCTCCCGATGGACCGCGTCGATCCAATCAATAGCAGAGATGCCTTGAAACGCCACACCCGCCGTGAAGCTTGGCGGCGATCATGCCGCGACCGGACGCTTGATCAGCCTGGACGCCTCGATGACGAGGGGTTTCAATCCCTCACCACCCTGATCAATGTGCTCGAACAGCTGGCGGCGCATCCTGGGCTCCCAGAACTTGTTGATGTGAAGTGCCACCCCTTCCGCACGGGTAGCCTCTGTTTGGGACTCGAAGAAGGTGGCGATCTGGTTCGCCATCCGGATCAGCTTTTCGAGGGTTTTGTCATGCGACATGCGCGGAAACTCCCTGGAGAATACGGTCTGGTCTTGTAAAAATCTCGAAATCGTCGCCGCGAGCAATACCGATCAAAGTGATGCCGGCGGCAGCCGCTGTTTCAATGGCGAGCGCGGTCGGAGCCGAAATAGCAATCAGGATCGGCGCGCCGAGCGCGGCCGTCTTCTGCACCATCTCCACCGAAAGCCGGCTAGTGACAACGACCGCACCGTCCCTACCGGATCGCCCGGACCGGAGGACTGCACCGGTCAGCTTGTCCAGAGCATTATGCCGGCCGACATCTTCGCGGATCGCAATAAGGCCCACGCCGGGAATATAGAAGCCAGCGCCGTGCACGGCCCGGGTTTCACGGTTCAGCACCTGTCCGTCACCGAGCAGCCGCATCGCCTCGGCGATCTCCACGCCCGAGAGTGCCAGGGAGGACGAGCCGATCGGTTCAACGACACGCAAGGCTTGCTCGATCGACTCGATGCCGCAAAGCCCGCAACCGACCGGTCCGGCCATGCGACGGCGGCGTGCGGTCAGCGCATCCGCCGTCGCATCGCGAAGCTCCACCTGGACGTCGATACCCGGTCCGGCCTCGATCGGCTCCACGGCGAGAATGTCATCGGCTTTCTCGATAATGCCTTCCGCCAGCGAAAAACCGTAGGCGAAATCCTCGATGTCAGCCGGTGTCGCCATCATCACCGCATGGGTGGTACCGCCATAGGAAAAGGCGATCGGCACTTCAGCCGGCACGATCCGCGAACCATCGCGGGTCGAGCCGTTGCGGTAGGATATTTCCGGGACTGTGACTGTGGCCTTGAACCTTTCCACTAGACACCTCCCAAGCAGCCACCGAGGATCATCTTACTCCGCAGCTTCCAGCTTGCCGGCGATCCGGCGGGACCGGCGGACAAGTTCCTCGTAGTCCTGCTGCCACTCGCTCGGACCATTCGAGGGGGAAACCTGGACAGCAGTCACCTTGTATTCCGGGCAATTGGTGGCCCAGTCGGAATAGTCGGTGGTGATGACGTTCGCCTGCGTGTCCGGATGGTGGAACGTTGTGTAGACCACACCGGGCGCAACTCGGTCGGTGATCAGCGCACGCAGCGTCGTCTCGCCCGAGCGGCTGGCGAGCTTGATCCAGTCGCCGTCCTTGATGCCACGCTGCTCCGCGTCGTGCGGATGGATTTCCAGCCGGTCCTCCCCATGCCACGTGACGTTGGCCGTACGGCGTGTCTGCGCTCCGACATTGTACTGCGACAGGATACGCCCTGTGGTGAGCAACAGCGGGAAACGCGGGCCGGTGCGTTCGTCTGTCGGCACGTATTCTGTGCGGATGAACTTGCCCTTGCCGCGCACGAAGCCGTTGACGTGCATGATCGGCGAGCCTTCCGGGAACTTCTCGTTGCACGGCCACTGAACCGACCCCATCTTTTCGAGATAGTCGTAGGAAACTCCGGCGAAGCTCGGCGTCGTCGCGGCAATCTCGTCCATGATCTGCGACGGATGCGTATAGTTCCAGTCCAGCCCCATCGCCTGCGCCAGAAGCTGGGTGACTTCCCAGTCGGCATAGCCGTTCTTCGGGCTCATCACCTTGCGAACACGGTTGATGCGGCGCTCGGCNTTGGTGAACGTGCCGTCCTTCTCGAGGAAGGTCGAACCCGGCAGGAAGACGTGNGCGTAGTTNGCCGTCTCGTTGAGGAAGAGGTCGTGAACCACGACGCATTCCATCGCGGCGAGGCCGGCGGAGACATGCTTGGTGTCCGGATCGGACTGCAGGATATCCTCGCCCTGGATGTAGATGCCCTTGAACGTGCCTTCCACGGCGGCATCCAGCATGTTCGGGATACGCAGGCCTGGCTCGCTGTTGAGCTTCACGCCCCAGAGTTTTTCGAAGATGTCGCGGGTGGCGTCATCCGAGATGTGACGATAGCCCGGCAGTTCGTGCGGGAAAGAGCCCATGTCGCATGAGCCCTGCACGTTGTTCTGGCCGCGCAGCGGGTTCACGCCGACGCCGGGACGACCGATATTGCCGGTCGCCATGGCGAGGTTGGCGATCGCCATGACGGTGGTCGAACCCTGGCTGTGCTCCGTGACACCGAGACCGTAGTAGATCGCGCCGTTGCCGCCAGTGGCGTAGAGGCGCGCGGCACCGCGGACGAGATCTGCCGCAACGCCGGTGTACTCCTCAACAGCTTCCGGGCTGTGCTGCGGCTCGGCGACGAAGGCCGCCCAGTCCTCAAACTCGGACCAGTCGCAGCGCTCTCGAATGAAGGCCTCGTTGAACAGGCCTTCCGTGACAATGACGTGGGCCATCGCCGTCATGATTGCAACGTTCGTACCGGGCTTCAGCGGCAGGTGATACGCAGCCTCGATATGCGGGCTGCGGACAATGTCGGTCCGGCGCGGATCGATGACGATCAGCTTGGCGCCCTGACGAAGCCGCTTCTTCAGGCGCGAGCCGAACACCGGATGACCGTCAGTAGGATTGGCGCCGATCACGACCACGACATCACTGTGCTCGACCGAATCGAAGTCCTGCGTACCGGCCGAGGTGCCGAACGCCTGGCCAAGGCCGTAGCCGGTCGGCGAGTGGCAGACGCGGGCGCAGGTGTCGACATTGTTGTTGCCGAAGCCCGCGCGGATCAGCTTCTGCACCAGGTAAGTTTCCTCGTTGGTGCAGCGTGACGAAGTGATGCCGCCGATCGATTCCCGGCCGTACTGGAACTGGATACGGCGGAATTCGGAAGCAATATGAGCGAACGCCTCTTCCCAGGTAACTTCACGCCACGGATCGGAGATCTTCTCGCGGATCATCGGGTTGAGGATGCGATCCTTGTGGCTCGCATAACCGTAGGCGAAGCGGCCCTTGACGCAGGAATGGCCGCGATTGGCCTTGCCGTCCTTCCACGGCACCATGCGCACCAGTTCCTCGCCGCGCATCTCCGCCTTGAACGAGCAACCGACGCCGCAATAGGCGCAGGTGGTGACGACGGAATGTTCGGGCTGACCGATCTGGATGACCGACTTCTCGGTCAGCGTCGCCGTCGGGCAGGCCTGAACGCAGGCGCCGCAGGAGACGCATTCGGAATCAAGGAAATGCTCGTGCATGCCGGGCGACACGCGGCTGTCGAAGCCGCGGCCTTCGATCGTCAGTGCGAAGGTGCCCTGCACTTCCTCGCAGGCACGCACGCAGCGGGAGCAGACGATGCACTTGGAAGGATCGTAGGTGAAATAGGGGTTCGACTCGTCCTTCGGCATCCAGCGGGCATTAACCTCGCCCATACCGTCACGCGCCTTGACGTGATTGTCGCCTTCGTAGCCGTAACGCACGTCGCGCAGGCCGACCGCGCCGGCCATGTCCTGCAGCTCGCAATCGCCGTTGGCGGCGCAGGTCAGGCAGTCGAGCGGATGATCGGATATATAGAGCTCCATCACGCCCTTGCGGATCTGCTTCAGCCGCTCCGTCTGGGTATGGACAACGAGGCCATTCGCCACGGGTGTGGTGCAGGAGGCCGGAGTGCCGTTGCGACCCTCGACCTCGACCAGACAGAGACGGCAGGAGCCGAAGGCATCCACCATGTCGGTGGCGCAGAGCTTCGGCACCTGAATGCCGGCCTCCATCGAGGCCCGCATGATGGACGTACCTGCCGGAACCGTGACTTCGCGGCCATCGATCGTGAGCGTCACCATCTCGGTGGCTCTGGAGGCCGGCGTACCGTAATCGACTTCAGGAACGAGGGGCATGGCAAGCCTCCTGTTGGGAAATGGAAGTGAGCATTTGGTGAGAGGCACAGACGGGGGTCATCATTCCGCAGCCTCCACCATCGGCGCCGGAACGAAATCGTCCGGGAAATGTGTCATCGCGCTCATCACCGGGTAGGGGGTGAAACCTCCCAGCGCGCAAAGCGAACCGAATTTCATCGTGTTGCAGAGATCGGCGAGCAGCGCCCGGTTCTTTTCCGGTTCGATACCGGCAGCGATCCGGTCCACCGTCTCGACACCGCGCGTTGAGCCGATGCGACAGGGCGTGCACTTGCCGCAGCTTTCGATGGCGCAGAACTCCATGGCAAACCGCGCCTGCTTCAGCATATCGGCGGTGTCGTCGAATACGACGATGCCGGCATGGCCGATCAGACCGTCCCTGGCGGCGAAGGCCTCGTAATCGAAGACCGTATCAAACAGGCTCGGCGGGAAATAGGCGCCGAGCGGGCCGCCAACCTGCACGGCCTTGACCGGCCTTCCGCTCGCGGTGCCGCCGCCGATGTCGTAGATCAGTTCGCCGAGCGTCAGGCCGAACGCCGTCTCGTAGAGGCCACCGTGCTTGATATTGCCGGCGAGCTGGATCGGGATCGTGCCATGCGACCGGCCGACGCCATAATCACGATAGAACTGCGCCCCACGATCCATGATCACCGGCACCGAAGCGAGCGAGATCACATTGTTGACCACGGTCGGGCGGCCGAACAGGCCCTGTAGCGCCGGCAACGGCGGCTTGGCCCGAACGATGCCGCGCTTGCCTTCGAGCGAGTTCAGGAGCGAGGTCTCTTCGCCGCAGACATAGGCGCCTGCGCCCATGCGCACCTCGATGTCGAAGGCGCGACCGGATCCGAGCACGGACGGCCCGAGTATGCCCTCACGGCGGGCGATTCCGATCGCCTCCTCCATGGTGGCGATCGCGTGCGGATACTCCGAACGGGTATAGATGTAGCCCTTGGTCGCTCCGGTCGCGAGACCGGCGATGGCCATACCCTCGACCAGCACGAAGGGGTCGCCCTCCATGATCATCCGGTCGGAGAAGGTGCCGCTGTCACCCTCGTCGGCGTTGCAGACGATGTACTTCTGCGGTCCGGCGGCATCGGCCACGGTCTTCCACTTTATACCGGTCGGGAAACCCGCACCGCCGCGGCCGCGCAATCCGCTGTCCGTCACTTCCTTGACGATATCGGCGGGCTCCATGGCGACCGCCTTTTCGAGACCCTTGAGGCCCTGATAGTGGCGATAGTCGGAGAGCGACAGAGGATCGATAACGCCGCAGCGGGAGAAAGTGAGACGCGTCTGCCGCGCCAGGAACGGGATATCCTTCGTCTGCCCGTGGCAAAGCGGATGCTGGCTGCCGTTGAGGAAGCCGGCATCAAACAGGCCCGGCACATCGGCAACCGTGACCGGACCATAGGCAATTCGGGTATGATCCGTCCGCACCTCGACGAGTGGTTCCAGCCACAACATGCCACGCGAGCCGTTACGGACAATGGTCACGTCAAGACCGCGCTTTGCGGCTTCCTGTTCGATGGCGCTTGCAACGCGATCGGCGCCAACGGCGAGCGAGGCTGCATCACGGGGAACGAAAACAACCGTGCTCATCGGCGCGCCTCCGCCACAATGTCGGAAAGACAGTGTTCGTCGAGACGCGCATGCAGCTCGTCATCGAGCATGCCGGCCGGCGCCATGGCGCACAGGCCGAGACAGTAGACCGGCTCCACCGTCAGGGCGTTGTCGGCGGTGGTGCCGTGCCAGTCGAGACCGAGGCGGGCCAGAAGGGATTCCGCGAGTTTCTCGCCACCCATCGACTGGCACGCCTCGGCGCGACAGAGCTTCAGCACATGTCGACCAGTCGGATGGGCACGGAAATCATGATAGAAGGAAACCACACCATGGACTTCGGCGCGGGAGAGATTGAGCTCATGCGCGATGATAGGCTTCGCCTCTTCCGGCACGTACCCGAACGTGTCCTGGATTGCGTGCAGGATCGGCAGTAGCGGACCTTCCAGATGTCGAAGATCCTCGATTATCGAAAGAGTCTGCGTGGAGACATCTCCCGCAGTCATCCTCACATTCATGATCAGTCCTCCCAACCGACACGAATACGCCGACAAGCGTGACAGGAACGGCTCGCGCCGGTCGAACTAGTTTTTAGCGAGATAAAGACCGAAACCCTGTCAATCTCCGCCCCATTATGATCAGCAGACAACGACTAGGGGACTGGGTCAATAATGCAGTCTCGTTACGCGATAGAAAAAATCTATCAAAACGCCTGACCTTCGGAAAGCCTGCGCGCTTCGTGGAGGAGAGCTGAAACCAGTGGGGTAAAGGGCTCTCTGTGGGGGGCTACCACGCCGACGATGTGTTCGGCGTTCGGCTCGATGATCGGAATCATCTGAATTTGCGAAGGAAAACCAAAGGCTTCCGCCATGTTTTTTGGCATGATGGAAGCCCAGCGGCCGGTTCTGATGTGGGAAAACAACACGATCATCGAGTTGGATTCGAGCGTCGGCTTGGCCACCACGCCGGCTTCAGCCATGTGCTGATTGATGATGCGGCGGTTCTGCATGTCTGCCGTCAATAGACAAAGCCGAAGATCGGCAACCTCACGCCAGGTCACAGCCGACCTGTCCGCCAGCGGCGTACCGGCGGCGGTAATCAGGTGATAGCGCTCGGAATAAAGCGGCACCGACGTGACACGCCCGAGCGGTTCGTTGTCGAGATAGGTGATGCCCGCGTCGATCTCGAGGTTTTCAAGCAGGCTCAGCACCTGCAGCGAGGTCCGTGAAATCACCGAGAACGTAACGTCGGGATACCTTTCCTGAAAGGGTTCGGTGATCTTCGGAACCATGGCAAGCGCGGTCGGAATGACTGCAAGGCGGATATGGCCGGCAAGACCACTGCGGGCGGCGCGCATCTCCTCGCGCATGGTGCGCGTATCTCCGACGATGCGCCGCGCCCATTCCAGCACGCGCTGCCCTTCCGGCGTCAGCCCCTGGAACCGCGAGCCGCGTTGCACCAGCATCACACCGAGCTGATCCTCCAACTGGCGAATGGCGGCGGAAAGGGTCGGCTGGGTGATGCCGCATTCCTCCGCGGCTCGACCAAAGTGCTTCTCGCGGGCAAGAGCGATGAAGAATTCGAGCTTGTCGATCATGAAGCTCCCCCGCGCTCCGCCACGACCTGCAGTCCGGCGGGTCTCCGGTTATTCGCCGCTTTCGACCTCGGCCGGCTCACAATAGAGTCGATAAAGGACAGCCACGACCTCGGTTACATTCGGATTGGCGATGGAATAGTAGATGGACCGACCGTCGCGTCTGGTCTTCACCAGTTGCTCCAGCCGAAGACGCGCCAGCTGCTGCGAAACCACGGCCTGTTGCAGGCCAAGGATCGCCTCTATTTCCCCCACGGTCTTCTCACCCGTGCTCAAGATGCAGAGCATCAGGAGGCGTGTCTCGTGCGACAAGGCCTTGAGGAGTTCGCTGGCGGCGCGTGCTTTCGACATGAAATTGTCGATCCGCGCCGGCATGTCCGCAGCGTCGAACTTGGGAAGATTCATGAGCGTCCAGGACAAACAGATATACGCAATTTTCTATATTTCATAATGGATTTCGACGGCAGTGTCCAATTCGGGCAGCTAAAGGCATCCAGGCAGGGATAGCAAGAAATTTGGCAATTGCCATTTTCGACCCCCAGGACAAACGCACCCGCACTCTTGGGAAACGCTGCTTTTCAAGGCCTCAACGTCCTCGCCCTGCAGATACACCAGCTGCGCCAACCACGCGCAGGTATTGCAAATCGCCGCCAAGCGCAACCCCAAGAAATGCCGTGGCGGGAGTGGCGGCCCTCTGATTTAATGTCACTACTGGGCAGCACTTCGCGGCGAGACGGGAATCGACCGTGCGAACGTATCCGGGGAACGGTAATGAAGATCGCATCGCTTCAGACCCATATCGTAGCCGTCCCGCCGCCGCATATCGGTGGCATGTATTGGATCTTCGTCGAGCTTGAGACGGCCTGCGGCATCAGGGGCATCGGCGAGATCTATTCGACCGCCTTCCATCCCTCGGTCCTCGTGCCCTTGATTGAAGACGTGTTTCAGCGCCATCTCGAGGGGCACGATCCACACCGGATCGAACGCTTCTGGCGTGCCGCCTATTCCAGTGGTTTCACCCAGCGGCCGGACCCGACGATGATGGGCATCGTCTCGGGACTGGAGATCGCCTGCTGGGATATCATCGGCAAGGCGGCGGGACGTCCGGTCGCCGACCTGCTTGGCGGCACCGTGCATGAAAATCTCCGGGCCTACACCTATCTTTACCCGAAGAACGCCGCCGGCGAATACGACTACAACGACCCGGACCTCGCCGCCGAGGAGGCCGCCCGCATGGTCGAGATGGGCTTCACTGCCGTAAAGTTCGACCCGGCCGGCCCCTACACCAATTACTCCGGCCACCAGCTCTCGCTCGGCGTCATGGACCGTTGCGAGGAATTCTGCCGGAAAATCCGCGACGCCATCGGTAGCCGGGCAGACATCCTGTTCGGTACTCATGGCCAGATGGTCCCCTCCTCCGCCATCCGCCTCGCCAAACGACTGGAGAAATATGACCCGCTCTGGTTCGAGGAACCGGTTCCGCCGGGACAGGAAGCGGCCATGGCGGAAGTGGCGCGCGCAACCTCCATACCCGTTGCAACCGGCGAAAGGCTGACGACCAAGTATGAATTCCAGCGCGTGCTGCAGCTTGGCGCCGCCTCGATCCTGCAGATGAACGTCGCTCGCGTGGGTGGCCTGCTGGAAGCGAAGAAGATCGCCGGCATGGCGGAAACCTTCTACGCCCAGATCGCCCCGCATCTCTATAACGGCCCCGTCGGCGCCGCCGCGAGCATCCAGCTCTCTGCCGCGACCCCGAACTTTCTGATCCACGAGGCGATCACGGATTTCAGCGGCTTCCACAGCGAGATATTAAGGACCGGGCTGCAATTCGACGACGGCTACCTCATCCCCTCGCGCGAACCGGGTCTCGGCATCGAACTCAACCTCGACGTGGTGAAGCGGCACACGCCCTATACCGGCGAGCGGCTGCACCTGCAGATGGCAGCAGAGCCGGCGGACATGAAAGCGTTCCCTCCAGCGAAAGGCTGACCGCGGGCACCATGATCTTCGACTACATCATCGTTGGCGCCGGTTCAGCCGGCTGCATTCTGGCCAGCCGTCTGAGTGAGAACGGGCGTTATACCGTCCTGCTTCTCGAAGCCGGCGGAAAGGACGATTCCTTCTGGTTCAAGATCCCGATCGGCTATGCGAAAAGTTACTACAATCCCGCCGTCAACTGGATGTATTCGACCGAGCCCGAGAAGGAACTCGGCGGCCGTCGTCTCTACGTGCCACGCGGTAAGGTGCAGGGTGGCTCGGGCTCGATCAACGCCATGATCTTCGTCCGCGGGGCGGCGGCGGATTTCGACGACTGGGCGGCCGCCGGCAATCCCGGCTGGGGCGCGAGTGACGTCCTGCCCTATTTCCGCAAGCTGGAAACCCACGCGAACGGAGAGTCGGAATGGCATGGCAGTCAAGGACCAATCCACGTCACGCCGATGCGTGGCGCGACCCACCCGGTCAGTGACGCCTTCCTCGCCGCCTGTGGCGAGCTCAGCCTGCCCGTCAACGACGATTTCAACGGTGCCTCAATCGAGGGCGCGGGTGTCTACGACATCAACACCCGGCGAGGTCAGCGATCGCATTCGAGCACGGAATACCTCCGCCCCGCCCTCTCTCGCCCCAACCTGGCAATCGAGCGCAAGGCCCATGCACAGCGACTTCTCTATGTCGCGTATGGCAACCGGGTTGAGGGTGTGGAGGTTCTACAGAACGGCAACCTCAGGACGTTCAGGGCACGCCGCGAAGTGATACTCGCCGCCGGCGCCGTAGGCTCTCCGAAGTTGCTACAGCTCTCGGGTATCGGCGACGGCGATACGCTCGCCTCCCACGGCATCGAAACGCGCCATCACCTGCCGTCGGTCGGGCGGAACCTGCAGGACCATCTCTGCACCAGCTTCTACTACCGCGCCAATTGCCCGACGCTCAACGGTTCCTTCGCCAGCCTGTTCGGTCAGATGCGGCTCGGGCTGCAATATGTCTTGACGCGCAAGGGACCATTCGCCATGAGCGTCAACCAGGCGGGCGGCTTCTTCCGTGGTTCGCCGATGGAAAGGCGACCGAACCTCCAGATCTACTTCAACCCGCTCTCCTACCGCATCCCGAACGATCTGAAGGCAGATCTGAGGCCGGAGCCCTATCCGGGTTTCCTGATTGCCTTCAATTCCTGCCGGCCAACAAGCCGCGGCGAGATCGTCATCGCCTCCCCGGATCCGGCTGCGGCGCCGTTGATCCGCCCTAACTTCCTCTCGACCGTCCACGATGTGAACGAGGTATTGCAAGGTAGCCGGCTGGTCCGCCGGATTGCCGCCGCGCCTGCGCTTGCGACCATTACCCAGGAGGAAGTCTCGCCGTCACCTGCAGCCGACAGCGAAGAGACGCTGCTCGATTATTTCCGCGCCAACAGCAGCTCGATCTATCATCTGTGCGGAACCTGCGCGATGGGGCCGGAAGTCGATGGCGCGGTGGTCGACGCCCGGCTGCGAGTGCATGGCATAGGGGGCCTACGCGTCGTCGACGCCTCGATCTTTCCCAATATCACCGCCGGCAACATCAACGCTCCGACCATGATGGTCGCCGAAAAGGGCGCCGCGATGATCCTGAAAGACGCACTCTGCAGTAGTTGAAGACAGTAGCGTGCAGGCGAACGATGTCTGGTGGGAATGCCTCCCGACAAACAAAAAAGCCGGGCAATCGCCCGGCTTTCTATAAAACGGCAATCCCGAACCGGATCAGGCCGCAACGAGCACGCCATTGAGATGGGTGAGCTCGGCGAGATACTGCTCGATGCGCGTCTTGTGCTCGTGGTTATCGGCGTTTTCGAGGTCGGCCTTGGCCGCCTCGATGCGCTTCAGCAGCGTATCACGATTGACTTCGCTCATCGGAACCGCGGATTCGGCAAGCAGCGTGCAGCCGGCCGGGACGATGTCGGCAAAGCCGCCGAACACGACATATTTCTGAACCTGACCGGAGGCCAGCTTCACCGAGACAACACCCGGCTTGATGGTGGTCATGGTCGGCGCATGATTGGCCATGACGGTCATCTCGCCTTCGGTCGCCGGAATCACGACCTCGCTGACCTTCTCGGAAAGCAGCAGGCGTTCGGGCGAAACGAGTTCAAAATTGAAATTGTCGGCCATGACTCTTCACTTCTTCGATGGAGAAGGACGGCGCGCACCGGAATGCGCGCCAATTCCATTATCAGGCGGCTTCAGCAGCCAGCTTCTTGGCCTTTTCGACGGCTTCTTCGATCGAGCCGACCATGTAGAAGGCAGCTTCCGGCAGGTGGTCGTACTCGCCGGCGACGAGGCCCTTGAAGCCCTTGATCGTGTCTTCGAGAGCAACCAGCTTGCCCGGCGAACCGGTGAAGACTTCAGCAACGAAGAACGGCTGCGACAGGAAGCGCTCGATCTTGCGGGCGCGGGCAACCGTGAGCTTGTCGTCTTCCGAAAGTTCGTCCATGCCGAGGATGGCGATGATGTCCTGGAGAGCCTTGTAGCGCTGCAGGGTCGACTGGACCTGACGAGCCACTTCGTAGTGCTCTTCGCCGACAATCATCGGGTCAAGCATACGCGAGGTGGAGTCGAGCGGGTCCACGGCCGGGTAGATACCCTTTTCAGCAATCGAGCGCGACAGAACGGTCGTTGCGTCAAGGTGGGCGAACGAGGTCGCCGGTGCCGGGTCGGTCAAGTCGTCGGCAGGAACGTAGATGGCCTGAACCGAGGTGATCGAGCCCTTGGTCGTGGTCGTGATGCGCTCCTGCATGGCGCCCATGTCGGTCGCCAGCGTCGGCTGGTAACCCACGGCCGAAGGAATACGGCCGAGCAGAGCCGACACTTCCGAACCGGCCTGGGTGAAGCGGAAGATGTTGTCGACGAAGAACAGAACGTCCTGACCTTCGTCACGGAAGCTTTCAGCGATCGTCAGACCCGTCAGGGCCACGCGAGCGCGGGCACCCGGCGGTTCGTTCATCTGACCGTAAACGAGCGCAGCCTTGGAGCCTTCGCCACCGCCGTGCTTGTTAACGCCGGACTCGATCATTTCGTGATAGAGGTCGTTACCTTCGCGGGTACGTTCACCAACGCCGGCGAACACCGAGTAACCACCGTGCGCCTTGGCGACGTTGTTGATCAGTTCCATGATGAGAACGGTCTTGCCAACGCCGGCGCCGCCGAACAGGCCGATCTTGCCGCCCTTGGCGTACGGAGCCAGAAGGTCGACGACCTTGATGCCGGTGACGAGGATCTGGGCTTCGGTCGACTGCTCGACATAGGCCGGAGCTTCCTGGTGGATGGCGCGCTTGCCGGCGGTCTCGATCGGGCCGGCTTCGTCAACCGGCTCGCCGATGACGTTCATGATACGGCCAAGGGTTTCCTTGCCGACCGGAACAGAGATCGGAGCGCCGGTGTCGACGACTTCCTGTCCACGAACCAGACCTTCGGTCGAGTCCATGGCGATCGTGCGAACCTGGTTCTCGCCGAGGTGCTGCGCAACTTCCAGAACGAGACGGTTGCCCTGGTTGTCGGTTTCGAGCGAGTTCAGGATCGGGGGCAGTTCGCCTTCGAACGCCACGTCCACGACAGCGCCGATGACCTGTGTCACCTTGCCGAGAGCACCGGTTGCGGACTTAGCCGCCTTAGATTTCGGGGTAGCTGCCTTAGCCATGTATCTTACCCTCTTTTCCTAACTCAGAGCGCTTCCGCGCCCGAAATGATTTCAATCAGTTCCTTGGTGATCTGGGCCTGGCGCTGACGGTTGTAGTTGAGCGTCAGCTTGTGGATCATCTCACCAGCGTTGCGCGTTGCGTTGTCCATCGCGCTCATCTTGGCGCCCATCTCACCGGCGACGTTCTCGAGCAGGGCCCGGAACACCTGGACTGAAATGTTGCGCGGGATCAGGTCTTCGAGGATAGCACCGGCATCGGGCTCGTATTCGTAGACGGCCGTGGCTCCTTGCGGTTCAGCCGCAGCATCGCCGGCGCTGGCCGGGATGAGCTGCTGTGCGGTCGGAACCTGGCTGATGACCGACTTGAATTCAGCATAGAACAGCGTGCAGACGTCGAACTCGCCCTTTTCGAACAGGCCGATGATCTTGCGCGCGATGGCGTCGGCGTTCTCGAAGCCGATTTTCTTGACGTCGCGCAGTTCGACGCGTTCTATGATCAGCGAGCCGAATTCGCGACGAAGAGCGTCATAGCCCTTCTTGCCAACGCAGAAGATCTTCACCGTCTTGCCGGCGGCGATCAGCTTGCGCGCATGATCACGGGCAAAACGGGCGATCGACGAGTTGAAGCCACCGCACAGACCACGTTCGGCGGTGCAGACGACGAGCAGATGCACGTCGTCCTTGCCGGTTCCGGTCATCAGACGCGGCGCGCCGTCATCGCCCCCGACCGCCTGCGCAATATTGGCCAGAACGGCGCTCATGCGCTGCGAATAGGGCCTGGCGGCCTCGGCCGCCTCCTGAGCACGACGCAGCTTCGCCGCGGCGACCATCTTCATCGCCTTGGTGATCTTCTGCGTCGCCTTGACGGAGGCGATCCGGTTTTTCAGATCCTTAAGTGAAGGCATCCGTTATCCGTCCCTGGCTTGAGGCCCGTTTACGAGAACGACTTGGAGAAAGCGTCGAGAGCGGCCTTGAGCTTACCCTTGGTGTCGTCGCTGATTGCCTTGTCGGTGCGGATCGCATCGAGAATGGCCTTGCCTTCCGAGCGGAGGTAAGACAGCAGCCCCTGCTCGAACTTGCCGACCTGAGCGACCGGCAGCTTGTCGAGGTAGCCGTTCACACCAGCGAAGATCACCGCGACCTGTTCTTCCGTCTTGAGCGGCGAGAACTGCGGCTGCTTCAGGAGTTCGGTCAGGCGCGCACCACGGTTCAGCAGGCGCTGGGTGGCGGCATCAAGGTCGGAACCGAACTGGGCGAAGGCGGCCATTTCGCGATACTGGGCGAGTTCGCCCTTGATCGAGCCGGCGACCTGCTTCATCGCCTTGATCTGAGCCGAGGAGCCCACGCGGGAAACCGAAAGACCGACGTTAACGGCCGGGCGGATACCCTGGTAGAACAGGTCGGTTTCGAGGAAGATCTGACCGTCGGTGATCGAGATCACGTTGGTCGGAATGAAGGCCGACACGTCGTTACCCTGGGTTTCGATGACCGGCAGAGCGGTCAGCGAGCCGGCGCCGCGCTCGTCGGAGAGCTTGGCAGCGCGTTCCAGCAGGCGCGAGTGGAGGTAGAAAACGTCACCCGGGTAAGCTTCGCGGCCCGGCGGGCGGCGCAGCAGCAGCGACATCTGGCGGTAGGCGACAGCCTGCTTGGAAAGGTCATCGTAACCGATCAGGGCGTGCTGGCCGTTGTCACGGAAGTATTCGCCCATGGCGCAGCCGGCGAACGGAGCAAGGTACTGCATCGGCGCCGGGTCGGAAGCGGTCGCGGCAACGACGATCGAATACTTGAGAGCGCCGCGCTCTTCGAGAACCTTCACGAACTGGGCAACGGTCGAACGCTTCTGGCCGATAGCAACGTACACGCAATAGAGCTTGTCGTTATCCGGGCCGTTGTCGTGGATCGGCTTCTGGTTCAGGAAGGTGTCGAGAATGATGGCGGTCTTGCCGGTCTGGCGGTCGCCGATGACGAGCTCGCGCTGGCCGCGACCAACCGGGATCAGGGCGTCGATGGCCTTGAGACCAGTCGACATCGGCTCGTGAACCGACTTGCGCGGAATGATGCCCGGAGCCTTGACGTCGACGCGGGCGCGACGGGTAGCATTGATCGGGCCCTTGCCGTCGATCGGGTTGCCGAGCGCGTCGACGACGCGGCCGAGCAGCTCCGAACCGACCGGAACGTCCACGATGGCGCCGGTCCGCTTTACGGTGTCGCCTTCCTTGATGTCACGGTCCGAGCCGAAGATAACAACACCGACGTTGTCGGTTTCGAGGTTCAGCGCCATGCCGCGGATGCCACCCGGGAATTCGACCATTTCACCGGCCTGGACGTTGTCCAGACCGTAGACGCGGGCGATACCGTCACCGACGGAGAGTACCTGGCCGACTTCGGAAACCTCGGCTTCCTTGCCGAAGTTCTTGATTTGATCTTTCAGAATTGCGGAAATTTCCGCGGCGCGGATATCCATCAGCCAACCTCTTTCAGTGCAAGCTTAAGGGTAGAAAGTTTGGTGCGAAGAGACGTATCGATCTGGCGCGAGCCGACCTTGACGATCAGACCGCCGAGAAGGGACGGATCGACCGTGACAGAAACGGCCACATCCTTTCCGGTGACGCTCTTCAGCGCCTCTTTCAGTTGATCTTCCTGCGCTTTGTCGAGCGCATGGGCGGACGTGACTTCAGCAGTGATCTCACCGCGATGACGCGCCGCGATCTGGCGGTAGGCGGAGATCATGCCGGAAACGGCAAACAGACGCCGATTGCCCGCAACCACCTTGAGGAAATTGCCGACAAGGCCGCCGATACCGGCCTTTTCGACCAGAGCCGTGACGGCTTTGGTCTGATCTTCGGCGGAGAAGACCGGGCTCAGAACCAGACGCTTAAGATCGTCGCTTTCGTCAATCATGGCCTGGAAGCGACCGAGATCGGCTGCGACCGCATCGACCTTATTGGCCTCGAGCGCGAGTTCGAACAGCGACGATGCATAGCGCTCGGCAACACCGGAAATGAGCTGGGATGTGTCTGCCACGGGCAAAAATTTCCCTGATTTTGATCCAAGCCTCAGGCGCCGGGTTGCGGAACACCATATCGGATTGAAATCGTTTGTTTTTCCCCCAGAAACACAAAGACCTCGGCCTTGCGTTTTCCGAATTTCGCGGTCCGTCTAGCATACGAAGTCTGGACTCGCAACACGCGTAATGCCGGAATACGGCTTTAGAAGAAGGCTTGCGCCGCAAAATGCGCCGGTGCGACATCAGATCGCGCCGAACGCGGCATTCCGCCAAGGGATCAGAAGACTAGATGAACTGGAAGACGTAGGCCAGCGGAAGTGCCGCGAGAACGACATGCACAATCAGAAGTAGATAATTTCGAACCTCGTTCGCCCCGTCCGACATGAGCGACAGGATGCGCGCAAAGGCCGAAATCGCGAAGGCCGCACCTATGGTCAGATAGATCCAGTCCTGGGCAAAAAGAAGGGCCGAGAGACCGCAGCCGACATAAAACCCGCCCGTCGACCGTACTTCGCTGAAACCCTGGTTTCGGCCTTCGGTAGGCTTGAGCCCGAGGAAGGACATGGTAAGCCCCGGCGCAAACATGATCAGGAGGCCGAGGAGCAATGTGATGGCGGCGCCAATAAACGCGACCTGCTCGGCAAATTCAGTCGGAAAATAGAACTCCATGAGGCTCTCCGAAGCGATCAGGCTGGGCACGCTGCCGCAGATCGGCGATGCCGACACTGATCGCCATTAAGAACACTGATCATTACTGTCAACTAGAGGAAGCTTTGCGGATCGATGTCGATCTGGACATGGATCGACCGACGTTCCTTCGGTCCCCGGTCCATCATCGTTCGCAGGAAGGCCTGCATGTCGCTGTTGCGCCGACCGTGCACCAGCAGCCGGAATCGGTAACGCCCCCGGATGAGGGCGAGCGGCGCCTCGGCCGGACCGAGGACGGAGATACCGCTTTCCTGTGGCGCCGCCTGACGCAATTGCCGCGCATGGGTTTCAGCATCGGCACGGTTGTCGGCGGAAACAATGATCGAGGCGAGCCGTCCGAAAGGTGGCAGCATCGCCCGTTCGCGCTCCTGGATCTCCCGATCGTAGAAGGCCTCGGCATCGCCGAGAACGAGCGCCTGCATGACCGGATGCTGCGGCTGGTAGGTCTGCAGGAGGCCGTGGCTCTTGCGCCCGGTGCGTCCTGCCCGGCCGGTCACCTGCGACAGCAGCTGGTAGGTGCGCTCGGCCGCCCGCGGGTCGCCATTGGCAAGACCGATATCTGCGTCGACGATGCCGACCAGCGTCATCAGCGGGAAATTGTGCCCCTTGGCCACCAGCTGCGTGCCGATGACGATGTCCGCCTCTCCCTTGGCAACCGCCTCGAATTCGAGCCGCATCCGTTTGACGCCGCCAATGTCCGACGACAGCACGAGCGTCCGCGCTTCGGGAAAATGCTGCTCGACCTCCTCGGCGATACGTTCGACCCCGGGACCGCAGGCCACCAGATGGTCGAGCGTGCCACATTCGGGGCATGCGTTCGGCGTCGGCTCGGCATAGCCGCACTGGTGGCATTGAATCTGGCCCCGGAATCTGTGTTCGACGAGCCAGCTCGAACATTGCGGGCACTGGAAGCGGTGGCCGCAGACGCGGCAAAGCGTGAGCGGCGCATAACCGCGGCGGTTGAGGAAGAGAAGCGACTGCTCGCCCTTTTCCAGCGTCTTGCCGACTGCACGCAACAGCACCGGAGAGAGGAAGCCGCCGCGTTCCGGCGCGTGGCGCCGCATGTCGATCAGATGAAGGTCCGGCAGCGCGGCCCCGGCGAAGCGGGTCGGCAGATGAATGCGCGTGTAGCGCCCGTTCAGGCAGTTGACCTGGCTTTCCACCGAGGGCGTTGCCGAGACGAGAATGATCGGCACATCGGTGATCCTGGCCCGCACTACAGCCATGTCGCGGGCATTGTAGAAGACCCGATCCTCCTGCTTGTAGGCAGGGTCGTGCTCCTCGTCGACGATGATCAGGCCCAGATCATGAAAGGGCAGGAACAATGCAGAGCGGGCGCCGGCAACGACGCGGACCTCTCCTGTCGCCGTCTGCCGCCAGACCTTCTCGCGGGTCTTCGATGCGAGCTCGGAATGCCATTCGGCGGGCTTGGCGCCGAACCTATCCTGAAACCGTTCGAGGAAGTCCGCCGTGAGGGCGATTTCCGGCAGCAGGATCAGCACCTGCTTGCCGCGCCGAAGCGTCTCTGCGATCGCCTCGAAATAGACCTCCGTCTTGCCGGACCCGGTCACGCCGTCGATCAGAGTCACGGAGAAACCGTCTTTTATGGCATCCTCGATAATGGCATTGGCGGCATCCTGTTGCTCCCCCTCCAGCCGGGACGCGGCAAAGGCCGGATCGGGTTCCGGCACGATCGGAGGCGGCGGCAGGAACACGGTTTCGAACACGCCCTGGCTCGCCAGTCCGTCCACGACGCTCAGCGAAACGCCCGCAGCATGGGCAAGCCCGCTGCGCGTCCAGCTCAGGCCGTCACCAGCGAGATCGAGCACTCTGCGGCGGGCGGGCGTCACCCGCTCCGGTTCGATGCCGGAGAAGCGCAGGCCTTCGATCATCGGCTCGGGTTCAAGCGCCGCGGGCGCGCGAAGCGCCATCCGCGCCACCAACCCTGGAGGGGAAAGAGTGTAAGCGGCTACCCAATCGAGGAATGCCCGCATCTTGGCGTCGAGCGGCGGGCAGTCGAATACACCGGTAATCGGCCGAAGTTTCTTCTCATCAACCGGATTGCCGCCGTGCTCGTCCCAGACGACACCGATCACCTGCCGGGCTCCGAGCGGCACCTGCACCACCGATCCCGGCTCCACCCTCATGCCGTCCGGCACGCGGTAGGTATAGGGAACCGGCGCGGGCATCGGAACGAGCACGGGCACAGCCCTCACCGTTGTTGCTGCCGGGAAAAGATCGGGAGAATCGTCCTTCATCAGGCGGCAACTTGCCCCCTGACGTCGAGAAAGAAAACCGAAATCGTCGATCCGGCTGTCAGCGGGAGTGGCATCGGCCGCTCACGGGCCTGGATAACGCTTGAAAACCGCATCCGCGTCGTTTGCCAGCGCGTGGACCGTATGCTGTTCGAGTGCCTTCGTCACATCGGTGGGATCACCTTCGAGGGCTGCCGGTTCGATCATTCGTCCGACCGTGAACTCGAAACGATCACCCTTCTTGTTCAGTAGTTCATGGAAGACCGTCATGTCTCTCAGTTCCGTCGACCACTTGGCGAACCAGTAGAACAGGCCGGAGTTGCGCGCCTTCATATGGACAGGGAGAATCGGCAGGCCGTATTTCCGTGCCAGACCCACGGCGGACGTCTTCCACGGCCGCTCGTTCAGCCGGCCATTTGCCCAGTAGGCAATCCGGCCGGAGGGAAACAGGACCGCCGCCTTCTGATCCTCGATCGCCCTGTTAGTGATCTGCAGCGTTTCACGCGCCTTCAGCTTGCTCTTGTATTCTTCCCGCCATTCCACAGGGATGATGATCTCGACGAGACGCGGATTGACGCGCACGGCATCCCGGTTGGCGAAGAACATCATGTCGGGGCGACGGTGCTTCAGAAGGTCGAAGACCGCAACGCCATCGGCGATACCCGTCGGGTGGTTGCTGACAAGGATGAAGCCGCCGGATGCCGGAATCCGCTCGGCATTGCGAACCTGGATGTCGAGACGCAGCACGTCGCTCAGATATTCGAAGACCTGGAAGCCTGGCATGTTCGCGACCGCATCGGCGAACTCGATCGCCTTGCCGTAGCGGAGCAGGGAATAGAGGAACGGTCGCATGACCGGCCAGAGCGGATGCTTGACGATCTTCTGCCCGCGCTCGGCGATCAAGGTATCGACGATATGGCCCGGTTGCCCTTGGGAAACCAGGGCGACAGCCTCTGCAAACTGCTCGAACACTGTCGTTGAATCGCGACGCGCCATGGACGACCCCGATGGTGATTATCCGGATTCTATCTCAGGCCAATGTGATCCAACGATGACAGGCACTGGGCGGTTAGGGTTTCCCTAACCATCGACGCGCAGAGTGTCGCAGGCTCAAGTGGATGTAAAGAGAGCGGAATTGAAGGAATTGCTGATCATCGCCGCCGACGATCTGAGAGCCGAGCGGCATCTCTGGCTGCAAGGACTGACGCACGAACGCAGATTGGCTGATCACACCGTCGAAGCCTATGAACGCGATACACGCCAGTTCCTCGAATTTCTCACCGCGCATCTCGGCGCCCCTCCGGCGCTGAAGGATGTGCGCGAACTCCGACCTGCGGATCTGCGCGCCTTTCTCGCCTCCCGTCGCAAGGCAGGTGCCGGCCCCCGTTCGCTCGGCCGCCACCTCGCCGGCATCCGCTCGCTGCTCCGCCATCTCGAAAGGAAGGGTCTCGTCAACGCCGCAGCATCCGGCTCGATCCGCTCTCCGCGCCAGCCGAAGTCGCTGCCGAAGCCGCTGACCGACAGGCAGGCGATCGACCTCGTCGACGCCCGGTCTCACCTGAGCGACGAGCTCTGGATCGCCGCCCGCGATGCGGCCGTGATGGCGCTGCTCTACGGCTGCGGTCTGCGCATTTCCGAAGCGTTGGGATTGCGTCCGGTCGATCTTCCGAACGGCGCCACGAGCCTCAGGGTGCTCGGTAAGGGCGGCAAGACCCGCATCGTACCGCTGCTGCCGGTCATTCATTCAGCCGTCTCCGAATACAAGCGCCTTTGCCCCTACCATCTGGCGCCGGACGAACCGCTGTTTCGTGGCGCCAAGGGTGGGCCGCTGCAGCCTGCGATCATCCAGCGCGGCATGCAGGCGTTGCGCGGTGCACTCGGTCTTCCCAACACAGCAACGCCGCACGCTCTTCGCCATTCGTTCGCCACACATCTTCTGGCCAGTGGTGGCGACCTGCGCACGATCCAGGAGCTGCTGGGCCACGCGAGCCTGTCGACCACACAGGTCTATACCGGTGTCGATTCGGCGCGGCTGCTCGAAGTCTATTGCCTTGCCCATCCTCGGGCGTGAGCCGTTAACCAAAGCCCTTAAGGAAACACGAAGGCCTGGACGGTAGTCTGGTGTCACCAAGTTAGGGCAGATCATGGTCGTCAGCACCCTCGAACAGATTCTCCGCCGCCAGCACGCCCGCCAGATCGGGGATCTCGTGCTGTGGACCTTTGCCGCCCTGCATGTGCTGATGGCGGCGAGTCTGCTGGTCGTGCTTCTGTTTATCGCGCCGGCGCATGCGGCGGAGGAAGCCTGCGGCGGGCGAAACCTGCTGGCGGATCTTCGCCAGTCGGATCCCGCAGCCTACCAGGCCATCGAGGTTGAAGCCGCGAAGGTGCCGAACGGCAAGGGCCTGTTCTGGAAGATCGAGAAGCCCGGCGTCGAACCATCCTGGCTGTTGGGCACGATGCATGTCACCGATCCACGCGTGCTCGCCATGCCCCCCGCCGCGAGGAAAGCCGCGAGCAGCGCTTCGGTCGTCGTCATCGAATCCGATGAAATCCTCGACGAGAAGAAGGCGACCGCCGCGATTCTGATCAATCCCGAACTGTCGATGTTCACCGACGGGACGACGATCGCCGATCATCTCGACACTGCCGAGGCACGGACCCTCGACGACGGCCTTCGTGCCCGCGGACTGTCGCTTGCCGCGGTCTCCCGCATGAAGCCGTGGATCCTCGCCGGCTTCGTCGCCCTTCCGGCTTGCGAACTCAGCCGCAAGGCGGCCGGTGCCTCGTTTCTAGACAAGCAGATAGCCGAAGATGCGGTGAAAGCAGGCAAGCCGGTCAAGGGTCTTGAGACCCTCGCAGAACAGCTCACCGCGCTCAGCGCGCTTCCGATCGAATTCCATCTCGACGCCCTGATCGAAACCCTGGAACTCGGCGACAAGATGCAGGACGTCATGGCAACGATGACGGACCTCTATCTCTCCGGCGACATCGGAATGACCATGCCGATGCTGAAGGCCGTGACCGGCGAAGACAGCGAGAACGACGGAGCATATGCCGCCTTCGAACAGCGGATCGTCACCGACAGAAACCACGTCATGGCTGAGCGCAGCACCCCCATTATTGAAACCGGGAACGCCTTCATTGCGGTCGGCGCGCTGCACCTGCCGGGCGAGGAAGGCCTGATCGAACTGCTGAAGAAGCAGGGCTATACCGTCACCCGCGTCGACGGCTGACCAGACCCCGTTCGGCTTGCTCTCGCCTAGCCGCGCGTCATCCGGCTGGCGACAGACGTCTTCCAGTAGAACTGGTGCACCACCAGCGCCAGGACGTGCGCAACAATCAGCACCCACATCAGAAGCTTGAGCGGCCCGGCATGTGCGAATCCCGCGCCGTCATTGCCGAAAAAGTACTTGCCGATCCCGGTGAACGGCAGAAGGAAAAACAGCAGATAGAAGGCGCCGTGAGCGATCTTGGCCACAAGCCGAAAGACTGGCGGCTCCTCCGCCGGAGCCTCCGGAGCGCCCTTCACAAGCCTCAGGATGAGCCGGAGGATACCCAGACAGAGCACGCCAATGCCCGCAGCGACATGTAGGTTGGCAAAGAACAGATCCTCGGGTGCCGGTGTCTGCCCGGTCTCGAAAGCCCTGTTCGCTTTTTCCATGCCCTCCGCAAAGAGCAGGTTGAAGAAGATGAGAACGACCATCACCCAGTGCAGGGCTTTTTGCGGGATGGAATACCGCAAGGGAGCGGAGGAAGCCATTTTATTGACCTTCATCAAGAGGTTGGGAGGCTTTACCGCTGCATGATAAAAGCCGCGACCTGACAGACAAGTCGCGGCTTTCGACATTACCAAAATATAATATTTGCAGTATGCGCGGCCCTGACGGCCTGCGCAAGCCGATCACATGTGGATCGGCTTGAAGAAGGTGGCGAGTGCCGCTTCCTTTACCGCCTCCGACATCGTCGGGTGCGCGTGGCAGGTGCGGCCGAGATCCTCGGATGAACCACCGAACTCCATCAGGACGGCGATCTCGTGGATCATTTCGCCGGCACCGAAGCCGACGATATGACCGCCGAGCACCCGATCGGTCTCCTTGTCGGCAAGGATCTTCACGAATCCCTCGGTTGCCAGCATGGCGCGGGCGCGGCCGTTGGCCATGAACGGGAACTTGCCGACCTTGTAAGCCACGCCTGCCGCCTTCAGCTCTTCCTCGGTCTTGCCGACGGAGGCGACTTCCGGCTGGGTGTAGACGACACCGGGGATGACATCGTAGTTCACATGACCGTGCTGGCCGGCGAGGATTTCGGCAAGGGCCACGCCCTCGTCTTCCGCCTTGTGAGCGAGCATCGGGCCCTTGACCACGTCACCGATCGCATAGATTCCCTGAACCGAGGTCTGGAAGTGACCGTCGATCTCGACACGGCCGCGATTGTCCAGAACGACGCCGGCCTGCTCGAGGCCGAGACCTTCGGTATAGGGCTTGCGGCCGGTCGCGATCAGCACGACGTCGGCATCAAGCACCGTCGCCTCGCCACCCTTCACCGGTTCGAACGTTACCTTCGCACCATTACCGGCCTTCTCAACCGCGGTCACCTTGGCACTGAGGTTGAATTCCATGCCCTGCTTGGCGAGCATGCGCTGGAACTGTTTGGAGACCTCGCCGTCCATCCCGCCGAGGATTGTGTCGAGGTACTCTACGACGGTGACCTTGGCGCCGAGGCGCATCCAGACCGAACCGAGTTCGAGACCGATGACGCCGCCGCCGACGACGATCATCTTGCCCGGCACCTTGTCGAGCGCAATGCCGCCCGTGGAGGAGACGATGACCTTCTCGTCGATCTCGACCTTGACGCCCGGAATACCGGCAACGTCGGAACCGGTGGCGATGACGATGTTCTTGGCTTCGAGTTCCTGAACTTCGCCCTTGTCATTGGTGACAGCCACCTTGCCGGCGCTGAGCACCTTGCCGGTTCCCTGGAAGGCATCGATCTTGTTCTTCTTGAACAGGAAGGCGACGCCGTCGACATTGGACTTCACGGTCGCGTCCTTGTGGCCCATCAGCTTGGCAAGATTGAGCTTCGGCTTGCCCACCTCGATGCCGAGATCATCGAGACCATGGGCGGTGTGCGCATAGACCTCGGAGGCATGGAGAAGCGCCTTGGAAGGGATGCAGCCGACATTGAGGCAGGTGCCGCCATAGGTGGCGCGCTTCTCGACCACAGCGACCTTGAGGCCAAGCTGGGAGGCCTTGACCGCGCAGACATAACCGCCGGGACCGGAACCGATCACAATCACATCATAAGCCATGTTATTCTTCCTTTGACTGTTCAGCCGCCCGTCAGCCCTTGGGCGCGCATTCCTTGTACGAAAAGACATCCCAGGGCATACCCTCAAGGGTCTGGCCGAAAGAGGATGCCGCGACCGCCGGGCCGAAACCCGGCAGCAGCAATTGATCGGGAGCCGTCTCCCCTTCCGACGGCAGGAGATCGACCTCCCCCGCCTGATTGACGCCGTAGATGATACCCTTCCAGACGGTACAGGCCGCGAGATCCGCACCCGTTACATCGCCTTCGGGGCAATCCCGCAGGATCGTCGAGACAGGCCGCTCGATCTCGAGGTCGTAGAACACATTGCCCTCCGCCTCACCCTTCGATGCCTGCATTGTGAAACGATGGATGACCGGTGAGTTCTCGGAGCTTGCCGGTTCGAACTGCAATCGGGTTGAAAGCTCCGTCTCGACATAGACCGCGCGTTCTACCGGGCAATCGGCGGCCAGGGCCGGAACGAAGCCGCCCGACGCCAATGCCAGCACGGATGCCACCAACAGCCTCATGATCAGCTCGCCCTTGTCGCCGCGAGCTTGAGGCCGAAGGCGATGAAAACCAGACCGGACACACGGTTGATCCACTTGCTCATGCGTGAGAACGCCGCCCGCATGGCCGGCGTCGTCAGGAAGAAGGAAACCCCGACGAACCAGGCGATGAGGCAGGACGCCATGACCATACCGTAGCCCAACTTGACCATGGCCGGCGTCGTGGCGCTCACCAGCGTCGAGAAGATCGACAGGAAAAACAGCACCGGCTTCGGATTGAGCGCATTGGCCAGAAAGCCAAGGCCAAAGGCGCGGAGCGCCCCCTGGCGTTGACCGCCGGTCTCGACCGCTTGCGGCTCAAGATTGGTCCGGCCGGCACGAAGCGACATAAAGCCGATATAAAGAAGATAGGCGGCACCCACCCACTTGATGATGCCGAACAGCAAGAGCGACTGCGAGATGATGATGCCGAGACCGAGAATGGTATAGGTCACATGGAACATCAGCGACGTGCCGATGCCGAAGCTGGTGAGGATTGCCTCGCGGCGGCCATATACCAGCGCCTGCCGCATCACCATCGCTGTATCCGCGCCCGGCGCGACGATCGCGAACGAGAACACCGCCATGAGGGAAGCCAGTTCAATCAGATAGGCATGCATCGGTGTGTCTCCGACTGGCCCGAATGAAGACCGGGCAATGAACTTCAGTCCGGACCGGACCCGAGAAGGCCGGGCAGACCGGCGGCCGGATCCGGCCGCCGGGATTTGCTCCGCGATCAATGTCCGATCGCGACCGGGAACCGTTCGGCTCCCTTAGAGATCGAGAACCAGACGTTCCGGATCTTCCAGGCTTTCCTTGACGCGGACCAGGAAGGTCACGGCTTCCTTGCCGTCGACCATGCGGTGGTCATAGGAGAGCGCGAGATACATCATCGGACGGATGACGATCTGGCCGCCGACAACGACCGGACGTTCCTGGATCTTGTGCATGCCAAGAATGCCCGACTGCGGCGCGTTCAGGATCGGCGAGGACATGAGCGAACCGTAGACGCCACCGTTGGAGATGGTGAAGGTGCCGCCCTGCATGTCCGCCATCGACAGCGCGCCGTCACGGGCGAGCTTGCCGAGGCGGCCGATTTCCTTTTCGATCTCGGCAATCGACATCTGGTCGGCATCGCGCACGACCGGAACAACGAGGCCCTTGTCGGTGCCGACGGCGACGCCGATGTGGGCGTAGTTCTTGTAGATGATGTCAGTGCCGTCGATCTCGGCGTTGATCGCCGGGATTTCCTTCAGCGCATGGGTAACGGCCTTGGTGAAGAAGCCCATGAAGCCGAGCTTCACGCCGTGCTTCTTCTCGAACACGTCCTTGTACTTGTTGCGCAGGTCCATGACCGCCTTCATGTCCACCTCGTTGTAGGTGGTGAGCATGGCAGCGGTGTTCTGCGCGTCCTTGAGGCGCTTGGCGATCGTCTGGCGCAGGCGGGTCATCTTGACGCGCTCCTCGCGGACGACGTCTTCGGTCGAGGACGGCGCGCGCGGCGCAGCGGCGGGAGCCGGTGCAGCAGGCGCCGAGACGCCCTTGGCGATCGCGGCGATGACGTCACCCTTAAGCACCTGGCCGCGCTTGCCGGAACCTTCGATATCAGCAGTGGAGATGTTGTTGTCGGCAGCGACCTTGGCTGCCGCCGGGGCCGGCGGCATGGCCGAAGCGGCGGGTGCGGCAGCAGCCGGAGCCGCAGCGGGTGCCGGGGCAGCGGATGCGGCAGGAGCCGGAGCCGACGCGGCAGCACCGGCACCTTCCGCGATCTGGCCCAGCAGTGCGCCGAGACCGACAGTCTCGCCGTTCTGAGCGACTATCTCGGTCAGCACGCCGGAGGCCGGCGCAGGTACCTCGACAGTAACCTTGTCGGTTTCGAGCTCGACGATCGGCTCGTCGGCCTTGACGGTATCGCCGACCTTCTTGAACCAGGTGCCGACGGTGGCTTCGCTAACGGATTCCCCGAGGGTCGGGACGCGGATTTCAGTGGCCATGATCTCAATTCCGTTGATCAGATTGCGTTACGGGCGATGAGGTCCGTGCGAGGGAGGCTGATCAGCCCCCCAGCGCATCCTCGAGGAAGGCTTCAAGCTGAGCGATGTGTTTCGACATCAAGCCCGTCGCCGGAGAAGCCGCAGCCGGGCGACCGGTGTAGCGAACCCGCTGGTACTTGGCGTCGATATGGGCGAGCACCCATTCCAGATAGGGATCGATGAAAGCCCAGGCGCCCATGTTCTTCGGCTCTTCCTGGCACCAGACCATCTCCGCGTTGCGGAAGCGGCTGAGCTCGTTGATGAGCGCCTTGGCCGGGAACGGGTAGAGCTGTTCGATGCGCAGCAGGTAGATGTCGTCAATGCCGCGCTTTTCGCGCTCTTCCAGAAGGTCGTAGTAGACCTTGCCAGTGCACATGACGACGCGACGGATCTTGTTGTCCTTCTGCAGCTTGATCGGACCGTCCTTTATGACCTCCGCATCGTCCCAGAGCAGGCGATGGAAGGAGGATTCACCTGCAAGCTCCGAAAGGCTCGACTGTGCCCGCTTGTGACGCAGCAGCGACTTCGGTGTCATGAGAATGAGCGGCTTGCGGAAGTCGCGCTTCACCTGACGGCGCAGGATATGGAAGTAGTTCGCCGGCGTCGTGCAGTTGGCGACCTGCATATTGTCCTCGGCGCAGAGCTGGAGGAAGCGTTCCAGACGGGCGGACGAATGTTCCGGCCCCTGACCTTCATAGCCATGCGGCAGCAGGCAAACGAGACCGGACATGCGAAGCCACTTGCGTTCACCGGACGAGATGAACTGGTCGAACACCACCTGGGCGCCGTTGGCGAAGTCGCCGAACTGGGCTTCCCAGAGCGTCAGCGCGTTCGGACGGGCGAGCGAATAGCCATATTCGAAGCCGAGAACCGCTTCTTCCGAGAGCATCGAGTTGATGACCTCGTAGCGAGCCTGATTGGGCGCAAGGTTGGCGAGCGGAATGTAGCGTTCCTCGGTCTCCTGATCGTAGAGGACCGAATGGCGCTGCGAGAACGTGCCGCGTTCGCAGTCTTGGCCGGACAGGCGGATCTTGTGGCCTTCGATGGCCAGCGAGCCAAAGGCAAGCGCCTCGGCCATGGCCCAGTCGAGCCCTTCGCCGGTCTCGATCATCTGCGCACGGTTTTCCATGAAGCGCTGGATGGTGCGATGCGCCTTGAAGCCTTCCGGAATGGTGGAGAGTTTCCGGCCGATGTCCTTCAACGTCTTCATCGGCACGGCAGTCTTGCCACGACGCTGCTCGTCGGCATTGTCGGCGACGCGCAGGCCCGACCATACGCCGTCGAGCCAGTCGGCCTTGTTCGGCTTGTAGCTCTGGCCGGCCTCGAATTCCTGTTCGAGATGGGCGCGCCAGTCGGCCTTCATCTTCTCGAATTCGCCTTCGGTGATCAGACCTTCGGCAATCAGGCGCTCGGCATAAAGCTGCACGACCGTCTTGTGCTGGCGGATCGCCTTGTACATCTTCGGCTGCGTGAACGCCGGCTCGTCACCTTCGTTGTGGCCGAAGCGGCGGTAGCAGAACATGTCGACCACGACCGGCTTGTGGAACTTCATCCGGAATTCGGTGGCGATCTTGGCGGCGTAGACCACCGCTTCCGGATCGTCGCCGTTAACGTGGAAGATCGGTGCTTCGATCATCTTCGCCACATCCGACGGATAGGGCGACGAGCGCGAGAACGCCGGGTTGGTGGTGAAACCGATCTGGTTGTTGATGATGAAGTGCATCGTGCCGGCCACGCGATGGCCGCGCAGGCCCGACAGGCCGAGGATTTCAGCCACGACACCCTGACCGGCGAAAGCCGCATCGCCGTGCAGCAGCAGCGGCAGGACCTTGGCACGTTCCTTGAGCGGAATGACGTCACCATCCCAGACCTTTGCGATCTGGTCCTGCTTGGCACGAGCCTTGCCCATGACGACCGGGTTGACGATTTCCAGGTGCGACGGGTTGGCCGTCAGCGACAGGTGAACCTTGTTGCCATCGAATTCACGGTCGGAAGACGCACCCAGGTGATACTTCACGTCACCCGAACCTTCGACCTCGTCGGGCTTGAACGAACCGCCCTTGAACTCGTGGAACACGGCGCGATGGGGCTTGCCCATGACATTCGTCAGCACGTTCAGGCGGCCGCGATGGGCCATGCCGAGAACGATCTCTTCGAGGCCTTCCTGACCGCCGCGCTTGATGATCTGTTCCAGCGCCGGGATCAGCGACTCGCCGCCGTCGAGACCGAAACGCTTGGTACCCTTGTACTTGACGTCGAGGAACTGTTCGAAGCCTTCCGCCTCGATCAGCTTGGACAGGATCGCCTTCTTGCCGTTGGGGGTGAATTCCACGCCCTTGCCGGGACCTTCGATGCGTTCCTGGATCCAGGCCTTCTCGTCCGGATTGGAAATATGCATGAACTCGACGCCGAGCGTCGAGCAGTAGGTACGCTGCAGGATGTCCAGCATTTCCGGGATGGTGGCGTATTCCAGCCCGAGCACGTTGTCGATGAAGATCTTGCGGCCATAGTCGGCTTCGGTGAAGCCGTAGGCTGTTGGCGAAAGCTCGTTATAGTCATCGACCGGAGCGGCAAGGCCGAGCGGATCGAGATTGGCATGAAGATGGCCGCGCATACGGTAGGCGCGGATCATCATGATGGCGCGCACGCTGTCGCGCGTCGCCTGCAGCACTTCCGCTTCTGAAACCGGCTGGCCCGCAGCTTCCGCCTTGGCCTTGACCTTCTTCTCGACGACCTTTTCGAGCTCGGCCCAGTTGCCATCGAGCGCCGAGACGAGTTCGCCCTGCGCCGGAATCGGCCAGTTCGAGCGCTGCCAGGAGGGACCAGATGCCGATTTCTTCACGTCGGCCGGATTATCGGCCAGTGCCCGGAAGAAGGATTGCCATTCCGGAGACACGGAGGAAGGATCATCCTCATAGCGAGCATAGAGCTGCTCGATATAGGCTGCGTTCGACCCGTCGAGGAACGACGTGATCAGAAACTGCTCGTTGGCTTCTTGCCTACCCATAATGTTTCGCGAACTTCCGTTCGCCTCCCGACTTGAGATAAGGCCTGTCGTGGCCCGCCGCCTACCCCCGCTTCACGCGGGTCATCCATTTGAAATGCCGATCCAGGCAAGCGGATTGTCGACCAATCCCCTTGCCTGGCGCTTGCTTTATATAGGGTCAGCCCTTGAGGACTTCGACCAGCGTCTTGCCGAGGCGCGCCGGGGACGGCGACACCTTGATACCTGCCGCTTCCATAGCTGCGATCTTCGATTCCGCGTCGCCCTTGCCACCGGAGACAACCGCGCCGGCATGGCCCATCGTGCGGCCCTTCGGCGCCGTGCGGCCAGCGATGAAGCCGGCCATCGGCTTCTTGCGGCCCTTCTTGGCTTCGTCGATCAGGAACTGCGCGGCGTCTTCCTCGGCCGAACCACCGATTTCGCCGATCATGATGATCGACTGGGTGGCGTCGTCAGCGAGGAACATTTCGAGCACGTCGATGAATTCCGTGCCCTTGACCGGGTCACCGCCGATGCCGACGGCCGTGGTCTGACCGAGACCTTCGTTCGAGGTCTGGAACACCGCTTCATAGGTAAGCGTTCCGGAGCGCGAGACAATGCCGACCGATCCCTTACGGAAGATCGAACCCGGCATGATGCCGATCTTGCATTCTTCCGGCGTCAGGATGCCCGGGCAGTTCGGGCCGAGCAGGCGCGACTTAGACTTGTCGAGCTTGGCCTTGACCCGCACCATGTCCATGACCGGAATGCCTTCGGTGATGCAGGTGATGAACGGGATCTCGGCCTCAATCGCCTCGATGATGGCGTCGGCTGCGCCTGCCGGCGGAACATAGATCACGGTCGCATCGGCGCCGGTCTTTTCCTTACCTTCGGCGACGGAAGCGAAGATCGGCAGGGTCTCGCCCTTCGAGCCGGTCCAGGTTTCGCCGCCCTTCTTCGGGTGGATACCACCGACCATCTTGGTACCGTAGTAGGCGAGCGCCTGCTCGGTGTGGAACGTGCCGGTCTTGCCGGTCAGGCCCTGAACCAGAACCTTGGTGTCTTTATTCACGAGAATGGACATTGTTTCCGGTCCCTCAAATTAGCCGTTGATCGCCGCAACGATCTTCTTCGCCGCATCGTCCAGATCGTCGGCGGCCGTGATCGCGAGGCCGGATTCGTTCAGGATCTTCTTGCCAAGCTCGACGTTGGTGCCTTCGAGGCGCACAACGAGCGGAACCTTGAGCCCAACTTCCTGGACGGCCGCAACCACACCTTCGGCAATCACGTCACACTTCATGATGCCGCCGAAGATGTTGACGAGGATGCCCTCGACCTTGGGGTCCGCCGTGATGATCTTGAAGGCAGCCGCAACCTTCTCCTTGCCGGCGCCACCGCCGACGTCGCAGAAGTTCGCCGGTTCCTTGCCGTAGAGCTTGATGATGTCCATCGTCGCCATGGCAAGGCCTGCGCCGTTCACCATGCAGCCGATGTTGCCGTCGAGTGCGACATACGCGAGATCCCACTTGGAGGCCTCGATTTCCTTGGCGTCCTCTTCGGTCTCATCGCGCAGCGCCTTGACGTCGTCGTGACGGAACAGCGCGTTGCCGTCGAAGGAAACCTTGGCGTCGAGGACGCGCAGATGGCCGTTCTTCATGACGATCAGTGGGTTTATTTCGAGAAGGGACATATCCTTCTCGTCGAACGCCTTGTAGAGGATCGGGAACAGCGACTTGGCGTCCTCGGCGGCAGCGCCGGTCAGCTCGAGCGCCTTGACGATCTTGGCGACGTCAGCGTCGGTGACACCGGTTTCCGGATCGATGGCGATCGTGTGGATCTTCTCAGGCGTATCGTGGGCGACAGCCTCGATGTCCATACCGCCTTCGGTCGATACGACAAAGGCAACGCGACCAACCGAACGGTCCACCAGCAGCGAGCAGTAGAGTTCGCGCTCGATGTCGGCGCCGTCCTCGATGTAGAGGCGATTGACCTGCTTGCCGGCTTCACCGGTCTGCGCGGTCACCAGCGTGTTGCCGAGCATTTCCTTGGCGTTGGCGACGACTTCATCGATCGATTTGGCGAGACGAACGCCACCCTTGGCGTCGGGGCCAAGTTCCTTGAACTTGCCCTTGCCGCGGCCACCAGCATGGATCTGGCTCTTGACCACATAGAGCGGGCCGGGAAGCGACTTGGCGGCAGCTTCCGCCTCTTCGGCCTTGAGGATGGCCACACCTTCAGCCACCGGAGCGCCATAGCTCTTGAGCAGAGCCTTGGCCTGGTATTCATGAATGTTCATCGTCTTAGTCCCTGATCTTGGGGCCGAAAGGCGGGTTACTTGAGAGCCGGAGCAATGTTGATGCAGGCTTCGCAGAGACCTGCAACGGCTGCGACCGACTTCTGGAAGGCTTCTTCCTCGGCCTTGTTCAGATCGATCTCGATGACGCGCTCGATACCGCCTGCACCGATCACTGTCGGAACGCCGACATACATGTCCTTTACGCCGTACTGGCCGGACAGGTGGGCAGCGCAAGGAAGAACGCGCTTCTTGTCCTTCAGATAGGCCTCAGCCATCTCGATCGCCGAGGCGGCCGGAGCATAGTAGGCCGAGCCGGACTTCAGCAGGCCTACGATTTCGGCGCCGCCGTCGCGAGTGCGCTGAATGATTTCTTCCAGGCGCTCCTTGGTAACCCAACCCATCTTGACCAGGTCGGTCAGCGGAATGCCGGCAACGGTCGAGTAGCGGGCGAGCGGCACCATGGTGTCGCCATGACCACCGAGAACGAACGCAGTCACGTCCTGGACGGACACATTGAACTCTTCGGCGAGGAAGAGGCGGAAGCGGGAGGAATCGAGGACGCCAGCCATGCCGACGACCATGTTCTTCGGCAGGCCGGAGAACTTCTGCAGCGCCCAGACCATGGCATCGAGCGGGTTGGTAATGCAGATGACGAAGGCGTTCGGAGCATACTTCTTGATGCCGGCGCCAACCTGCTCCATGACCTTGAGGTTGATACCGAGAAGGTCGTCGCGGCTCATGCCGGGCTTACGCGGAACGCCGGCGGTGACGATGCAGACGTCTGCACCTTCGATGGCGGAGTAGTCGCTCGCGCCGGAGAGCTTGGCATCAAAGCCTTCGACCGGGGAAGACTGAGCGATGTCGAGGCCCTTGCCCTGCGGGATACCGTCGGCGATGTCAAACAGGACAATGTCGCCCAGTTCCTTTAGACCCGCCAGATGCGCCAGCGTGCCACCAATCATTCCAGAACCGATAAGTGCGATCTTCTTCCGAGCCATTGAAGTGCTTCCTCTTAGATCCAAAACCAAGGCTGACACGCGGTTGATGCCGACCATTGTGGCAACCCGCATAGACCCAACCATGAAAAATGGCAACCGATAATTTCAGCTGCTGAAATTTCAATCGGTTAGACCATAAAATTCTTACGTAAACGTAAAGTATTTCTGCAGCGTCATATCGCCCCGTCACACTTTCGCTAGATGTCGACTGAGGTATTCCTCGCTGCGCATCTCGAACAGACGCGAAATCGTACGGTCGAATTCGAAGCCTTCGACGCCCTTTTTGGCGGTCAGCAACTGTTCCGGCATGGCGGCCGCCGAGGCATAGAGCCGGACACCCCTGTCGTAGAGGGCATCGATCAGGATGATGAAGCGTTTCGTCTGGTTGCGCTTCTCCGGACCAAGGAACGGTATTCCTTCGAGGAAAACAGTGTCGTAACGGCTGGCGATCTCAAGGAAGTCAGCAGCCCCGAGCGGCTTCTCGCAAAGCTCGTCGAACGAGAACCATGCCATGCGCCCGACGGTACGTGACACGGGGATCACCCTGCCCTTCCTGTCGATTTCGTCCGACTTTTCCGGCCTGCCGTCAGCAAGTGTATGCCATGCCGCATTGAGAGCCAGATCCGCACGTTCGCCGAGCGGGGAAAGGTAGACCGGCATGCGATTGGCCTTCTCCATCCGGTAATCGGTCGGCGAATCCAGCGAAACGACGTCGATATGGCGCTTCAGGAGATCGATGAACGGCAGAAACAGACCGCGGTTGAGGCCCTCATGATAGAGATTGTCCGGCTCGACGTTCGAGGTTGCGATCAGCGTGCAGCCGCGTGCGAAGAGTTCGGTGAAGAGCCGCGCCAGGATCATTGCGTCGGCAATGTCGGTCACGGTGAACTCGTCGAAGCAAAGCAGTTCCGCCTCGGCGACGATCGAGGCAGCGACAGGGGGTACCGGGTCGGCCTGCCGGGTCTCGCCGTTTTTCAGCCTCTGCCGGTGGGCATGGATACGCGAATGCACGTCCGCCATGAATTCATGGAAATGCGCCCGGCGTTTCTTCTCCGTCGGCGCCAGCTTGAAGAACATGTCCATCAGCATGGTCTTGCCGCGTCCGACGCTGCCGTGGACATAAAGCCCGCGAATGGGAGCCTGCGGCTTTCGCCGCTTGGCGAACATCCAGCCAAGCGCGCTCGACTTGGTTGCCGGACGCTTTTCCTTGAGGGCGAAAAGCACGCGATCCAGCTGCTGCGCCACCGCCATCTGTGCCGCGTCGGCCTTCAGTACACCGGAGTGTGACAGGCCGTTCAGCTGCTCACCGACGCTCATGGCGTAGTCGGGAACTGGCTGCATTCGATACTCCGGAGGGATTGGCTCGGACGGCCGTTTATCTGCTGAGGCTCAGAGCCTGACCGTCGTTCGTCGTGCCGTCGAACCTTGCGTCCGCGGTCTTGTAGAGACGTCCGATCACATCACCGCTGCGATTCTTCAGGACAACCTGCTTGCTCGCAACTTCCCACGATCCCATGGTGCTGAGAACGCCGGCGCAGCCGCGCGTGCCGCCGCGTGAACCGGAGCCGAGATTGGTAAGTGTCAGGAACATGTCGCAGGAAGCGCCTGCGTTGGTCACCCGCCAGTTGCCGACCATCTGCTCCTTGGTGATATCGAGCGCGGTAGCCGGTGCGGGTGCGTCAGTCATCGACGGGCTCGCTGCAGCGGGTGCGGCAGGGAACTGGCTCGGATCGGCGGGAGCGCCGGGAGGCGGCAGCTGGCCCGACTGTACGGACGGCACCGGCTGGGCCTGGAGCGGCGGCAACGATGCCGACGGGTTGAGGCCGCTATAGGATGTGCGCTGACATCCGGCGAGAGCAATCACCATCGCCAAGCCTGTTGCCGCATACCTGAAATTCATCGTCACACTCCCGGGTTTCCGTATCGCGCCGGACTGTTTCGAACAAAGACGGCGAAATTATCGCCGAGATTCAAATCAAATCAAGCAGACTCAAGGATAACCGTCCCTCTGCTTGCTTCAAGGGTGACGGTCCGTAAACCAAATTCCGCCCTCCCGGCCTTTGAACCGGAAGGGCGGAGGTCAATGAAAAACGAACCGTCGTCAGATACGGCGCTCGACCATCATCTTCTTGATCTCGGCGATAGCCTTTGCCGGGTTCAGCCCCTTCGGGCAAGCCTGAGCGCAGTTCATGATCGTATGGCAGCGATAGAGCCGGAACGGATCCTCGAGGTTATCCAGGCGCTCGCCCGTTGCCTCGTCGCGACTGTCGATCAGCCAGCGGTAGGCTTGCAGCAGAACGGCGGGACCCAGATAACGGTCGCCATTCCACCAGTAGCTGGGACAGGAAGTGGAGCAGCAAGCGCACAGGATGCACTCATAAAGGCCGTCAAGCTTCTGCCGGTCCTCATGGCTCTGTTTCCACTCCTTGGCCGGCGTCGGGGATACCGTCTTCAGCCAGGGTTCGATCGAGCGATGCTGCGCATAGAAGTTATTGAGATCCGGCACAAGATCCTTCACCACCGGCATGTGCGGCAGCGGATAGACCTTCACGGTACCGTTGATCTCGTCCATGCCCTTGGTGCAGGCGAGCGTATTGGTACCGTCGATGTTCATCGCACAGGAACCGCAGATGCCCTCACGGCAGGAGCGCCGCAGCGTCAGCGTCGGATCGATCTTGTTCTTGATATAGAGAAGGGCATCGAGAACCATCGGACCGCAATCGTCCACGTCGACATAGAAGGTGTCGATGCGCGGATTTGCGCCGTCATCCGGGCTCCAGCGATAGATCCGGTATTCACGGAGGTTCTTGGCCCCTTCCGGCTTCGGCCAGACCTTACCCTCGGTGATCTGTGAGTTCTTGGGGAGAGCGAGTTCAACCATAAGTAAGCCTCTCAGAAGTGGCTGCGAGTGTCGGAATACTCAAGAAGGTCGGGATCACATTAAACCCCTTCACCAAGCTCAAGCAGTACATTGCCACGCGTTTTCGAAAATTGCCGATAGCCCTTACGAAAAAGCAAATCGAGACAATCCTCTTTCCAGTCGGATCGGGACGTGTACTCAAGAACGATACGTCTTGGCCAAAGCGATTGAGGCGCGCTTGAAAAAAATGGCACGATGACATCGTCCTCGAAGCCTTCGACATCAATCTTCAAGGCATCGATGTGAGTCACCCCGAGAGATTGGAGAATGTCATGAAGCGGCTTGACCTCAATCTCTATTTCTCCATCCAGACCGAGGCGGCTTTCCCCCAGATTACGCGAATTGCTATGGAACCGCGCCACACCTGGCGTCCGCCCTGCGGCGACGTTCACGATCTTGATCCGGTCAAGCATCGTCTGGCAGTTAAAGTACAACCTATCGAGCACAGCAGGATTGGGTTCGATAGCGACCACCTGACATTGCCTTCCGCACTGCGCAGCGATCTTGACTGAAAAGAAGCCGGTATTGGCGCCTATATCAACGAAAACCGCGTTTGCACCAAGTTTTTCAGCGAGGAATTCATATTCCTCCTGATTGTACTTTGGCCGCAGCAAGGACTGGCGATCCGTTGAGTTGTTCCTGATGTCAAAACGGAAAGGAACATTGCCAAGAACGTAATCGATCGGTCCCGCACGGAACGCCTGCAACAGGCGCGCGCCAAGCCGTCGCCCTCGTCCCCTTCCAAGAATGGTATTGTGCGAAAGCACAAGCAACACCCGCTGGAAGAAAGACGGAGCCCATGCACCGTACGGATCGCTCTTCGCCACCCGAAGAGCGACTTCATCCAAGCGGGTCGGTGAGTTGCTCATACCGATTCCTCAGTACACACGCGCCTTGGGCGCGATCTTCTGCGGATCAATGCCGTCGGCGATCAGCTCCGTGTGGACCGGACGGTAGTCAAGCTTGACGTCGCCTGCCTCGTTCACCCAGGCCAGCGTATGCTTGCGCCAGTTGACGTCGTCGCGGCCGGCGAACGGGCCGTCTGTATAGTCCTCGCGGGCATGCGAACCGCGACTCTCCTTGCGAGCTTCCGCGCCATAGACCGTGGTGATCGCATTCGCCATGAGGTTGTGCAGTTCGAGCGTCTCGACCAGGTCCGAGTTCCAGATCATCGAGCGGTCGGTAACCTTCACGTCCGGCAACTCCTTCCAGATCGCCGACAGGCGGCGGCAGCCGCTTTCGAGCGATTCCTGGGTACGGAACACGGCGGCATCTTCCTGCATGGCGCGCTGCATCTTGTCGCGCAGGACTGCTGTCGGAGAAGCACCGTTTGCGTGGCGGATACGATCGAAACGCTCCATGATCTTGTCGCAGGCAGCGGTATTCAGCCCCGGCACCGGCTCCGACTTGTCGATGACCTCGCCCGCGCGGATGGCAGCAGCACGACCAAACACCACCAGGTCGATCAGCGAGTTCGAACCGAGACGGTTGGCGCCATGCACCGAGGCGCAGCCTGCTTCGCCGACCGCCATCAGGCCGGGCGCGATGCGTTCCGGATTCTGACCATCTGCGTTCAGCACTTCACCCCAGAAGTTGGTCGGAATGCCGCCCATATTGTAGTGCACGGTCGGCAGGACCGGGATCGGTTCGCGGGTCACATCCACGCCGGCGAAGATCTTCGCGCTCTCGGAGATACCGGGCAGGCGTTCATGCAGAACGGCCGGATCGAGATGGTCGAGATGCAGGAAGATGTGGTCCTTGTTCTTGCCGACGCCGCGGCCCTCGCGGATTTCCAGCGTCATGCAGCGAGAGACGACGTCGCGCGAGGCGAGGTCCTTGGCGGACGGCGCATAGCGTTCCATGAAACGCTCGCCTTCCGAGTTGACCAGATAGCCGCCTTCGCCGCGCGCACCTTCCGTAATCAGACAGCCGGAGCCGTAGATGCCGGTCGGATGGAACTGCACGAACTCCATGTCCTGGAGCGGCAGACCGGCGCGGGCGATCATGCCGCCGCCATCGCCGGTGCAGGTATGCGCCGAGGTCGCCGAGAAATAGGCACGGCCATAGCCACCGGTCGCCAGCACCACCATCTTCGCCGCGAAGCGGTGAATTGTGCCGTCATCGAGATTCCAGGCGACAACGCCGGTGCAACGACCGTCGTCCGACATGATCAGGTCGAGCGCGAAATATTCGATGAAGAATTCGGCATTGTTCCTGAGCGACTGGCCATAGAGGGTATGCAGAATGGCGTGGCCAGTGCGGTCGGCGACCGCGCAGGTGCGCTGCACCGGCGGGCCTTCACCGTAGTTCTGCATGTGGCCACCGAACGGACGCTGATAGATCTTGCCTTCCTCATTTCGCGAAAAGGGCACGCCATAGTGCTCGAGCTCATAGACCGCCTTCGGCGCTTCCATGGCGAGATACTGCATGGCGTCAACGTCGCCGAGCCAGTCGGAGCCCTTGACGGTGTCGTAGAGGTGCCATTGCCAGCAGTCCGGCGTCATGTTCGTCAGCGAGGCGGCAATACCGCCCTGGGCCGCAACCGTGTGGGAGCGCGTCGGGAAGACTTTGGTGATGCAGGCCGTCTTGAAGCCCTGCTCGGCCATGCCGAGCGTGGCACGAAGACCGGCGCCGCCGGCACCGACGACCACGACGTCATAGGAATGGTCAACGTAGGTATAGGCTTTGCCGTTGATGGCGGGAGAAATAATGGTTGCCATGATGAATTATCCCACGAACGCGATTTTCAAGATGGCGAAAAGACAGAGCCCGCCGACGAGTATCGCGAAGAAAGTGTTGAGCATCAGAAGCAGAACCTTGATGCCTTCGGCATGCACATAGTCCTCGATGATCACCTGCATGCCGAGGCGCATGTGGACCAACCCGGAAATCACCACCAGAGCCATCAGCACGGCGACGAGCGGGTTGGAAAGCGCCGTCACGACCTCCGCGTAAGGAGCCCCAACATGGGTCAGCAGGAACAGGACAAAGAAAATGATAAGCGGCACGTTGGCAACCGCCGTCAGCCGCTGGCGCCAGAAATGGTCGGTGCCGTCCTTGGCCGAGCCGAGGCCGCGGACCTTGCCGAGTGGAGTGCGCATGTCCATGAAATTGCCCCCTTAGCGAATGAGATAGCCGACGACCCAGATGATGAGCGTGAGGGCCACCGAACTGGCGAGCGTCGCCTTCGCAAGCTTGGTCGAAAAATGCTTCTCGAAACCGTACCCGAGGTCCCACATCAGATGCCGCAGGCCGCCGAGCATGTGATGCACGAGCGCCCAAGTGTAGCCGAACAGCACAAGCCGGCCGAGAATGGTGCCGAAAGCCCAGTTGACCCATTCGAAATAGGAGGCTCCGGACGAGGCCGCGATCAGCCACCACGCGACCAGCACTGTGCCGAAATAGAGCGCGCCACCGGTAATACGGTGGACGATCGACATGACCATCGTCGGGATCGGCTTGTAAATTTGAAGATGCGGCGACAGGGGCCGGCTTTTAGTCACATTCGCCATCTAAACCTCGCGGCGTTTCGATGCGGTCCGAATTGTCGGACATAGGCGCTGCACTGCAGGGACCTTGCGGGGGTGCCCAGCATCACGGCGACGTTTAATCCCCGAAAGTTCGGACGACAAGCACATTCGCTTGACGTTTTCAATTTAATCGATTCGGATGAATAGAACTTTAGCCTAACCGGCCATCTCTCGCGGCTTAACCAAAAAACCGCGCAGGTAGATGACTTTAGCTCCGGTTTCCGTCATTGTGGGTTAACGTTCTGTTAACCGCGTACGGAGGCCGAATCGATGAACCTCTCCCGTATCTCTCTAGGTCTCGCCATCGGCGCCGCTTTGGCGGCACTCGCTTCGTCCCCCCTGGCCGGAGAGCATACTCGTCGCCACCATGCTCATCACCATGGAGGCTTTGGTTATCATGAGCGGACAATAGTCGGAGGCGACGGCCTTCCTTCGGTCGTCCCCGGACTCGGCACCTTCGCCGGCAGCATTGCCGCCGTCCGGATCAAAGGCAACGGAATCTACTTTGCCTCGGATATTTCCGTGCGCAAGACCGCGTCCTATCAGGCGCCGAAGGCCCGCATCATTGAGGTTTCGCTGGAAAATCCGGAGGGTGCCTGCTCGTTCGAGGCCGGCGTCTGCGTCATCCGACCCTAGGGCTCAGCCGAATCGCCAGACAGTCGTCTTCTTCACTTCGCTGTCTTCGAGAACGCGGGTGACCGGCACCTCGTAGGATGCGAGAGGCGAAAGCCGTTCGCGCGGCAGGTAGCTCCGCCCCGGATCGCCGACCAGTACCGCCACGCCCGAAGCAGTGAGCGACCTGAACCAGGGTATGATCAGATCGGCGAACTGGCGATCGTAGAATACGTCGCCGGCCAGGATGACGTCCCAGTCACCCGACCTGCCGACGATATCTTCCGATGTTGTTTCGACCGCAACGCCATTGAGCGCGCAGTTCAATCGGATCGCCGTACCCGCCCAGGGATCGATGTCGGCTGCAAGCACGCTCGACGCCCCTGCCATGGCGGCGGCGATGGCCACGATCCCGGAACCGCTGGCGAAATCGAGCACGCGCTTTCCCGCGACCCATTCAGGATGATCGAGGACGAAGCGCGCCAGCCCCTGCCCTCCCGCCCAGGCGAAGGCCCAGAACGGCGGCGGAAGACCGATTGCTTCCAGATCCTCCTCCGTCTTCAGCCAGAGCTCGTGCACTTCACTCGCAAGCCGCAGCCGGATTTCCGGGACATGCGGCGGCGCCATAACAGAGGTGTTGTCGAGAATGAAGCGCTCGGGATCGGTCTTCAACCGGTTCGCCTTTTCTCAGCGCGGCGGATTGTCGAGCCCGCCCATGCGGCAGACTTCGAGGTATTCTTCCTCGGTGACCAGTTGGACGGAAAGGCGCATAGAGGTGACCAGCGACATCTTCGCAAGCTTCGGATTGGCCTTGATGTCCTTCAGCGAAACCGGCTTCGGCATATCGCACACCGCCCGGATGTCGACACAGTCCCAACGGGCGTCACCGTCGGCGGTCGAGTCCGGATGCGACAGCGCGCAGACCTCGACGATTCCGACCACCTCGAGTCCTTCGTTCGAATGGTAGAAGAAGCCTTTATCTCCGAGCTTCATCGCACGCATGTTGTTGCGGGCGAGATAGTTGCGCACGCCGGTCCATTCTTCGCCAACGTCGCCCTTGGCCTTCTGCATCTCCCAGGACCACTTGAAGGGCTCGGACTTGTAAAGCCAGTAAGCCATCTCCTCACGCCTCCGGGTTGTTGAAGACCCAGTTGTAGGGCTTGATCTCGACCTTCTCGAACAGTCCCGCCTTGGCGTAAGGATCCTGTGCAGCGATCGCCTTTGCAGCCTCAATGTCGTCGGCCTTGATCAGCAGCATTGAGCCGCAAGGCTTGCCGTCGGCATCAAGAAACGGGCCGCCGATCTTCAGCGTACCTTCGGCATTGAGTCCGTTCAGCCATTCTAGGTGCGGGGGACGGGTTTCCATGCGCAGGCTGAGGTGATTTGGCTTGTCGGCGCAGATGACGGCAAAGAGCATGGTCTGTTCCTTGTTGAGACTTATTCAGTAGTAATGGGCCGGGTCATCAGTTGATCGATGGCCGCCGGTATTTCGAGACGCCCCTCGATGATCGCCGCCACGGCGTCGGTGATCGGCATGCGGACCGCGAACCGCTCCGCCAGCCGCGCAGCAACGGCTGCGGTGAAGGCACCCTCAACCAAGGCTGCTCCGGAGTAGGCGATCGGTTCGCCGCGGCCAAGCGAGATGCCGAAGCGTAGGTTGCGGGACTGATGGCTCGTCGCGGTCAGCACCAGGTCGCCGAGGCCGGAAAGACCGCGGACCGTATCGGCCTGTCCGCCCATGACCGCCACCAGACGGGACATTTCCGCAAGTCCTCGCGAAATCAGCGCGGCCCGGGCGGAATCACCGAGCCCCATGCCTTCAACGATGCCGCAGGCAATCGCGAGAACGTTTTTCAATGCGCCGCCGAGCTGAACCCCAATCCGGTCGACGGAGGCATAGAGGCGGAAGGTGCGGCCGGAGAGAATGCGGGCGAGATAGTCGGCTTTGGCAATGTCAGTAGCAGCAAGCGCCATGGCCGTCGGAAGGCCTCTGGCAATATCAGCGGCGAAACCGGGTCCGGAAAGGACCGCAATGTCGTGATTGGGCAGGGCCTGCTCCAGCACATCCGTCAGCAATCGGGTCGAAGCCCGATCGATGCCCTTGGCGCAAGTCACGATCGACGCAGAGGTCGAGATATAGGGACCGTATTCCTGAGCGGCATCCGCATTTGCCTGGGACGGCATTGCGAAAAGCACGATCTCGGCATCCTGGAGAACTTCCGGCTCCCAGGAATAGGAAAGAGAATCCGGCAGGACGACGCCGGGCAGCGCCGCGTCGTGAACACCCTCGTTTCGGAGATCGTCCATCAGCGCAGCATCGCGGCCGAGCAGGGTCACCTGCGCCTTTCCTTCCAGTGCCACGACGGCTGCCAGCGCCGTGCCAAACGCACCGGCACCGATGACAACGAGCTTGGGACGGTCGCTCATGCCTTGGCGCCCCGCTTGCCGTGCCCGATCACCGAAGGAGTTTCCTGATCCAGCGGCCAGCGCGACCGGGGCTGGACATCAAGGCCATCCGGCGGCAGGTCGAGCGCCATTCGTTCGAGCCCGGACCAGGCAATCATCACCGCATTGTCGGTGCAAAGCCTCAGGGGCGGCGCAACGAAACGGAAGCCGTGCTTGTCGCAGAGTGCCTGCAAGCCGGCACGCAGGGACTGGTTGGCAGCGACGCCACCCGCCACGACCAGAGCCGGTTTGTCGCCCGGCTGCGGGAACAACGACTTGAAACGCTCCAATCCTCGGCCAATCCGATCGTCGAGCGTCCGCCCTATCGCCCGCTGGAACGAGGCACAGATATCGGCAATGTCCTGTTCGCTGACCGGCGCCAGACTTTCGGCAGCCTGACGGACAGCCGTCTTGAGCCCGGAAAACGAGAAATCGAGGCGCGCCTCGCCGACAAGCGGCCTCGGGAAATTGAAGCGGCGCGGATCTCCGTTGGCGGCAGCCTTCTCGACTGCCGGCCCACCGGGATAAGGAAGGCCGAGCAGTTTGGCCGTCTTGTCGAAGGCTTCGCCGAGCGCGTCGTCGATCGTCGTTCCCCAGCGCTCGTACTGGCCGACGCCCCGCACCAGCACGAGTTGGGTATGGCCGCCAGAGACCAGAAGCATGAGGAAGGGGAACGTAAGGTCGTCCGTCAGGCGCGCCGTCAGCGCATGACCTTCGAGATGGTTGATCGCATAGAGTGGCTTGCCGGATGCCCGCGCGATCGCCTTGCCGGTCATCAGGCCCACGATCAGCCCGCCGATCAGTCCGGGACCGGCCGTGGCGGCCACTGCGTCGATGTCACGCAGGGTGACGCCTGCCCGCTCCAGCGCCTCGGAAACGAGAGTGTCAACAGCTTCGACATGCGCCCGTGCCGCAATCTCGGGAACGACGCCGCCATAGGCGGAATGCTCGTCCAGCTGGCTCAGCACGACATCCGAGGCAATCTCGCCGCGACCGTCGGCGTGCCGGATCACCACCGCCGCCGCAGTTTCGTCGCAGCTGGTTTCGATGCCCAGGACACGCAGGAAGGATGCCATTTTGCCGGTCGTTGATTGCAGTGGGATACAAACATGGTTACGAGGACTGTCGGTAACAACGGATCAAAGCGGATGCAAACAAAACCTTTTCGCATCGGCACGCGTGGCAGCCCGCTCGCCCTCGCCCAGGCTCACGAAACGCGCGATCGCCTGATGGCAGCTCATGGACTGCGGGCCGAAGATTTCGAAATCGTTGTCCTCTCCACCAAGGGGGACAGGATCACTGACCGCGCCCTGTCGGAGATTGGTGGCAAGGGCCTGTTTACACAGGAGCTCGAAGAACAACTGCTGTCGGGCGAACTCGATTTCGCCGTGCATTCGTCCAAGGACATGCCGACTGTGCTGCCCGAAGGCTTGCACCTCTCGACCTTCCTGCCGCGCGAAGATGTACGTGACGCCTTTATTGGACGGACGTCAAAAACCCTCGTGGGTCTTCCCGAAGGCGCGACCGTCGGCTCGTCCTCGCTTCGCCGTCAGGCCCTCATCCGTCGCCTGCGACCGGATATCAACGTGATCATCTTTCGGGGACAGGTCGACACCCGGTTGCGCAAGCTCGAAGAGGGTCAGGTCGACGCGACCCTGCTTGCCTATGCCGGCCTGAGACGCCTTGGCAAACAGGACGTTGCGACCGAATTGCTCGACCCGAAGGATTTCCCGCCCGCCCCCGCCCAGGGCGCGATCTGTATCGAAAGCCGGATCGGGGACGATCGTATCAGCACCTTGCTCGAAGCGATCAATGACCGGGCGACCTATGACGCCGTCAGTTGCGAGCGGGGGTTCCTCGCGACGCTGGACGGATCCTGTCGGACCCCGATCGCAGGACATGCACAATGCGAGGGTGATGTCATCCGTTTCATGGGAATGATCCTCACCCCGGACGGTAGCCGCTTCCACACGGTGACCGTGGAAGGCAAGCGCTCTGAAGCCGCCAATCTGGGGCTCAAGGCCGGCAAAGCGATCCGCGACATGGCAGGACCCGGCTTCTTCGACTACTGGACCTGATTCCATGCGCGTGCTCGTCACCCGCCCGGAACCGGCAGCGACTCGCACGGCGGAACGATTACGTGCCCTCGGCCACGAGCCCGTGGTGATGCCTCTCTCGGTGGCTAGACGGTTTCCGGAAAGGGTGGCCGAGGCGCTGCAATCCAATCTCGCCGGCATCATGGTCACCAGCGCGGAAGCGATCCGGACGCTGGCCGAAACAGACCCTGCCGAGCGAGCGTGGACACGGCTGCCCCTGTTCGCTGTAGGCGAGGCAACCGCGGCCACTGCACGAGATGCCGGTTTCGGAACGGTATTCGCGGGCGCAGGCGATGGCACCTCGCTGGCACGGCTGGTTGAGGAACAATCGGAGGTATGGAGCGGCACCAATCGGCCACTGCTTTATCTCGCCGGCACACCGCGCTCCCCGTCCCTGGAAACGGCGCTGGAACAGGCAAGGGTGCCTTTTTGTATCTGCGAATGCTACCGCATGGAATTTTCCAATCCGACGCACGAGATGCAGGTTCGGACGCTGACCAATCCGATACCGGACGCCGTGCTGCATTATTCCAAGGAGAGCCTTCGACGGTTTCTCGCTCTTTCGCTGATCGAGGAAAGGTCGGACCTGTTGGCGCAAATCGTACCGGTCTGCATGAGCGCGACCGTTGTAGAGGAGCTTCCGCCGGCCATCCGGAACCGCGCGCGGATTGCGTCCGAACCGAACGAAGACAGTATTCTTTCCCTCCTCTAGCATCGCTTACTCTCAACCATGGTCGCGGCCCTCGGACCGTCAAAATCGATCTTGGCCCTTTCCTTCGCGGCGATCCCTGACTAGTTTCATTGCACTGCATGAATGAGAGGTTGTCATGGCTACGGGAAAACCGCCGCGCCGCCAGAAAGCGCCCAGTGAACCGGTTACCATCGATCTGCAGGCGGAACGCTCCGAAGTGGTCGCACGGGACGAGGGCCTGAAGCCGGACGAACTGCATGCCGACGACGACATCGAGGCCGCACCGGAAGGGCCGCCCGTCGAAGCGGTTGCCCGTGATGACGAAAGCAGGTCCGCCGAAGTCGCTTCGGATGAGACCGGCGCGGACACATCGGACGAAACACCCACTGGCGCATCACCAGCGGAGCCCCAGCCTCGACAGCCCCCCTCTTCTCGAGGTCCTTCAACCTCATCCATGATCGCCGCTGGAATCTTTGGCGGCCTCGTCGCGCTGGCCGGCGCCGGCAGCATGCAATATGCGGGGGTACTGCCCTCGGTCGGCTCGACCCCGGATACCTCTACCGAAGCCACGGACCTGGCTGCGCGCCTGACCGCGATCGAAGGGCGCGTGGCAACCCTCGCCGACGCGCCGCCGGCACAGCCTGTTGATGAAACCCTGGCACCGCGCCTCGCAGCGCTCGAAGCCGCTCTTGAAGACCTGAAGGCGCAATCCACCTCGACCGCAAGCGAATCGATGGTCGCCGGTCTGCGCGGGGAACTGGCGGCCGTCGCCGCGAATGTCGGTCAGTTGAAAGCCGCCATCGAGGCGAACACGCAGTCCGTCGCGGACACGAATGCGCGGCTGGCCGCGGCCGAGAATAAGATCAACGAGCCGCGCTCCGATGTAGAGATGGCGCGCGCGATTGCCGCGACGGCGCTCAAGGCTGCCATCGACCGCGGCGGTCCATTCCTCGCCGAACTCGACACGCTCGCCGGCATAGCGCCCGACGACCCTTCCATCGCCGGCCTGAAACCGCATGCCTCCACGGGCGTGCTCTCCCGCACGGAACTCGTCAACCGCTTCCCCGATATCGCCAACGCGATCCTCACCGCGGTGAATCAGCCGGATGAGTCCGAAGGCCTCGGATCGAGACTGCTTTCCAGTGCGTTCTCCGTCATCAAGGTCCGGCCGGTCGGCAATGTCGAAGGCGACACGCCGGAAGCGGTCGTCGCCCGCATGGAGGACAAGCTGAGGAATGGCGATCTGAAGGGTGCCCTGATCGAATGGGATAGCCTGCCGGAAGCTGGCAAGGCCGCCTCCGGCGCCTATGCCGAACTGCTGCGGAACCGGTTGGAGGCGGAAACGCTGGCGGCATCCGCAATGAGCGCTGCCGTCGCGCGCAACGGCTGAGGAGCGAACGCATTGATCAGAATTCTCTTCTTCCTCCTCCTCGTTCTCGCCCTCGGTTTCGGCTTTGCCTGGCTGGCTGACCGGCCGGGACAGCTCTCCATTCTCTGGGAAGGCCAACTCATCGAGATGAGCCTGACCGTGGCGGCGAGCATCACCGTCGCCATCGTTGCTACAGTCATGCTGGGGTGGTGGCTGGTCCGTACGATCTGGACCTCGCCACATTCGGTGCGCCGCTATTTCCGCGCACGGACACGCGATCGCGGCTATCAGGCCCTCTCCACCGGCCTGATCGCTGCGGGTGCGGGCAATGCGATCATGGCACGAAAGATGAGCGCGCGTGCGCGGGGCCTGCTGCGGGCCGACCAGGAACCGCTCATCCTGATGCTCGAAGCCCAGGCCGCTCTGATCGAGGGCAAACAGGACGACGCCCGGCGCATCTTCCAACAGATGGCCGAGGACCCGGAAACACGCGAACTCGGTTTGAGGGGCCTCTACATCGAGGCAACGCGGCTGGGCGCCAACGAGGCCGCCCGCCAATATGCCGAGAAGGCAACGGAGCAGGCGCCCTACCTGCCTTGGGCAGCCAAGGCGACACTGGAATACCGCTGTCAGAACGGCCACTGGGACGAGGCCATACGGCTCCTCGACCAGCAGCGCATTGCCCATGTGCTGAGCCGTGCCGAAGCCGACCGGTTGAAGGCGGTGCTGCTGACCGCCAAGGCTACGGATCAGTTGGACGCCGAACCGGCCGCGGCACGCGACAATGCGCTCCACGCGCTGAAGCTCGCCAAGGACCTTGTTCCGGCCGCAACCGTCGCGGCCAAGGCCTATATGCGCGAGGACAACCTGCGCAAGGCCGGATCGGTTCTCGAACAGGTATGGAAGCTCTCGCCCCATCCCGAGACCGCCGCGACCTATCTTCGGCTGCGCGGCGGCGACAGCGCCGTCGATCGCCTGAAGCGCGCGGAACGGCTCGAAAGCCTCAAGCCTAACAATCCCGAGTCCCTGCTGATCGTCGCCGAAGCGGCGCTGGATGCCGGCCAATTCGCCAAGGCTCGCGCCAAGGCCGAGGCCGTGCTTCGCATGACGCCCTCCGAGCGGGTCTTCCTTCTGCTCGCCGACATCGAGGAGGCCGAGACCGGCGATCAAGGCCGTATACGCCACTGGATGGCGAACGCGCTCAAGGCGCCGCGCGATCCCACCTGGGTTGCCGACGGACAGGTTTCGGACAAATGGCTGCCGGTTTCCCCGGTCAGCGGCCGGCTGGATGCGTTTGAATGGAAGGTGCCGTTCGACCTGGTCGCCGGTCCGGTCGATGGAGCCGTGGCGGAAGACGCACTCGCTACCCTTCCGCCGGTCTCTTCCGACAACAGGTCGGCAACCGGCGCGTCGGTGCTCGATGTCAAAGCCGAACCCGCGACCAACGAAGCCGGAAAAGCGCCGGAAAAGGAGGCAGAGGCCGGGCATACGGCCGTCGTCGAACCCTTCTTCGGCCGCCCACCGGATGATCCCGGCGTCCGCGATCCCAATCTCCCCGAAGACAACAAGACGAGACTGCAGCTCTTCTGACAGAAAGTGAGATATGTTCGATCGCCTTCAGTCATTGTTCCAGAGCCTCACGCAAAAACGTTCGTCCTCCGCCTTCACGCCGGATGATCCGAGGGTCGCCGTCGCGGCCCTCTGTCTCCAGGTCATGGAGGCCGACGGTGTCGTCCACCGGAACGAGAAGGAAAAGCTGCGCAGTCTGCTCAAGGAAAGCTACGAACTTTCGGAAGCCGATCTGGACGCACTGCTCGCCGCCGGAAAACGGGCGGAGAATGAGGCAATCGACTACTACCGCTTCACGGCAGACCTGAAACGGCACCTCGACGCGGAAGAACGTCGCCAGTTGGTCGCCGCGCTTTGGGACCTCGTTTATTCCGACGGGAAACGCAGCGAGATCGAGGACCATGTCGTCTGGCGCATTGCCGATCTCCTGGGTGTCTCCAGCCGGGAGCATATTCTCGAACGGCAGGACGCCGCAGTTCGGGCCAGAACGACGGAGACGGGCGATGCTGAATGATCCGGCTCGACCGCGCCGCAGGGCGCCGGTTCTGATCGTGCTTCATCAGGAACGGTCGAGCCCCGGCCGGGTCGGCCAGCTGCTTGAGAGGAAGGGCTTTCCCCTCGACATCCGCCGCCCCGCACTCGGCGACCCTCTGCCGGAGACGCTGTCCGGTCACAGCGGCGCCGTCATCTTCGGCGGCCCGATGAGCGCCAACGATCCCGACGATTTCGTCCGCAGGGAGATCGACTGGCTGGAAGTGCCACTGAAGGAAAACCGGCCCTATCTGGGCATATGCCTCGGCGCCCAGATGCTGGTCCGTCATCTCGGCGGCAAGGTAGCACCCAATCCGGATCAATCGGTCGAGATCGGCTGGTATCCCATCCGCCCAACGGAGAAGGGTCGGCTGCTGATGCACTGGCCGAAAATGGTCTACCACTTTCATCGCGAGGGCTTCGACCTGCCTCGCGGCTGCGAGCTACTCGCCGAAGGCGACACCTATCCCAACCAGGCGATTCGCTACGGCGAAAACGCCTGGGGCATCCAGTTTCATGCTGAACTGACGCGCGCGATGATGCAGCGCTGGGTGGTCCATGGCGCTCACCGTTTCACGATGCCGAATGCCCAGCCGGGCCGCGACCATCTGGAAGGACGCATGCTGTTCGACGGCCCATTGCACTCGTGGCTGTCGCTGTTCCTCGATCGGATATTTGACGGGCGCGACGTGCAGTCCACCTATCTGGAGGGCGCGTCCAGCCCGTCGATCTTGCGCAACTGAGGAAATCCTGCCGCCCAGATGGCCGCAACGGCGAGCGTTCCGACACCGCCAAAGATGACCGCCGGCACCGGCCCGATCAACGAAGCCATCGTGCCTGCCCGGAATTCTCCGAGTTCGTTTGAAGCGCCGATGAACACCATGTTGACGGCGGCGACGCGTCCGCGCACCTCGTCCGGCGTCCACAGCGCGATCAGCGTTTCACGGACATAGACGGAAGCCATGTCGGCCGCGCCCATCAGCATCAGCGCCGCGATCGAGATCCAGGCGGTCTCGGAAAATCCGAACAGGATCGTGCCGACCCCGAACAGGGCCACGCCGATGAACATGAAGACGCCGGCATTGTGGCGGACCGGGAAGCTCGCCAGCCAGATCGCCACAGCAATCGCCCCTATACCCGGAGCCGCTCTCAGAAGCCCGAGCCCCCAGGGCCCGAGGGTCAGGATGTCGCGCGCGAACACCGGCATCAGCGCGACGGCGCCACCGAGCAGCACGGCAAAGAGATCGAGCGAGATCGCCCCGAGCACGACCTTTTCACCCCAGATGAACCGGAAGCCCGCAAGGATGGTCTCCCAGGTCACGGTCTTCGATGAACTCCGCTGCGGCGGCTTCGGGATCATGAACACCAGGACGGCGGCACCAACAAAGAAGAACAGCGCCACCGTATAGGCGAGAAGAGGACTGACCCCGTAGAGCAGACCGCCCGCCACTGGACCGACGATAGAGGCAGTCTGCCACGACGACGAATTCCAGGCGACGGCATTGGAGAGATCCTGCTCAGGCACAAGATTGGGGGCAAGCGACTGCACCGCCGGCGCCATGAAAGCGCGTTCGATACCGAAGACGAGCAGGATTGCGAACACCACGCCGGGACTGAACGCATCGAGCACCGTGAGCCCGAGGAGCGCTGCGCCGCAGAGCGCGCTGACCACCATGCAGATGGCGACGATCGCCCTACGGTTGTAGCGGTCCGCCACCGATCCGGTCACGAGGATCAGGAGTAGTGAAGGCAGGAACTGGAATAGGCCGATGAGACCGAGATAGAGCGCACTGCCCGTTTCGTCATACATCTGCCAGCCGACGGAAACGCTGACGATCTGGGTCGCGAAGGCTCCCAGGAACCGTGCGAAAAAGAAGCGCTTGTAGGAAACATGCCGGAACGCTGCGAAACGATCGGCCGATGCAAGGGTGGACATCGATTGACTTTCTGACCAGGGCACGGCCCGACGCGGCGCCTCGCGTTAAACATGAATCGCGATCCGGCGGATGACGCCACTTGCCCGTTTAGTCGTCAATGTCTACATCACTGTCAACCGAGAAATGGAGAAGAATATGCTCGCGCTGTTTCAGACGATTGACCTGGCCTTGACCCTCTACACGTGGGTTCTCATCGCTAGTGCAATTTTCTCCTGGCTCTACGCCTTCAACGTCATCAATTCGAACAACAGCTTCGTCAGCTCGATCGGCCTGTTCCTCTATAACGTCACCGAGCCGGTTCTGCGGCCGATCCGCGGCATTCTTCCCAATCTGGGCGGCATCGACATTTCGCCGATCATCGTGCTGCTCATCATCTTCTTCCTGCGCTCGCTGATGTGGAACACGATCTACCCGATCTTCGCGTGACGATAGCACCCTACACGCTTCATGGAGATCATGCGCGCCTGACAGTCAGGCTGACACCGAACGGCGGCAGGGACGCTATCGACGGCGCCGAGACGAATGCCGCCGGAGAGACCTATCTCAAGGCACGTGTGACGGCCGTTCCCGAAAAGGGCAAGGCAAACAAGGCGCTGGTCGAATTGGTGGCAAAGCGGCTGGGCGTCGCCAAGTCTACAGTCGGCATCATCTCTGGAGATACCTCCAGACAAAAAATCCTCCGGATCGACGGAGATCCGGAGGATTTGCAACATCGCTTGTCAGCGCTTCTCGGCGGATGAGCCGCCTTATTTCTGCGCCTTGTAACGCTCGATCGCCTCGACGATCAGTTTCTTCGCAACACTGACATCCTGCCAGCCGGCGATCTTCACCCACTTGCCGGGCTCAAGATCCTTGTAGTGCTCGAAGAAGTGCTCGATCTGCTTCAGCGTGATTTCCGGCAGGTCGGTGTAGTTCTCGATCTTGTCGTAGCGGCGGGTCAACTTCGGAACCGGCACAGCAAGAATCTTCTCGTCCTTGCCGCCATCGTCCTCCATGACCATGACGCCGATCGGGCGGACATTGATCACGCAGCCCGGAACCAGCGGACGCGTATTGCAGATGAGCACGTCAGCCGGGTCGCCGTCTTCGGACAGCGTGTGGGGAATGAAGCCGTAGTTACCCGGATAGGTCATCGGCGTGTAAAGGAAGCGATCCACGATCAGTGCGCCGGCTTCCTTGTCCATCTCGTACTTGATCGGATGGCCACCGACAGGAACTTCAACGATGACGTTGACATCTTCCGGAGGATTCTTGCCAATGGCGATTGCATCAATGCGCATTTTGGACCCCGTGGGCGTGTTGAATTCCCCGGCTTCCTAATGGGAAAAATGCGGCATTGCAACACGGCTTTGGATGAAGGTGGAATTTCCGGAGCAAGCGGCGTCAACCATGGCGGAATGAGGGCAGACACGTGAAAAAATACTGTTTCAACGTCGCCACAGCCGGCCTTTTCGTGGCCGTCGCATCGCCGACAGCAGCCAACGAGAGCACCTATACCGATCTTGACCTCGACAAGTGCAAGACACTGGCCTCCGACGAGATGGGTGCGATCATGCTCTGCAGCGGCTACAAGGACTATCACGTCCATTTTGCCGAGGGCGACCTGCGCCAGAGCGTGTTCTACGGCCCGCTCGACAAAAAGTGGCAGGAGCAGGGTTTTGAATCCTTCGAACCCTTCAATCACGTCGGAACCAGGATCGAATGGCGGCTGGACGGCTCAGGCAAGCCTTTCGCCGCGATCCTGCGCTGGTTCCTCGAAAACGTTGGACCCGAAGGAGTGCCAACGGAAGCCAGCACCGGGCAAGTACTAGTGGTCAGCCACGTCGCACAGCAGGATGACGGGCTCAGCTGCGTTGTGGGTTATGTCGATGCACTGAGCAATCCAAAGGCCAACGAAATGGCCCGCAAGGTCGCGGACGAAAAGGCAAAGGACTTCTCCTGCGGCAATCACAAGGCCGAATGGCACGGAAAGCGGGGAAGCAAGGCGTCCGAACCGACGCATGTCTTCCCCGATGGGTTCCCCCAGCAGTGGTGAAACGGATCAGTTCCAGACGAAGCCGAGCTTCTTGAGACGGACGTCGTCGAAATCCTCAATCCCCTCGACAACATCGATACCGCCATTGGAGCGAAAGAAGCGGACCGCGTTCTCGCTATCCTCCAGGCACCAGACCACCACACCGCGGCATTCGAGGAAATTCAGCAGGCGCCGCGCTTCACCGAACAGCGCATAGCCGAGACCGATGCCCTGATATTCAGGCCGCATGTAGAGTTCATAGACTTCGCCATCCTGAGGCAGCGCCCGCGCACGGTTGAGCCCAAGCGTTGCATAGCCCGCTATGGTTCCTGCGACATCAGCCACAAGCACCGTCGCAGGCCCGCGGATCGCCTTCCGCCACCATGTCTCACCTCGCCTTTCGATCATCCGCGTCAGCGCTCGATGCGGGATGATTCCCGCATAGGCATATTGCCAGGCCGCGCGATGCGCCTCGGAAATGGCCCGTGCATCCTGCGGCTCGGCGGGGCGCACGTCGATAGACAACGTCTTCATAACGCTACTCTGGTCCTGCTGCCGACAAAGAGCCATTCCGATCCATCACGAAACCGGCCCTGCCCGCAGACTTCTCATTCGGACGACGGGAAGAGCTTAACGCTTTTTTAAATCTTGCCGCAAGCCCAAGCGATCGTTGCACAAGCAAAAGGGCGGTCCGCTTGCACGAGCCGCCCTCAATACCTTCAGACGTGTAGCCGGATCAGCCCTGGGCCGCCCGGGCCTTTTCGAACCGCTTGCGGTCGTTCGGGTCGAGGTACATCTTGCGCAGACGGATCGACTTCGGCGTGACTTCGACCAGTTCGTCATCCTGGATCCAGGAGAGCGCGCGCTCTAGCGTCATCTTGATCGGCGGAGTGAGCTTCACCGCCTCGTCCTTGCCGGCGGCGCGGATGTTGGTCAGCTTCTTGCCCTTCAGCACGTTCACGTCGAGGTCGTTGTCGCGGCTGTGAATGCCGATGATCATGCCTTCGTAGACCTTCTCGCCGGCTTCGATGATCATCGGGCCGCGATCCTCGAGGTTGAACAGCGCATAAGCGACCGCCTCGCCGGCTTCGTTGGCGAGCAGCACGCCGTTGACGCGGCCGCCGATCTCGCCCTTGTAGGGCTGATATTCGTGGAACAGGCGGTTCATCACGGCCGTACCGCGTGTGTCGGTCAATAGCTCGGACTGATAGCCGATCAAACCGCGCGTCGGAGCGTAGAAGCGCAGGCGGACGCGATTACCGCCTGACGGACGGAGCTCGACCATCTCGGCCTTGCGCTCGGACATCTTCTGCACGACGACGCCGGAATGTTCCTCGTCCACGTCGATTACTACTTCTTCGATCGGCTCCAGCATCTGGCCGGTTGCCTCGTCCTTGTGCATGACGACACGCGGACGCGAAACGGCGAGTTCGAAACCCTCGCGGCGCATGTTTTCGATAAGAACGGCGAGCTGCAGTTCGCCGCGGCCGGAGACGAAGAACGAATCCTTGTCTGCCGATTCCTCGATCTTCAGCGCCACGTTGCCTTCGGCTTCCTTGAACAGACGGTCACGGATGACGCGGCTCGTCACCTTGTCGCCTTCGGTGCCGGCGAGCGGGCTGTCGTTGACGATGAAGGACATCGTGACGGTCGGCGGATCGATCGGCTGCGCCTTCATGGCCTCGGTCACGGACGGATCGCAGAACGTATCGGCGACGGTGCCCTTGGAAAGGCCGGCGATCGCGACGATGTCGCCTGCGTGGGCTTCCTCGATCGGCTGGCGTTCGATACCGCGGAAGGCGAGGATCTTGGAGATACGGCCCTGCTCGATCATCTTGCCGTCCTGGCCAAGCACCTTGACGGCCTGGTTTGGCTTGATCGAGCCGGAGGCGATACGGCCGGTGATGATACGGCCAAGGAAGTTGTTGGCTTCAAGGATCGTGCCGATCATCCGGAACGGACCTTCTTCCACCGTCGGCGGCGGAACGTGCTTGACGACCAGGTCGAGCAGCGGGGCGAGGCCTTCGTCGGTCGGGCCTTCGGGATTGTAGTTCATCCAGCCGGCACGACCCGAACCGTAGAGGATCGGGAAATCGAGCTGCTCGTCGGTAGCATCGAGGGCGGCGAACAGGTCGAACACCTCGTTGACCACCTCGTCGGCACGCGCGTCCGGACGGTCGATCTTGTTGATCGCCACGATCGGGCGAAGGCCGACCTTGAGCGCCTTGCCGACCACGAACTTGGTTTGCGGCATCGGGCCTTCGGCGGCGTCGACGAGAACGATGGCGCCATCCACCATCGACAGGATGCGCTCCACCTCACCGCCGAAGTCGGCGTGGCCGGGCGTATCGACGATGTTGATGCGGGTATCCTTCCATTCGATCGATGTCGCCTTGGCGAGAATGGTAATGCCGCGTTCCTTTTCGATATCGTTCGAATCCATCACGCGTTCCATGACGCGCTGGTTCTCGCGGAACGATCCGGATTGCTTCAGAAGTTCGTCGACAAGCGTCGTCTTGCCATGGTCAACGTGCGCGATGATCGCGATGTTGCGAAGGTTCATATTGGTTATCTCTGAGGTTTTGGCGCAGTGACTTGGGAGGACGCGCCCGTTACTTTGCGGCGCTCATACTATGTTTTTCGCGATTGCGAAAGGGGGCGGCACGCATGGCACGAATGCATGCCGGCGGATGCTTAACGCCGCCGCCCTCGAACCTCACGACGCTGGAAGATCAGGCCGCCAGCCCTTTCTTCTTCAACATGGCGTCGGGCGACGGCATCTTGCCGCGGAAGTCGCGATAGGCATCCTCGGGGTCGATCGAGCCGCCGACGGAATAGACATGATCCTTCAGCTTCGCGGCTGTCTTAGCGTCGAACGGATTGCCGGTCTCCTCGAACGCGGAGAAAGCATCGGCATCCAGCACTTCCGACCACATGTAGGAATAGTAGCCGGCCGAATAGCCGTCGCCGGCGAAGACGTGCTGAAAATGCGGGGTGGCATGGCGCATGACGATCGCCTTCGGCATGCCGATCTGCGAGAGGACGTCCGACTGGACTGCCATCGGATCCTCCACCGGTCCACGTGTGTGGAATGCCATGTCGACCAGTGCCGACGAGGTGAACTCCACCGTCGAGAAACCAGTGTTGAAAGTACGGGCGGCGAGCACCTTGTCGAGCAGAGCCTTCGGTATCGGCTCGCCGGTCTCGAAATGCACGGCATAGGTTTCGAGGATTTCCGGTACCGTCAGCCAATGCTCGTAAAGCTGCGACGGCAGCTCGACAAAATCACGCGAGACACCCGTGCCCGATACCGAGGGATGGGTCACATTCGACAGCATTCCGTGCAGCGCGTGGCCGAATTCATGGAATAGCGTCCGCGCGTCGTCGAGCGAGAGAAGTGCTGCCTTGCCCGGCTCGGGCTTGGCGAAGTTGCAGACGTTGTAGACGAGCGGAATCTCCCCCTTCACGCCGTTCTTCAACACCAGCCTGTGCTGCGACTGGAACGAGCTCATCCACGCCCCCGAACGCTTGGAAGGCCGTGCGAAATAGTCGCCAAGGAACACCGCAACGAGCGTACCGGCCCGGTCACGGATCTCGAATACCCGCACATCCGGGTGATAGGCGACGACATCCTCTCGCCGGATCGCTTTGATCCCAAACAGCCGTTCGGCCACGTCGAAACAGGCTTCGATGATCTTCTCGAGCTGGAGATAGGGCTTCAGCTCAGCCTCGGAGAAATTGAACTTCTTCGTCCGGAGCTTTTCCGCGTAGAAGCGCCAGTCCCATGGCATGACCTCGTGGTTCCTGCCCTCCTCCGCGACAATCGCCGCAAGCTCTGCCTCCTCGCGACGTGCCTGCTCGACCGCCTTTTCCCAGACCTGCATCAGCAGTCCGTTCACCGCCACCGGGGTCTTCGCCATGGTGTCATCGAGTTTGTAGGCAGCATAATTTTCGTAGCCAAGCAGCGCTGCCTTTTCCGCACGCAGAGCCAGCGTTTCCCTGACGATCTCGCGATTATCCGTCTCACCGCCGTTCTCGCCGCGCGCCACCCAGGCCCGGAAGGCCTGTTCACGCAGGTCGCGGCGTTCGGAAAAGGTCAGAAACGGCTCGATGATCGAACGGGAAAGCGTCACGGCATAGGGACTACCCGTCTGTCGCTCCTGTGCCGCCGCAGCCATCGCGTCCTTTAGGAACTCCGGCAGGCCGGCAAGTTCCTCTTCATCCTTCAGCGGCAGGAACCAGTTTTTCTCGTCAGCCAGCACATTCTGGCCGAAACGTGCACCGAGACCCGCGAGCTTTTCGTTGATCGCGGCCAGACGTTCCTGCTCGGCACGCGGCAACTTGGCACCTGACCGGACGAAGCCCTTCCAATGCCGCTCAAGGACTCGTCTCTGTTCGAGGGTGAGCCCGAGGGACTGACGCTTTTCCCATAGCCCATCGATACGCGCGAACAGTTGTGCGTTCATCCCGATCTTCGAATAGTGTCGGGAAAGCTTGGGGGCGATCTCCCGCTCCAGAGTCTGGATGGTTTCGTTGGTGTCGGCGCCGGCCCGGTTCCAGAACAGCGCGGAGACACGAGACAGCCCGTCGCCGGCGATTTCGAGGGCTTCGATGGTATTGGCGAAGGTCGGCGCTTCAGGATTGCCGGCGATCGCATCTATCTCGGCCTCATGTTCGATAAGCATGGCGTCGAAGGCAGTCGAGAAATCCGCATCATTCACCGCGCCGAAACGCGGAAGGCCATGAACGCCGTCCCAGATGACGATCGCAGAGTTGATTTCCGGCTTTGACATGAGAATTCCTAAATTGACATCGACGCCGCAGAGGATGCGGTCAGAGGAAGATAGTGACGCAGACAACCTCGCGCAATTGCAGCGAGACCTGCAAAATAGTGGATAACAATAGTCATGAACGCAAAAGATCGATCGCTCGATTGACCATCGGCAAGTCTGCCGGCTAGCCTTTCCGAGGCTATGACGGCTGAATAGCGAGCCCCATGGAAATACACTCTCTGCGATACACTGGCAGTTTTCTCCATAAACAGGCCAGCCGGAACCAGAAGGAGCAGATGCCCACGGCCTCCAGCGCAAATGATGTGCGCGCGGATTTGTTTTCGGAGCATCTCGAACAAGCAACGGCCCGCTCCAATGAATTGACCCATCGCGAATTGCGGGAGATCGCCCAGTCGAGCTTCGAGAGTGGGCTGATCGACCTCGAAACCTATCAGCAGCTTGCCTCCGAGCTCCCTATGGAAGCAGTGGATGCCCAGGGCCGTCTTCTCGACCTGTCCTCCATTACAGACGACACGCCCTTCGATTTTGCCGGCTATTACCGTGACCAGATGCTGATCGCGAGGACGCTTGGCGACGAGGACGCTTTCAACGTGCTGAAGTCTGCCGTCGACTTCCTCGAAAACGCGTAGTACGGCAAGCGAAACCCGTTGAACCCGTCGGGCCATGCGCCTAAGACGGGCGCAGTTTTCCCTGCGCGTCGATGCGCCCTCGATCACAGACAGCAGCAGCATGACGAAATCCATCATGACCGAGCGCCGGACGTCGTTGATCGGCGCTCTCCTGACCATGATCGGCCCGATCTCGATGTCGATCTATACGCCGGCCATGCCCGATCTGGTCCATGCGTTTTCCACCACCGACTCGGCGATCAAGCTCAGCCTGTCGCTCTATTTCGCCGGCTTCGCCTGCGCCCAACTGCTGTCCGGCCCCAGCTCCGACGCTTTCGGACGCAGGCCCGCGACACTCACCTTCCTCGGCATCTACCTGGCGGGGAGCCTGCTCGCCGGGTTCGCTCCCTCTGTCGAAATCCTGCTCGCTGGCCGCCTGATCCAGGGCATCGGCGCCTCAGTCGGCGTCACTGTTTCTCGCGCCATCGTCCGCGACCAGTTCGCCGGCTCTGAGGCCTCCCGCATCCTCAACATGATCGGTATCATGCTGGCGGTCGGTCCAGCGCTTGGTCCGACGCTGGGTGGCCTCGCCCTTGCCGCTTTCGGCTGGCAGGCGGTGTTTTTCCTGATGGTGGGCTTCGGTTTGCTCAGCGTGGGCGTGATCCTGCTCGCCATGCGCGAAACCACGGTCGCGGACCGAAGCATGATCAGGCCGACGCGTCTCCTCAATGCCTATGCGACACTGATCTCGGACGCGCGCGTCCTGTGCCCCGCGCTTGTGCTGGGTGGCTGCGTCGGCGCGCTCTACGCTCAGGCCACCATGCTGCCCTTCGTTCTGATCAACGAGGTCGGCCTGACACCCGCCCAGTTCGGCATCGGCATGCTGATGCAGACCGGCTTCTACTTCGCCGGCTCCGTCGCCCTGCGTATCACTGCTGCCCGCTTGAGGCACGGCAGGGCTCTGCGCTTCGGCCTCGCTCTGGCCGGCTTTGGAGGCTTGCTGATCTTTCTCTCAACCCGCTTCATCGAGCCCAGCTTCCTGTCCATCATGGGGCCGGTTGGGGTCTGCTCGTTCGGCATGGCCTTCGTCATCCCTGACATTACCACCGCGGGCCTGACCCCGTACCCGAAGATGGCGGGTTCCGCCGCGGCGCTGCTCGGCTTCGTCCAGATGAGCTGCGGCTTCCTCGGCGGCGTCGCTGCCGCCTGGCTCGGTGATCCGCTGCACGCCTTCGGCACGATCATTCCGGCCATGGAAGTGATTGCCATCTTCGCCTATCTCGGTTTCCTGCGCGCCGTCCGCGCGGCATGAAAAAGCCCGCCGTTCCAGCGAACGACGGGCTTCATCTGTATTTCTTCTGACGGCTGTTAGCCGAGATTGCGCTTGGCGAGCGTACGCAGTCGCAGCGCGTTCAGCTTGATGAAGCCGGCGGCATCCTTCTGGTCGTAGGCACCCTGGTCGTCCTCGAAGGTAACGAGCTTGTCGGAGTAGAGTGACTTCGGGCTCTCGCGACCGATGACCATGACATTGCCCTTGTAGAGCTTCAGCGTGACTTCGCCCTCGACGTCCTTCTGGCTGAGGTCGATTGCCGCCTGCAGCATCTGGCGTTCCGGCGAGAACCAGAAGCCATAGTAGATCAGCTCGGCATAGCGCGGCATCAGCTCGTCCTTAAGGTGCGCAGCGCCACGGTCGAGCGTGATCGACTCGATCGCACGGTGCGCGGCGAGCAGGATCGTACCGCCGGGCGTCTCGTAGACACCGCGCGACTTCATGCCGACGAAACGGTTCTCGACCAGGTCGATGCGGCCGATGCCGTTGTCACGGCCGTAATCGTTGAGCTTGGCAAGCAGGGTCGCCGGCGACAGGCGCTCGCCGTTGATGGAAACCGCATCACCCTTCTCGAAACCGATCTTGATAATCGTCGGCTTGTCGGGTGCGGCTTCCGGCGAGATGGTCCGCATGTGAACGTATTCCGGCGCTTCCTGCGCAGGATCTTCCAGAACCTTGCCCTCGGAAGACGAGTGCAGCAGGTTTGCATCGACCGAGAACGGCGCTTCGCCCTTCTTATCCTTGGCGACCGGGATCTGATGCTGTTCAGCGAAGTTCAGGAGGTCGGTGCGGCTCTTGAACGACCAGTCGCGCCAGGGCGCGATGATCTTGATGTCCGGGTTCAGCGCATAGGCCGACAGCTCGAAGCGGACCTGGTCGTTGCCCTTGCCGGTGGCGCCATGGGCAATGGCGTCGGCGCCAGTCTTCTTTGCGATCTCGATCAGGTGCTTGGAAATCAGCGGGCGCGCAATCGAGGTGCCGAGCAGATAGACGCCTTCATAGACGGCGTTGGCGCGGAACATCGGGAATACGAAGTCGCGGACGAATTCCTCGCGCACGTCCTCAATGAAGATTTCCTTGATGCCCAGCATCTCCGCCTTCTTGCGCGCCGGCTCCAGTTCCTCTCCCTGCCCGAGATCGGCGGTGAAGGTGACAACCTCCGCACCGAGTTCGGTCTGCAGCCATTTCAGGATGATCGAGGTGTCGAGTCCGCCGGAATAGGCGAGGACGACTTTTTTCACGTCTTTGATGGGAGCCATGATGATGTCCGTTCGCGTCAGATGACGGCGTGATCGCCGTCTTAAGAAAGTGGGGGGCACTTTTAGCGAGATTATCGCGCCATGCAAGGCCGTCCAGCCATTCCGGCGTCCGCCTTTAGGCGCCTGTCGCGACGACCGTTTGACGCAGTTCCGCACGGCTCCTATCTCTTTGTTCAACGACAACGAGGAGAACAGCATATGAACCGGCGCGACGAAGTCTTCGCCAAGGGCAAGGTAGCGGTCATAACGGGAGGCGCGTCCGGCATCGGCTTCGCGGCCGCCGAAACGTGCGTGGCCCACGGCATGCATGTCGTCCTGGCGGATCTCGGCGGCGAAAAGCTGACGACAGCCGGCACCTTGCTGGCGGCTCATTCCCAGCCGGGAATAGGAGTAACCACGATCGCGACGGACGTCGGCGATCCTGAATCCATCGAAGCTCTGAAGCAACGCGTGGCAAGCGAATTCGGGCCGGTCCATTTTCTCATGAACAATGCCGGCATCCAGCCCGGCAGCGCGATCTTCGGCCCTACCGGAAACTGGGACCGCGTTCTGGCGGTCAATCTCCTCGGGGTGATCAACGGCTCACGCCTGTTCGGTCCGGACATGATCGCCCATGGCGAACCGGCGATGATTGTCAACACCGGCTCCAAGCAGGGCATCACGACGCCGCCGGGTGATCCCGCCTACAACGTCGCCAAAGCCGGCGTGAAGGCCTTCACAGAAGCGCTCCAGCACGAGCTCCGCAACCGGCCGGACTGCCGCGTCACCGCCCATCTGCTCATACCCGGCTTCGTCTTCACACCTCTGACTGCCAGCGGGCGAACCGAAAAGCCGGAAGCGGCCTGGACGCCGCGGCAGACAGTCGATTTCATGATGGAAAGCCTGGAACGGGGGGATTTCTATATCCTCTGCCCAGATAACGACGTCGACCGGCGGACAGATGAGTTGCGCATGCAATGGGCGATCGGCGACATTATCGAGAACCGCCCGCCGCTGTCGCGCTGGCATCCGAACTACAAGGAGAAGTTCGAAGCGTACCTGAAGGCCGGCAGGGAATGATTGGCAGCGGCGGCGATCCGCGTTAATGGACAGACAGCTTCGCAAGAACCAGCCTCCGAGTCTGTCATGGATTTCATCCCGAGCCTGCCCACCATCGCCGCCTTCAGTCTTGCCATCTTTCTCCTAGCGATCACGCCGGGGCCGGACATGACCCTCTGGATCAGCCGGTCGCTGCGGGATGGACGTGCGACGGGCCTCATGACGCTCGCCGGAACCAGCTTCGGGATTTCGATCCATACCATGCTGGTTGCCTTCGGCATCTCGGCGCTCATCGTCGCTTCCCCCACGGCCTTCACCATCCTCAAGACCGGCGGCGCTGCCTACCTTCTCTGGTTGGCAATCCAGGCCGTCCGGCACGGATCCAATTTCGTCATCAAGGCCGACGGATCGCGGATGAACTCCCCGGTACAGGCCTTCCTCAACGGTCTGGGGGTCAATCTGCTCAATCCTAAGGTCATCATCTTCTTCATGACCTTCCTGCCGCAGTTCGTGACCGCGAGCGATCCGCATGCCACCGGCAAACTGCTGTTCCTCGGCATCTGGTCGATCATCCTGTCGCTGCCGATCGGAATCGGAATCATCCTCGGCGCCGACTTCCTGTCGAGCTGGCTGCAAATGAACAGGAAGGTGCTGCGCGGCATCGACTATACCTTTGCCGGTGTCTTCTCCGTCTTCGCGGTCAAGATCTTCATGACGCAGGCGCGCTAATCGTCGCAAGCCAGAGTCTGGTCGCCCCATGCATACAGAGGGACGTCCAGGTTACACCCCGGCAAAAGGTGCGCTTACCCGATCAGCAGCGCGTCATCATCCAGCGTTTCACCGCGCATCTTGCGGAACATGGCGATGAGATCCTCGACCTGCAGGTCCTTGCGGCTGTCACCGCTGACGTCGAGAACGATTTCACCACCATGGAGCATTATAGTGCGATGGCCGAAGTCGAGCGCCTGGCGCATCGAGTGCGTCACCATCAGCGTCGTCAGCTTGCGCTCGGAGACGACGCGCTGTGTGAGCTTCATGATAAACTCGGCCATGCCCGGATCGAGAGCTGCGGTATGCTCGTCGAGAAGCAGGACCTCCGACCCGGCAAGTGTCGCCATTACCAGAGACACAGCCTGACGCTGTCCACCGGATAGCAAGTCCATACGGTCCTTCATCCGGTTTTCGAGACCAAGATTGAGTTCCGCAATCCGCTCGCGGAAATGTTCCCGGCGATGCGGCCCAAGCGCCGGCCTGAGGCCGCGCCGTTCGCCACGCCGCGCGGCAAGAGCCAGGTTTTCCTCGATCGACAAAGCACCGCAGCTACCGGTGAGAGGGTCCTGGAAGACACGGGCGACCAGCCCGGCTCGCGCCGCCGTCGGTTTGCGGGTCACGTCGGTCGATCCGACCATCACCTTGCCTTCCGTCGGCAGGACATCCCCTGCAAGCACACCCAGCAGGGTCGATTTTCCAGCGCCGTTGGATCCGATCACCGTGACGAAGGAACCCTGCTCGATCGTCAGGCTGACGCCTTTCAGGGCTTCCTTCTGGAGAGGCGTCCCCTTGCCGAAGGTGACATGGATGTTCTTGATATCGATCACGACGTCGCTCCTCCCCGGCGCAGGCGCGGGAGGACCAGTGCCACCGCCACAAGAACCGCGGTTACGAGGTTGAGGTCGGACGCCTTGAGGCCCAGCGCATCCGTCGACAGAGCGATCTGGATGGCGATGCGGTAGAGAATGGAACCGACCACGCAGCCGATCAGTGCCAGCAAAATGCCGCGAGCACCGAACAGGGTCTCGCCGATGATGACCGCGGCAAGACCCACGACGATCGTGCCGACACCCGAGGTGACGTCCGCGAAACCATTCGTCTGCGCAAACAGCGCTCCTCCAAACGCCACGAGCGCGTTCGACAGAGCCAGTCCGAGATAAACCTGCCGGCTCGTATCAACACCCTGGGCACGCGCCATGCGGGGGTTTGCCCCCGTCGCCCGCATCGCAAGCCCAGCATCGCTTTCGAGGAAGCGCCAGACGAGAACGATAGCGAGAACGACCAGCACGCCGACGAACAACGGGCGCACATAGACCTCCCGAAGTCCGAGGCCGAAGAATGGGCTCAACATTGTCTCGGCGTTGATCAGCGCGACGTTCGGCTTGCCCATCACACGGAGGTTCACCGAAAAGAGCGCGATCATGGTCAGGATGGATGCGAGAAGGTTCAGGATACGGAAACGCACATTGAGAAACGCCGTTACCAGTCCCGCCGCACCGCCGGCGACCATGGCTATACCTGCGGCAGCCCATGCATTGAGACCGGCCGTTATCAAGACAGCCGTCACGGCCGCACCGAGGGGGAACGACCCGTCGACCGTCAGGTCAGGAAAATCGAGCACCCGAAAGGCGAGAAACACACCGATGGAAACGAAGGCAAAGACAAGCCCAAGCTCCACTGCCCCCCAGAAGGCGATCTGACTCAGCACCTACGTGCTCTCCTGCTTTGCCCGCCGCATCGGCGCCGGTTGTTATCATAAGAATACGCCGGACGCCCGCGACGGAGCGTCCGGCAACGCAGCCGGACGGCGCTTATTCGATGACGCGGCTCGCCCGCGACAGCACGGCTTCAGGGAAGGTGACGCCCATCATCTCCGCGGCCTTCTTGTTGATCACGAGATCCGTGCCGGCAGCAACCTTGACGTCGATGTCACCAGGTGCCTCGCCCTTGAGGACACGAACCACGACCTCGCCGGTCTGCTTGCCAACGTCGAAGTAGTTGAAGCCGAGGGCAGCTACAGCACCGCGCGGCACCGAGTCCGTGTCGCCGGCGTAAAGCGGCACCTTGGATTCTTCAGCGACGCCGACTGCTGCCTCGAAGGCGGACACGATCGTGTTGTCCGTCGGGATGTAGATCACGTCTGCACGGCCGACGAGCGCGCGCGTTGCGCCCTGGACTTCAGACGATTTGGTGGCAACCGACTCGATGATTTCGACTCCGGCTTTCGCGGCTTCTTCCTTGAGCGCGGCAAGCGTAGAGACCGAGTTTGCCTCAGCAGTATTGTAGACGAAGCCGATGGACTTCGCGTCCGGCGTGATCTCCTTGATCAGCGCGATATGATCGGCGACGGGCGACATGTCGGAAATTCCCGTGACATTGCCACCGGGCTTTTCCATCTGGGTGACCAGCTGTGCGCCTACCGGATCGGAAACTGCCGTGAAGACGACCGGGATGTCGCGCGTTGCGGAAACGACCGCCTGTGCGGACGGGGTCGAGATCGGTACGATCACGGTCGGCTCTTCGCCGATGAACTGGCGAGCGATCTGTGCTGCCGTTCCCGGGTTGCCCTGAGCGGACTCGTAGAGGAACTTCAGGTTCTCCCCTTCCTTGTATCCCGCTTCGGCAAGTGCCTCCTTGACGCCATCGCGGGCAGCATCGAGTGCCGGATGCTCTACGATTGCGGTGACGGCGACGGTAACTTCCTGGGCCATGGCAGGCACAGCGAGAGCGGTCGCCGCGGTAAGGGCGAGAATAAGTTTGCGCATGTACTCCTCCAGAGAACGCTTTTAACTGCCAAATCTCTTAGGGAGCCGGAAAGACGAAATCAACTGACTCTTAATGCCGCAATCAGCCGATTTTACTCGTCTTCGCCATGGCCCGCGATCATCATCGCCTCGAAGGCCAGTCGCTCGGTCTTGCGCATGCGCTCCGACTCCGACTTCAGCTGGCCGCAGGCGGCAAGAATATCGCGGCCTCGCGGCGTGCGGATCGGCGAAGCATAACCCGCCTGATTGATGAAATCGGCGAACTTCTCGATCGTCGCCCAGTCAGAGCACTGGTAGTTGGTACCGGGCCACGGGTTGAACGGTATCAGGTTGATCTTCGCCGGAACGCCTTTCAACAGCTGGACGAGCAGCTTGGCGTCTTCCAGACTGTCGTTGACGTCCTTCAGCATCACGTATTCGAACGTAATGCGCCGGGCATTGGAAAGACCCGGATAGTTGCGGCAGGCTTCGATCAGCTCCTTCAGCGGATACTTCTTGTTGATCGGCACCAACATATCGCGCAATTCGTCGCGCACCGCATGCAGCGAAATCGCCAGCATGCAGCCGATCTCGTCGCCGGTGCGGTAGATTTCCGGCACGACGCCCGAAGTCGACAGCGTGATGCGGCGCTTGGAGAGCGACAAACCGTCGCCGTCAGAAGCGATCAGCAGGGCCTGCTTGACGTTTTCGAAATTATAGAGCGGCTCGCCCATGCCCATCATGACGATATTGGTGATCTTGCGATCGCTGGACGGCACCATCGCGCCCACCGGCGTATCCCGGTCCGGAAAATCACCAAGCCGGTCGCGGGCGAGCAGCAACTGAGACAGGATCTCCTCGGCGGTCAGGTTGCGCACCAGCTTCTGCGTGCCAGTGTGACAGAAGGAACAGGTGAGCGTGCAACCGACCTGACTGGATATGCAGAGCGTTCCACGCCCCTCTTCCGGAATGTAGACAGTCTCGACCTCGACAGGCCGACCAGCGCCACGCGGCGGAAAGCGCAGCAGCCATTTGCGCGTACCGTCGTTGGAAACCTGTTCCTCGACGATTTCCGGCCGCGAGATGGTGAAGTGCGCCTTCAGCATCTCGCGCATGTCCTTGGCGACATTCGTCATCGCGTCGAAATCGGAGATGCCGCGCACATAGAGCCAGTTCCAGATCTGGCTCACTCGCATCTTGACCTGGCGATCAGGAACGCCGCGTTCGCGCAAGGCGGCCGCCATCTGCTCCCGGTCCATACCGATCAGGGACGGAAGTTCCTTCGAAACAGGCGGACGCATTGCCGCGGTTACAGCGGGTTTCGTCGCAACTGCCATTTCTGTCGCCGCCATGGGCATTGTCCTCGAAACATCGCTTAGGCCCCTGCTTACGCGAGGAACCTGACCTACGACAAAGGGTTGAATTTCGTTTTCGGCAAAGGCCGCGCTCGCCGGGAGCATTCCGCGGCGAGCCAATAACACCAAATGCCCCGCGCGTCACGCTCAATCAGTACAAACGGAAAAGCAATCGCCAACACCTGTTGGCGATTGCTTTCGGCATGAGACGGATTTCCGAAAGTTTACTTGCAGCTTTCGATCTTTTTCAGCGCCGCCGAAATACCCGACAGCGAATAGGTGTAGTTCGTCGCGGTTCCGCGCGCCGAGGTTGCCTGAACACTCATCGACTTGCCCGACTTCATCGCAGAAACCAGCGCCGGCTCCTCGGCGGCATTCTCAACCCAGGCAGCCGTGTCCTTGGTGAACATGACGAAGGTCTTGCCATCGATGGTCACGTTCACCTTGGAAGTGTCCTTGAGCGGATAACCCATCATCGCCTGCGGTTCATAGGAGATGTTCTGTCCCGGCCGTTGCGATACGATGAAGAAGATATCGCCATGATTGACAGTTGCCGGCTCCTTGGTGGTGGGCACTGCCAGAACGTAGCATACGGTTCCGCCGTTGGACTTGTAGGAGTAAGCACCCCACGCCTTGAACTGCTCTATCCGGGTGGGGGACTGGGCACTCGCCACGCCGACGCTTGCCAGAACGATTGCGAGTGCGGTGGTGGTACGTCTTACAAACATGATTCCCTGCCGGTTGCTCTTCCGTCTATCCGGTTCGATTGATCGGCCCTTTCTTCATCAGAACCTGATTTAGCTTAGTTTAAGTTTGGTTACCAAACCGTCAACGAGGCAGAGTGGTTGCGACGAACGCGTATCAATTCGGGCCGAGGATTCGAAACGTGCGGCAACCTTGCTCCCTTCGGCTGCCTTCTGTGAGGCTACGATGCAAACAGAAGGATTGGGGCAAGAATTTGGCTCAGCGCCTCATCTTTTTCTCTTGCGGATTTCAGGAGGACAATTCTTTGTCCGCAAGGGCGCGATCCGCGGCCGCGTAATGACGCTCGGTCATATGACCACGAATGAGCGCGATGGCCGTGGTCAGCACGGCAATGTCGTCGGTGAAACCGACGAAAGCGAAGACATCCGGTATGGTATCGACAGGCAGGACGAAATAGCCGAGCGCGGCGAGCAGGATGCCTCGCACCCGAAGCGGCGTCTGGGGATCCGTCGCACAAAAAAAAGCGGCGACCACATCGCGGCCGAATGGGATCTGGCGCATCGCCCGTTTCAGGGTCGGCCAGAATTTGGCGCGAACGTTTCTCTCCTGACGGGTCTGGGTGTCCTCGTCGCCCGGCAGGAGAATCTCACCAATCTTCACTTCGTCCATGGCGTCACTCCCGGTCATGAAAAAAATATGGTGGCGGGCCGTACTCGTTTCAATCGGCTACCCGATCGCGATTAGGTCCAGTTCTTTCATCTATTGCGGCCCGATCGACGGACTCATATTCATGAACGCGCCGCCTTCGAAGGAATTATTCATGACATCGGTGATCTTCGTCTGTCTCGGCAACATATGCCGCTCACCGCTGTGTGAGGGAATTTTCCGCGCGCTGGTGCGTCAGGCAGGGATCGAGGATCGGGTTTCGTGCGACTCGGCCGGCACCGGAGCCTGGCACGTGGGTAACCCGCCCGATCCGCGCTCCGTCGCAGTCGCACGACAGAATGGGATCGACATCTCCGATCTGCGAGCAAGACAGGTGGTCTTCGACGATTTCACGCGTTTCGATCTCGTCCTGGCGATGGACCGGAACAATCTTCGCGATCTACGCCGGCTAGGCCCGACCTCTGCGGCAGCGCGGATCCATCTCTTCAGCGACTTTGCCACTGGCCGCACTGCCGACGTGCCCGATCCCTACTACGGAGGGCCGGACGGCTTCGAGCACGTCTACAACATGCTCTTTACCGGGTGCGCATCCCTGCTGGAAAAGCTGCGAGCCAAAACCGTCTCGTGAAGCGGGAACACTTCCTCCGTGAGATAAGGCCCGCCGCCTACAGATTCTTTCGAGGACAGAAGGACGAAGCGTGACACGGTGAACGGCCCGGTGTGGAAATTGCCTCTGCCGGTCAGATAGTGCACGACGTCGTCTATGCGCGCATTCTTCGTTCGGGCCAGAGTGACATGGGGCGAGAACTTCCGCGGATCCGGCGGTAGGCCGATGCGCTGGCAGATCCGCTCGATCTCCCCTTGCAGCGCGTACATTTCCGGAGCGGGTGAAACACCGGCCCATACGGAATGGGGCTTCTTCGAGCCGAACGAGCCCACTCCGTTCAATTCGAGCTGGAATTCTGGCCTTTCGATCCGGTCGAGGCGGTCGACGATCTCATCCGCGGTTCGGCCATCAACATCGCCGATGAAGCGCAACGTGATGTGGTAGTTCTCCACATCGATCCAGCGAGCTCCAGGGAGGCCACCACGCAAAAGAGAGAGGCTGAGGGCCGCGTGGCGCGGGATTTCGAGGGCGGTGAATAGTCTCGGCATGCGAGCTCTCCCCGAATCTTATTGCAGACGCTAACAGCGAATCACGCAAAGCTTCCTGCCGCAAGCACTTATTTGCCTTTCTTCAAAATCTCCTCGACAAATGCTTGCATCACGGGAAGCATTCCGTCCGCCATTACCGCGACGCCTTCGGTGTTCGGATGCATGCCGTCATCAAGCTGGAGCTCGGGTTTCGTCACCACGCCCTCGAGGACGAAAGGATAAAAGGCGAGTCGATGCTTCTCGGCGAGCCTCGGATAGATGGGATTGAAGCTGTTCGCGTAGTCCGGTCCCATATTGGGCGGCGCCAGCATGCCGACCAGCAGGACCGCGATGCCACGCTCGTTCAAGCGCCCTATGATCGCGTCAAGGTTAGCCTCGGTTTCCGCCGGCGACAGCCCGCGTAGCGCGTCATTGGCTCCGAGTTCGAGAATGACTCCGTCCGTGCCGTCCGGTACCGACCAGTCCACGCGGGACCGACCGCCGGCGCTTGTGTCACCTGATACACCGGCATTCGCGATCTCGACCGCCACGCCCATGGCCTGGAGCTTCCGCTGCAATTGCGCCGGGAGCGCTTCCTGCGGCGGCAACTGATATCCCGCCATCAGACTGTCGCCGAATCCAACCAGCTTCACGACGCGCTCCTGCCCGCTTGCAGGAACGAGACCGAAGAGAAGGCCAGCGAGAATGACGGTGAATTGAAGGGCGGCGGCTTTAAATCCCATGCATGCTTTCCTAGATTGCGTATCTGCGGTCCTGCCGCCTTTCCGCAACCTATATAGGACGCCCAGGTGTGAGAAAAACAATCATCGAGCTGAAAAAGGCGGATCTCACACTTGGCAATGCCGCATCCTCGGTCCACGTTTTGAAGGGCATAGACCTGACCGTTCAGGAGGGCGAAGCCTTGGGGATCGTCGGCCCGTCCGGTTCGGGCAAGTCGACTCTACTGATGGTGCTCGCCGGGCTGGAGCGGCTGGATTCCGGCGAGATCCACATCAACGGCGCACCGCTCCACACGCTCGGCGAGGACGCGCTGGCGGAATTCCGCGGCAAAAATATCGGCATAGTATTCCAGTCCTTCCACCTGATCGCCAACATGACGGCGCTGGAAAACGTCGCGCTTCCGCTCGAACTTGCAAACACCAGGAACGCCTTCGACATCGCCCGTCGCGAGCTGGAAGCCGTCGGTCTCGGCGAACGGCTGAAACATTATCCCGGACAGCTCTCCGGCGGAGAACAGCAGCGTGTCGCGATCGCGCGGGCGCTCGCCCCCTCCCCCTCCGTGCTGATCGCCGACGAACCTACCGGAAACCTGGACAGTGACACCGGCCGCCAGATCGCCGACCTGCTGTTCGCGAAACAGGCGGAACGTGGCACGACCCTTGTTCTGGTGACGCACGATGCCACATTGGCGGCGCGCTGCACACGGCAGATCCGGGTGCATTCAGGCCGCCTCGTCACCGATGACGAAAATTCTCAATCCTATGCGGAAGCCCAGCGCGCATGAGCCGGACGATCTCGCTCATCCCGGTGGCCTTCCGCATTGCGTTGCGCGAAATGCGTGGCGGTCTCAAGGGGTTCTACATTTTCCTCGCCTGCATAGCGCTCGGCACGGCCGCGATCGCGGCCGTAAACTCGGTTTCGTCGGCGATCACCACCTCGATCGCCTCGGAAGGTCGTTCCCTGCTCGCCGGCGACATGCGGTTCGAGCTGAACAACCGCGAGGCTAACGAAGCAGAACTTGGTTTCCTCAAGGGTCTCGGCACCCTTTCACATTCCATCGGCTTGCGCTCCATGGCCCGCCTGCCCGACGGCAGCGATCAGTCACTTGTCGAAGTCAAGGCTGTGGACGGTCTTTACCCGCTCTACGGCGAGGTCGTGACCGATCCTCCGGGGGCATTGCAGGGCCTGTTCACGCCTGCATCTGACGGTACCTATGGAGCGCTTGCGGCGCCTCTACTTCTAGACAGACTGGGATTGAAGGTCGGCGACGAAATTCTCATCGGCAACGCAAAATTCCATATCCAGGCAGCGCTTGTAACCGAACCAGACGCGCTTTCTGAAGGCTTCGGCTTCGCCCCGCGCCTGCTCACCAACCTGGAGGGACTGAGGGCAACCGGCCTCATCCAGACCGGCAGCCTGGTGGAGCACGCCTACAAGATCAGGTTCGACCAGGGCACCCAGTCGATCGAGGAAATCAGAAAACGGGCACAGGAGGAGTTCCCGAACGCGGGCTGGTCCATTCGCGGCAGCGATCGCGCCGCCCCCTCGCTGACGGAAAATATCGAGCGCTTCTCGCAGTTCCTGACCCTTGTCGGCCTCACAGCTCTGATCGTCGGCGGCGTGGGCGTCGCCAATGCGGTACGCTCCTTCCTCGAATCCAAGCGGACGGTGATCGCGACGCTCAAATGCGTCGGGGCCCCAGCTGCGGCGGTCGTGATGGTCTACCTGTTCCAGATCGCCTTTGTAGCCTTGGTGGGCATCGCCATCGGTCTTGCGATCGGCGCGGTTTCCCCCATGCTGGCGATGCCCTATCTTGCCATGTTCCTGCCCGTCTCCGCCGCACCCGAGCTACATCTGCCCGCCCTGTCGCTCGCGGCCGTCTTCGGCATTTTGACCACACTCGCCTTCGCCATCCTGCCGCTCGGCCACGCCCGTCAGGTTCCCGCGACAGCGCTCTTTCGCGAACAGGGATTCCAGGCAGGCGGCCTCCCCTCCTGGCCGTATATACTCGCCACCACCGTCACTCTGCTCATTCTTGCCGGTCTGGCCATCTGGTCGGCCGAAGATCGTTTTCTCGCCCTCCTGTTTGTTGGATCAATGGCCCTGGTTTTCCTCATCCTGCGGATGGTCGCGATCGCAATCGAACTCACCGCCCGACGCGCGCCGACGGTATCATCGGCCGCCTTGCGTCTCGCGATCGGCAACATCCACCGCCCCGGTGCGCTGACCCCATCCGTGGTCCTCTCCCTTGGTCTCGGTCTGGCGCTGCTGGTGACTCTGGCCCTGATCGACGGCAACCTGCGCCGCGAACTGACGGCAAGCCTGCCGGAGCGAGCGCCGAACTTCTTCTTCGTCGATATCCAGAAGGACAATCTCGACCGTTTCCGGGCTGTCGTGCGCGAGCATTCCCCCGCAGGGTCACTGGACGAAGTACCGATGCTCCGTGGCCGCATCCTCGAATTGAACGGCGTCGACGTGACCAAGATCGAGGTGCCGCCGGAAGGGCGATGGGTGTTGCGTGGCGACCGCGGCATCACCTATTCCGAGACCATTCCCGAAAACGCCTCGCTCGCGGAGGGGACCTGGTGGGCGCCTGACTATCACGGCGAACCTCTTGTTTCCTTCTCGGCAGATGAAGCGCGCGAACTCGGTCTGACGATCGGCGACACCGTGACCGTCAACGTGCTCGGCCGGAACATCACCGCCAGGATCGCCAACCTGCGTGAGGTCGAGTGGGAATCGCTCTCGATCAACTTTGTGATGGTCTTCTCGCCCAACACCTTCGCCGGCGCGCCGCATGCCTGGCTGGCAACCCTCACCGATCCCGAGGCCCAGCCGGCCGATGAAGCAGCCATCCTTCGAGCCGTCACCAACGCGCTGCCGACCGTAACGAGTGTACGCGTCAAGGACGCGCTGGATACTGTGAACCGGTTGGTTGATCAGCTTGCCATCGCCATTCGCGCCGCCGCTTCGGTGGCTCTTGTCGCCTCCGTGTTGGTCCTTTCAGGCGCCCTCGCGGCAGGAAACCGCGCGCGGGCTCGCGACGCAGTGGTCTTGAAGACGCTCGGTGCCACACGCCTGATGCTGATTCGAGCTTTCACCTACGAGTACCTGCTGCTCGGTACCGCGACTGCGGTCTTCGCTCTCCTTGCTGGAGGCACCGCCGCCTGGTTCATTGTCAGCCGGATCATGAACCTGCCGGCAACCTTCTTGCCGAGCGTCGCGGTCTCCACTCTGCTGGCCGCCATGCTGACGACGATCGCCGTAGGCCTCATCGGTACCTGGCGCATTTTGGGACAGAAAGCCGCACCGGTGCTGCGAGAACTTTGATTTGCCGGATAAAGAGCTGATCACTCCCGGAATTTTGACCATTTCGGCCTTGTTCGATTGGCGAACAAATATCATATTACCGCTAGGCATGCTGGAGCTTCGCAGCGGCGCCTGGGTTTGGTACCCGACACCGTAACCAAAATCGAAGCTTGAAAGAGGAAACAATGTCTGATTTTCGCAACTATCCGAACCGGATGGCAACTGGCGCCGCCTCGTCGACGATGATCGATGAAGGGCTGCGCGCGTACATGCTGAAGGTCTACAACTTGATGGCCCTCGGTCTCGCGATCACCGGTGTCGCGGCTTTCCTGGCCTTTCAGTTCGCCTTTGCAGACGGCCAGTTGACCGCCTTCGGTCAGGCGATCTACCTCAGCCCGCTCAAGTGGGTCGTGATCCTGGCTCCGGTCGCGCTGGTCTTCTTCATGAGCTTCCGAATTCAGAACATGAGCGTATCCGCGGCTCAGACCACGTTCTGGATCTACGCCGCGTTGATGGGCCTGTCTCTGTCGTCGATCTTCCTGATCTATACCGGCCAGAGCATCGTGCAGACCTTCTTCGTGACGGCCGCCTCGTTCGGCGCCCTGTCGCTTTACGGCTACACGACCCGTCGTGATCTCTCCGCCATCGGCTCGTTCCTGGTGATGGGCCTGTTCGGCCTGATCATCGCATCGCTGGTGAACCTGTTCCTCGCCTCGTCGGCTCTGGAATTCGCGATCTCCGTGATCGGCGTCCTCATCTTCGCCGGCCTGACTGCCTGGGATACCCAGCGGATCAAGGAATCCTATTATGAAGCCGATGGTGCGGACGTTGCCGGCCGCAAGGCCATCATGGGTGCCCTGCAGCTCTACCTCGACTTCATCAACCTGTTCCTGTTCCTGCTCCGCTTCCTCGGTAACCGCGAGTAACGGAACGGTTCAAACGGACAAAAGCCAAAAGCCCCGCGAAACTCGCGGGGCTTTTTGTTTGGCCGTCGAGAACTGCCAAGGCAGAGAAAGGGTGGACGGGAGCTCTCTTAGTCGACCAGGAGCTGTACACTGCGGGCCGCGCTGGCGGCATCGTCCACGACACCCACCGGCTGCCTGACAATCTGCATGAACTTGAGGAAATCGACCGAGGGGTGACGCGAGGCATAGACGACGTCGCGATTCTTGATCGGGAACGTCTGACCTATGATCAGGCTATCGGCGACCGACATGTCGAAGCGATAGACAATCGGGTAACGACCATCCTTGTTCGGCTTCATGCCCTTGGCGACCAGTTCATGGAACCGTGCCGGCGTAAGCAGATCCGAAACGATTTCAGGTTCTTCGTAACGGAAGACGAAATAGCCCCTGGCATCCGCACGCGCGTCGGCACCGCCGCCTGCGAGCGCGATGGCCTCGAGAAGATTGACGTCGGTGGAGCCGAACGGAATACGGCCGTTCTTCCAGACCTCGCCCAGAACGGTAAAGGTGCGCGGATCGCGCGATACGAAAATCTGATCCTTCGGTTCCACGTAGATGTTTTCCGAGGGATTATCGAGAAGCGTTTGCAGCAGCACCGTGCCGGTCTTCTGGCCACGCACGAGCGTGACATAGGACTCGTACGCCTGGGCCTGCGGTCCGCCTGCGCGTGCGAGAACCTCGCTGATTTTCTCGGCGGTCAGACCGAGCGGCACGACTGAAGGGCGCCCGACATCGCCGGCCACGGCAACGGTGCGAGACGATGATTCCACCGCATTGACGATAACGTCCGGTTCCACCGCCTTGTTCGCCAGCGAACTCAGCACGGCCTGACGCGCCTCTTCCAGAGTGCGACCGGCGAAAGTGACCATGCCGACATACGGGATAGCCGCCTTGCCGTCAGGCTGAATAACCACGTCTATATTCGTCTGCTTGGAATCCGAAGTCGAGAAAAGCCCGTCGGCGCCCGCTTCGAAGATTGTAATCCGCAGGCGGTCACCGACGCCGATAACCGGTCTCGTTGCCGCGCCTCCCATACCGAAACGGCGCTTCAACATGCCTGTCGAAAAATCGGACACCGTGCGAGCCGCACTACTGTCGACGTCGACGACGTCAAAAACGATTCCGCTGGACCGCTGCTGCTGGGAGAGGGACTTTCCGGCCTGTGCATTGATGTCGGATGCCAATGGGCCGGCACCAGGGACGGCTTCGCAGCCAGCCAAACCGGCGCAAACAATCACAACTGCAATGCGTTTCAAGTCTCGTCTCCCGACCCCGCCGCCCCTAGGCGCCAGCTCCGTTTAACACAGGAGCGTTTTAAAATGCCACAGGCGTTCGATACTAAAGCCATCTAACCTAAGAATTTAAGAACGATACCGTAACCTTATTGCATCGCTTTCCGTTTCCCAGGCTGTATCCCTTTTTCCCACATCAGCCTCGGCGGGGGATCGATGAAGGCATTCGGCTGGTTCACCTCTTCTGCAGCGATACGCCGCACGATTTCCTTGATCGCAGCGACTTTACCTTCCTTGTTGTAAAAATTGCCTTTTACCTGAATCGTGGCGGCCAGCGCCGTTACCAGATCGTCCATGAGAGCGGCATCGACAGGAGTGGGTGACGTCCAGAAGGTATCGATTCCACCCTGGTGAGTGAGGCCTTCGATGTCATAGACGGCACAGCCGAGCACGATCGTCGGCTTCAACGTTCGCAGGCTGTGAATGCCGACGGTCGAGTTGACGACGATCACCCCCTCCGCCGACTTGAGGATGGCTTGCAGATTACCATGGACGAAGAAACGCACGCGCTCCGCCACACCGTGCCGCCGCGCGATCTCTTCGATCCTCCGTCCCCAGCGTTCGAGGCCGTTGTCGAGGGGATGCTGCTTGATCAGCAGCGTTGCCTTCTTGTCGGCGTGCCGGGCGAACGAACCGATGACCTCGTCCAGCATGTCGGCTAGATGCACGAACCGGGAGTTGGCCCGGATCTGATAGTCGCTCTGCAACTGAAGCGCGATCAGGAAAAAAGGCGAGAGCCCATTGCTGAGCTCGTCGGTGGGGAGTTGCGGCGGCGGCGCGAAAGCGCGAACCACCCACGGAATGTAATCCATCAGCGCCGAATAATACTTGTCGTCGGCATAGAACGGGAAAAACGGCCTGCCGAAGTAGGACAGCAGATTGTAGAGCACCTCATTGAAGGCTTCTTGACCAAACGTGTGCTGGTATTTGACCGCCAGATCCGGTGCAGGAACCCGACGGGCAATGGCCGATATCTGCGAGGCCTCGACCGGAAAATGGGAATGACGCCCCATCCCGTCACGCTCGAGGGTCAACCAATCCGGTCGCAGATAGCCGTGCTCTACCGCATGACATCGGACACCCAGTCGCTTGCCCACATCCGAGGCGACCCGATGATACGGAAGCTGATCGGCGTAGTAGAGGATATCGGTGATCTGTTCCCTACGGATCAGATCTTCGAGAAAAGCCGGCCAATGGCGAATGGAACGACGGAAGTTGATAGCCCCGCGTTTCCGCCAGTAGAGCTGATCGCCGAGTGAAAAGTTCACCCGCGTGGTCTTGATGCCGCTCGCCTCGAATGCATTGGCAAGCTCGCACCAAAAAACCGAAGGTGGTCCTTGGAGGAACAGGATGGCGGGCTTAGAGGAACCGGATGGCTGCTTCACATCAGACATCGCGTTAAAAAACTCTGCAACGCATTCGCAACCGGTCACCGACTCTTTATGCTTTGGTCTTGAAGTTGGCTGGGACTATATGTGTGCGGTTGTCCGGGAACAAGTTGCTATATGAATAGAATGCAACGTTTGGCACTACTCATTTTACAAGGCCCCGCGTCCCCCTTTCTGAAACGGGTCGCGCAGGTCGTCGAACAGCGAGGCGGTGCCGTTCACAAGATCAATTTCTGCCTCGGCGACGCCGTGTTCTGGTGGCCACGCCGCGCATCGTGGTTCCTTGAGCGTGATGACCGGTGGCCAGAATTCCTCAGGCAGTACATCCTTCGACACGGCATCACCGATATCCTGATGTTGGGCGACGGCAGGCCAAAACACGCCGAGGCCGTCAACGTCGCCCGCGAGATGGGCATAAAGGCGCATATCTTCGAACACGGCTATCTGCGCCCCGACTGGCTGACGGTAGAGCCGTACGGAATGTCAAGTCAGTCACTGCTGCCGAACGATCTGGAGACGTTGAAGACGCTTGCGGATAAAGCCCCCCCGACGGATTCACCATCCTTTCGCTCCAACTTTCTCACCTATGCTCTTTACGATCTCACCTACCACGTCCCCAACGTCCTGCTCGGCTGGCTCGTGCATCCGCACTATCGAACCCACGGCGCGGTACATCCAACCGTCGAATATGCAGGCTGGATCGGCAAGGCTCTGAGGCAGCACAGACGTCGCCGCGAAGCCAGGCGAATCGAAGAGCAGTATCTGGTCAAGGGAACCCGCTTCTTTCTCTTTCCCCTCCAGCTTCCGGGCGACTATCAGATCAAGCGCCACGCTCCCGTCGGCGATCATTTCAAGCTGGTCAGCGCCGTCCTGCGTTCCTTCGCCGAAAACTCGCCTGCCGAGGTGCGGTTACTGTTCAAGATTCACCCGATCGACAACGGTCTATCCGGCTGGCAGGAGAAGATCCGGCAATGGGCACAACAGCTCCGCATCGTCGACCGCGTCGACGTCATCGACGGAGGCAATCTCGACAGACTGATCGGGGCGAGTGAAGGAGTGGTGACGGTCAACTCGACGGTCGGACTCACCGCCGTGCTCGCCGGTCGACCGACCATCACCCTCGGCGCTGCCATATACGACATGCGCGGCCTGACCTGGCAGGAAGACCTCGCCCGCTTCTGGAAGGAACCGGCGCCACCGGCGCCTGGTCTCCCCGAAACCTTCGCGAAAGCGTTGGTCGCGACGATTCAGGTTCGGGGTGGCTTCATCGGAAAAGAGGCGATGAGGATCGGTGCCGAAAATCTCGTTGAGCGTCTTCTGACGGAACCCGATTGGGCAAGCGACGAGGCCCGCACGATCCGAGGCCGGTTCCGGTATGCGCAGGAGATCGAACGGCTGCTCGGAGCGTCAGCCAAGCCGTTTGGCACCCCGGAGAAACCACCAGTAGAGCGCCGGCTTCACCACCGAACCGAACCGGGCCAACAGTGACAGACTGAGACCGAAATGAATCGTGCGCGCGCGCCGCGCCATAGCCCGTTCGATCCGTTCGGCCACCTTATCGGCCTGCCAGGGTCGCACGCGTCCCATAACGAGTGCTGCCTGCAGACTGCGAAACGGCAATTCATTGGCATGCTGTGGAGTATCAGTATCCGGCGGATAGCAGATAGCAATGTGAATACCATGCGGCTCCGCCTCCATGCGCAGAGCTTCGGCAAAGCCGACAAGAGCCGATTTCGATGCGCAATAGGCGGTATAACCGTGAATCCCGATCAAGGCCGCGCCGGAGGAAATCATCAGAATGCTGCCTTCACCGCGTGCCTTCATATCGGAATAGACCGAGCGCACCGCATTCGCCGTGCCAATCAGGTTTGTCTCTACCTGATCAGCAAACTGCGTCCTATCAAGCCGATCAAAGGGCGTAGGCTGGACGACGCCAGCCGAGGTTATGAGAAGATCACACGGGCCGAACGCTTCCGCGGCCGCCCCAACGACCACCGTCAGAGCCGCCTCGTCGCGGACATCGGCGACTGCGGCATGCAACCGTTCGGACGTTTCAGGCCGCCCCGCGCAAAGGAGAGAGACGGCGGCGTGCAGCCTTTCGCGCGAACGCCCGAGGATCGTCACCGAATCCCCGCGCGCCAGATAACGCCGCGCCAGTGCCAAACCTATGCCACTGGAGCCGCCGGTTATGATCACATGCATGTTGCGCGAGCCCGTTCTCGATACGGCCGGAACCGGAGAGCCGGCTGAAGTCCCTATGCCTGCGCCAGACGGGCGAGCACCTGCATGACGCTGGCGGAACCGATTCCGAAATTACGTTCCTTCAACTTGCCCAGAATATCCGCAGTCAGATCGACCGTCCGTCGGATCTGTTCTTCGGTATGCGTACTGGTAATGAAGAACCGCAGGCGAGCGAGCCCTTCCGGCACTGCAGGATGGATGATGGGAAGCACGTTCACGCCGGCCTCGAACAGTTCGTTCGAGAGCTGCACGGCACGAAGCGAGTCTGCGACGATCACCGGGACGACCGAATAGCCTTGGCTCAGCCCGATATCGAGCCCCCGTTCGCGCGCATATTCGAGAAAGATCCCGCTGTTGCGGCGAAGTGCGTGCACGCGTTCCGGCTCAGCCTTGAGCATCTCGAGGCTTGCCAGCGCCGAGGCAGCAAGAGCCGGAGCAAGACCGACGCTGTATACGAAACCGCCTGCCTGTGCCTTGAGCAGCGTAATCAGAGCCTCGCTACCGGCGATATAACCGCCACAGCTGCAGGTCGTCTTCGACAGGGTGCCCATCCAGATATCAACTTCGGAGGGCGAGATTCCGAAGTGCTCGAAGATCCCCCGACCTGTGTCACCGAGAACACCGAGCGAATGGGCCTCATCCATCATCAGCCAGAAATTGAATTCCTGCTTCAGCTTGATGAGTCCGGGAAGATCGGCAAAGTCGCCGTCCATCGAATAGATGCCTTCGGCAACGACGAGGATGCGCTCGTAATCTCCGCCCATGGTCCGCAGCAGGCGCTCCAGATCGGCCATGTCGTTATGTTTGAAGAAGCGCCGGTTGGCGCCAGAAAGCTTAATGCCCGACAGGGCGCTGTTGTGAATGAACTCGTCGTGGATGACGAGATCGCGCGGTCCCATGATGCAGCCAATCGCGGCGACATTTGTCAGGTAACCGCTGACAAAACAGACGGCGGCTTCCGCCTCGTAGTTTTTCGCCAGTGCATCTTCCAGCGCCGAGTGGATTGTCCTCTCGCCGGCCACCAGACGGCTTGCAGAGGCTGATACGCCAAACTGTCGCAAAGCCTCCTCGGCCTTCGCAATTACCGTCGGATGCTGGTTGAGGCCGAGATAGTCATAGGATGCAAAATTGTCATAGCGCCGCCCGCCGATAAGAGCGGTGGCACCACTCGCAGCCTCATGCGCCCTATAGAAAGGATTGGCCATACCGAGCTGCTCGCCGGCCATCTTTTGCACGAGGACCTGCTTGTATTCGGTAAGCTCGTCGAACCGCGGCTGCTTACGCGCCGCAGGACGCAACACAGCCGCCTCGGCAGTCCGGGATTGCCGTCCCTGCTCTACCGTCTTGTGAAGGTTCTTCATCCGGTCCAGCAGGTCCTGCCGTTTATTCTCGTTCATTCAACACAGCTCCTGAAAGAGAAGCCGTCGGGCAGCAAATTCCCGCTCAGACGGATCCCGTATGACGACGGCTCAACTCGTCGACAATCTTGGCATCGGAGGACGCGTCCCCTTCGCCATCATCGCCACCACCGCGGGCACTGACCTTTTCGTAAAGCCTGCGAGTGACGTCTCCTACAGTGGCGTTATCGGACAGGCTGCTCAACGGCATGTCGAAACCGGTATTCTGTTCGAAGTTCATCCCGAGTTCAACAGCCATCAGACTGTCGAGGCCAATCTCCTTGAGCACGCTATCCTTGCTGATGCTTTCGGTCGCGACACGAAGGATAGACGCAATCTCGTTGGCGATGACCTTGAAGAGCGCATCCTGGGCCTCCACCGCAGACTTGCCTTCGATCATCGCAACCAGATCAATCTCTCCGCCTTCGGAGCCACCCGCACTCTGGGAAGCCCGGCGCATGACGACCTCGAACAGCGTTTCGTTGACCACCTTGAGATTGTGAGCCATGGCCCAGTCGAACTCGGAGACCATCACTACCGCGGCGTCGATCGAGTCAGGCGCGGCTTCGATATACTGCTCGACCATGTTCAGCGCATCCCGCGCGGGAAGCGCGGTCTTGCCCAGTCGGCGGTCAAGAATCTGCCCGACCTCGGTGTTGCGAGCCAGATAACCCGCATCAGCGATCGCGCCGAAGCCCACGGCAAGAGCGGGAAGCCCCTCCTGCCGGCGAGCACGCGCGACACCTTCCATGAAGCCGTTCGCCGCAACGTAGTTCGACTGGCCAGGATTGCCCACCATCGTGGTCACGGAGGAGAACATGATGAAGTGGTCAAGCTTGTCCGTCCGCGTCAGGCGATCGAGGATCGCGATCCCCTTGGCCTTGACGTCAATGACCGGCTGGTTCCGCTCCCTCGTCAGGTTACTGATCAGGGCGTCATCAAGAATCATCGCCGCATGAAGAACGGTCTTCAGCGGAGCAACTGCCCGCAGCTTGGCGAGCATTTCGTCGACAGCCTTCTCGCTGGTGACGTCGCAGGCATGAACACTGACGTTCACACCATCCTTCGTCCAGCGCTCGATCGCGGCCTGGGTCTCGGCATCCGGAACACCCCGGCGCGAGCACATGGCGATTTTGCGCGCACCCTTTTCGACCAGCCATTCGGTCGCCACCAGACCAAAGCCGCCGATACCGCCCACGACCAGGTGCATCCCTGCGGGATCCACGGTGAAGTGACGACGCGAGCGGACCGAGACCTGATCTCGACCCGGAACGGGCGGGAGCACCACGATCTTGCCGATATGGCCGGCGTTCTGCATCAGACGGAACGCATCGCCGATCTCGTCGTATTCGAAGGCGCGGTAAGGAAGCGGCGAGAAGACGCCCTTCTCGAACAACTCGCCGATTTCGCCGAGCAGCCGCCGGGAGAGATCAGGCTGCAGCACCAGCAACTGGTCGGCATCGATGCCGAAATAGCTGATGTTGCGGCGGAACGGACGCAGGCCGATCTTGCTGTCGGCATAGTAGTCGCGTTTGCCGAGTTCGAGAAACCGACCGAACGGCTTCACCAGCGACAGGCTCTGCTCCATGGCCTGACCGAACAGCGAGTTGAGCACGAGGTCAACGCCCTCGCCGCCCGTGACGGCCTGCACATCGGCAACAAAGCCGAGCGAGCGGGAATCGAACACATGGTGCGCGCCCAGCATTTCAAGGAAGCGGCGCTTTTCCGGCGTGCCGGCCGTCGCGATGATCGTGGCGCCGACATGCTTGGCAACCTGAATCGCCGCAAGCCCGACGCCGCCGGCGGCGCCGTGGATCAGCACGGTATCACCGGCGCGCATGCGGCCAAGCTCGATCAGGGCATAGTAGGCAGTAAGGAAAACGACGGGAATGGACGCGGCGGCAACCACGTCGACGCCCGCCGGCAACTTTGCCACGCCAGCCCGCTTCACCGCGACATGAGTAGAAAACGCCGACGCGGCGATCGCCATCACCGGATCGCCGATCGACAGATCCCTGACGTTACTACCAAGCGCGACGACCTCGCCGGAAAATTCCATACCGATGGATGCGCCCGCAAAGCCGTCTTCCAGAGCTTCTTCCGGAAGCAGGCCCATGGCCCACATGACGTCGCGGAAGTTCAGACCTGTTGCCGAAACCTTGACGAGGACCTCGTCGGCAGCGACCTTCGGCAGATCGCAGCTTTCCCACCGGATGGTCGAAACCTGTGAGGGAACCTGCTGACGAATGGTAGCGGCGGAAAACTCGTCGGTCACGCGGGCGAGCGGAGCCATCGCGCCCGGCACGGCGCGGATTTCGCGGACTTCGTCCCCTCCGACGACCTGCCATTCCTTGTTACGCCCTGTCTCGTCAGCAAGGTCGGCAAACAACGCCGACGGAGGTTGCGCCACGCCGGGATCGACAACACGGATATCGACATAATCGAACTCGTTGCGGACCACACGCAGATAGGTCCACAAACCGGAATTGACCGCACTGAACCGGCCGCCCTCGGCTGCAAGCGGTGCACCACCCGGCGCCACGACCAGCAGGGGCAAGTCGCGCTTGCCGATGACAGTGTCACGACAGTCCGCCATAGCCAGAGCGAAGGCGTTGACGCCCATCACCCGGTCAAGCAGAACTTTCGATGAAGTGGCATCGTCGTTCGCCGGAGACAGATAGATCACGGCGTGAAGCGTATCGGTATTCTGTTCGAGCGCATGAGCGATCGCCTGCCGATCACCGTCGAGATCCGTACCAACGACCAGAGTGTCGACCACATCGAAGGCTTCGCCGAGCCACGCCTTCACATCCGCCTTGGTCACGCTGCCATCGGACAGAACCAGGGCGCCACGCACACTCGAAAGCGTTGCTTCGGCCGCGACGGCCACGCTCTCGGAAATGCCTGCCGCCTCCACCGTCACGATGGTGCCGCCGGCGAACTCGATGGGTTTCGCCTCGACATGGCTGAACCCCATTTCCTCGAAAATCTTGCCCCAGGCATCGGCGGTCTGGAACACGTTGATCCCATCGATGAGACCGTAAACGAAGTCCGTGAATACGCTGGGTGCCGTGAATGCGCCGAGGAACCCGCGGGCGCTACACAACCAGTCCGCAATCTTCGCGTCTTCCCGGAGGAGATTTGAAAGATCGTCCGATGCGCTGATCACAAGATCAGGCGCGGATACCGAACCGAGTTGATCGGGCGCGATGACCCGAACGTGGGCATCGCTTTCGAACTGCACTTCCAGATTCCGACGAGCGCCGCCATCGGCTTCGCAAATGATCAGAGTACCATCATGCGCGAGCACCGCATCCGCGATCACGCGGCTGATATGAGCCGAAACGCTTCCAAGCTCGACGACCTGAGGATGACCGGTTCGCACACCTTCGGCAGCGAGGACACGCTTCAACGCCGTGGAAAGAACACCGACGCGTTCCTTCGCGGTCCTGGAGTGGACGGCCTGATGGGCGAGCGTCGCCTCGCTGGCGAACGCCTCGTCAGAGGCCTCTTCGTCATCCGTCGCCTCGGCGGCTCGCCCGACGCGGGCGAGTGCCTCGCGATGGCAGTCGTTAAGAAGAACCGCTTCTACACCGCGGTCCGGGCTCGACGCATAAAGATCACGCAGGAGGTCCACCGTCGGCGGCAGCGAGAAATCCTTGTCCAGCGTCCATGTGCCTTCATCGTATTTGGCAAAACCCGCATCGACGAGAAGCTGCAGGCAATTGCTGAGGTAACGACGGAAGCCGAGCTCGACCGGGAGATCGGACGCCGTGACAACCAGCCCTCCGTTACCGAGCGCCCGGGAAATATCGTAGACCGCACTGAACACCGCCGCCTGGAACAGGTAGCTCTCGTTACCGAGGCCGGTTCCCGCGACATCAGCGAAGGCACCCTGCACAGGCATCGGCAGGCGAGCCGCCTTCTGCAGATCAGCCAGGGGCGAAATCACCGACTCGTAGTGGAAGGACAGAGCATCGAGCGTCTTGTGCTGCTTCAGATATGTGCGCCGGAACCGGGCATCGGCCAGCACAGCGATCCGGTTCCCCTTGTCATCGATGAGATGGAAATTTGCCTTGATCGACGTTCCGCTGAGGCGCTCGATCTCGATAATCGCCTTCGCGACCGGTTGATCCAGGCGTTCGACGCTGATCTTGCCGAAGCGTACAGGGATATAGGGAGCCCCGCCCCGCTCACCGCTGAAGCGGTCAAACAGCGCTACCAGACCGTGGAAGACAGCATCCACAGACATCGGATTGAGATTGTAGCTAAGGAGCGGATGCGCAACGGGTGCTGCCGGCTTGAGGTCGACTTCGACCAGACGATCCCCATAACTCGTAGCGCGTTCCAGAAGCTGGAAACGGGGGCCATAATCCAGCCCGAAATTCGCGGCTGTCTTGTATGCCTTCTCGGCGCCGACGGAAACCTTGTCACCCTTCAGGGCCGGCAGTGGCGTAACGCCGACTTCGACTGCGGCCAACCGGCGAACACGCCCAACGACGTGAACCGACCAATCATCGTCCGTCAGCCGTTCGCGCGAGCGGATCTGAAAATCGCCGGTTTCCGGCGAAATGATCGTAGACAGCTCGAGCATCCGGCTCTGGCTCAGTTCCAGCGGACGGACGATCTCAAGATTGGTGACCTCGACGCGTTCGGTGTCGAAGAACTGCCGGGCGGCACTGATCGCGATTTCGATGAAACCGCTGCCAGGCAGGATCGAGCGATTGTCCACCATGTGCTCGGCCAGATCCGGCAGCAGGTGCGCATCGATATGGTTCTTCCATGCGGCACCGTTGGGATCCGTGCGCCATCCCACAAGCGTGTACGGATAGGCATTATTCCGGCCGTAGATATCCACGCGGTCCGTGGTCTGCTCGGGATGCAGCTCGGTTTTGTCAAACGGCAAGCGCGGCAATACGACGTTTGCATTGCGGGCGCCAAAAATCCGGCTGCGATCCACGGCAGCACCGAAGGCGATGGCCCGCGACATGGCCTTTTCAACCGGATCGGTCGTGGACGGAGCAGCTTCGCGCGACAGCGTCGGGACGACGCTGATGGCGGCGGACCGCTGCTCGGCCACGTCATTGATATAGCTGGTCAGAATCGAGCGTGGCGAAACCTCGATGAAGATATTGCAACCGAGTGCCAGCGCCTCTTCGACAGCATGCAGGAATTTCACCGGCTGACGCACGTTGCGCCACCAGTAGTCCGGATTGAGCGATTCGCCGGTCAGGACGGTGCCGGTGACCGTCGAGATGAAGGCTTTGGCCGAAGCTTTTGGATGGATCGCCGGCATGTCGGCGAAGAAGGCATCGCGCGCCCGATCGATCAACGGGTGATGGAACGGGTAGTTGATGTCCAGAGGCTGAACGGCAACCTTACGCTTCCTCGCCTTTTCCCGCAGCGACTTGATCTGGTCGACCGCGCCGGAGATCGTTACCGAGTTCGGCGCGTTGATTGCGGCAACCTGCAACTCGTCCAGCTCAAGAGAGCGAATGAGTTCCTGGGCGGCCTGCTCGCCGAGCTTGACGGCAGCCATGGTGCCCTGACCGGCAAGGACATCCTGATGCAACGACCGTTTGGCGATGACCGCGACCGCATCTTCGAGTGTCAATGCGCCTGCGGCATAGGCGGCAGCCACTTCGCCGACGGAATGGCCTAGCGTCGCAGTCACCTCGAGACCCATGGCCTCCATCGCATCACTCAGCGCCACCTGGATCGCGAAGAGGACGGGCTGCGCCAGCTTGGTATCGGCGAGCCGAGCCTCGAGATCCGGATCTTCGAGCACCGTGACGAGATCGATATCGGAATAGCGCGAGAACAGCTTCGCGACCTGTTCGTAGCGCTGCCGGAAAAGAGCGTTGTGCTTCAGGGCGTCGACGCCCATGCCAGCCCACTGGGCACCGTTGCCGGAGAAAACCAGAGCGACCTTGGGCTCGCGGGAAATCGCTTCGCCAATTTCGCCGGCTCCGGCGTCAGCCGAAGAAAGCCAGCTCTCGATGGAGGCCAGCACATCCGGCACATCGCCCTTCACGACGAAACGGTGCCGTAGCGCCGAGCGGTTCATGCCGGCGGCAGCAACGATCGACGTTTTCTCGATCTCGTCCGCGACCTGCAGCCGATCACGATAACCTTCGAGAAGCCCCCGCAGGCTAACCGCCGTATGAGCGCTCGCCATGAAGAAGGCACCCCTGCCGGAATCCGCCTGCGGAGAAGCAGTTGGCACGGGGTCGGAGATCACCACGTGGGCATTGGCACCGCCGAAGCCGAACGAGTTGACGCCGGCAAGACGCGGTTGGCTGCCGCGTGTCAACGCAAGCCCCTCGCTCGCCACGCGAACATTAAGACCCTCGAAGTCGATAGAATCGTTCGGAGTCTCGAAATGGAGCGAAGGCGGGAAGTAATCATGCTCCAGCGAGAGCATGGCCTTCATCAGACCGAGCAAACCCGAAGCGGGCTCCGCATGGCCGATATTCGTCTTGATGGAGCCGATCGTGATCGGCTCCTTGCGCCGGCGGCCGATAACCTGTCCGAGCGACCAGACTTCTGCGGGATCGCCGACCTTCGTGCCGGTTCCATGCCCTTCAATGAAGGCAATGGTATCCGGATCGATGCCACCGTCGACATAGATGGAGCTCAGGAGTGCTGCCTGCGCCTCGCGCGAGGGCAGGGAAATACCGTTGGTACGACCGGCCGCATTGGTCCCAGAGCCCACGATCGTTGCATGACTGCGATCGCCCTCCCTCCGGGCGCGATCACTGCGACGCAGGACCAGGACGGCAGCACCTTCGGCGCGCACATAACCGATACCATTGTCGTCATAAGCCCGGCAAAGCCCATCCTTGGACAACATGCGCGCCTGCGCAAATCCGACGAAGGGAAGCGGGTGCACGAGAACATTGACCCCGCCGACAATGGCCGTATCGACCTCACCCGCATTCAGCGCCTTCACGGCATGATCCAAGGCGACGAGGGAGGACGAGCATGCCGTATCGATCGTCAGGCTCGGGCCATTCAGACCGAAGATGTGGGAAATGCGGTTGGAGACGATCGAAAGCGTATTGCCCGTCATGAAATGCGGGCCGGGCGCCGCCGGATCTTCGACAGAAAGGTTGCCGTGGTCGAGGCTCGAAGCGCCGACATAGACGGCTACATTTTCCCCCTGCAGACTGCTGGCCGGAATGTTGGCGTCTTCGAGCGCACGCCAGGTCAGCTCAAGCAGGACCCGCTGCTGCGGATCCATATAGAGCGCTTCACGCTTCGACATGCCAAACAGGGAGGGATCGAAGCGGTCGAGCCCGTCCAGAACGCCGGCCGCATAAGTATAATACTTACCAGGAACACCCATTTCAGGGTGCCAGTAACGCGCAAGATCCCACCGATCACGAGGAATCTCGGAGATCATGCACCGCCGTGCCAACATGATCTCGAACAACTCTTCGGGTGAGTTCGCTCCAGGTGCGGCGCATGCACGCCCGATGATCTCTACGCTCATGTACCCATTCGCAACTGTTGAATCGGTGGACATGAAAATTGGCGACCAGCATGTCCCGATATCTAGGTGTTCTTTTCATAAGTCACTTAGACAAGCAACCGCAGAGCGTCAATTCCAATTACCTGGACAAGCTCGGTAAAGGCTGTGGGTAGCCAGATCAACAACTCACAAGCGAGGAAAACGTTTACTCAGTCATATCCAATTTCGCCGTTCCGCAAGGGAATGTTTGTAATCCTGGCGCAAGCCTACATCCACAGGGTCTGGTCACCAGTTTTCCGCTTCTCAACCCCGGTTCAGATCATCTTACTGTTTCGTAAGGGATTTTATCCGATTGTCAGGTCGAGCCCGGCCCAATACCTTTCTCCGATTCGAGCACGATACGGGAGTATTGCGATTGCGGGATAGTTCTGGAGAAGGGCAAGGTCACGTATTTCGATGACGTTGAAGACGCAATCAGGCAACATGACATGAACATGGGACAACAGTGATGGCCAATCCGGAGAACTCGATGGGCGAGACGATCGCGAAACCGAAGCCGGTTGCGCATCCCAATGTTCGTGTCCTTGAAGGACTGCTGCAATCCAGCAAGAAGAAGAAAAAGACGGGCCTGATGAAGATCCGTCACTGGGTCATGGTGGCGGGATTTGTCGGCCTCGTCGCGATCCCGACGGCGGTGTCCAGTCTCTACATGAGCATCATCGCCGCCGACCAGTACCACAGTTCGACGTCTTTTGCCGTCAGAAGCATCGACAGCGCGGCCATGACCTCGGACATTCTGGGAATGTTCAGCCAGTCGGCGTCGAGCAGCACGGTGTCGGACTCCTACATTCTGACCGACTACGTGCTGAGCGAGAAGATGGCCGGAGAGCTGGACGCCCGGTTCGGCCTCGACAACATCTATGCGCCACGCGGCCTCGACTTCTTTTTCGGCCTGAGCTCCGGCCGGCCGATCGAGGAAAAAGCGGAATACTGGAACCGCATGATCCAGGTCAGCTTCGACCATGCGTCGGGCATCATCGAACTCACCGTCAAGGCCTTCGATCCGAAGACCGCGCAGGAGGTGGCCAGCTTCATCGTCGAGCGCTGCGAGAGCCTGATCAACGACCTGTCGAACAGCGCACGGGAGGAAACGATGCGCATGGCGACGGAGGAGGTGAAGCTTGCCGAACAACGCCTGGCGGCGGCCCGCATCGAGTTGCGCAGGTTCCGTGACGTGTCACAGGAAGCCGATCCTGTCGAAGGCGCCAAGCTGGCGACCCAGCTCGTTGCGGCGATGGAACAGCGGCTGGCGCAGCTGAACGCGGATATCGCGACGGCTCGCCAGCAGATGGCCGAGGACACGCCGCGGATCCGCGTCATGAAGGCGCAGATTGCCAGCCTCGAGGCCCAGATCGTGCAGGAGCGCCAGCGTCTGGGGGCAGGAGATGCAGCGACCGTCGGCCAGCAGGGCAAAACCAGCCGGCCCGGCACGGATTCGGCCGTCTCGGAACGGCTGCAGGTTTTCGAAGAGCTCGAGACGGAGCGCGAGTTTGCGCAACAGAGCTACATCGCCGCCATGGCCAGCCTCGAGAAGGCCCGCATAGACGCGACCAGCAGGCAGCGCTATCTCGCCACCTTCATCCAGCCGACCCTGTCGCAGCAGGCGCAATATCCGAACAGGCTGCTCGCCGTCTTTCTCGTCTTCCTCGGCGGCCTGTTCATCTGGGGCATCGCAGTCCTCAGCTACTACAACGTCCGCGATCGCGCTTGA
>Ga0065721_10003607_pt1 | contig 160567 bp, 115 predicted proteins | sample Mesricmetagenome_FD_59108 | JGI IMG/M metagenome (GOLD analysis project Ga0065721, IMG submission 59108) | Mesophilic microbial community from rice straw/compost enrichment Sample: eDNA_1 v2 (version 2) | ecosystem: Engineered > Solid waste > Grass > Composting > Bioreactor | place: USA...
GACGAGCAGGTGGTTGTCCGCCAGTTCGATGTCGGCGGGGAGCTCGACACGCGTGGCGGCGGTCACGGTGAGGGTCTTTCCGGCGACGCCCGTCTCCTGCCGCACGCCGCCGGCCAGGTTGGCCATGCCGTCGCTTGCCTCGATGCTGCGGTCGTCAACCAACAGGTAGTAGCTGTCGGTGATGGCTGCGGGGTTGCGGGCGCCGACCAGGCCACCCACCTCAGCGGCGCCGGAGACGTTGCCCGAGGCATAGCTTTGGCTGATGGAGCTGGAGTCCTCGTGCGCCCCCACCAGACCGCCAACGGCGCCGCGCCCGGACACGTCGCCGGTGGCGTAACTTTGCGTGATGACGCCGCCGTTCCTGTTGACGCCCGCCAAGCCGCCAAGCCCGCCGGAGCTCTCGCCGATGCCCACCACGTCACCCGTGGCATAGCTGGCGCTGATGAGGCCAGCGATGTTATCACCAACCAGCCCCCCCACCGAGGCGACTCCCGTCACTTCACCCGTCGCATGGCTTTCGGAAATACGGCTGGTGTTGCCATTCATGCCGACCAAACCACCGACGGTGCGATCGCCGGACACGGTGTTCGTCGTATAGCTGCGGGCGATATTGCCGAGGTTCCAACCGACCAAGCTTCCGGTAAAATCGTTGCCCGTGACGCTGCCGCCGACCAAGCCGAGGTTGCGAATAGTTGCGGAGGTCGCGGCGTAGCCGAACAGACCGATGTAATCCTGCGTGTCCCGGTCAATCGTCAGGCCGGCGATGACATGGCCGCGGCCGTCGAAAGTGCCGGTGAAGCGGGTGGCGTCGGTATTCGTGACATTGTTGCCGACCGGCGAGAAACCGGCGGTGCTCCACATGCCGGACGCGTTGGCGCCGGCGGTCTCCGACGCATCGATGTCGAGCGCGAGCGTGTAGTCCGCGCCGAGGTCGAGCGCCATGAGCTGGAGCTGGTGCGTGTTGCGGATCGTGGTGCTCCACTCGCTGTAGAGGAAGGGACGCGTCGATCCCTCGATCATCACCCAGGTCGGATTATTCGCGCCATCCTTGGCCACCCACACGTCGCCGTAGAGCTTTTCCCACGTGCCCAGTTCGCCGTAGCTCGTGGTAAGGTAGCGATCGTCCGCCGTCACCTGCGTCACGTCGGTGGTGTTTTGATATGTTCCCGTGACTGCCATTACCTTTCCGGTGGATTCGATGTCCCAATAGCTTTGTATGATCTGGGAATTCTCGCTTAGTCCCACCAACCCTCCGACTCGGCTCCCTTCCAAGGTAACCTCGCCCGTCGCATAGCTTTGTGTGATGCTGCCATTTGTTTGATAGCCGACTAGTCCTCCGTTCCATGAACCACCCACCACCCGTCCTGTCGCATAGCTCTGCGTGATGCTGCCCCCTGCATTCCAGCCTACCAAGCCTCCGAGAGCAGTGCTATCGCTCCCCGTCACGCTACCCGTCGCATAACTTTGTGTGATACTGCCGTTTGAGTTGCCGCCCACCAAGCCTGCTAAGAGACCCGAGCCATCCCCGGACACATCGCCCGTCGCGTAGCTTTGCATGATACTGCCGTGGTTCCTGCCTACTAATCCGCCCGCTTCGGTGTAGCCCACCCCGCCCGCCGCCACGCTGCCCGTCGCATGGCTTCGCGCGATGCTGCCGTGGTTAGAGGCTACTAGACCGCCCACGAAATCGGTTCCAACCACATCGCCCGTCGCGTAGCTCTCCATAATGAGGCCCAGATTGACGCCGACTAAGCTGCCGGTGTTCCGGGCTCCGGTGACACTGCCGCCGACCAAGCCGATGTTGCGAATTTCGCTACTGGCGGTCGTCTCGCCAAACAGCCCCACATAGTCATGCGTAGGTCGGTTGATCGTCAGCCCGTTGATGACGTGGCCAAGCCCGTCCAAGGTGCCGGTAAAGCGAGAGTCGATGTCATTGGTCCGATTGTCACCGACCGGCACAAACCCGGAGGAGCTCCACATGCTGGACATGTTGGCGCCGGCGGTTTCCGACGCATCGATATCCCTCGCCAAACGGTAGTCGGCGCCGAGATCGAGAGCCATGAGCTGCAGCTGGTGCACGTTGTGGATCGTCGTGCTCCATTCGCTGAGGAGGAGCGGGCGCGTCGATCCTTCGAACATCACCCACACCGGGTCGGCCGCGCCCTCTTGGGTCACCCACACGTCGCCGTGGAGGTTTGTCCAGGTGCCAAGATGGGCGTAGTCGGCGTGATCGTAGCGGCCGCCCACGGTGATCTCGGAGACGGTGAGGTGGTCCGTGGTCCCGTTTTCATGGCCCACGGCAGCGGCCTGGCCGGTGGACGCGGCGTCCCAATGGCTTTGACCGATGTGGCCACCGTTACGGCCGACGAGACCGCCCGTATCGGTGTCCCCCGACACCGCGCCCGTCGCGTAGCTCCGCGAGATGACGCCGCCGTCGTAGTTCAATCCAGCCAGTCCACCGATGTAGGTTTCCCCCGTCGCGGACCCGGTCGTGTAACTCTGGGTGATGCTGCCGTGATTCGCTCCCACCAAGCCGCCCACTCCAAAGCCGGCCTCCGCGGAACCGGTCGCATAACTTTGCACGATGGTGGACGCGCTATCAGACACGCCCACCAAGCCGCCGACATTGGAGGTCCCGTTTACGTCGCCCGTTGCGTGGCTTCGGATAATAATGCCGCTATTGCGCCCCACGAGCCCACCGGTTTCGTTCCGGCCCGTGATATCGACGCTCGCGTAGCTGTCAGCAACGGTGCCGTCGTTCAAGCCGACCAAACCTCCGCTGTAGGTGCTGCCAGCAAACACGACGCCCGCCGCGTAGGTCTGCGTGAGCACTCCCTTGTTCAGGCCCGCCAAGACACCGGTCCATCCCCTGCCGCTAATACGGCTGTCCTGCAAACCCACGTTCCGGATCCGACCCGAAGCGCCGACATAACCAAACAGGCCGACATAATTCTCCGCCGGTCGATTTATCGTCAGTCCGCTGATGACATGGCCCAAGCCATCGAAGGTGCCGGTGAAGGGAGTCTCAGGTATACCAAAAGAAGGAAGGCCGGGATCACCGATCGGGCTGAACCCAAGTCCGCCGTTCCAGCCTGCGGTCGCGCTGGCATCGATATTGTTGGCCAGGGCGTAGAAACCGCCGAGGTCGTTCTCGATCGCCTGCAACTCCTCGAGCGTATGGATGAGCGAATAGAGATTGGCCCCACCGTTCGCGACATGCACCCGGTTGCCCGACAGGTTGAGCAGATAGGGTGTCGTCTGGTTGTCCACGTTGCCCCAGACCGTCGCATCAAACCCGGCCGGCATCGCCGCGATCAACTGCGCGAGAGGCATCCCTGTTCCACCGGCGCTGGTGTTCCGTCCCGTCGTATCGGTCGCCCAGTAGCTGTTGGTGACGGTCACACCACCTATGCGCCTGCCCACCAAGCCGCCGGCCAGGACATCACCCGACACCGCGCCCGTCGCGTAGCTCTGTTTGATATCGCCGGCATCCACAAGACCCACCAAGCCGCCGACATATTGGGAACCCGACACCGCACCGGTCGCATAACTCTGCTCGATGATGTTGAGCAGATGACCCACCAAGCCGCCGACCGCGATGGAGCCGGCGCCAGCCGACACCGTGCCGGTCGCGTAACTCTGTTCGATGTTGCCGCCGCCCCAACCCACCAAGCCGCCGACCGCGATGGAGTCGGCACCAGCCGACACCGTGCCGGTCGTGTAACTCCGTTCGATGTTGCCGCTGTTCCGCCCCACCAAGCCGCCGACCGCGATGGAGTCGGCGCCAGCCGACACCGTGCCGGTCGTATAACTCCGTTCGATGCTGCCGCTGTTCCGCCCCACCAAGCCGCCGACATTGTGATACCCTGACACACTACCTCCAACCAGGCCCACATTCCGAATTTTGGTGGTGCCTGTGGCCACGCCAAACAGGCCGACGTTATCCTGCGCGGGCCGGTTGATCGTCAGCCCACTGATAACGTGGCCAAGGCCGTCGAAGGTGCCGGAGAACCAGGAAGCATTGTTATTCGTGCTATTGTCGCCGACCGGGCTAAACCCGAGTCCGCCGTTCCAGCCCGCGGTCGCGCTCGCGTCGATGTCCACACCGAGCACGTATCGCTCGCCGAGCGCGGTGTTCATCTGCTGCAACTGATCGACGTCACGGATCACCGTGTAGGCGTCGCCGTTGACCGAGAAAGCCGAGTTCGCGCCCGAGAGCGTGACCCGGCCTCCATTGCCCAAGTAGTAGTCGCGTCCCGCGCCATGGTTAAGCGCGAGGCCGGCCTCGTCGCCGGTGGCGGTGATGAGGGCGTTGATAAAAATGTCGTTGTGCGCCGTGAGGGTCAGCGTGGTGTCGGCGCTCCAGCTCACGTCGGCGTTGACGTGGATGTCTCCGGCTTCGCCGCTGGCGGCCACCGTGGCGAGGGTGATATGGTTCGCCTGCAAATTGGCTGCCAACGTGTCGGCACCGATGCCGCTGTCGGTCTTCGCGGATCCACCCGCCGTCACGTAGAAATCCGTCGGGTCGATCAACCAGGTGCCGAAACGACCGTCCGCCGTGCGCGTGTCGACACGCGCGCCGTCGGCGATCGACACGGTTTCGCCGCTCGTATCGACAAAACCGCCCGCCGCCTCGATGCGCGAGCTGTCGGCCAGCTCGACGCGACGGCCGAGCACGTGGACCTCGGGCGTCGCGGCGGACGCATCCGAAAACGCGGCGGCCTCGGCGCTCAACGTGCCGCTGTTGCGCACCGTGCCGTTGGTCGCGCGCAGGAGGATGCGTCCGCCCTCGTTGACCACGCCGGTGGCGCGGACGACGCCGGTGTTGTTGATCGCGAGGGCGTATTCGTTGCCCCCCGCCGCGCGAAGCTCGGCCGTGGCGGCCTCGATGCGGCCGGCGTTGTCCAGCGCGCCGGCGGCGGAGGACGGTTGAATGAAGAGACGCTCGGCGCCCATGGATTTGAGCAGCACCTCGCCCCCGGTGGCGGCGATCGCCACGGAACCGGCCGGGGCACTGAGCTCGCCGCCCGCGGCGTTGCGCACCTGACGCGCGATCAACACGACGTCGCCGGCCAACGCGCTCACGCGGCCCAAATTGACGATCTCCGCGTCACCGGCGGGCGGAGTGAAGGTGAGGTCGCCCCCCGCGAGGAAGGCGGAATCCGCCACGTTGGCGGTGCTGGCGAGGAAACCCGCCGTATCGATCACGCCCGAGGTCCCGACGAGGATGCCGTTGGGGTTGAGGAGCCAGACCTGCCCGTTGGCCGACAAGGTGCCGTAGATCGTCGAGATGTCACCGCCGGTCACGCGATTGAGAACCGCGGACGAGGCGGAAGGTTGGACAAATTTGGTCAGCTCGCCCGCGCCAATGGAGAAGGAGTCCCAGTTGATGACGGCCCGGTGGCTGTGCTGCGTAACCGTCAGAGTGGACCCCGCTTGGGAGATATCGGCGGCGCCAGCCACAATCTCGCCGCCGCTGGGATTGGCGCCTGCATGGGGGATCAACCAAGCCGAAGGGATGAGGACGAAGGACGACAGCAGACGAGGAAAGGCATTCCGAGGCATAATGTTTGCACCATGGGTAAAGCCCCGATGGCGATAGAAGCATAAAAGCCCCGCCCACCGCTGGATAATCCCGGACGGGCCATTTATCGCGCAGAATTGCCCCACTCCCTCCGGCTATCCAACTCGCGAGAGCACCGCGATTACCGGTAAATGTGCCCCCATCCATTCGGGGGAAGGGCGCGCCGTGGGGAGGCTTCAGCGCCCTTTCCTCCGTCAAAACAAAGACTTGCGCGCAACATCCTCGTTCGCGACCGCTCCGCCGCGCCACCACCTGCGCCCATCTCCCACCGACCATGAACCTGAGCCCTCGTGCGTTGGGAGCGGCCGAAATGGGAGCGGTCAATAGAAAGTCAAAATCTCATCCACTCAGGAGCAGGCGCGCCTCTCAAACTCGCCGGGGCCGTCGACGCCGCGTCCGCCGGCGCGTCGGAAACGTATTCGCAGGCACCGGACTTGCTCGGATCGGGACAAGAGCGATTCCCAACGAAACCCCGAGCGATCGTTTCCGGCTTCCGGCCAGTCACGGCGAACATGTCGGGTGCATCTCGGAAGTCATTGGCCACAGGTCATCCTCGCGGCGGTGACATGAAGCGCGAAGAGCGACCGGCCCCGGGAGTCGGATTCCCCAACGGCCAAGAAGTGGCCAAGAGCAAAAACACCGGAAACTTCCGGTCTGAGCAAAAACCGCAACCTGCTGCGATTCAAGTGGTGCCAGAGGGCGGGATTGAACCGCCGACCAAGGGCTTATGAGTCCCCTGCTCTACCACTGAGCTACTCTGGCGAAAACCTTGGGCGGACGAGAAAGCTGCTCCCGAGGTGGCTTGTCAAGCAACGCCTAGGGAGCAAATGCGAACTCTACACGCGTTTCAGGTGCCAGCGCAGACTCTCGAAGTCGCAGTGCAAACCGTCGAGGGGCAGACCGAGTTCCATCAGCACGTCGCCGCGCCACTCGCCGGCCGGTCCGTGCACGCAGCGATAGGTCGTCGCCGGGTCGAGACCGCGCAGCTTGAGCGCGGGCAGGCGCCAGTTCGGGTCGGCCAGCGCCAGGACCACCGTGACCACCGCCTCGGCGCGGTCCGGGGAAACGAACATCCACGCGGCGGTGTTGCCTTCGTGGGGATCGAGCAGGCGGTGAAAATCGCCGTGCCGCAGCAGGTGACGGGTGCTCTTGGCCTGCTCGGTGAACTCGCGCGCCGCGGCCAGGTCCTCGGCGGCAAGCTTGGTAAGATCGAGTTCGAAACCAAATTGGCCGGCGAGCGCGACGTGCGCACGGGTCTTCATCGGCGTGGTGCGGTGAAGCTGGTGGTTCGGCACCTCGGAGACATGCGCTCCCATGGTGCAGGGCGGATACACGAGCGAAGTGCCGTGCTGGATACGCAGACGCGCGATCGCGTCGGTGTTGTCCGAACACCAGAACTGCGGCGTGTAGTGCAGCATGCCGGGGTCGTAACGACCGCCGCCGCCGGAGCAGCCCTCGATGAGAAGCTCCGGAAATTCGGTGACGAGCCGCTCCGCGAAAGCGTAGACGCCGAGGATGTGGCGGTGGAAAACCTCGCCCTGACGCTCGGCGGGGAGCGCGGCGGAACCGACCTCGGTGAGGTGCCGGTTCATGTCCCACTTCATGTAGCTGACGGGAGCCTCGCGGAGAATCTTGGCCACCCGTTCGAAGATCGTGTCGACCACCTCCGCGCGCGAGAAGTCGAGCACGAGCTGGTTGCGTCCTTCGGTGCGGGCGCGACCGGGAATGTGCAGGCACCAGTCGGGATGCGCGCGGTAAAGCTCGCTGTCCGGCGAGATCATCTCCGGCTCGAACCAGAGGCCGAAGCGCAAGCCCTCCGCCTGGATTCGCCGGCCGACGTCGCCGATGCCGGCGGGGAGTTTCCTCGTGTCGACGAACCAGTCGCCGAGCGAGGAGGTGTCGTCGTTGCGTTTGCCAAACCAGCCGTCGTCCAGGACGAAAAGTTCGATGCCGAGCTCTCCGGCGGCCTTGGCGATGGAGGCGAGTTTGTCCGCGGTGAAATTGAAGTAGGTCGCCTCCCAGTTGTTGATGAGGATCGGCCGTTCGCGATCGCGCCAGGCGCCGCGCACGAGACGCTCGCGATAGAGACGGTGGTATTGGGCGGACATGCCCCCGAGACCCGCGGCCGAAAAGGCGAGGACCGCCTCGGGAGTCTGAAACGCCTCGCCCGGGGCGAGCCGCCAGGCGAAGCCGTCGGGCTGGATACCGAGCACGGCGCGGGCCTGGAACAACTGGTCGATCTCGGCGCCGCCGTGGTGGTTTCCTGAATACACGAGGCTGAAGCCCCGCGCCTCGCCCCGGGTCTCGTCCGCCCCCGGGGAGAGAAGCACGAAGAAGGGATGGCTCTGGTGGCTGCTCGCGCCGCGACGGGAACCGATCCATTGCGCGCCGGAGCGCAACGGCGCCCGCTCGACCCAGCGTTCGCGGGCCCAGGCGCCGGGCAGCGTGAGCAGATCGTGGCGGCCGCTCGCGAAATCGATCGAGACGCTGAGCGCGCGGGTGAGCGTGACGGGCGCCGCGCCGCGGTTGGCGATCCGCGCGGAGCGGACGACGACATCGCGGCCGGCGAAGACGGTGTAGCTGAGCGTCACCACGACACCGGCGACGTCCTTCCCGTCGGAATCGCTCGCGTCGCGCAGGTCGATCTCAAGCGTCTCGGCCTCGTCGGGGGACTCGACGTAGGTGGCGGGAAGACCGGCAAGGGCGGGTTTGCCCGGCAGCACGCGATGGGCGGCGTAGACAAGACGCAGACCGCGGGTTCCGTCGGCGTGGAGGACATCGACCGCGGGTTCGCGGAAATCGCCGGTGTTGGCCGTCGGATATTCGTAACGGAGAACGTCGAGCCCCGCCTTGCTGTTCACCGCCCCGTTGCGGCGATATTCGGGGCTGAACGCGACCGCGTCGGCGTCGAGGCGCGCGGCGAGCGACGCGTCGGGCGCGATGCTCTTGCCCCAATGCAGGTGGCAAAGGGCGCCGGAAGGATGAACGCCGCACACGTAGGCGGAGTCGGCGCAGCGCAGGAAAAAGAGCGGCCGGTTTTCGGCCGGGGCGAGGACGGTGATGAGCGACATGGAGAAAAGAAAAAACCTGCGGAAGGGGACAAACCTTCCGCAGGACGACGCGACACGCGGGGAGGAAACGACCGCTCAACGATAGCCGGGCAGGTAGGCCTTCTCGGCCTCGAAAAGCTCGAGCGTCATGGCCTTGATCTGCGCGGGCGTGCAAACCGCGGCGCTGAGCGGATCGAGCATGAGCGCGTGGATCGCGGCCTCCTTGCTGCGTTCGATCGCGGCCTGGGCGCCGAGGTCGAACATGCCGAGATTGGTGGCGCAGACGTTGGCCATCTGGCGCGGAAGCGCGCCGTAGCGGGTGGGGTTGATGCCGTTGCCGTCGACGAGGCAGGCGACTTCGACGCAGGAGTCCGCGGGCAGGTTGGTGATGAGCTGGCCGGAGCCGCCGTGGTTGTTCATCACGTTGCCGTGGATGCGGAACGGGCTGTCCTTCTCGCGAGCCTCGATGATCCAGGAGGCGTATTCCCAGGAGCGCGCCCAGTCGATCGGCTCGGTGCCTTTCAGCATCGCGAGGCGCAGGGCGTCCGCCTTCTTGCGCCACTCGGGCCAGTTGGTCGCGTAGAAACGGGTGCCGCCCTCGTAACCCTGGCGAAGATAGGCCCGGCCGGCCTCGCTCTTGCGGTAGTAGGGCAGATATTCGGAAAGATGGCCCGAGCTCTCGGTGATGAAGGCGCCGAAGTGCAGGCACATGTCCTTGCGCACGAGATCCAGCTGCTCGTAGGCACGCTTGCCGTGGCCGACGTCGGCGCTGTCGAAGGAAGTGCGACCGGCGCGACGCTCCTTCTCGGCGGCGGCGAGATCGGCGGCGAATTTCTTGTAGAGCCGGTCCTTGTAGAGATCGACGCCCTTGTGCTCGAGCCTGGTGAACCAGGCGAGGTGGTTGATGCCGGCGCACTCCCAATCCATCTCCTCGTAGGGCACGCCTGCGTAACCGGCGAGCAGGTGGCTCGTGCCCTGCACGCTGTGGCAGAGGCCGACGACCTGCATCGAGGAAACGCGGCCGGCGGCGGTGCACATCATCGCCATCGGGTTGGTGTAGTTGAGCACGAGGGCCTGCGGGCAAAGGCGCTCGCAGTCGCGCAGCACGTCGAGGAAGACCGGGATGGTGCGGAGCGACTTGAAGAGGCCGCCCGGGCCGATGGTGTCGCCGATGCACTGGTCGATGCCGTATTTGAGCGGGATGTCGTTGTCGTGGCGCACGCACTCGAGCCCGCTGACCTCGATGCAGTTCACCACGTAGTCGGTGCCCTTGAGCACCTGGGTGCGGTCGGGCGAGGCGACGACCTTCCAGAGTTTTTCCTGACCGAGTTTCGCGACGAGCTTGCGGATGAGTTTGTGCATCGTGCGCAGCCGCGAGAGGTCGATGTCGACGAGCGCGATGACGCCGCCCCGGTTGCCGGGGATGCGCAGGACGTCGTTGACGAGGCGCGGGGTGAAGCCCGATCCCGCGCCGAGCATGGTGAGCTTGATGGGGCGTTGAAGCCGTCCCGGGAGACCCTGGGCGGCGGCGTCTTGAGTGTGCGCGGCGTGACCGGCGAGCTTGGATTTTTTGGGGGAAGACATGGGCGGACGTCCTTGGTGATCGAGGAAATGCCGCGCGAAGACAGAGAGCCAAAGCTTGATGCCGAATATGCATTATGTGATCAACCGCCTCCGTGGAGCCTCCCCTGCCCGACCCGTTTTCCTCCATCGCCGGCCTCGGCGACGAACTGCGCACCGGCCCTGAATACCACTGGCACAATCCGCGTCGCGGGCACGCCGATGAGGCCGTGGTGCAGCAAAATCTCTCGGGCAGCGTGTTCTTCGAGGACGCGAACGGGCGTCGTCTCGCGGGGCCGGGTCAGGCGCTGCTGTTCACGCACGACGAACCCTCGCACTACGGTTATCCGCCGGAAGCGACCGAGCCCTACCGCCTGCGCTTCGTCACCTTCCGACTGGGGGCGCTGCGGCCATGGTTCGAGCGCCTGCGGGCGGAGTTCGGTCCGATCGTGAAGATGGCGCCGGAAGGCGAGGCGGCGGCGGTGCTGCTGGAGCTGCGACGCCATTTTCACGGGAGAAGTTTTCGCGACCGCTTCCACGAATCGGAGCTTTTGCACCAGTTGCTGATCGCGCTCTACCGCGAGCAGGTGGCGGCGTCGCAGGCTCACGACCCGGTGGAGTTCGGTTATCACTATCTGTGCGACCACTTCCGCTCGCCGGTGAACCTGAAGGAGGTCGCCGAACGCTGCGGCGTGAGCCGCGAGCACTTCATCCGGGGGTTCGGCAAACGCTACGGCGAACCGCCGGGCGAGATGCTGCGACGTCTGCGGCTCGAGCACGCGCACCGGATGTTGCGCGCCACGCAGATGCCCGTGGGCGAGGTGGCGGTCGCCTGCGGCTTCGCCGACGCCAACACCTTTTGCCGCGCCTACCGGCTGCGCTATGGCGTCACGCCCGGATCGGTGCGCCGCGGGTAGCCGTCGCGGGCGGGGACGCGGCAAATGCGGCGTTGCGCGCTTCGCCGCGTCTCCGTGGAGTGCGGGGCCGCATGAGCTTCCACCTCGACTGGGAAAAATTGCTATCGGATCAGCGCTTCGCCTCGCCGCCCGCCAAGGCGGGGCCGCGCACCGAGTTCGAGAAGGACTACGACCGCGTCGTCTTTTCCGCGCCCTTCCGCCGGCTCGCGGGCAAAACGCAGGTCCATCCCTTCGCCACGATCGAGCACGTCCACAATCGGCTCACGCACACGATGGAGGTCGCCAGCGTCGGCCGTTCGCTCGCCTACTCCGTCGGCCGCCTGCTCCAGGAAAAACGCGAGCTGCCCGCCGGCCGGGGCGTCGAGGATCTCAGCTCGATCGTGCAGGCGGCCTGCCTGGCCCACGATCTCGGAAACCCGCCCTTCGGGCATGCGGGCGAATTCGCGATCCGCGACTGGGCCGCACGCCGCGCCGACTCCCTGCTCAAACACATCTCGCCGGGCCTGCTCGTCGATTGGCAAAACTTCGAGGGCAACGCCCAAAGCTTCCGGCTCGTCGCCGCCCCCGAACAACCCGAGCAACCGTATTTCCATTTCACCTACGCCTCGCTCGGCGCCCTGATCAAATACCCCTGGACCTCGGCCGACCCGCTCGTGGCGGTGAAACAGAAGCACAACTGCTTCTCCACCGAGGCGCCCATCTTCGAGGACCTCGTGCGCGCCCTCGGCCTCCGCAAGCCCGACGGCTCGGTCGCCCGCCACCCGCTTTCCTATCTTTCCGAAGCCGCCGACGACATCTGCTACCGTGTCGGCGACTTCGAGGACGCGGTCGAGATGGGCATCCTCGCCCCCGGGGATGTCTGCGCGATCTTCAACCTCATCATCGGCGAAAAGAAGGAACGGCCTCTCTCCGCCCTTCGCGCCAGGGCGATCGGCTGCATGGTCGAGGCCGCGTCCTCCGCCTTCGCCCAAAACTACGACGCGATCATGCGCGGCGAACTCGCGCCGGAGCAGGATCTGAAATCCTTTTTCCCCGACCACATCCAGGACGCCTTGCGCAAGATCAAGGAGGACTACGACTCCATCTTCAGCCACCGCGCCAAAGTCGCGACCGAGCTCGGCGCCCCCACGACCCTGGGGCGTATCCTCGACGCCTTCGTCCCCGCGGTCCGTTCCCTCGCCGCCGCCGGTGTGTTCAACAAACACACGCCCAGCTTCATCGAACGCCGCTGCCTCGCGCTCGGCTGGAAGGAAGACTACCTCAAGGCGCATGCGGCCAAGGGCGAGGCGTGGTGGCTCGCCCGCCTGATGGATCTCGTTTCAGGCATGACCGACACCTACGCCAAACAAGTGTCGCGCGAGATCGCCGGCATCTGAACGCCGACCCGTCGTTTGGTTTTCCGCCCCACTCCATTCCCTGCTCCGACCATGCGCGTGATGTGTTATCGCTGCTTTTGGCCGCAATCGCTCTGCTGGTGCGGCTCGCTGCGTCCCATGCCCACCAAGACGCGCTTCGTGTTCCTGATGCACCCGAAGGAATTCAAGCAGGAGAAGGCCGGCACCGGTCGGCTCACCCACCTCTGCCTGCCCAACAGCGAGATCCAAGTCGGCGTCGGCTTCGACGATCACGAGCCCGTGCAGGCGATCCTCCGCGATCCCGCCAACCACTGCATGCTCCTCTACCCCGGCCCCCAGGCCCGCAATCTCTCCCTCGGCGAACTCTCCCCCGCCGACTACGCGGGCAAGCGCCTGGTCGTCCTCCTGCTCGACGCCACCTGGGCCTGCGCCCGCAAGATGCTCCGTCTCTCGAAGACGCTGCAAACCCTCCCGCGCATCATGTTCACGCCCACCGCGCCGAGCCGCTTCATCATCAAGCAGCAACCGCAGGAGGGCTGCCTCAGCACGCTGGAGGCGACGCACGAGACGCTTCTCGCCCTCGAACGTTGCGGTCTCGACACCTACCCGGAGCCCACGCAGCTCCTCGGGATTTTCGATCGTATGCAACGCCACCAAATCGCGTGCGCGAACGACCCGAACCGCCGAAGCTACCGCGGAGGCAAAGGCTACAGCGATCCCGCCACGCGTCGCCCCGCCCGCGGCCACAGCGCCTCGCGGCGCAACTATTTCATCAAGCTGCCTCCGCTTCCCGCCGAGCCGCCCGCGGCCGCCCCCTCGCCCGCACCGACCGCGGCGAGTCCGTCCGCGCCGGCCTCCTCCGCCGGTTAGGCGCTGTCATCAAAACAAACCGATGCTTCGCGGGGCGGAAGCCATGCCCGGCCAAGGCTGGCGACCGGGGTGGAGGCAGGCCGGAAACCCGTGCCACCGAGGACAACGCCCACCCGGCTTGGCTTCCTCCCCACCCGCAGGGCTCAAGGCAAAGCGTCGGTTTATTTTGAAGACAGCGGTTAAAGCTTCACCAGCAACGTCCGGCCCGCGCAGCGAACGGTCGCTCCCGCGAAGAGTTTTCTCCGCGCCGCGGTCTCGACCACGCCGTCCACCGTCACGAGTCCGTCGTTGATCGCGTGTTTCGCCCCGCCGCCGCTGTCGAAAATTCCGGCGAACTTCAACAACCGCGAAAGCTCGATCGGTTCGGCGCGAATCGTGATCTCCTCGGGCGCTTCGGGCGACGACGGTTGTGTGTTCATGCGGTCCACGCTGAAGCGAGGGATTCGCCGCGCGAGATCGTAAGCCGGAAAAACGCCGGAAAACCATTTGCCCACGCCATCGCGACCGCCGAACACTGCGCGCCATGCCCCTGACTCTCAATCCGCTAAAATGGTCCCGGCCGACTCTGATCCTCGGCGGACTCCTTCTCGGCGCCCTCGTCGGACTTTGGGTTCATCATCTGGTCGATTCCCCCGAGGAAAAGGCGCGTCTCGCCTGGTGGCTCGCCGAGGTCGTCCAACCGCTCGGGCGACTCTTCATCCGCATCATCTTCATGGTGGTGATTCCCCTCGTCTTCTCGGCCATCGTGCTCGGCGTCGCCGAGATGGGCGATCTCCGGAAACTCGGCCGCGTGGGTCTCAAGAGCGTCGGCGCCACCTTCCTGTTTTCCGGCGTCGGCGTCGCCATCGCGCTCGGCGTCGCCGGTTTCTTCTCCCCGGGCAAAAGCCTCGATCCCGAGACCCGGGCGTCCTTGATCGCCGAATACGGCGCGGACGCCGCCGGCAAGGTCGCCATAGGCGAGGCCAAGTCCCCGCCCGTCGCGGAAACGCTGCTCGACCTCATCCCGCAGAATCCGCTCACGGAGGCGGTCAACGCCTTCACGCCCAACTACACGGGCGGCGGCCTCATCTCGGTGATGGTGTTCTCGCTCTTCTTCGGCGTCGCCCTCGCGCTCCTGCCCGCCGAACGCGGCGCGCCCCTGCTCGCCGTGCTGCGCGCCGTATTCGACGTTTGCCTACAGATCATCGAGTTCGCGATGAAGCTGGCCCCGGTCGGCGTCGCCTGCCTCGGCTTCGCCCTCACCTCCACCCTCGGCCTCGGCCTCGTGAAGACGCTCGGCGCCTACATCGGCGTGGTCATCCTCGGCCTCGCCCTGCACCAGTTCGTCAGCTACCCGATCTTCCTCGCCACGCTCGCGCGTCGCTCGCCCCTGGCCTTTTTCCGCCAAAGCCGCGAGGCGATCGTCACCGCCTTCGCCACCTCGTCCAGCAACGCCACGCTTCCCGTTTCGCTGCGCGTCGCGGAACAAAACCTCGGCATCCCGGCCCGCATCAGCCGCTTCGTTCTCACCGTCGGCGCCAGCGCAAACCAGAACGGCACCGCGCTCTACGAGGGCGTCACCGTCCTGTTTCTCGCGCAGGTCTTCGGCGTCGACCTCTCCATCGGCCAGCAATGCATGGTCGCCCTCATGTGCGTCATGGCCGGCCTGGGCACCGCCGGCGTGCCCGGCGGTTCGCTACCGCTCGTGGTCGGCGTGCTCGTGACGATCGGCGTGCCCGGCGAAGCCATCGCGATCATCCTCGGCATCGACCGCATCCTCGACATGTGCCGCACCGCCTTGAACGTCACCGGCGATCTCGTCATCGCCGCCGTGGTCGCGCGCGGCGAGGAGGACGACTCCGCGGCCGTTCCCGCCTGAACGCCGCCCGGGCCCCGCCCTTTCCGGGGCCCGCATAAGCCCGGCCCCGCGCATCGACGCATCCCGCTAATACCTGCACCCCGGCCGGCGCCCGGAGCCGTCGGCTTCGGCCCTCCGCCATTGACCCTCCGGCCTCGTCGCGTTCGCTGCTCCTTTTCGTTTAAAACAACTTATCACCTACATTATGTCCGACGCGCCCTCGATCATCTACACCATCACGGACGAAGCCCCCGCGCTCGCCACCTATTCGCTCCTGCCGATCGTGCAGGCCTACACCAAGCCCGCCGGCATCCAGGTCGAGACGCGCGACATCTCCCTCTCCGGACGCATCCTCGCCGCCTTCAATCTCGCCCCCGACCACCTCGCCGAGCTCGGCGCCCTCACGCTCAAGCCCGAGGCCAACATCATCAAGCTACCCAACATCTCCGCCTCCGTGCCGCAGCTGAAGGCGGCCATCGCCGAGCTTCAAAAGAAAGGCTACGCCCTCCCCGACTACCCCGAGTCGCCCAAGACCGAGGCCGAAAAGGACGCCAAGGCACGCTACGACAAGGTCAAGGGCTCCGCCGTGAATCCCGTTCTCCGCGAGGGCAACTCCGACCGTCGCGCCCCCAAGGCCGTCAAGGACTACGCCCGCGCCCACCCGCACGCGATGGGCAAGTGGTCCTCCGATTCGAAAACCGCCGTCCGCCACATGGCCGGCGACGACTTCTTCGGTAACGAAAAATCCACTACGCTCCCGGCCGACACCACCGCCCGCATCGAGCTCGTCAAGGCCGACGGCTCCGTCCAGGTCCTTCTCCCCAAGCTTCCCCTCAAGGCCGGCGAGATCCTCGACGCCACCAAGATGAGCAAGAAAGCCCTCGTGGCCTTCTACGAACAGGCCGTCGCCGAGGCCAAGGAGAAGGGCGTCCTCTTCTCCCTCCACCTAAAGGCCACGATGATGAAGGTCTCCGACCCCATCCTCTTCGGCCACTGCGTGAAGGTCTTCTTCAAGGATCTCCTCGCCAAGCACGCCGACACCTTCGCCGAGCTCGGCGTCGACCTGAACAACGGTTTCGGCGACCTCGTCGCGAAGATCGGTTCCCTGCCCGCGGACCGCAAGGCCGCCATCGAGGCCGACATCCAGGCCGCGTTCGCCGCCGGCCCCGGCGTCGCGATGGTCAACTCCGACAAGGGCATCACCAACCTCCACGTCCCCTCCGACGTCATCATCGACGCCTCCATGCCCGCGATGATCCGCGCCGGCGGCAAGATGTATGACGCCCAGGGCAAGACCGCCGACACCCTCGCCGTCATCCCCGACCGCTGCTACGCCGGCGTCTACCAGGCCGTCATCGACTTCTGCAAAACGAACGGCGCCCTCGACCCGAAGACGATGGGCTCCGTGCCCAACGTCGGCCTCATGGCCCAGGCCGCCGAGGAATACGGCTCGCACAACAAGACCTTCGAGATCCCCGCGGCCGGCACCGTCCGCGTCGTCGACGAGGCGGGCAACATCCTCCTCTCCCACGAGGTCGAATCCGGCGACATCTGGCGCGCCTGCCAGACCAAGGACGCCCCCGTGCAGGACTGGGTGAAGCTCGCCGTCAACCGCGCCCGCCTCTCCAACACGCCGGCCGTCTTCTGGCTCGACAAGAACCGCGCCCACGACGCCCAGCTCCTCCTCAAGGTCGAGGCGTATCTGAAAAACCACGACACCTCCGGACTCGACATCCGCGTCCTCCCCCCGGCCGAGGCCTGCAGGTTCTCCCTCGAACGCATCGTCAAGGGGCAGGACACCATCAGCGTCACCGGCAACGTCCTCCGCGACTACCTCACCGATCTCTTCCCCATCCTCGAGGTCGGCACCTCGGCCAAGATGCTCTCCATCGTTCCCCTCATGAACGGCGGCGGCCTCTTCGAAACCGGCGCCGGCGGCTCCGCGCCCAAACACGTCGATCAGTTCGTCCAGGAGAACTACCTCCGTTGGGACAGCCTCGGCGAGTTCTTCGCCCTCGCAGCCAGCCTCGAGCATCTCGCCATCGTCGGCCGGAACCCGAAGGCCAAGATCCTCGCCGAAACCCTCGACCAGGCCAACGGCAAGTTCCTCGAAAACGACAAGTCCCCGGGCCGCAAACTCGGCACGATCGACAACCGCGGCAGCCACTTCTACCTCGCCCTCTACTGGGCCCAGGCTCTCGCCGAGCAGAAGAGCGACGCCGAGCTCGCCGCCAAGTTCGCGCCTATCGCGAAGGCCCTCGCCGAAAACGAGCGGAAGATCGTCGACGAGCTTCTCGCCGTGCAGGGCAAGCCGGTCGACATCGGCGGCTACTACCGCCCCGACGACGCCAAGGCCTCCGCCGCCATGCGCCCCAGCGCGACCTTCAACTCCGCGCTCGCCGCGCTCTGACAAAGGCCGGCCTGGCATTCAAAAGCCCCAACCCCGCGGCGCCAAACCGCGGGGTTTTTGTATCCACAATCCCCTTACGCGCTTCCGCCGGGGAGCGGAACTCAAGAAAGGCCGAAACCTTGGGGACTCGTGCGTAGGGCATCCGCACGCTTGGCGTTCTCCGTCACGAACGTGGTCTGAACGCGCGCCGTCTGCCAAAGCCAGTCGTGTTCGTCGCACCGATCGCGCTGCCGCTGTCGCCGTCGCTCATCGAGCAAACCCAACTCGTGTCCCGGTTCCAATGCCGCAAATGCCAAATATGTCGCCGGGGAGCTCGAGGAGGCCCCCGAACTCTCGACGAGCCCATCGAAGCCCATCCTCGCAATGGCTCGGCGTGGCTCGTGCGCTTCATGGTGAAACGAGACCTCGTCGAGCCTTCCGGCGCCCTCGCCGAGCTTACGCAGGCGATCAAACTCGCCTCGAACAACATGACCGCCCGTCTGCCTCCGGGCGAATCTACGCCATGAGGCCAAAGACCCGGCCGGATGCTATCGAGGCCCTGAACCGAGCCGCCCTTCTCCGCCGATAAGCGCCTCGCATCCACGCCGGACACGGAGTCCGCCGCGTTGCGCGCTCGGCTCTCCGGGGTGGTTTTCCTTGATCGAAGCGCATCGGCAAGCCGCCGGCCCCGCCGACGCCCTCCGCTTGGCATCCGCCTGTGATGCTGCTCTTTCCACCTTCCGAGCGGATATTTAAGTTGGCATGGCCCGACACCTGCTTTTGCAAAATCACTGCACCGCAGCGCTTTTGCCAACCATGATCAAATACCTCGTCGCCCCCGTCGCGCTCATCGCGGCATCCCATGCCGCATCCGCGGCCACCATCACCTACTCGCAGGACTTCGACTCGTCTGATTTTTCGTCGATCAGTATCCCGAATCCGGAAACCACCCACACCTCGATTTTTTCTCTCGTGATCGACCAGTTCGATCCCGCCTTGGGCACGCTGAACTCGGTGACGCTCGCCTTCGAATTCACCTTTCGCTTTGTCGGCAATACGGGGCCGGACGGCGGCAGCTTTGGTTTCGGCGGCGGCGGGAATTTCTATATCTCCGGTCTCGACGATAGCATTTATGGTTATGGAGGCGGAACCGGCAATGGCGGAGCGCCGGACACCGATTTGGACTTCGGCTTCATCATCGGCCAAGAAGCGGGATCCTATGGTCAGTTCTCGAATCCTGGGTTCGTAGACGCGTTTCTCCTGGGGACCGGCTCCCGGACCATCTCGTTTGTCGTCCCCATCACCCTCAGCGTGGGCGAACTCGGAACAACCACCGGCGTAATCGATATGACGTCCGGCAGCATGAGCCTGACCTACGACTACACCCCCGCCGAAATTCCCGAGTCCTCGACCTTCGCCGCGCTCGCCGGCCTCGGTGCTCTCGGCTGCGCCTCCTTGCGCCGCTCTCGTCACCGCTCCGCGTAAATCAGAACGAACCGAACAGCTCGACGTTCCTCCATCAGCGATTTCCCTCTCCACGCCCTCCCCTCCCGGGAGGGCTTTTTGTTGCGGAGTTTCGTTCTTCCCCGCGCCGACCGGGCGAGCCTCTATTTCCGGCACCGCCCCGTGCAAAAGCCCCCTTACTTCTGGCGCTCGCTGCTGAACGTCTTCGTCCTGCTCCCGCTGCTGTTCCAAGTCGCGGCGATTTTCATCCTCATCGCGGCGCAGCTCATCGGCGACGGAATATGGAGTATCGTCGTCCTCGGCATTCCCGTCGGCGCGTTCTTTCTCTGGCATTGCGTCCGCACAGGCAGAAAGGACGTGCGCAAGGCCATCGGCCGCGACTCCGCCTTCGCGGCCGAGCCGCGTTTTTTCACGCGTCATCTCGCCGTGCTGCTCCCGGCGGCCTTCACGCTGCTTGTATCCACGATTGTCCTACTCCGGCCCGCACCGGCCGAGGGCGCGCTCTTCGGCGATTTCGCGGGCGTCTTCACCCTCACCCACCTGCCCGCCTGTTTTCTCCTGAGCGTCGTCTACCTCTTCGGCATCCCTTCGCCCTGGGTTTATCTGCTGCCGACGCTGGTGATCTACGTCGCCTACGGCGCCGGCCGTGCGCTCGGCTTCCGCGAACTCGCCTCCGCCATCCGCACCGCGCCCCGCGCGCGTTTCGCAACTTGCGCCGCGCTCATCCTCCTTTGCGCGTTCATCGTCTGGCGCATCGGGTCGCGACAAATCGGCTTCGTCAAAGGCAACGGCTATGGCGAATGGCGCGCGGAGAACACCTTCAACGTGCGGCACCAGCCCTTCGATCCCGACAACACGTTGGTCAAAATCCCCGCGCCCACGCTGCGAATCGCCGACTCCCATCCATTGCTGGACGGGGCCACCGCGATCTTCCCCGTCTACGCCGCCGCCGCACAGGCGATCTACACGCGCTTCGACATCCGACAGGTTTGGACGCATATCCGCAGTTCCACTACACCGAGCGCCTACGAGCGTCTCGTCGCGGGCGAGGCCGATCTCGTGTTCGTGGCGCAGCCTTCCGAGTCGCAGCGCGCCGCCGCCGAGTCCGCCGGCCGCCCGCTGCGCCTCACTCCGATCGGCCGCGAAGCCTTCGTGTTTTTCGTTCACGCCGACAATCCGATCGACGGACTCACGAGCGAGCAGATCCGCGCCATCTACACCAAACGCATCGTCAGCTGGAAGGAGCTCGGCGGCCTCGACGAAAAGATCCTGCCCTTTCAACGCCCCGAAGGCTCCGGCAGCCAGACCGCGCTCGAGCGCAGGGTCATGCAGGGCGAAAAGCCAGCGCCTCCGCTACGCGAGGAATTCGCCCTGGGCATGGGCGGCGTCATCCAGCAGGTCGCAGCCTACAAGAACTCGCGCGCCGCGATCGGCTACTCCTTCCGCGTTTTCGCCATCGCGATGAATTCCGGGGGCGAGATCAAGTTGCTCAAGATCGACGGCGTCGCGCCCACCCGCGAAACCATCCGCAGCGGCGACTATCCCTACACGGTCGACATCTGCGCGGCCACCGCGGGCACGCGCAACCCGCACGTCCCGGCGCCCGTCGAGTGGTTTCTCGGTCCCCAGGGGCAGGACCTCGTCGACCGCACCGGCTACGTCAGCCTGCATCCCGCGTCCGCGCCTTGATTCGCCTCGCCGCCGGCCGTTCTCCGAAACCGGCCTAGCCCACGCGCGGCACCACGCGCTCGGCCGCCTGGCTCAACTCGAAGAAACTCGCCGGCGAAAAACCGCCCATGCTTGCCACGAGGTTCGTCGGCGCCTGCTCGCAGAGCGTGTTGAACTCGCGGACGTTCGCGTTGAAGAACCGGCGCGCCGCCGCGATCCTGTCCTCCGTCTCCGCCAACTCCTTTTGCAGCGCGAGGAAGTGGGCGTCGGAGCGCAGCGCGGGATTGTTTTCCGCCACCGCGAAAAGTCGCCCTAGCGCGAAGGCCAACGGCTCTTCACCCGCCCGCGCTCCGGCCCCGGTCGACCGGTTCCTCATCGCCTCGGCCCGCAGCTCGACCACGCGTTCCAAGACTTCGCGCTCACGGGCGGCGTAGGCTTTCACCGTCGTCACGAGGTTCGGGATCAGGTCGTGCCTGCGTTTGAGCTGCACGTCGATGTCGGCCCAGCTCTCCCGCACATGCTGTCGCAGCCCGACCAGACGGTTGTAGACGAACAACGCCCAGACGAGGCCGACGAAACCGAGGAAAAGCAGACCGAGGACAACGGGAGTCATGCGGACGACAGATCCTTCACCACAAACTGCGGCCATCGCGCCAGAAAATCCTCCGTCCATCGGCACGCGGCCGCGAAGTCCTGAGGTGCCCACAGACGCGTTCCCGCCGCCGGCGTCACGAGGAGAAACCCCTCGTTGATCGCGATCTCCGGCGGCTCCACATCGAGAAGAAACTCGATCATCCGGGGATCGATGAGGTTGTAGGCGAAACGACGATCCTTCGAGGTCACGTGAAAGCGCCTCGAAAACTCGGCGGATTCGAAATCGATGTCGTCGAATCCCGCCACAGCCGCGATCTTGTGGCCCAGATGTTCGCGCCGCACGCACAACCAGGGCACGCGATGGCCGAACGGCAGCCGCAGCAGAAGAAAGCTCAATTGATAGGTGCGCGTGCGCCGGTTCTTACCCGTCCCGCTCGTGATCTTGTATCGATAATCCGCGACGGTCGCCGGAAGCTCGCGGTCCCAGGCGCGCAGCTTTCCTTCGACGTGGTTTGTCGAGCGGCGCGAATGCCCCTTCTGGAAAACCGGAAACGGCGCGAGGGGGGAACGGCTCGACAACCATCCCCCGCCCCAATCCCTCGGCTTCGCGTCGAAACGCATGCCCTGTTCCGCCGCCACCCGGGCCAAGGCATCGCGCCGGGCCGCCTGCGCCTGATGCTGCATCCAGCCGATCGCCCCCGCGACCAGTCCGAACACGACGACGAGAATAACAACTTCCACGCCGCGAGCTGAATTGGCGCCGCACCTTCACGCAAGCCCCGCCGCGTCTCGCGCCTTCCCATCGCGCGCGAGAAAGGTCATGGTCGCCGCCATCATGCCGTCTCTCGCCGAAATCGTCGCCTTCTGCGATCAAGCCACCCGTCGCACCGACTGGAAAGACCACCCCAACGCGCTCAACGGTCTGCAGCTCGAAAACGACGGACGCGTCACCCGCGTCGGCGCCGCCGTCGACGCCGGCCGGGTGCCCTTCGCCAAGGCCGCCGCCGAAGGTGTCGACTTCCTCATCGTCCACCACGGGCTCTATTGGGCCGCGCCGCAGCCGCTCGTCGGCGCCCACTACGCCCGTTTCGCGACCGCGATCCGCGCCAATCTCGCCGTCTACGGCTGCCACCTTCCCCTCGACGGCCATCCCGAGCTGGGCAACAACGTCCTGCTCGCCCGTCAGCTCGGTCTCGCGCCCGACCAGACCTTTCTCACCCCGCCCGGCAGCGAACCGGTCGCCTGGACCGCCCCCTTCTCCGGCACCCGTGCCGCGCTGCACACCGACCTGAAGCGCCACTACGCGCGCGTCGTCGCCGTCGAGCACGGTTCGGAGCGTCCCGCGCGCATCGCATTCTGCAGCGGCAGCGGCAACAGCGCCGTGCCGGAGCTACCCGCGCTCGGCGTCGACACCCTCGTCACCGGCGAGCTCCGCGAGGAGTGGTATAACTTCGCCGAGGAGCACCGCCTCAACCTGTATTGCTGCGGCCACTACGCGACCGAGGTCCACGGCGTCCGCGCCCTCGCCGAGACGATTTCGAAAAAATTCGACCTCCCCTGGACCTTCATCGCCACCGAAAACCCCCTCTGAACACACCCCAACACACGATACCTAAATTAGTTATCAACCATTAACCTCCTCGACCCCATTCCGCCTCCGATCCCGTCCGGCGGTGGTTTGACAATCCTTCGCGGGAACCTCCGTCTGGAGGACGGTCTCACCCTAATACTCGATCTCTTCGCAACATGAAACGCGGCATCACCATCTCGATCATCCTTCTCCTCATTCTGCTCGGCGTGGTTCTCGTCTGGCGCAACCACGCCGGACGCCAGGCGGAGACGGATACCGCGCGTCGCGCCGCCACCGAGGACGCCGACGCCGCGCGACTCGCGGCCGAGAAAAAGGCCGCCGAACAGGCCGCCGAAGCCGCCCGTCTCGCCGAGGAGGCCGCCCGCAAGGCCGCCGCCGAACGCGAGGCCGCCGAACAACGCCGCCTCGAGGATGAACGCAAGGCCGCCGCCGAGCGCCTCGCCGCCGAGGAGGCAGCCCGCAAGGCCGCCGCCGAGCGCGAGGCCGCCCTCGCCGCCCAACGCGCCGCCGCCGACGCGGAGGCGAAGCGACTCGCCGAACAGCGCGCCCGCGACGCCGAAGAGGCCGAAAAAGCCCGGCTCGCCGCCCTCGAAAAGCTCCGCGCCCAGGAAGCCGCCGCCAAGGCCGCCGCCGACCGGGAGGCCGCCCGTCTCGCCGCCCTCGAAGCGCAGAAAGCCCGCGAGGCCGCCATCTCCCTGGAGATCGCCAATCTCCGCGCCGAACTGCTCAACCGCATCGTCTACTCCACCGACTACAAGCGGCGCCCGCACTACAACCAGACCATCGATCTCAGCAACGGCCAGATCGAGGCGCGCATCAAGGCGCTCAACGCCGAGCTCGAGGCCGCCGCCCAAGGCGCCGAAGCGAAGTAATCCCCAAACTCATCGACACCCGCCCCACCTCTCACTGAGCGCCAGGCCCGCACGGGCCCGGCGCTTTTTTGTCGCCCGCCTCGCAAGGTGGCCCGATCCGCGAAACGGAGGCGGCGTTTCACATCCGCCGCCGGCCGGACGACCGCCCGCCGTCAAATCTCGTAATCCGAGATATGTTCGTCCGCGGGAGACGACGCGGTGGCCGAAGTCTGGTTTTCCAGATGCGTGCGGTCGTAGAAAATCCGCACGTCCGCCTTGCCCGTGGCGCCATCGGCGGCGAGCAGGCGCTTCGCGCGTTGCAACGCGCGTTTGGTGCTCATGGTGAGGTTCGCCTCCGCGGGGAAGATGTTTTCCGGGCCGATCACCGCCCAGGCCCCGCTGCGACGCAACACGCGTTCGACGTCGGGGTTGATGCCGCTGACCAGGAGATGGCGGTTCTTCTTTTTCAACGCCTCGTGGAGCTGGAGCAGAGACATCACGGAAGTCGCGTCGAGGTGGCGCGCGTTTTTCATGCGCAGGATGACCACCCGGATGTCCTCCGCCTCGGCGCGCAGGCGCACCTCCTCCTGGAACAAGTCCGCGGCGCCGAAGAACAACTCCCCTTCGACGTGGACGATCGATATGGTCGACTTGTTGCGGGAAACCGAGGGATCGAGCTGCGCGAGCTGGCCCTGCTCGTTGAAGCCGTATTCGACCAGCGAAGGCGCGCTGGCTTTCTTCAGGAAGAGCACGAGCGAAAGCCCGAGGCCGATGTAGATCGCCGCGTCGAGCTTGAAGAGGAAGGCCGACAGCATGGTGGCCGCGAGCACGATGGCGTCGGATCGGGTGGAGTTCCACGCGATGCGAAGCTGCTCCCTGTTGATCATCTTCAATCCGATTCGGATCAGGTGCGCGGCGAGCGCCGGGATGGGCAGGTAGTTGATCAACGGCGCGACGAAGAACAATGCGCCGAGCACCATCAGGCTGCTGGAAATCGCCGAGACCTGGGTGCACGCGCCGCTCTGGTAATTGGTCGCGGACCGGGCGAAGGAGGCGGAGCCGGGCATGGCGCCGAAGGCGCTGCACCCGAGATTGGCCACGCCCATCGCCATGAGCTCCTGGTTCGCGTTGAAGGTCTGGCCGGACCGCGCGGCGAGGGTCTTGCCGATCGAGATCGCCTCCAGCATGCCGAGGATCGAGATGGCGAGCGCGGTGCTGAGCAGCGCCGGCACGGCGGCCACGCTGGCGTCGCCGTAAGGCATGCCGATGAAGGAGGGCAGCGCCGCGTCGAGTTCGCCCTCGCTCGCGATCGTCCGAACCCCGAGGGAATCGAGCCCGACGAACCGGGTGAACAAAGCGACGAAGACGAGCCCGACCAGTTCGACCGGCACCCAACGCTGGATGCGTTCGAGCACATGGAACAGGAGCAACGTGACGACGCCGATCGCGAGGGCGTAGCCGTTGACCTCGAACGCGAGGATGTGGTGCAGGGTTCCCTCGAGCGAACGGAAGAGATTGCCGCGCGTGACCTCGACTCCGACGAGGTGAGGCAGCTGGCCGACGGCGAGCAGGATGCCGATCGCCGTGCCGTAGCCGATCACGACCGACCGGGACACGAACTGGGTGAGTTTGCCGAGCTTGGCGAAGCCCGCGCCGAGCTGGAAAATGCCGATCAGAAACGCGAGGACGAGCGCGAGTTCCGGCGCGGCCAGACCGGCGGCCGGCAAGGTCGCGACGGCGCTGGCCGTGAGCAGGCTGATCGAGTTGGTGGGACCGAAGACGAGGTGGTGCGAGGTGCTGAAGAGCGCGGCGAGAAAACCGCCGACCACCACCGACATGATGACCATCTCCGGCGGCAATCCGGCGATGAGGGCGAAACCGATCGCCTGGGGAATCGAAACAAGGGCGACCGTGGCGCCGGCGAAGAGATCGGCCCGAAGCTTCTTCGCGGAATACCGACGCATCTCCCTCGCCACGGGGGGCACCGGGTCCAGACGCAGATAATCGACGGCGTCGGTCAGGACGTCGCCGGCTTGGTTGAGAACGCGGGTGGCGTGATCGGTGGGTGAGGAGGCCAATGCGAGGACGCGGTCGGAGGGGGCGCGGCCGGGAACGAACGGGGTTTGTCGATACGAGGCGGGAAAGCGGCTGGATCAACGTGGGCGGAAACCGCCGCGGATCAAAGTTCGACGCCGAGTTTTTCGAGGATGCGCTGCAGGTCGTCGTTGCCGGCGTAGGGAATCACGATCTGCCCCTTTTTCCCCGAGTGCTTCACGGCCACGCGCGCGCCGAGATGCGAGGTGAGGCGTTTCTCGATGCTCGCGATCGCGGCGGCGTCGGCGGGGGAAAGCTTCTTCGCGGAGGCGCCGGAACCGGAGCCCGAAGCGGACGCGCCGGCGGGATTTTTCCTGGCCTGCACCAAGACCTCGGTGGCACGCACGCTGAGTCCGTCCTCGATGATGCGCCGGGCGATCAGAGCACGCTGCGCGGCGTCCTCCACGCCGAGCAACACCTTGGCGTGACCGACGGAGATAAGCCCCTTGGCCAGGTAGCCCTGCAATTCGCCGTCGAGCGAAAGGAGACGGAGGCTGTTCGCGACGGAGGCCCGGGGTTTGCCCACACGCTCGGCGGCCGCCTCCTGGGTCAGATCGAAATCGCGAATGAGGCTGGCGTAGCCATAGGCCTCCTCGAGCGGGTTGAGCCCCTCGCGCTGGAGGTTTTCGATGAGCCCGAGCGTGGCGGAGGAGGCGTCGCCGGCCGCGACGAGGCGGGCCGGGATCGTCTTGATCTTGAGCAACTGGAAGGCGCGCCAACGGCGCTCGCCCGCGATGAGTTGATATTTCCCGTCGGGCAGACGGCGCACGACGATCGGCTGGAGAAGCCCTTCGGCGCGGATGCTGTCGGCGAGCTCCTGAAGATGTTCGGGGGCGATCTCCTTGCGCGCCTGGTAGGGGCTGGGCACGACGGCCGTCACGGCGACCTCGATGAAACCGCCCGGAACCGGCGCGGCGGGCGCGGACGCGGCCGGGGATTGCGCGGATGCCGCGGGCGCGGCCGGCGGCGGGGTGGCGGCTTTGGGGGCGGCGGCGGCGATGAGACCGCCGAGACCGCGACCGAGACGGGATTTGGAGTTGGCCATTTAGAGCAGAGGAGCGGTGATCCGGACGGGAAAGGCTTATTTGCCTCCGGGGATGAAGAGCACCTGGCCGACCTGCACCTTGGTCGGGTCGACGATCTTGTTGGCGTTGATGATGTCGTTCAGGCGCGCCCCGGTTTTTTGCGCGATGCGCGAAAGCGTGTCGCCGGCCTGCACGGTGTAGGTGACGCCTTCCTTCGGAAAATTGTCGGAGAAGACGACCTGGGCGGCGGCACGGTTCTTGGCCACCGCGTCGAGGGCGGCGTTGGTCTGCTTCGCGAGGTTTTCCATCTGGGTGGCGACGACGGCGAGCACCTCGGACTTGGTCTGCGCGCTGGCGGCCTTGATGTCGCGCGTCAGATCGGCGATGGCGGTGTTGAGCTGGGAAATCGTGGCGAGGTTCCGCTGGGCGCCGGCCGCGGCCTTGGCGAGTTCGGCGTTTTGTCGCTCGAGCTGCTCGACGCGCAGGGAAAGCTCCCCGATCCGCTGGGTAAGCAGGTCGACCTCCTGACGCATGTTGGCGAGCATGACGGCCGGCGACTGGGCGACCTGGCCGGACAAGACGGGCGGGAGCGCCAGCAGCGGCGCAAGCAGGAGGAGGCGGAAGGAGCGCGGCATGAGGGCGTATGCGTAACGAGTCCGGGCGGCGGCTCAAGCGAGGAGGTGCGGGATGCGCGAAGATGAGCGGCCGAACCGGCGACGACGGCACGACCGCCCGGCGGACGACGACGCCCCGGAACAACGCGATCTCACACGCTCCCCTCGCCTACTCCGCCAGACGCCAGTCGACGAGTTCCAGTTGGATGGATTTACGATCGTTGAAGAAATTCCACGACAGCTCGACCGCGAGATCGAGCGGACGCCCGACGGGCGGCAGACGGTCAGCCATTTTCCAGGCGACGCCGTAAAGACGACGACGCCCTTCCCCGAGCTCGAGGACGAAGCGGAAATGCACGCCTTTGAACACTTCGGGGCGTTGACGCAGCACCACGCCGCGCAGACCGAAAACCGGCTCGGGATTGGCCTGCCCGAAGGGATGCATCAGGGCGATCTCGTCCATCAGGCGCTCGTTGATGTCGGAAGGCCGCAACCAGGCCGAGATCATCAGCTCGGGTTCGGGCGCCTTCCCGCCGGTCCAGGCGCGGACACCCTCCGCGAAACGGACACGGAATTTCTCCAGGTTCACCTTGGCCAGCGCCACGCCGACCGCCATCGGATGGCCGCCCCAGCTCGAGAGCAAATCGGCGCAACCGCCGAGCACCTCGACGAGATTGATGCCGTCGACGCTGCGCCCGGAGCCTTTCGCCTGCTCGCCTTCGTTGCCGAGAACGATGCAGGGACGGTGATATTTGCGGGTGACCCGGCCGGCGACGATGCCGACCACGCCGGGATGCCAGCCGTCGGCGTAGAGCACGATGCCGGGTTGGTCGGAGAATTGCGTCTCCACCATGCGCTCGGCCTCGTCGGTGATGCCGCGCTCGATGTCCTGCCGCTCGCGGTTAAAATCGTCGAGTTGCTTGGCGGTCTCGCGGCAGAAGCGCGCGTCTTCGCTCAAGATCAACTCGACCGAGAGCGCGGCGTCGGCGAGGCGGCCGGAGGCGTTGATGCGAGGACCGAGCCGGAAGGAGATGTCCACCGGCATGAGATCCTGTCCGGGGCGCACGCCGGCGACGTCCATGAGCGCGCGCAGACCGGGGCGCGCGGCCTCCTTGAGCGTGCGCAGACCGTAGCTCGCGAGGATGCGATTCTCGTGCAACAGCGGCACGAGGTCGGCCACGGTGCCGAGCGCGACGAGATCGAGGTAGTCGCGCAACTTCACCGCGTGCGCTTCGGGATTATTCTCGGCGCGCAGCTCCTTCACCAAGCCGTGCACGAGCTTGAAGACGAGGCCGACGGTGCACATGTGGCGCCAAGCCTCGTCGCCCGGCAGATCGTGTGCGTGCGGGTTGATCAGGATGCCGTGTTCGAGCGGTTTCTCCTTCGAGCGGTGATGGTCGACGACGATGACGTCGATGCCGAGCGACCCGAGGTAGGCGACCTCGTCGTGGGAGTTGGTCCCGCAGTCGAGCGCGATGAAGAGTCCCGGGCGACCGGGCTCGAGCGCGCGGTCGATGGCGCTGCGCGAGAGGCCGTAACCGTCCTCCATGCGACGCGGCACGATGAAGCGGGGTTTCGAACCGAAACGGCGCAGGATGCTGACGAGCAGCGCGGTGCTGCTCACGCCATCGACGTCGTAGTCCCCGAGCACTACGATCTCCTCGCCCGAGGCGATGGCGGCGCGCAGACGTGCGGTCGCGAGGTGCAGATTTTTGAGCAGAAACGGGTCTCCGAGACGCGCGAGGGCGGGCCGCAAAAATGCGGTCGCGGCCTCGGCGTCGGCGTGCCCGGCGCGTAGCAGCAACTCGGCGAGGACGGGACCTGCGCCGAGGGCGGAAGAGAGTGCCGCCACCTGGTCAGGCGGCGGGGCGTGGTAAATCCAGCGCATGGCGGAGCGTCGATAGGTGCGCGCGAACGCGGCGACGGCGCGAGCGGCGGCGGATAAATCCCGTATCTCCGGGGTTCCGGTGAACGCGCGCGAGCGCGGGCCGGAACGGCGGCGTGGGAAAGACCGCGCGCGACGCGACGCGTCGGCGCGCGGCGGTTTACTTCTCGACGGGCTTGGCGCCGGAGATCTTGGAGCCGACGTCCCAGTCGTAGACCGGTTTCACGTCGTGGCCGCTCTCCACGTGACGACGATCACCCTTGTGCCACCAGTAGAAGACGGGGCTGGCGATGTAGAGCGAGGAGAAGGTGCCGACGAGCACGCCGATGATGAGCGTGACCGCGATGTCCTTGATTTCGCCGCCGCCCACCGTCGCGAGGACGATGGCGGTGAGGAAGGTGGTGCCGCCCGTGATGATCGTGCGGGAAAGAGTGAGATTGAGCGACTTGTTGACGATGTCGCGCAGCTTCGAGGTCGGATCGATGCGGAGCTCTTCGCGGATACGGTCGAAGACGACGATGGTGTCGTTGATCGAGTAACCGACAATGAGCAGGATCGCCGCGACCATGGGGCCGTTGAACTGACCGCCGAGCATGATGAAGATGCCGATCGTCAGCAGAATGTCGTGCACGGTGGAAACCACCGCGCCGACGCCGTAACCGATCTCGAAGCGGAAGGCGACGTAGACGAGGATCAACACGAGCGACCAGAAGATCGCCCACGCGGCGTTGGAGCGGATCTCGGCGCCGACGGAAGGACCGATGCGACTCTCGCCGACGAGCGAGAGTCCGGCGTCGGGATGCGCCTCCTGCAGGGCCTTGACGAGGACCTTGGCCTGATCGAAAGGCGTCACGACACGCAACACCTCCTGATCGGAGCCGAGCGTGCGAGTGTAGGACATCGCGAGGTCGTCGATGCCCTGGGAGGCGGCGGCTTTGCGCACATCCTCGAGGGCAAGTTTCTTTTCGAACGCGATCGTCACCTGATCGCCGCCCTTGAAGTCGATGCCATAGACGGAATCACCGCGCTGGAACGCGACGACGGCGCCGGCGACGATGATCGCACCGGCGATGACAAAGGCGGGGCGGGCGTATTTGAGGAAGTCGAGGCGCGTGTTCTCTAGGACGGAGAACATCGGCATCTTTTTCACGAGGCCGCCGTTGATCGCCATGTCGAGGAAGAGGCGGCTGATGACCAGCGCGGCGAACATCGTGGTGAAGATACCGATGGCCAGCGTGACGCCGAAGCCTTTCACCGGACCGGTGCCGAGCACGATCATGATCACCGCGGTGATCAGCGTGGTAAGGTTACCGTCGAGAATGGCCGAGAAGGCCTTGTCGAAACCGGCCTCGAGCGCGGCAGGGAGGGATTTGCCGAGCCTCAGCTCCTCGCGCATGCGCTCGAAGATAAGGATGTTCGAGTCGACCGACATGCCGATGGTCAGCACGATGCCGGCGATGCCGGGCATGCTGAGCGTGGCGCCAAACGCGGCCATCACACCGAGGAGGATCAGCACGTTGAGCATCATCGCGAGAACCGCGAGGAAGCCGCCCGAGGTGTAGAAAACGACGATGAAGGCGGCGGTGATCGCGGTGCCGATGATGAAGGCGCGCTTGCCGCTCTGCACCGAGTCGGAGGCGAGCGAGGGACCGACCTCGTATTGCTCCTCGACGCGGAGGCTGACGTCGAGGGGGTTGTTCAGGACGTTGGCGAGCTCCTGCGCCTCGAGCGCGGAGAACTGGCCGGTGATCTCGGCGGAACCGCCGGTGATCTCCTTCTCGACGCGCGGCGCGGAGTAGAGACGGCCGTCGAGCACGATCGCGAGGAGGGCGTCGACGCCGTTCTCGCGGCCGATCTGGGCGACACGGCGGGTGGTCTCGGCAAACTCGCGCTCGCCCGCGGAGTTGAAGCGGAGGATGACGCGGTAACGGCCGAACTCGTCCACGGTCGCATAGGCGTTGGTGATGTTGCGGCCGTCCATCTCCCAAAGACGCTTGATGAAATACGTGAAGGTCTGGGTGCGACCGTCGCGTCCCTCGTAGTCCATCGTCTTGACCTCGTAGCCGGCGGGCTCGGAACCCGGGGGCGTGGTCTCCGGACGCATCGTCGGGTGGACCAAGTGGAAGGTGAGCCGCGCGGGCTTCTTGATGACGTCGAGCACCTCGGGCGTGTCGCGGGGGTTCACGCCGGGCATCTGGACCTCGATTCGGTTCGCGCCCACCGGCCGGATGATGGGCTCGGCGATGCCGAAACCGTCGATGCGGTCGCCGATAATCTCGATGGCCTTGCCGAGTTTCTCGTTGCGCTCGTGTTCGCCGACGTTGGCCGTCTCGGCCTCGTCGACCGCGAGGGTGACGGCCACGCCTCCCTTAAGGTCGAGACCGAGCTGGAGACGGCCCTTCGATTCGGCGAGCAGGTGCTTCAGCAACGCCGTGTTTTTCTTCACGACGTTCGTGAGCGAGGGATCCATCTTCACCCGCGGGAAGTATTCCCGCGCGAGATCGATCTTCCGCTCGTTGGCGATATCGCGCAGGGCGACGAAAACGGAGACCGCTTGTTTCGCCTCGTAGCGCTCCCGCGCGTCCTTCAAGAGCGCCTGGAACTCCGACTCCTTCGTTTCGACCCGGCCGGCGATGTAAGTCGGCACGTCCCGATCCGTCACGGGCACGAGCGAAAGCACGGCCCATAGCACGATGGCAAAGCTCAGCACGAGCTTCCACAGGTTGCGTTTAAGCATGGTGTTTTATTGGTTTAAAAAACGAAGGCTCCCGAGGGACGCGCAAGCGGTGCGGCGGCCGTCGGGGCAAGGGGCGGAAGGGGGCGAAAGCAGGTGGGCAAGAAGGGGAAACCCGGAAGGGCGACGCCCGGGCGTCGCACCGAAAAACCACGGCAAGCGGCACGGGCGATCCACCGGTGCCGCGAAAGACGCGCCGGCGCTCAGCGCTTGCGGACCACGTCCTGAACGAAGCTCTTGGCGAGTTCCACCTTCACCCCGTCGCCGATGCGGACGACGAAGCGGTCGTCCTTCTTGTGGACGATCTCGCCGTAGATGCCGCCCGCGGTGATGATCTCGTCGCCCTGGTCCAAGGCCGCGAGCATCTTGGCGTGCTCCTTTTGCTTCTTGCGTTGCGGCGCGATGATCAAAAACCACATCGCCACGAACATGAAACCCAGAAAGAGAAACTGGGTGGCCGCGGCGCCGCCGCCGGAAGCGGGAGCGGAGGCTTGAGCGACGACGAGCAACGATTCGGACAAGGAAGTCATTTTCTGATTTGCGGGACGTGGTTTTTAGACGAGGAATCGCGAAATAACCGCGCCCGCATTCGCGAACGCAAGCCATAACCCGACCTCGATCCATCCCTCGTCCACCGCCATCTCGCGGCCCCTTCCCTCCTCTCCTCTTTACGTGAAAAGCAAATCCGCCTCCGCCGCGCCCGCTTGGTCCACCGAAAAGTCCGAAGAGCTCTACGGCTTCAAACGCTGGGGCGCCGGCCACTTCGGAGTCGGCCCGGATGGTTCCGTCACCGTCCAGCCCCTCGCCGACGGCCGCTCGATTCGCATCATGGACGTGGTCGAGGAGGCCGACTCCATGGGCTTCAAGGCCCCTCTCGTGATCCGCTTCCAGGATCTGCTCCGCCATCGCGTCGAGCAGCTCAACGCCGTCTTCGCCCAAGCCATCAAGGACGAGGGCTACAAGGGCGCCTACCGCGGCGTCTTCCCGATCAAGGTCAACCAGCTCCGCGAGGTCGTCGAGGAGATCGTCGGCTCGTCCAAGCGCTTCAACTACGGCCTCGAAGCCGGCTCCAAGCCCGAGCTCATGATCGCCCTCGCCATGCACGAGGGCGCCAATTCGCTCATCGTCTGCAACGGCTACAAGGACTACGATTTCATCCGCATCGCCCTCCTCGGCCGAAAACTCGGCAAAAAGGTAATCATCGTCGTCGAACAACTCGCCGAACTCGACGACATCATCCGCGTCGCCAAGGAGGTCGGCGTGAAGCCTCTCATCGGCTTCCGCGCCAAGCTCCAGACCCGCGGCGAGGGCAAGTGGTCCTCCTCCACCGGCGACAACGCCAAGTTCGGCCTCAACACCGCCGAAATCCTTTTCGCCTGCGAAAAGCTCCGGAAGGCCAAGCTCACCTCCGCCCTGCGCCTCGTCCACTTCCACATCGGCTCGCAGGTGCCGAACATCCTCACGATCAAGAAGGCCGTCATCGAGGCCTCCCGCTTCTACTGCCAGCTCGCCAAGATGGGTTTCCCCATGGGCTACCTCGACGTCGGCGGAGGCCTCGGCATCGACTACGACGGCTCCCGCACCAACTACGAGTCGTCGATGAACTACTCGATGGCGGAATACGCCCGCGACGTCGTGTCCAACGTCCGCGACATCTGCGACTCGATGGGCGTGCCCGTGCCCGACATCGTCTCCGAGTCCGGCCGCGCCATCGTCGCTCCCCACGCCATGCTCGTGGTCGAGGTCTTCGAACGGATCAACAAGCGCGAAACCCTCGGCGTCCAACACCAGCCCAAGGAGAAGCACAAGGTCGTCCGCGACCTCGAGGCCCTGCTCAAGAACAAGGCCCGCCTCGGCAAGCTCGAGCGGTTCCACGACGCCGTGCAGAAAAAGGAGGAGGCCTTCTCCCTCTTCAACCTCGGCTACCTCGACCTCGAAAACCGCGCCGCCGCCGAATCCATCTACTGGCAGATCTGCGAACAGATCGCCCAGGAAACCCGCGCCGCCGGTTATGTCCCCGAGGAGCTTCGCGAACTCGACCGCCTCCTCGCCGACCAATACGTCTGCAACTTCTCCGTCTTCCAGTCCCTCCTCGACCACTGGGCGCTCAAGCAGCTCTTCCCCATCACCCCGCTTCATCGCCTCGAGGAAAACCCCTCCGTCAACGCCACCCTCGTCGACATCACCTGCGATTCCGACGGCAAGATCGGCACCTTCATCGATCTCCAGGACACCCAGGACTACCTCCGTCTCCACCCGCTCAACGGAAAACCCTACTACCTCGGCATCTATCTCACCGGCGCCTACCAGGACATCATGGGTGACCTCCACAACCTCTTCGGCCGGGTCAACGAGGTCCATGTCTTCCTCGAGGACGACGAGCCCAACGGTTACTACATCGAGGACACCCTCGCCGGCATCCGCATGAACGAGGTCATCGAAACCGTCCAATACCAGTGGGAGGAGCTCTGCCGTCGCATCAAGAGCCAGATCGACCACGCCACCAAGAAAGACCTCGTCAAACCTCGCGAAGGCGTGCGCCTCCTCGAGTTCTACGAAAGCCAGATGCTGGCCAAGACCTATCTTAACATCGACCGCATCGCGAGATCCGACGCCGAAGACGACGTGGAATCCGATCCCCCCGCCAAGCCCGCCCGATCCCGTCGCCGCCGCAAAGGCTAATCGCCCCCCGCCGCGAAATCCACCGGAGACCGGAGTTCCCCGCGCGTATCACCTGCAAATGACCACGCCGTCCGATCCCTCCCTGCGCGCCCTGCTTCGCCGCGCCGACCCCGCCGCGGACCTCGCCCCCGTCTCCGACGAAGCCTTCGCCGGCGCCGTCCACGCCCGTATCCTGTCCGCCGATACCGCGTCCCTCCGCTCCGCCGGCGCCCTCGCCCGCCAGCTCTTCCCGCTCGCCGCCGCCCTCGCCATCCTCGCCTCGATCGGCGCCGGATCGGCCGTCGCCTACGCCCGCGAACGCGACGCCCGCGCCGAGACCTTCGCCTCCGCCTACGCCCGCAACATCGATCCGTGGCAAAGGCATCCCGTCGCGCCGGTCGACGCCTCCGCCGCCCCCCGTCGTCCCTGAGGAGGTTTTCCGCCGTGCCGCGCCGCACCCTCCTGACCCTCGTGCTCGCCCTCGTCGCCGGCATCCTCGGCTACGGCGCCACCCGCCTGGCCCTGCGCCCGCCCGCGCGCGCGGCGGACTCCACCGAAGCCCAGCTGGACTGGCTCGCCCGCGAGTTCTCCCTCGACAAACGCGCCCGCGCCGAGGTCGCCCGACTCCAGTCCGCCTACGAACCCATCTGCGAAAGCCACTGCGCCGCCATCGGTCGCGCCCAAGCCGCGCTCAAGGCCGCCATCGCCGCCGACAACGCCGCCGCCCGAGCCGCCGCCGAGGCCGAGCTCGCCCGGCTCAAGCAAATCTGCGCCGAATCCACCCAGGCCCATCTTCGCGCCGTCGCCGCGCAGATGCCCCCCGACCAGGCCGCCCGCTTTCTCACCCTGATGCAGCCGCGTGTCGCGCACACCGTCGAGCGCACCGGCGCGCCCGCCCTCGCTCCCGCGCGCGCCCCATGACGCCCGACCCCGCGCCGTCCGCCACGCCCTTCTCCGACGACTCCGCATCATCCGGGCCGAGCGACGAGACGCTCATGTCCGCGCTGGCGGCCGGCGATCTGTCCGTGCTCGACGAGCTCATGCGCCGTTGGCAGACGCCGCTTCGCGCCTTCCTTTTTCGCCACCTGCAAAACGAGGCCGACGCCCTCGATCTCGCCCAGGAGACCTTCGTGCGGATTTACCGCCATCGCGAACGTTACCGCGCCGGCGCCCGCTTCACCACCTGGATGTTCCAGATCGCGCTCAACCTCGCCCGCGATCACGTCCGCAAGCAACAGCGCCGTCGCACCGATTCGCTCGAGGCCGAACCGCCCTCACTCACCGCCAGCCTCGCCGCCCCCGAATCCTCCCCGGACGACGCCACCCGCCGCGCCGAGGAGATCGCCGCCGTCCGCGCCGCCATCGCCGCGCTTCCCGAGGATCTGCGCGAGGTGCTCGTCCTTTTCGAATACGAGGACAAATCCCACGCCGAGATCGCCGAGATCACGTCCGCCCCCCGAAAGTCCGTCGAAACCCGTCTCTACCGCGCCCGCGACAAGCTCCGCGCCAGTCTCGCCCGTTGGCTGAAAAGCTGACGCACCGGGGATTTCTAAAAGCGGCCACGCCCAAGTGATGCGCGAGGGCCCAGCCAAGCCTACGCCTCCCGGAGTAATCCCCCCCCTCGCTCCCTCTCCGTCCTCGCGCGCTTGCCGCTCCGGCCATCCTCGCAACCTTGGGCACATGGCCGCTTTCGTTTCCCTAAACCCCGCGACTGGCAAAGTCGTCGCCCGCCACGCCGCGCATTCGAAGCGCGAGATCGAAGCCCGGCTATCCGCCGCCCACGCCGCCGCCGCGACATGGCGCGCCGCTCCGCCGTCCCTTCGCGCCCGCCACCTTCGCGCCTTCGCCGCCGCCCTTCATCGCGACCGGACAAACCTCGCCGCGCTCGTCACCGCCGAAATGGGGAAACCGCTCGCCGACTCGCTCGCCGAGATCGCCAAGTGCGTCGATTGCCTTCGCCACTACGCCCGCCACGGCGCCGCCTTTCTCAGGCCCGAGATCCCGGCGCACGCCCCGCGCGGCGTCTCCGTCGTTCCCGAGCCCCTCGGCGTCGTCCTCGCGATCATGCCGTGGAACTATCCCGTCTGGCAGGTGATCCGCGCCGCCGCCCCCGCGTTCGTCGCCGGCAACGTGCTCCTGCTCAAACACGCATCCAACGTCACCGGCACCGCCCTCGCGCTTTGCGACATCGCCCGACGCGCCGGCCTGCCCGACGGCGTGTTCGACTGCGTCCTCGTCCCCGGCGCCGCCGTCGAGCCCTTGATCGCCGATGCACGAGTCCGCGGCGTCACGCTGACCGGTAGCACCGCCGCGGGCCGCCGGGTCGCCGCGCTCGCCGGCGCCGCGCTCAAGCCCTTCGTCGGGGAACTCGGCGGCAGCGATCCGTATTTGATTTTCCCCGACGCCGATCTGGCCTCCGCCGCCGAAACCTGCGCCGCCGCCCGGCTCGTCAACAACGGCCAAAGCTGCGTCGCCGCCAAACGTTTCATCGTCCACGCGCGCGTCGCCCGACAGTTCATCCGTCTGCTCGCCGACGCCATGGCCGCCTACCATGTCGGCGACCCCGTCGCGCCCGGCACACGGCTCGGTCCGCTCGCCCGCGTCGATCTCCGGGACGAGCTCCATGCCCAGGTGGAAAAATCCCTCCGCCGCGGAGCACGTCTCGTCCTCGGCGGCCGGTTGCCCTCCGGCCCGGGCGCATTCTATCCGCCCACCCTGCTCGTGGACGTCGCGCCCGGCATGCCCGCCGCCGACGAGGAACTCTTCGGACCGGTCGCCGCCGTGGAAGTCGCCCAAAACGAGGACGCCATGTTCACCGCCGCCAACCGCACTGTTTTCGGACTCGGCGGCGCGATCTTCACCCGCGATCTCCGCCGGGCCCGCGCAGAACTTGCCCCGCGCCTCGATGCGGGCATGGTGTTCGTCAACCACGCCGTCCGCTCGCACATCGCCGTCCCCTTCGGCGGCACCAAGGCCTCCGGCCTCGGCCGCGAACTCGGACGCCCCGGCGTCCTCGCCTTCACCAATCCGAAGACGCTCTGGGTCGCATGATCCCGCCCCGCGACCGGCGTTCCCCGGTCGCTTTCGCCGTCTCCTCCCGCAACGCGCTTCCCCGGCAAGCGCCCGCCCACGCGTGACAATCTCGTCACGCGCCGCATTGTTCTCGTCTCCCCCGCGCCGCCCGGTGCGATCTTTTGTTTCCCGCCCACGCATGGCCACGCCGCGCAAACGTTCCGCCCCCCCGAGCAAATCCGTCGCCGCTTCCCGCGCCGACGGACGCGCTCCCGCGCGCACCCGTTCGCCGGCCCGCCCCGCCGACCCGCGTCCGTCCTCGGATTGCGATCTCGTCATCGAACCCGTCAACAACCCCGCCCCCGTCGAACGCGCCGTCGGCCTCGCCAAGTCCGCCTATTTCAACCGCGAGCTGAGCTGGCTCGCCTTCAACCGCCGCGTCCTCAACCAGGCGCGTGATCCCCGCCATCCGCTTCTCGAACGCGTCCGTTTCCTCGCCATCGTCTCCAGCAATCTCGACGAGTTTTTCGAGATCCGTGTGGCGGGCCTCATCCAGCAGGTCGACAGCGACGTCGTTCCCGCCGGAGGCGTCGACAACATCGGACCGCGCGAGCTGCTCCGTCGCATCCACGGCGTCGTCGCCTCGCTGGTCGAGGACCAGTATCTCTGCTGGCACGAGGAGCTCGTCCCCGCCCTCGCCGCCGAAGGCATCACCTTCGCCGACTCGAACTCCCTCACGCCCTCCGAGTTCGCCTGGGTGCGCACCTACTTCGAGGAACAGATCTTCCCCGTCCTCACCCCGCTCGCGCTCGACCAGTCCCATCCATTCCCGCAGCTCGGCAACAAGGCGCTCAACCTCGTCGTCTCGCTCGACGATCCCGCCACCCCGGGGATCGACCGCCATTTCGCGATCCTCCCCGTCCCGCGCGTCCTGCCCCGCATCATCGGCATCGATTCGCCCGACGGCGACCGGCGCGGCCGGCGTTTCATTTTCCTCTCGGACATCATCAAGCTCTGCGCCGCCGACTTCTTCCCCGGCTACCACATCCACGGCGCCCACGCCTTCCGTGTCACCCGCAACAGCGATCTCTACATCGACGACGAGGAGGCCGAAAACCTGCTCCAGAAGATCGAGGAGGAGCTGCGCAACCTGCGCCGGGGCGCGGCCGTGCGGCTCGAGATAGAGGACGGCGTCGACGACCAGATCTTCGCCACGCTCTGCCAGCACCTCGACCTCTCCCACGAATACGTCTTTCGCCTCGACGGGCCCATCAACCTCCTCCGCCTGATGTCGCTCGCCGACATCGACCGTCCGGATCTCAAGTTCCCGCCTTTCCAACCGGTCAACGCCTCCCCGCTGCGCGACCCCGCCCACATTTTCGACACCCTGCGCGAGCGCGACGTCCTCCTGCATCACCCCTACGACTCCTTCCAGCCCGTCGTCGACTTCGTCGAGCAGGCCGCGCGCGATCCGCGCGTCCTCGCCATCAAGCAGACACTCTACCGAACCTCCGGCGACTCGCCCTTCGTGCGCGCCCTCGTCGAGGCCTCCCGAAACGGCAAACAGGTCACCGCCCTCGTCGAGTTGAAGGCCCGTTTCGACGAGGCGAACAACATCCAGTGGGCCCGCCGCCTCGAGGAGGCCGGCGTCCACGTCGTCTACGGCCTCGTCGGCCACAAGACCCACTGCAAGGTCGCGCTCGTCGTCCGCCGCGAGTCCGACGGCAAGCTCCGCCGCTACGTGCACCTCGGCACCGGCAACTACAACCCGCGCACCGCGAAGGTCTACACCGACCTCAGCCACTTCACCTCGCGCGAGGACATCACCGCCGACGCCGCCACGCTCTTCAACACCCTCACCGGCTTCGGCCGCGCGCCGGATTTTCAACGTCTCCTCGTCGCGCCCTACGCCCTGCACCGGCGCATCCTCGAACTGATCCGACGCGAAGCCGACCACGCCTCCGCCGGCCGCCCCGCGCGCATCATGGCCAAGATGAACTCCCTCGTCGACCAGGACGTGATCGACGCGCTCTACGCCGCCTCGCGCGCCGGCGTGCGGATCGACCTCGTCGTCCGCGGCATCTGCTGCCTCGTCCCCGGCGTGCCCGGCCTTTCGGAAAACATCCGCGTGCGCAGCATCGTCGGCCGCTTCCTCGAACACGTGCGCGCCTTCTATTTCCACAACGACGGCGGCGAGCCCGACATCCTCGCCGGCAGCGCCGACTGGATGCCGCGCAACTTTTTCCGCCGTATCGAGGTGGTCTTCCCCATCCTCGATCCCACCCTGCGCGGCTGGATCGTCGACGAGCTTTTCGCCACCGAGCTTCGGGACAACGAAGGCGCCCGCGTGCTCACCTCCGGCGGCGGCTACCTCCCGGTGCCGCGCCCCGAAAACGTCCCGCTCTTTTCCGCGCAAAACCACTTCCTCGCCTCCGCCGTCCGCCGCGCGCAGTCGCTGCCGTAACGCTCCCCCTTCGCGGACCAGACTTCCGGGCGGATTGCCCGGCCGACGGCCGGACCGGCGGAACCAGCCGCCGTCAGCGTTTCGCCATCTCGCGCTCCCGGACCGCCTCGACGTGCTTGCGCGCCGGGTGTTCGAGGATCACGAGCGTGTAGGAATACACCCGAGCGTTCTGCAACGCCGGGTTCGTGTGAATGAGCTTCGGCGTGAGACTGCGGCAGATCGGACGCACCTCCACCACCCGCCAACCCTCGCGGATGCGATCGCGATATTCGTCTTCCTGCGCGCCCTCGATCACCAACACATCATGCAAACCGTTGGTCGCGATGAAGCCCAGCCGCCCGGGGCCGACGAGCTGTGCGATATACTCGGGGTTGAGCGCCACCATGACGCTCAAAGACTAGCGCACCCTCATACGATGCCAAGCCATCGCACAGGCGAAGGCTGGCAACTCCATCGCCTCGTCACACTCCCGCCCCACCGCTCCGCCTTTGTCGCCCATTGTGCCCCGCCTGGACCAACCGCAAAGCCGGGGCTCGAAAGTCTCGCCCCCAACGCAGCTCGCCCCGCTCAACGCTTCGCCCGCGCCAATTCCGCGGCCCGTGCATACTGCGCGCGGAAATGCTCGCCCAGCTCCTTCGCCAGCCGAAGCTCCTCCACCTTGTCCTTCGCGCGCAGCGCCTGCTTTATCCGGCCCGACGCCGCCGCGTAGTCCACCGCCGAAAGATCGGAAAACACCGCCAAGGCCTCCGGCGGAGAACCGGCCGCCACGATTTCGCGCCACGCCCCGGTCAGCTCGGGATGCGCGTCGAGGCACATCACACGCATGATGAAACGCAGTTCGCCGAACAACGCCGCCGTCCACTCCGGACGATACACCAGCGGATCCTCCAACGCATACGGATTCTCCTCCGGGTCGCTCCGACGCTCCGCCACGCCCGGCTCCGTGTAGGCGTCCTTCCGCACCGGCAAGCGGCGCAACGCGTAGCGCTCCGGCCCGCCCTCCGTCCCCGGACGCTGGTTCCAAAGACGCTGCCCTTCCCGCGACATCACGAACTCGATGAAAGCCCGCGCCGCCTCCGGGTTCGGCGCGCCGCGGAGCAAACCGATCGGGTCGACGGAAAACACCGTGCCGCCCGGCGGCGAGCGGTAGGCCACCCGCGAGCTGCCCGCGCGGCGCGCCAGCGCCTCCACCTGCTGACGTCCGTAGAAATCGATGCACATGCCCGCCGCGCAGTTCCCCGCCGCCACGTCGATCGGCACCTTCTGCGCGCTGTCCGTGAAGTAACGCGCGTTGGCCGATATCGACTGCAACAGCCGCAGTCCCTCCACCCAGCCCTCCGCCACCGCCGCCTTCTCCGCCGCCGCCCTCGCCTCCTCGCTCGCGAAGCGCGCCGTGGACATCCGCGCGCGCACCACCGCGTGGATCTTCTGCTGCACCACGTTCTCGAAGGCCTTGTTCATCGAGCCGCTCTTGGTCGGATCGGCCAGCGCCACCTGCCGCGCGTAACGTGGATCGGCGAGATCGGCCCAGTTCATCGGCTCCGGCAGGCCGAGCCGCGCGAGCGCGTCGCGGTTGAACACGATGCCGAAGGAGCTCAGCACCGCGCCGGTCCAGCGGCCCTCCGGGTCTCGAAAATCGTCGCCGGCATGCCGCACCGGCACCACGTCCTCGTCCATCCAGTCCGGCTTCTCCTCGTCCCGCGCATACATCGGCACGAGCCGGCCCGCCCTGGCCTGGGCGATGAAATCGTAGGCGCCTCCGCCGAAAAACACGTCGATCCCGCAACCGACGTCCGAAGCCAGAAAAACCTCGCGCGCCTCCCGCGCCTCCGCCGGCGCGTCCTTCGGCAGGCGTCCGTCCGCGAACGCCGCCTGCACGGTCGCGCTCCACCGGCGACCGAGCCCGCGCGTCCACAGGTTCCGGAAGGAGGCGATGTATTCACCTTCCAGATACCGGGCGATCTCCGAGGTGCCGCCGATCAGCCGCCAGTCGATCCGCACGCCGCGTCCGGTGCTCTCGCGGTAGGCGCGGCGGAACGCCGCCTCGAACTCGAGCCGGATCGCCTCGTTGTGCGGCGAGATGACGACCACGGTGTCGTCGCCCGCGGGCGCGCTCTCCGGCTTCGGCCGCAAGGCGAAGGGCAACGCGAGCACGATCGCGAGAACGACAAGCAGGGTGGCGTGGCGGATCATGTCGGATCGGGCCTCTTCGCTTCGTCCGGTCGAGCTCAACGCTCCAACACCACCACGTCCTCGGCGGCCGCCACCGCGTGCAGCTCGCCACCTCCCGCATCCGCGAGATGCCGCGGGTTCAGCTCGTAGACCTTGAGCGGCGCTCCCCCGCCCGCCGTCGTCGCCGCGGGCACGAAGGCGTATTGCGCGATCTCGCCGAGGTAGGTCGCCTCGCCGATGCGGCCGCGCACGCTGTTGACCGCCTCGCCGCGTTCACGCAGCGCCCAGCATTCCGGACGGATGGAAAGCGTCACCTCCGCGCCGACCTGCGCCGCGGCCCCGGCGTCGCCCAGCACACCCGCGAAACGCCCGAACGGCGTTTCCACCTCGGCCTCCCGACCGCGCCGCGCGACGAGTTTGCCCGCGATAAAATCCGTTTCGCCGATAAAATTCGCCACCGTCCTGCACACGGGACGCCGGTAAATCTCGCGCGGCGTGCCGACCTGGAGGATGCGGCCGCCGTCGAGGATCGCCATGCGGTCGGCGATCGAGAGCGCCTCCTTCTGGTCGTGGGTGACGTAGACGGTCGTGAGCTTGAACTCCTTGCACACGCGGCGGATCTCCGCGCGCATCTCATGGCGCAATTTGGCGTCGAGATTGCTCAACGGTTCGTCGAGCAGGAGACAACGAGGACGGACCACCAGGGCGCGCGCCAAGGCCACGCGCTGTTGTTGACCGCCGGAAAGCTGGTTGGGTTTGCGCTCCGCATAGGCGCCCATGCGCACGGACTCCAGCGCCTCGCCCACGCGTCGCTGGATCTCGGCCTTCGGCACCTTCCGCTCCACGAGACCGAAGGCGACGTTCTCCGCCACCGTCATGTGCGGCCAGAGCGCGTAGCTCTGAAACATCATGCCCGTGTTGCGCTTGTGCGGCTCGAGTCGCGTCACGTCCTCGCCGCCGAAGCGGATCGTCCCCGTCTCGGGGATGTAGAAGCCCGCGAGGCTTCGCAGCAGCGTCGTTTTTCCGCATCCGCTCGGGCCGAGCAGGAAGAACAACTCGCCCGCGCCGATCTCCAGATCGAGCTCGTGCAGGGCGGTGGTCTGACCGAAACGCTTGGTGAGCTGGGAGACGGAGATCGAGATCATGCGGGGAACGCGGCGGCAGCGCGTTAGCAAGGGCGACGCCCGGGCCGAGTCAAAGCGCTTCGCCCCGCCGCGCGAGACGCCATTTTCCCTCCGCGGCCCCGGAGCTTTTATCCATCGGCGAACCTTGCCCGCGCCCGCCCCGGCGCCCAAGCTCCGCTTCGCCCACATGCAGCCGATCGCCGCCAAGTCCGAAGCCTCCGTCTATCCCGCCCTCGAATCGGTCCTCGTCTCCGAGGCCGACATCAAGGCCCGCCTCAAGAAGCTCGGCTCCGAGATCATGGCGCTCTACGGCCACGAGGAGATCACCGTGATCGCCGTCATCAACGGCGCCATCCTCTTCACCGCCGACCTCCTGCGAAACATCGACAACCCCGTCCGCCTCGACTGCATCCGCATCTCCAGCTACCGCAACGACACCAAGTCGCACGGCAAACCGCAGGTCCTCGGCAACCTGTCGCTCGATGTCGCGAATCGCCACGTCCTGCTCATCGACGACATCCTCGACACCGGCAAAACCCTCTCGCTCATCGTTTCGATGATCCAGAAGCTCAACCCGGCCAGCGTCCGCACCTGCGTGCTTCTCGACAAACGCGGTCGGCGCGAGGTCGAGTTCGAGGCCGACTTCGTTGGCTTCCAGATTCCCGACAAGTTCGTCGTCGGCTACGGCCTCGATTTCGCCGAACGCTATCGCAACCTCCCCTGCATCGGCGTGCTCAAGCCCCACCTGCAAAACCCGCCCGAGTGGGCTTGAGCCCGCGACCGCCGGGATCACGCGCGCCATCGTCATGTTCGCGCGGTGCAACCGCCGCATCGCGGCCGACGGCGAAGCGAAGGAGACGACCCCGAACTTCCTCCGTCCAACGCGGAAAACACGCAGGTCGAAACCGCCATCGTCCGGCAAATACCCCGACCGGGATGTCGCGTGAACCATCTCGCGACGATCACCGCCCGCCAGGGCGTTTGCCCTCGCGGTCATGGCATCGCCGGAGTTTCCGTCCCGTGTCTTGACTCGCGCCCGATTTCGCCGAGTTTGCAGCCATCGACCATGTCCTACGCCATCCATCATATCATCGGGATTTGCGTAAGTCTGGAGCTGTGTGTCTTCCCTGGCGCTCCCGGTGTGGCGCGCTGATCGACCGGCCTAGAAGCCGGGCACCCATCGGCTCCCGCCCACCGGGCATTTTCACCTAAGACCGCCGCCGCCGTCCCCGCGCGGCTTTTTTGGCGCGTTCGTCTTTCGCGCCCTCTTTCGCGTCCGTCCAGCCCACCTGTGCCGTGCGCTCATTTCGCGCACGCCGTTCCCCCATTTCCCCCCAATGAACATGACCCACAAACCGCTCTTCCTCCTCGATTCCGATGCCGAGTCTCTGCGGCATCGCATCAACCTCCTCTCCTCCGACCCGCACTCCCGGCGCGCCCTGATGGGGCTGCGCGGCGAATTGGAACGCGCAGTCGTCTTGCCCGCCTCCGAAATGCCCGACGACGTCGTTCGCATCGGCTCGCAGGTCGAGGTCCACGATCTCACCGACGGGGACACCTCGCGCTACACGCTCTGCTTCCCCGAGCACGCCGAGATCACGTCCGGCCGCCTCTCCGTCTTCGCCCCGCTGGGCACCGCGCTTCTCGGTTTCGCCGCCGGGCACGAGTTCACCTGGGACATGCCCGGAGGCACGCGCCGCCTGCGCATTCTCAAGGTCACGCCTCCGGACAGCAACGCCCCCGCCCCCCGCAAGGCCCCGACGCCGGCCTACTCGCCGGTGTCGCGCGCCAACCCGTAACCAAAACCCAACTACACCGGAAGCCATGCAAGACAAAGTCACCGTCCCTCCTCCCGACACGCCCTGGGTTCTCTCCAAGAACGTCCTGAACGAAGCCGGCCTCTCCGGCAATCTGCACCTGCTCGCGCCGGGCGCGGAGATGAACGTGGACGGCGCCTCTCCCGGCCCGCTCGTCATGTTCGTCGTCGCCGGCCCGGTCACCGTTTCCTGCGGCGCGAAGAACTTCATTCTGCAGACGGAGAACACCCTGCACCTGCCGCCGGGCTCCAAATACGGTCTGCGCAATCGCGAGACCTCGCCCGTCAAGGTCCTGGTGCTGACCCTGCCCGCCCCGCGTCCGCCCCGTCCCGCGGACAATCTCGCCGCGTTGCTCGCCTGAGCCGCGCCCGATGACGAAAGGGTTCCGGCATCCGCGCCCCGCCCTTGGCGGCGGAGCGCGGATGTCGGCGTCGTCTCACTCGTCGGGGATGTCCGGCTCGACGAGCTTCGCGAGCTGATCCAAGGACTCCTGCCAGCCGAGATAACACATCTCGGCGGGAATGACGGCCGGCACGCCGGCCTGTTCGATGTGGAGCTCGGTGCCGCAAAGCACCTTTTTCAAGGTGACCGTCACCTGCATCACCCCGGGCAGGTTGGGATCGTCAAACTTGTCCGTGTAGCGGATGCGCTCGTGCGGCATCAACTCGAGAAATTCTCCGCCAAAGGAGTGGCTGGATCCGGTGCCAAAGTTGGTGAACGCCATCCGAAACGTTCCGCCGACTTTCGCCTCGAAGTGATGAATCTCGCAGGTGAAACCGTAAGGGGGGATCCATTTCGCCATCGCCGCGGCCTGGGTGAAGGCCCGGTAGACTTTTTCCGGTGTGGAACGGGGAACCCGGTGCAGACGGATCGTGTGGGTATTCGTGTCGGTGCTCATGTTGATGGATGTCTTGATAATGAATCGTAGGAGGCTTCGAACCCCAACGAACGACCGGCCGGTTTTCGGACATCCGATCTTTCATAACCGATTTTGATCCCGGCCCCCCCGACCGACATTGCCAAACACGCGCGTCCGCCCTAGTCAGATCCCGTCCTCGGCTCCGCGATCCTCGCGCCCCTCGAGACCTCGGCGCCGCGCCCCTCCCCTCGACCTTTCATCGGCGTCCCCATGCCTTTGCCCCTCCCTCTTCCGCCGCTGGCCGCGCTTCCGCCGCATCCCGAATTCCGGGACATGGTTCGCTATCAGGCGACCGGCTTGCTCGTCGTCTTCATCGCCTTGTTCCTTCTCTGGGCGATGATGGAGCTGCTCGGCGCCGTCTTCCGCCGGCGCGAGCGCACGGCGACGGAGAACGTCTCGCCCGTCGCTTCCACGTCTTCATCCGCTCCCGCCGGGCGGCCGATTACGGAACCCGAGGACATTCCCGAACATCACCTCGTCGTGATCGCCGCCGCGGTGCACGACGCCTTCGGCCCCCGCGCCCGGGTGATCTCGGTGGCGCCTCACGACGACCGACACGACTGGGCCATCGAAGGCCGCCGCGATATTTTCGCCGGCCACAAACTCCGCCCCTGAGCCCTTCGCCCCGCCACGACCATGCTCCAAGGACTGCTGGATTTCTTCCAAACCACCGGCTTCGCGCAGCTCACACCCGGAATGCTCGTCATGTGGGTCGTGTCCGGCGTGCTGCTCTGGCTCGCGGTGGCGAAAGGCTTCGAGCCCCTGCTGCTCGTGCCGATCGCCTTCGGCGCGCTCATCGCCAACCTCCCCACCCGCGGCGTCATCACCCACACCGAGACGAGCTCCGCCGTCTTCACCGTGCACGCCGATATCGAGACGCCGCCCGCGGAAACCGTCACCGACTCGCGCCGCGAAGTCCGTGTCGAACGGATCGAGGGCGGACTCTATGACTTCATCTCCCAGGGCGTGAAAATCGAGATATTCCCCCCGCTCATCTTCCTCGGCGTGGGGGCGCTCACCGACTTCGGTCCGCTCATCGCCCTGCCCCGGACGATCCTGCTCGGCGCCGCCGCCCAGGCCGGCCTCTTCGCGACGTTCATGGGCGCGAGCCTCCTCGGCTTCACCTCCAGACAGGCGGCGTCCATCGGCATCATCGGCGGCGCCGACGGCCCCACCGCGATTTTCCTCTCCAACAAGCTCGCGCCCGAGCTGCTCGGCGCCATCGCCGTCGCCGCCTACAGCTACATGGCCCTCGTGCCGCTTATCCAGCCGCCGATCATGCGGGCGCTCACCACCGAGCGGGAACGGCGCATCCGCATGCGTTCGCTCCGCAAGGTCTCCAAACTCGAAAAACTCCTCTTCGCCGTCGGTGTGACGATCGTGTGCATCCTTCTCGTGCCCGACGCCTCCGCGCTCATCGCGATGCTCATGCTCGGCAACTTCCTTCGCGAGTGCGGCGTCACCGAGCGCCTGGTCAAATCCGCGCAAAACGAGATCATCAACACGCTGACCATCCTGCTCGGCACGAGCGTCGGCCTCACCATGCGGGCCGAGAGTTTTCTCGCTCCCGCCACGCTCAAGATCCTCGTCCTCGGCGTGGTCGCCTTCGCTCTCTCCACCGCCACCGGAGTCCTCGCCGCCCGGCTCATGAATCTCGTCTCGCCGCGGACGCCGATCAATCCGCTCATCGGCGCCGCCGGCGTCTCCGCCGTGCCGATGGCCGCGCGCGTCGCGCACGTCGAAGGCCAACGAGCGGATCCGGGCAACTATCTCCTCATGCCCGCGATGGGGCCGAACGTCGCCGGAGTCATCGGCACCGCCGTGGCCGCGGGCTACTTCATTTCCACCCTGGGCCGATGAAACCTGTCGGCACGATTTCCCCCGGCCGCGCCGCCATGCCGCCACCATCCGCCGGCCCCATGTCCCCCCTGCTCCGCGTCGGGGTCTTATCTTTCATGCGGCCCTTCACGCTTTCTCCCTCCCGCGGCTTCACCCTGATCGAACTGCTCACGGTCATCGCCATCATCGGCGTGCTCGCCGGCATCCTCATTCCGGTCGTCGGCATGGTGCGCCAGAAGGCCCACGCTTCGGCGAGCGTCTCCAACCTGCGCCAGATCTACCTCGCCCTGTCGCTCTTCGCCGACGAACACCGGGATCGTTTCCCCAAGGCGACCAACACGGTCGATTGGGACATCGAGGAAACCGATCCCGGGAAGATGGCGTGGACGCAACAGCTCCGCCCCTACTCCGCCGACCAGAAATTTTTCCTCACCCCGCGCTTCGAACGCGAAGGCAGCGCCTATTTTCTCGGCGCCCGCGCCGCCTACCTTGCCTCCGGCGGCTTCGCCGCGGTCCATCGTGCGCGCATCCAGTTTCCCGGCCAGTTCGTCCTCGCCGGCGAAACCAACTACCGCTTCAGCGAGCCCGACTACGACAAGGACGACTACACGCAAAACTGCATCGCCCCGGACAACGGCACGCTCTTCGCCGACGGCACCCAGGCCGTCCTTTTCGCCGACGGGCATGTGCGCCGGGTCAAGGACTACGAACCGGACAAGATGACCTTCCGCTACGACACGATCGGCGCGTGGTGAAGGCGACGCCGCGCGCCGGCCGCCGCGGAAAATTTCCCAAAAAATCGTCCAGGCTGTCCGGCCGGGCCTCCGCCGTTCGTCGAGTGGATGGAATCCTTTCGCAACGAAACCCGAACCCTCACACCACCATGGCCCGCGTCAGCATCTACCTCAACTTCCCCCGCCAAACCGAAGAAGCCTTCAACTTCTACAAGTCGGTTTTCCAAACCGAATTCAGCACGCCTGTCCTCCGCTACCAGGACGGCCCTCCCTGCCCCGGCGCCCCGCCGCTGCCGGAAGCCGACAAGAACCTGGTAATGCACGTCGCGTTGCCGATCCTCGGCGGCTTCGTCCTCATGGGAAGCGACGCGCCCGAGGCGATGGGATTTCAGGTCAACATCGGCAACAACGTCTACATCAACCTCGAGCCCGACACGCGCGCCGAGACCAACCGGCTCTTCGCCGCGCTCGGCGAAGGCGGAAAGGTGGAGACGCCCCTGCAGGACATGTTCTGGGGCGCCTACTGGGGCTGTCTCACCGACCGCTTCGGCGTGCGGTGGATGTTCAACTGCGCGAACAAAACCTGAGTTCGCCGAACACACCGACGCCGATCCTCGGTCCGCCGAACGACGAGCCTATCCGAAGATCGTTAATACCATGCCGGCGACGATGCCCAGCACGGCGGGCAGTTTTTGCCTGCCGTTCTTTTCCCCGAAAAACCAAAGTCCGCCGGCGAAGGCGACCAGCGTGCTGCCGCGCCGCAAACTCGACACCAGCGAGACCAACGCCTCCGGCTCGCGCAGCGCGTCGAAATAGAGGAAATCCGCGACCAGCAACGCGAACGACACGCCCACGATGCTCCAGCGCCAGTGGAATTCGTTGCGCGGCCACCAGCGGCGCCACCAGCCGACCGCGAGCGGGAGAAACAACAACGCCAGATACACCGAAAACCAGCACTGCACCGTCGCCGCGTCGAAGCCCGCCGTGCCGAGCAGGTATTTGTCATACAGGCCGCTCACCGCACCGAGCAGCGTGCCCGCGATCAACCACCACACCCAGCGATCGCGGTGGAAATGGACGCCTTCCTTCGCGCCGGCGAAAGACAGACCGACAAACGAAACCAGCGTGATGCCGACGCCAAGAAACTCCAGCCACGAGGGACGCTCGCCGAGCACCAGCAAGGCGCCGACCAAGGTCCACATCGGTCCGGTCGCGCGAATCGGCGCGGTCAGCGAGACCGGCAGGTGCTTCACCGCGAAGTAGCTGCATATCCACGACGAGGCGACGATCGCCGATTTCGCCAGCATCAACAGATGACCGCGCCAGTCCAGCTCCGCCACGTGGAGACTCGCCGGCAGGCCGCCCGGGACCGCCGCGCCAAGCGCGAGCAAAGCGCACCAGACCACCGCGCTGCACACGTTCGACCAGAACAACACCGGCAGCACCGCGTTGCCGTGCACCGCGTGCTTGGTGCAGAGCTGGTAGATACCGAGGAAAAACGCGGACAGGAGACTGGCCAGAATCCAGGACATGGAACCGGCCAGCGTGCCGCAACCGGGCTCGTCGCGCCAAGCCGCTTCGCTCGCGGCCGACAAGACGCGTCGTGACTTCGCGGGAGGAAAGCGCTTTGGATGCGCCTTCCGCGATGAAGTTCACCGTCAGCAAACGTTTCACCTTCGAGGCCGCCCATTCCCTGCCGCACCTGCCCGTCGGGCACAAATGCCGCAACCTCCACGGGCACTCCTACGTCGTGGAGATCTTCTGCACCGGCCCGCTCGACGAGCGCGGTTTCGTGATGGATTTCGCCGAACTCTCCGAGGCCATGAAGCCGGTCATCGCCCGGCTCGACCACCAGAACCTCAACGAGGTGCTGCCCGGCCCGAGCACCGCCGAAAACCTCGGGGCCTGGATCATGGAGCAACTGTCGCCCGCGCTTCCGCTGCTGACCCGGGTCGACGTCCACGAGACCGCCCGCACCTGCGCCCGCGTCGAGCGCTGAACGCGTCGCGTCCCCGACATCGCCCCGAGATCCCGTTCAGTCCTGGGGAAGCGTGCAGCTTCGCACCATCACGAACACGATCAGGAGCAGCAAAAAGCCCCCGACCCGGAACGCCGCGGCCGGAATCTTCGGCACCGGAATCTCCAGATCGGATTTGCCATGCCGGCGCGACGAGCGGGCTTTTTTCCGCCGACCGCCGCCGTGGCTCCGTTTCGCGTTTTCGATCGGGACCGCCGTCGCCGCCGCGGGCCGCTGCGCCGGCGTTTCGTCGCCAAGAGCGGCCCCGACGACCGGATCGGCGCCCGCCTCCCCCAATTCCCCGAACCCCTCCCCCCGACGCGCGCGAGGACTCCCCCAGGGCAGGTAAAGCCTCCAACCGAGATCGCGGAAAAGCGACTCGAGCTGACGCCGATACTCCGGCAACCGGGCCGGGGAGATCTCCGGCGTCATCACGCGAAAGCGCACACGCTTCGACCAACAGCCTTTCACGAACGAACCTTCCACGTTCGCCTCGAACTCGGGTTCCGACCAGCGCCGGCGCGGCGCCGATCCCACGCCCAGCACCGGCGAACGCACGACGACCTCGTGCGCTACCTCGAGCGGATACGGCATGTCCCACGGACCGCGCCGAGGTTTGTCCTCCGGCAGCAAAAAGCCCTGGACGACGAGGTTGGGCGGCGCGTCGTAGAGCGCCCGCCGCCCCTGTTCCCCGGGATACACGGCCTCCGTGACCTCGAAGACCTCGACCAGCTCGCAGACGTTGTTCGCCCGGTCGTCCCGCCAACGCAATTCCCCCAACCGCCGCGCCCGGCCGTGGCGTCGGACCGCCTGCTCCTCGCGCATCCGCGCGAAGGCGTCCGGCCCGTGCGCCAGCCGGTCGCGCCGCAAGTTGTCCGCCTGCCAGCCATCGACGCGAACGCGTATTTCCAACATGGATACAGCGTTCCGGTTCGTGTCGAGCAGCATGGTCTCGCGCAGGGAGTAGCGCCCGCCGTAACGCCGGCCGGGCTGGCTCCGCAGGCCGCCGACGTCCCCGGCGACCACCAGCCCTTGGCCGAACCAGCCCACCGTTTGCGTGGAAAAATCGCCGCCTTGGTCGCGCGCCGTCAGGTCGAACCAGCGTTTCTCGCCCGCCCACTCGACCTCGAGGATGGCGTGGTTGAACAGCATCGCGGCCGGCAGCAGATCGGCCACGCGTTCGCGCAGCCCGGTGCCGACCAGGACCGGCCGGGCCGGCACGCCCCAGGCGCGCAACACCGCCGCCGCTAGCCAGGCGAGATCCTTGCAGTCGCCGTGGCGCCGGCGCGCGGTCTCCGTCGGCGCCGCCGCGATCCACCCGCCCGTCTCCAGATTGACGCTGAGGTAACGGAACGAGTCCTGCACGTGGCGGATCAGCCCCGGGATCGTCGCGGCGTCCACCGCCCCGGGTTTGCCAAAGGCGGGATCGAGTTCCCCGCCCGGCGCCTCGGCGTGTTTCGACCACGCCGCGTCCACCCGCCTCGCGAGCTCCTCCCAGTCCGGCAGATCGGAGAGCTGTATCCAGGTGTAGTCGAGACATGTCGTCGGCTGGTTCGGCTCCGCCTCGCGCGGCGCGGTCTGCGCGCCTTCCCATATCCAGAGCCGGCGTCCGTCGTCGGTCGTCTCCTCTTTTCGTTCCGGGGCGTCCGCCGACGTCTGCCAACGCAGGTTCGTGCGCGACGCGTCGCTCAAAACCGACAGCCGATGCCGGCCCACCGTCGCCTGCGGCGGCACCACGAAAAACACCTCGCATCCCTCGGGCCGCACCGGATGACGCCATTCGCTCGTGTAGGCCGCCTCGATCACGTCCCCCGGACGCACGTCCTCGAGCACGAGCAACAGGGTCCAGCAGCCGTTGATCACGTGATGCTCGAGCTGGGTCTCGCGCTGGAGCACCGCATGCGCTCGCGCTTCAACTGGTCGATGACGACGTCGCCGCGGACGACGCGCAGCCAATGCAAGGTCAGACGCGATGTGCCGGGGTCGAGATCGAGGCGCCACTGCGCCTCGTGTTGCACGGCCAGCGCCGTCTCCAGCCGGCGCGCGACGGTGTGGCAAATCTGCCCCGCCTCGGCGTCCACCTGCCAGGACCACAGCAGGTGGGTGACGTGCTCGCCGTCCTTGGCCCGCACGGTGGCGTCGTAGCCGAATTCCTGTCGCGTCCAGGCCGGCGGCGGAGCGAACACCACTCGATCCCACGGCGGCAGATCGCCCTCGTTGCTCCTGCTGGGGTTTTCGCGCGCGGGGGTTTCTTGCATGGCTCCGAGCGGAGTTTCGCCGACGTCTCCACGCCAGCCCAAATGCAACGCAAAATCGCGACTCAACCTCGCGCGGCGACGCGGCGACCGCGCATCACGCGTCGATCGCCGCTCAGCGGCCTTCAGCCTCGGGATCGGCGTGACCTTGCACGCCTTTCAGCACCGGGCTCGCGCCGACGATCTCACGGATCTCGACGCTCAGTCCGATCGGCAACCCCGGGCAACCGCGCGCGAATTCCGTCGCCTCGTCGAGGTCGCGTGCGAGCAGGATGAAATAGCCGCCGACCACTTCCTTCGCCTCGGCGAAGGGACCGTCCTTCACCATTTCGCCACGTGCGCCCGCGATCACACGGCCGCCGAGCGCGAGCGGACTCGCCCCCTTCACGCGGCCTTGCGCGGCGAGACGCTCATACCAGTCGTTCCAGGCGCGGGTGAGTTTCTCCCGCTCGGCGTCGGTGAGGTGCGCGTGACTCTCCTCGCCGGCGTTGCGAAACAACAGGAGATAGGGCGTGGCGGCGGACGAGGGCACGGAGTCGCTCATGTCGCAAGCGAAGGGCAATCCCGCCCGCCGCTCAAGCCGCACGGCACACGTCGCGGCCACAGCCCGCCCCGCTTCCGCAACCAGTTTTTATCTCGCCACAAATCACTGCCTTATGGCGACTAATCCGATGGACTCGTTCAAGTGGTTGCTTCCGCTTCTCCTCATCTGGCCCGCGATCCAACTGATAAAGATCCTCTCCATCGTCCGCGTGCTTCGCGCTCTTCGTTTTCAGGTGGAGCCCGTCGAAAGGATGCCCGACGCCGAAGTGCCCGCCTGGTTTCGCGAAGCCGTCGAACCGCTCGCCGCCGAATTGCGAGCCCTCGGCTTCACCGCACGTTTCGTCAGCGTCAAACGCAGCATCCTCGGTGCCGCGTTCGACAATCCCGCCCTGGTGCTGCTTCATTCCGATGGCGTCATCGCCGCCTCGGTCCGACTCCACGGCTCGGCATCCCGGGAGGGGGCGGCCTACGTCAGCCTCCACACGGTGCTCGCCAACGGACGCGATCTCGTCACGAGCAGCCATCGCGAAACCGAGATCGTCCCCTTGCCGCCGGAACTCGATCTTGAGACGCCGTCCGCGGCCTCGGTGGCGGAGCTTCTCGCGCGACATCGGGAGCGGATCGAGCAGGCGCGCACCGCCGGCGCTTCGCCCCGCGCACTTGTTGACGAGTCGATTCTCGAACGCGATCGCGCGCTCGGCATCTCCGCCCACGCGCAACTCCTCGAATCCGGTCAGGCCGAGCCCGCGGGTCCGGGGAGGGAGACGCTCGTGCTGCTCTGGTCCGCCGCCTTCGCCACCGCCCGCCGTATCCTTCGCGCGGCTCCGGCCGAGGCCAAAGCGGCGAAGAATGCGCGAGCCCTCCACGCCGCCCCGCCGCTTTCGGAATCAACACGGACCGAGATCGAGATTCGCCACTACCGCCAGATGCTCGCCCTGCAGGATCTGCGGTTCTCCTGGCTGCCCAAGGCGTTTTTCATGCTCGTGTCGCTCGCGTTCTTCTCTCTCGCGCTGCGCTGGACGTTCACTCCGGGGCTCGGACTCGTGCTCATCGTCGCGCTGGCCTTTCACGAAGCGGGGCACCTGCTCGGCATGCGCCTCTTCGGCTACAAGGACACGCAGCTTCTGTTCCTGCCTTTTCTCGGCGGTGTCGCCGTCGCGCGCGACCGGCTCGTCCTCGCGCCGTGGAAGCACCTCGTCATCCTTTTCCTCGGCCCCCTGCCCGGCATCTTCGTCGGTGCGGCGCTGCTCCTCTGGTCGGGCGCCGAGGGCGCTCCCGCCTTCGTGCGCGAGGCCGGAATACTCGTGCTCGTTTTCAACGCCTTCAATCTGCTGCCCGTCATGCCGCTCGACGGCGGGCGGATCATGGACGTCGCGCTCGTCTCGCGATTCCCCCGCCTGCGCGTGGTTTTCCTTCTGTTCAGCGGACTCGGCCTGATCGTCATCGGCTTCGCGAGTGCGAGCGTGCTGCTCAAGCTGCTCGGCGTCTTCGCGCTGTTTCGTCTGCCCGTGGAGTGGACCCACGCCGGCATCGTGAAAACCCTCCGCAAGGAACTGCCGCCGGCGCCAGGCGAAGACCTGGTGTTGCGCCGACTGCTCGGGGCGCTGCGGGAAAAGTGCGGCGCCGCCACGGGTCTCGTCCAGCGGCTGCAGTTTGTCCGCGGACTCGAGGAGCGAATCCGCCGTCCTCGTCCGGGCTTCGGCACGATGGCGCTCGCCGTCGGCGGCTTCGTCGCCCCGCTGGTGCTGGCCGTCGTTCTCGTGTTCGGCGTGAACATCCAGCGCGGTGAGCGTCGCGTGGCGGAGGCCCGCGCCCGCGCGGCCGCGGCGGGACTGCTCGAGCCTGTCGTGCCCGCTCCGATACAGATCGAGGACGCGAAGAACGCCGCGCTGCCCCTTCTCGAGCTCGAAACGCTTCTCGCGCGGAAATGGACCCCGGCCGCCCTCTCGGCGGAGGAACGCGAACAAACCCTCGCCCTCCTCAACGAGGCCGCCGCCCGCCCCGGCTTCGCCCCGCCCGCCCCAGATGCAACCGAAGACGCGCCTGCCGGTTTCTTCGGGCTGCGCGTCGCCTTCGCCACCGCGTCCCTCGAAGCACGCGAACGTCTGCGCTACGGCGACGCGAACGCGGCGCTCGACCAAGGCGTGCGCGCGCTGTCCGTGCTCCGTCATCTGCGGCGGGATCTCCGGCGCTGGACCTACGAAAACGATCGAACCGCGCGCATGCAGTTGCTCTCCGACATCGAGGAAGCCTTCGCGCAGGGCGCCCGTCCGACCGAATCCCAGATCGAGACCTTGCTCGCCGCGACCGACGAGGACGCCTTGCTCGCTTACGCGCACGCGGCGCAGCGCGAGGCGCGCATCGCGGCCACGCGTTGGTTCAATGAAACCGATTCCGGCGAGGAAACGTCGGCCGCCTTCAACATCTTTCTCCATTATTTGGTGCGTCTCTCACCGGAGTTTTTCGCCAGCCAAGCCAGGCACTACGACAACACCATCGCCTTGGACGCGGCGTTCCGCGCGATCCGCACGGGAAGCTGGCCGGCCAAGAAAACCGTCCCGCCCGGCGCGCCCGGCCTCTCCGACCCGATGGACGACAACGGAGGCCAAACCATCGCGTCGATCGATGACTGGGACGAGGTGGAATGGGAGCTTGATCTGCTCGGCGAGGACGTCGCCGCGCTACGCGTCGCGCGCGCGGGTCTCGCCTTGGGCAAACACCTCGCCGAGGGCCGCGCGATGCCCGCCAAAGCGGAGGATATTCGCGCACCGTGGGCGGCCTCGCCCGCGACGCATCCGCGGAGCGATGCCCCGTTGAGCATCGCTCCGCGCGGCGAATTCCTCGTGCTCGCGCTGCCTCGCGCGAGTCGGGCGGGCGTGTATTCCGACGGCGCCGTCGAGCACACCTGGCGTGTGCCGCCCGGCTCCGGCGCGTCCGCCGCGCGGTGAACCCCGGAGATCCCGGCCGGGCTCAGGCCTCCGACTCGGTCCACTTGAAAAGCGTGGTCGAGACGGGCGGGAGCGTGAGCCGGATGCTGTGGTCGAAGCCGTCCCACGGCACGTTCTCCGCGGTGACGCCGCCGCCGTTGCCCGCACCGGTGCCGCCGTAATAGTGGCTGTCGGTGTTGATCAACTCGCGCCACCAGCCGCCGCGCGGCACGCCGATGCGATAGCCCTCGCGCGTCACCGGCGTGTAGTTGCCCACCGTGACGATGAAGGTGCGCTGCGCGGAGTCGTGGCGCAGATAGCTGATGACGGTGCTCTCGCCGTCGGTGCAGTTGATCCAGCGGAAGTTCCGGCCGTCGAGGTCGTTTTGGCCGAGCACGGGCTCGCCCTTGTAGAGCTGGTTGAGATCGCGGATCAGAAGGCGGATGCCCTCGTGGTCGATGTATTGGAGCAGATGCCAGTCGAGCGATCCGGCGTAGGCCCACTCGCGCGACTGGCCGAACTCGGAGCCCATGAAGAGCAGTTTCTTGCCGGGCCAGGCCCACATGTGGGCGTAGAGCGAGCGGAGGTGCGCGGCGCGATCGCGGATCTCGAGCGCGGGCATCTTCATCAACATGGAGCCCTTGCCGTGCACGACCTCGTCGTGGCTGAAGACGGTGATGAAATTCTCCGACCACTGGTAGAGCGCCCCGAAGGTGAAGTCGTTGATGTGCCAGCGACGGTGGACCGGCTCCTTCTGGAAGAACTTCAGGGTGTCGTGCATCCAGCCCATGTTCCACTTGAAGTCGAAGCCGATGCCGCCCTCGTGCACGGGTTTGGAGATGCCGGCGAAGGAGGTGCTTTCCTCGGCGATGGTGAGCACGCCGGGATAGTAGTGGTGCACGAGGCGGTTGGTCTCCTTGAGGAACTCGATCGCCTCGAGGTTTTCGCGGCCGCCGTAGCGGTTGGGGATCCACTCGCCCTCCTTCCGCGAGTAGTCGAGATAGAGCATCGAGGCGACGGCGTCGACGCGCAGCCCGTCAAGATGGTAGCGGTCGAGCCAGGCGAGGGCGTTGGCGACGAGGAAGCAGCGCACCTCGTGGCGGCCGTAGTTGAAGATGAGCGTGCCCCAGTCCATGTGCGCGCCCTGGCGCGGATCGCTGTGCTCGTAGAGATGCGTGCCGTCGAACTCGGCGAGCGCGAAGCTGTCGCGGGGAAAATGCGCCGGCACCCAGTCGAGGATCACGCCGAGGCCGCGCTGATGCAGATGGTCGACAAACCAGGCGAAATCCTCGGGCGTGCCGTAGCGATGCGTCGGCGCGAAGAAGCCGGTGACCTGATACCCCCACGAGCCGTCGAAGGGATGCTCCGCGATCGGCATGATCTCGACATGCGTGAAGCCGAGCTCGAGGCAGTAGTCGGCGAGCGCGGGGGCGAGCTCGCGATACGTGAGCGGACGATTGCCGTCCTCCAGCTTCCGTTTCCAGGAACCGAGGTGGACCTCGTAGATCGAGATCGGGCGGTCGAGGTTTCCGGCCTCGGCCCTGCGACGCTCCATCCACGCGGCGTCGGCCCAGACGTGTTTGCGCACGTTGCAAACGATGGCGGCGTTGCCCGGAGGCGCCTCGAAGGAGGTGCCGTAGGGATCGGTCTTGAGGATCACGTGGCCGGCGCGCGTGCGGATCTCGAACTTGTAGAGCTCGCCCTCGCCTAGGCCCGGTATGAACAATTCCCATACGCCGGAGGCGCCGAGCGGACGCATGGGGAAATAGCGGCCGTCCCAGGCGTTGAAGTTTCCGACGACGGAAACACGCGCGGCGCTCGGCGCCCAGACGGCGAAGGCGACACCGGAGACGCCGTCGATCACGCGCAGGTGCGCGCCGAGCTTCTCGTAGGCGCGGTGCTCGTTGCCCTCGTTGAAGAGATAGAGGTCCTGGTCGCCGAGCGTAGGGAGAAACCGATACGGGTCGTGGAACTGCCGCATCTCCCCGTTGGGGCGCGTGACGCGGAGCTGGTAGGCGAAAAGTTTTTTGCGCCTCGGGATCACGACCTCGAAAAGACCTTCGTCGGCGACGCGCTCCATCCGATGCAGTTTCTCGGCGCCCGCGCCGGCGCCCTTTCGCGCCGGACCGGCCAGCTCCACGACCTCGCAGGCGACGGCGTCGCGCAGAAAGGCCCGCACGAGCACGCCGGCCTTCACTTTGTGCATGCCGAGGAGCGAATGAGGATCGGCGCAAGTGGCTTGGGTGAAGGACGCAAGTTCGGCGGCGGTGAGAAGCATGGGTTCGCTCGAGGGTGTAAACTCAGGGTTAAGCGGGAGAAACGCAATGACGAGACGGCATTTTCCCCAAAAGCGGCGCCGGGAAAACCTCCGGGGAAACGGCGGCGCCCGGCCCCGACGCGGGGCGCGCGGGTTCAGCCGGTGTTTTTCAATCCTCCGGAGATGCCGTTGATCGTCAGCTCGACCACGCGCCGGGTCGCCTCCTCCTCGTGTTTGTCGAGGCCGCCGGCGCGGAGACGACGGAGCATCTCGACCTGGAGGTAGTTGAGCGGATCGATGTAGGGGTTCCGGAGTTCGACGGATTTTCGGAGCACCGGCTCGTTCGCGAGGAGCTTGCGCTGTCCGGTGACGGCGAGGATCGCCTCCTCCGTCCGGGCGAACTCGGCCTCGAGCACGGCGAGGATTTTCTGCCGCACCCGGGTGTCCTCGACGAGCGAGGCGTAGAGACGCGCGATTCCCATGTCGGCCTTGCAGAGGGTAAGCTGCGCGTTGTCGACCAGGGTCTGGAAAAAGGGCCAGCCCGCGTGCATGGAACGCAACAAGTCGCGTCCGGCGCGGCCTCGCTTGAGGACCGGCGCGAGCGCGGAACCGAGCCCATACCAGCCGGGGAAGTTGAAACGCGACTGCATCCACGAGAAAACCCACGGAATGGCGCGCAGGTCGGCGACGCTCTGGGTGGCGCGACGGAAGGTCGGGCGGGAGCCGAGCTTGAGGTTGCTGATCTCGTCGATCGGCGTGGCCTGTTTCCAGAACGCGATGAACTCGGGATCGTCGTGGACGAGCCTCTTGTAGGCGGCGAATCCGGCGGCGCTCATCCGCTCCATCGCCTCGATCCACTCGGGCTTCACGGGCGCGGGATGCTCCGCGGCGTGGATGCCGAGCATGACGCCGTAGGTCATCTGTTCGAGGATTCGGTGGGCGAGCTCCGGATCGTGGTAACGTGTCGAGAGCACCTCGCCCTGCTCCGTGATGCGGATGCCGCCGTCGCGCAACGCGACCGGTTGCGCGAGGATGGCCTTGGCGGCCGGACCGCCGCCGCGTGCGATGGACCCGCCGCGCCCGTGGAAAAGCGTCACGCGCACCCGGTGCTCGTGGCAGACGCGCGCGATCTCGTCCTGCGCCTTGTAGAGCGCCCAGTTGGCGGTGAGGTAGCCGCAGTCCTTGTTGGAATCCGAGTAGCCCAGCATCACGTGCTGGTGCCCGCCCTGGGCGGCGAGAATCGGCGCGTAGGCCGGATGCGAGAAAAGCTCGGCGAGCACGCGCGGCGCGTTGCCCAGATCCTCGAGCGTCTCGAAGAGCGGCGCGACCGGCAGCTCCACGTTCGCGCGACGCATGAGGTAGACGACCTCCAGCAGGTCCGACACGTCGGTCGTCATGCTGATGATGTAGATCCCCAGGCACTCCGGGCCGAGACGGGCGCGGGCACGGCCGGCGAGCACGAGCGGTTCGACGACGTTGCGCGTCCCGGCGGAAAGCCCGGCGACGGCGGACGCCGCGAGCGGCTTCGCCTTGGCGATCGCGTGCGCGAGCAAGTCGCGGCGTTCGGCCTCGGGCAGCCTGGAGTAATCGGATCGTCCGAGCAGCTCCGCGACGGCGGACTCGTGCGGCCCGGAGTGTTGGCGGATGTCGAGGCGCGCGGTGTGCAGGCCGAAGACGTCGAGACGCGTGAGATTGTCCCGCAGTTCGCCGTCGACCAGGATGGCGCCGCGCCCGGCCGAAAGACTGCGCGCTAGGCATTCGAGGATGTCGCGGGCGTCGGAGGCCCGCAACGCCGGCTCGTCGTCGGCGGACGCGGTGAGCACGGAACCCGCCTCGGCGCAGGCGTGTTGCACGCGTTCGCGCAGCCCCGCGAGCACGAGGCGGTAGGTCTCGTGCGGATACCGCTTCATCAGCGCCTCGACGCGCTCCGAGAGATGTCGGTTTTCCCGAAGCAGTCTCTTCAGCTCCGGGGTCAGGGGCTCGCGCCGGTCCGAGACGGTGAGCGTGCGGCCGAGCTCCCGGATCTCCGCGAGGAGCTTGTCCAGGGCGAGGCCGCGATGCAGCGCGAGCACCTCCGCGGTGACGGCCGCGGTGACGTTCGGGTTGCCGTCGCGGTCGCCGCCGATCCAGGAACCGAAGGTCAGCCAACGCGCGGGCGCCTTCACCGTAGGATAGTGCCGGGCGAGCGCGCGCTGCATGTCGGCCTGCAACCGCGGCAGCACGTCGTAGAGGGTGGTGTCGAAATACCAGAGGCCGGTGCGGGCCTCGTCGGAGACGGTGGGATGCGCGACGCGGCTGCGATCGGTGAGCCAGAGCGAGGCGATCTCGCGCTCGACCGCGGCCGGATCGCCAAGCTGTCCCGGCGCCTGTCCGCGATCCAGTTGAAGGAGCAAGGCCAGCCGGCGCAGCTTGGTGAGCAAGGTGCGTCGTTTCGATTCGGTCGGGTGCGCGGTGAACACCAGCTCGATCGCGATGCGGTCCACGAGCGCCTGCATCGCCTCCGGGCCGACTCCCCGGGCCTTCAGCTCCGCGACGGCGGATTCGATCGATTCGCGCAACGGCTGGGCGTGATCGCGCAGGAGCGCGCCGCGTCGGCGACGCAGCAGCATGATGCGGAAATTCTCCTCCGCGAGGTTCACCAGCTCGAAGTAGAGCGTGAAGGCCATCGCCTGATTGAACGCGGCCGCCGGGCTCAGCGCGGCCACCTCGGCGGTCAAGGCCTTCGGGGCCGAGGCGTCGTGTGCGCGCGCGGCCTTCGCCAGCGCGCGCAGCCGCTCCACGGTTGCGAGGGTTTCCTCCCCTTCCAGACGGGAGATCACCCGCCCCAAGGCCGAGCCCAGCGAGCGCACTTCGGCGCGAAGCAGGGCGAGTTCATCGATTGCGGTGGATTTGGAGGACGCGGCCGGGCGAGCCATGAGCAGTTGTTCTATAGGGAGTGGGAAGGGCGGGCGCACCTTGGCCCCCGCGATCCCCACCGCAAAGCGAAAAGTAGGCCAACACCGTCCGCGCCGCGTCTTTCCCTCCCCGACGGACACGGCCCAACAGGGGCTTGCCTGCCCCGGGCGCGCCGTTTTGCTCGGCGCCCTGTGACCCTCCGCTTCGCCCCCCTCGTCGCCACCGTTCTCATCGCCCTCTCCCGCCTCGACGGCGCGGAACTCGTGCTGCCCCAGCTCACCGCCGAGAACACGCGGCTCACCGAACAGGAGAGCATCTTCACCGGCGAAGCCCGGCTCGCCCACAAGGACGTCGTCCTCTACGCCGACGAGATCGCCTACCGGAACACCGACCGCGTCGCCGTCGCCCGGGGCAATGTCATCCTCGTCCGCGGCGCGCAGCGCCTCGTCGCCGAGGAGATCACCTACCGGCTCGACGACCAGACCTACTCCGTCGGCCGCTTCCGTGTCGGCCAGGGCAAGCTCCTCGCCGAAGGCGCCAGGGCCGAGGGCACGCCGGAGCAACTCGTCGTTTCCGACGCCACCCTCCACTACGGCGAGCCCCACCCGCTGGATCCCGTCCTCCGCGCCAAGACCGTCTCCTACACCGAGGCGGAGAACAAAGACGAATCCGTCGCCCGCCTCGAAGGCGCCCGCCTCGGCATCGGCCCCGTCGACATCCTCCCCCTTCCCTCCCTCTCCGAAACCCCGCGCGATCCGTCGATCGCCAGCCTCGACGCGCGGATCGGCTACAGCGGCCATCTCGGCGGAGAACTCAGCATCGCCGCCACCACCGCCGTCACCCCGGACCTCGAGCTCGGCGCCGATCTCGGCATTTTCACCAAACGCGGCGTCCTCTTCGGCCCCATCGGCCGCTACGACAGCGTCGGCGCCGACGGACTCGGCGCCACCGGCGAGTTCCGCACCGGCTACATCCACGACCGGGGCGACCCCGATCTCGACGTCCTCCGCCGCCCCATCCGCGACGAGCGCGGCTTCATCGAGTGGAAGCACCAGCAGCTGCTCGCCAACGACCTCAGCCTCTCCGGCCAGCTCAACTACTGGTCCGATTCCTTCGTCACGCGCGATTTCCGGCGCGACAACTACCGTCGCATCCAGACACCCGACACCTGGTTCGAGGCTCAAAAACTCGGCGACAATTTCGTCGTCTCCCTTTTCACCCGCGTCCAGGTCAACGACTACTCGGTGATTCAGGAGCGCCTCCCCGAAGTCCGCTTCGACGGCCTCCCGGTCGAACTCGGCGCCGGCATCTACCACCGCGTCAACGCCTCCGTCGCCGCGCTTCGCGAGGACGATCCCCTTTCGCCGACCGGCACCATCCGCAGCGACCGCGCGGATCTCTACTACGGCGTCATGCGCCCCTTCTCCCCGCGGGAATGGGCCTCCGTCACCCCTGTCGCCGGAGCCCGCGTCACCCATTACGAACGCACGCCCGCCGGCGCCTCCCGGGGCAACTACACCCGCGTCCTCGGCGAGGTCGGTTTCGACAGCGAGCTCTTCCGAAGCAGCGGCACCTGGAACTACCAGAACAAGCGCTGGGGAATCGACGGCCTCCGACATCTGATCACCCCCTCCATCGGCTATCGCTACAGCCCCTCCGCCGACGTCGGCCGCGCATCCATCCCCGCCATCGACGACGATCCCTTCAACACCTACCTCCGCCCGCTCGGCCTCGCCAACCGCCGTGACATCGACCGTCTGCCCGCGCTCAACACCGTGCGCTTCGGCGTCGACCAGGTTCTCCAAACCCGCGACCGGACGCACGGCTCCCGCGATCTCGTCCGGCTGAATCTCGCCATCGACCAGCATCTCGACGCCGACGCCGCCGCCACGCAGGGCCAGACCCGCGACGCCAGCGATCTCCACGCGCACCTCGCGATCAACCCCGCGCCCTGGCTGCGCTACGATCTCTACGGCCGCACCACCGTCCAGACCGGCGAGCTGCAGGAGTTGAACAGCGGTCTCACCATCCGCGATTCGAACGTCTGGAGCTTCCGCGTCGGCGTCCACTACCTCGAGGACACCCTCGTCCCCGCCCGTCGTATTCAGGAATACACTACCGCCTACGGCCTGCGGCTGAACGAGATCTACTCCCTGACCGCGCGCCTCCGCTTCGACTCGCGCACCGGCGACTTCACCGAGCACAGCGTCACCCTCAGCCAGCGGCTCTCCCGGTTCTGGACCGCCCACTACGATTTCACCGCCTTCGACGGCCCCCGCCGCGAGGGCGACTACGGCGTGAGCGTCAGCCTCGAGGCCGAGAGCCTTTGATTCGACGGGGCGGAACCACCGGGGCCGCCCCGTTCATCGTCGTCCTCCATGGGCATCGCCTCCAACCAGCTCCGGATCGCCCGCGATCTCTGGACCCGGTTGCAACCGATCGACCGCGCCCTGCCCGCCCGCCTGCAATCCCTCCTTGCCGACCGCCGCTTCGGCTCGCGCGACCGGCGCCTTTATCGCGAACTGCTCTTCACCGCGCTTCGCCAAGCCCGTGTCCTCGCCTCCCTTCCGCCCGACGACGAAAACGCCTGGGCGCTCCGCGTCGCGAGCGCCTGCGCCCGCGGCCGCGAAACCGAGGCCGTGCGCGCCGCCTTCGCCGCGAGCGAGCTTCCCCCGCCCGATCCGCTTGAACTGACACCCGCCTGGTTCGCCTCCGAATGCGACACCGGCCGCCCCGCCGCCGAGACCGCCGCCGCGCTCCTCTCCCGCGCCCCGGTCTGGATCCGTCTCCAGGTTGACGACCCCGCGGAAGCCGAGGCCGAATGGGCCGCCCGCGGCTGGTCGGCCGAACCCCACCCCGCCCTGCCCGAAGCCCGCAAACTTCCGCCCGAAACCAACGTCTCCGCCTGTGTTTCGTATCAAAAGGGCCACTACGAGGTGCAGGATCTCGGTTCGCAGTTGATCCTCGCCTCGCTCGACCTGCCGGCCCGCTCCCCCGGTCCGCGCTGGCTCGACGCCTGCGCCGGCGCCGGCGGCAAGACCCTTCAACTCGCACGCCTCCTCGGTCCGGCCAGCCGGGTGGACGCCACCGACGTTCGCCCGGCCGCGCTCGCCGAACTCCGAACCCGCGCCGCCCGCGCCGGGCTCGGCTCCCGTATCCGCACCCTCCCCCGTCCCGATCCCGCCGCTCTTTACGACGGCGTGCTGGTCGACGCGCCCTGCTCCGGAAGCGGCACCTGGCGCCGCGCCCCCCACCTCATGGCGTGCACGAGCGAGACCGACCTTGCCGCCGCCGCCCGGCTGCAAACGGAAATCCTCCGTAACGCCGCCGGAAGGGTCCGCCCCGGCGGTCTGCTCGTCTACGCCACCTGTTCGATCACGCGCACCGAAAATCGTGCGGTCGCGGAAACCTTTCTCTCCGGCCAAGCCGGACTTTTCCAGGAGGAGCCCCCCGCACACGACTTCGGCTTTCCCCGAATCGGCCCCGGCCTGGCGATCACTCCCGGAAAGCACGACAACGACGGTTTCTATGTCGCCGTCTTCCGCCGTGCAGACTCCCACCGATGATCCGTGGCAGGCGAAACCGTCGTGCACGGTCCCGACCGGGCGAGTCAGGGATTTGAGGATGGACCGCCGAGGGAGATGAGAAGGTTGACCGGGCCGATGGAGCCGGTGTCGCCGGCCCCACCGTCACCGGCATCCCGGCCGCACCGTTCGCGTTAAACGCGTTCCTCCTTTCCGCTATCCGCCCCATCCTAGCCGCTGACCGTGTGATTTTCTCCCGAGAAGGCCGCCCGGCAAAATTCGCGACGTTTTCGGCCACGCCATTTTTCGTGAAAAAACCGCTTGCATTCGTCGCATTCAAACGGCTTCTTGCCCGTCCTGTTTCACACAGGGGCTCTTAGCTCAGTTGGTAGAGCGCCTCAATGGCATTGAGGAGGTCAGCAGTTCGAACCTGCTAGGGTCCACCACTTTAAGGGGGTCGGAGGTGATAACCTCCGGCCCCTTATTGCGTCCCGGACCATCGCCCGCAGGAAGAACACGATTTTCAATCGTGCGACCACCACGACGCCTTCGGTGGCTCACTTGCCCTTCATCACGTAAACCCCGTTCCAATCGCCTCCCGGCGGGTGGGCGCGCAACTCGGCCACAAGATTGAGATAGACGAGCGAAGGATTGGTCACGATCCCCGTCCCCGGATCCGGCTGGTTCGGCTCCAGCTTCGCGCTTGCCTGGAAATGCGCCGCCGCCGCGTCCCAGTCCTGCGCATAATATTTTTCCAAGCCCGCCTCAAAGCGCGCGACCGCTTCCCGCGTCCGATCCGAAACCTCCTCCGCCAGTCCCACCAGCTCGTGGATCGGCACCGGCGTGCTGCGGCCTTTCACCACGATCCGTCCCAACGCGCGGAAAACGACCCGACGTTCCGTGTCCGCGGCCTCGCATGCCATCCGTGTCGGGTCGGCGCACATCGTGTAAACGCCCCAGGCCTTCGCGCCGGATTCCATGCGCGCGGCGAGGTTCACCGTGTCGCCCATCATGGTGTAGCTGAAACGCGAGGCGCTGCCCATGTTTCCGACGACGGCTCGCCCCGAGTTGAGCCCGATGCGGGTGCGGAGACGCAGGACGATGTCCGGCCAGTTCTTGTGCGGCTCACGCCGCCATTTCTCACGAAGCTCGGCGTCGCGACGCTGCACACGAAGCGCGGCCACGCAGGCCTTCAACGGATGATCCGGCAGGGCCAGGGGAGCGCCGAACATCGCCACCACCGCGTCTCCGACGTATTTGTCGAGCGTGCCGCCCTCCGCCTGCACGATGTCGGTGCTGGCCGTGAGGTATTCGTTCATCAACTCGACCAACTGCGTGGGCGAAAGCTTTTCCGAGAAGGCGGAAAACGACTCCACGTCGCTGAAGTAGGCCGTGATGTTTTCCTCCACCCCGCCCAGCTTCGGCTCCTGTCCGGCGTCGACCATCTCGTTCACCACCGCCGGCGCCAGATAGGCGCCGAAGAGCCCCTTGATACGGCTCTTTTGTTTCTGGGCCAACACGAGCTGCGCCGCGCCTCCTATAAACGCCGAGCTGAAGGCGGCGCCAAGCGGTTCCACCATCGGCAAAACCCAGTCCGCGGTCGAGAAGGCCGTGAAACACAGCACCACGTAACCGACCAGCAACCCCGCCGCCAGGAATCTGCGCAAGGTCCCGAATCGTCCGCCCTCGCTCGCGAGCGACAACACGACCACGAGGGCGGTGAGCCCGATCGTGATCACGGGCAAGGCCCATTGCGGAGGCGTCTTCAAAAAGCGCCCCGAGACGATCGTCTTCACCATGTTCCCGTGCACGCCCACCTTCGGCACCGGCGAGTAGTCGAACGCGGTCGGCGCCAGATCCTGCAGCAGCTTGTCCACCGGTCCGATGAGAACGATCGCGTCCTTGAAATAGTCGTCCGCGAAAAACGCCTTCGCCTGCGCGACGGCCTCCGCGTCGTCCGACTTCAGATTCTCCAATTCATAAAACACCCTCGCGATGCTGACGCGCGGATTGTGCTCGTCGTCATCCCAACGGGAAAACCAGTTGATGTCCGCGATCTGCCCCTGCTGCAGCGGGATCGCACGCACCACGTTCCCCTCCCGGTCGCGAAGCTCCAACCGGTCGTCCGAATGGTGAAACGCGTCGCGATCCAACCCCCAGTGCAGCCGCGCGAGCTCCACGGACAGGTGATAGATCGGCCTGTCTTCCAACGGCGCGAAGATCGGGACCTGCCGGGTGTCGCCATCCATCGCGTCGATCAAACCCGCCAAGGGCATCAACTTCACCGGCCCCAGCGCGTAGTCCGGCATCTCCGGCGGCGGGCCCACACGCCCATGCGCGACCATCGGCAGCGATTCGTCCACCAGGGATCCATCCTCCAACTCGTAGCGGCCGCGCCCCGCGTAGCTGGCGGCCAAAACCACCGGAGGATTGGTGAAAAGATAGCGGGCAAACTCCGCCCGACCGCGCTCCACCACCTCCATGTCCGCGACATTCGGCACGCCCGCTTCGGAAAAAACCACGTCGATGCCGATCGCCTTCGCCCCGCCTTCCTTGATCAAGCCCGCGCACACTCTCGCAAAAATCGCCTGGTTCCACGGAAAGTTGCCAAACATCCGTATCGCCGGCGAATCGATGTCCACATACACGACCCGCGCCGGTGAATCGATCGCCCCGCGTATCCGATAACGCGCGTCGATCAGAAGATTCTCCAGCGGCCGCAACACGCCCCATTGCGAGAGCAGCAGCCAAAACAGGGAAAGCGCCACGAGGCTCAGATAAAGCCAGAGCGTGGCGCGCAGGGAACGCAACGGACGAAGCGAGGACACGCCATCCGGATGCACAAAGGAACGATCCGCCGCAACCTCCATTGGCCGTTGGACAAGCGGCGCCGCGCGCTCTTTCTTCCTCCTTTTCGTCGTCGTGTCCGTCTCGCCGATCACCGCCGCCGCCGCCCTCCCCCGCGCCAAACACACCGGGGTGTGCCCGGCCGCGCGCGGCGCCGTGCTCGCCCGACTGCTCGCGCGCCATCCCGCCCCGGTCTGGCTCGTCGTCGCCGACACGCTGAAGGCCGCAGAACAACTCGCCGAGGACACCGCCCTCTTCCACGCCGCCGCCTCCACGCCCGAAGAACCGAGCAAGGCCAAAGGCAAACGCGCCGCCGCCCGCGCCTCCGACGCCCCCGCGCTCGAGACGCTCGTCTTCCCCGAAGCCCTCACCGACTCGCGCGACATGTCCGAGGCCTTCGTCGCCTCCGCCGACCGCCAGACCGTGCTCTCGCGGCTCCGCGCCACGCGCAACATCGCCGCCTCGCCGGAAAACGTCCCGCCGCTCGTTGTCTTCACCACGCCTCCCGCCCTGCTCCAGCGCGTGCCCGCGCTCGAGGACTACGCGGCCAACGAACTCACCCTCGTCAAAGGCGGCACGCATCCCTTCCAGGCCCTCGTCGAAAAACTCCGCTCGCTCGACTACGACTCCGAAGCCGTCTGCGAGGCGCCCGGCACCTACGCCGTGCGCGGCGGCATCATCGACCTCTATCCCGTCAACGCCTCGCAACCCTACCGGCTCGATTTCTTCGGCGACGAACTCGAGGACATCCGCGAACTCGATCCCGTCACGCAGCGCTCCGGCGCCTCCGTCGACAAACTCACGCTCGCCGCCTCGCCGAGCCTCGCCCTCGCGCCCTCGCTCTCCGGCCTCGCGCCCTACCTCAGCCCCGCGACACGCCTCGTGTTCGTCGAACCCTCCGCGCTCGACGAGGCCTTCAGCCTTTTCGCCCGCGAAAACGCCTCCGCCGCCACCGCGCTCGCGCCCATCCTCGACCGCGTCGCCGCGCTCGACGCCATCGCCGACCTCGACGAGGCCGCCGCGCTCTTCGACTCCGAAAACGGCCCGCCGGTCGAGGAGCTCACCTGGGACACCGAGAGCCTCGCCCACCATCGCCGCTACCCGACCGACGACCTCATCGCGCAGGAGCGCCTCGCCGCCGAGGAGCAGTCGCGCCACGACTTCCTCTCGCTGCTCGCCCGCTGGCATGCCGACGGCGCGCGCATCTTGATCGTCGCCCCGAAGGAGTCCGAGGAAAAACGCATCCAGGAAATCCTCGCCGCGCACCCCGCCGCAAAAAAACTCCGCCCCCGTTTCCTCCGCGGCCAGCTCAACGAAGGCTTCCGCCTCACCCCGCCCCGCGCTTCCCTCCTTCAGGCCTCGGATCCCCGCCCTCAGCCCTACGCCCTCACGACCGTCGTCGTGACGGAAACCGAGATCTTCGGTCGCCAGCGCGCCCGCCGCGCCCGGACCGGCCGCCGCGCCGTCGTCCACCGCGCGCAGGTCGACCAGCTCCTCGACTTCGCCGATCTCGTCGAGGGCGATTTCGTCGTCCACCTCCAGCACGGCGTCGCGCTCTACCGCGGTATCACGAAACTCGATACACGCGACGGCCTCCGCGAGGTGATCTCGCTCGAGTTCGACGAGAGCGTCACGCTCCACGTCCCGCTCCCCGAGGCCCACCTCACTCAGCCGCTACGTCGGGCTCTCCAAGGTCCGTCCGCAGCTCGGCAAGATCGGCTCCGATCGCTGGCAGAAGACCCGCGCCCAGGCCGAGCGCGCCACCCTCGATCTCGCCGCCGAGCTGCTCCGCATCCAGGCCGCGCGCGACGCCCAGCCCGGCTTCGCCTTCCCGCCCGACGACGACTGGCAACGCGAGTTTGAGGGCGCCTTCCCCTTCACCGAAACGCCCGACCAGCTCAAGGCCATCCAGGCGACCAAGGCCGACATGGAGCGCCCGCGCCCGATGGATCGACTCGTCTGCGGCGACGTCGGCTTCGGCAAAACCGAGGTCGCCATCCGCGCCGCCTTCAAGGCCGTGCAGTCCGGAAAACAGGTCGCGATCCTCGTCCCCACCACCGTCCTCGCGCAGCAACACCTCAACACCTTCCGCGAACGCATGGCCGGCTATCCCATCGCGGTGGAAATGTTGTCGCGTTTCCGCACCCGCGCCGAATCCGCGCGCATCATCGGCGCCACCGCCGCCGGTCAGGTCGACATCCTCATCGGCACGCACCGCCTCCTGAACAAGGACATCCACTTCAAGGATCTCGGCCTCGTCGTCATCGACGAGGAGCAGCGCTTCGGCGTGAAGCACAAGGAGCAGCTCAAGGCCCTGCGCGTCTCCGTCGACGTGTTGTCGATGTCCGCCACGCCCATCCCGCGCACGCTCTACATGGCCATGACCGGCGCGCGCGACATGAGCGTCATCGAGACGCCGCCCGTCGACCGCCACCCGATCCAGACCATCGTCAAAACCTACGACGAACAACTCGTGGTCGACGCCATCCGCCATGAGCTGCGCCGCGGCGGCCAGGTGTTCTACCTCCACAACCGCGTGCAGACGATCGACCTCGTCGCCGCGCGCCTCCGCGAACTCCTCCCCGACGTCGACATCGGCGTCGGCCACGGGAAGATGAAGGAGCACGAGCTCGAGGAGATGATGACCGACTTCGTCGCCGGCCGCCATCAGGTGCTCGTCTGCACCACGATCATCGAGACCGGTCTCGATATCCCCAACTGCAACACGATCATCATCGAGGGCGCCGACCGCTTCGGCCTCTCGCAGCTCTACCAGCTCCGCGGACGCGTCGGCCGCTTCAAGCATCAGGCCTACGCCTACCTCCTGCTCCACCGCCACACGCGTCTCGTCGACATCGCGCGCGAGCGACTCAACGCCCTTCGCACGCACAACCAGCTCGGCGCCGGTTTCCGCATCGCCATGCGCGACCTCGAACTGCGCGGCGCCGGCAACCTCCTCGGCGCGCAACAATCCGGCCACATCGTCGGCGTCGGCTTCGAGCTCTACTGCCAGTTGCTCCGCCAATCCGTCGCGCGTCTCAAGGGCGACAAACAGGCCGCCGCCATCCGCGCCTCGGTGAAACTCGACTTCGTCTTCGTCGGCGAGGGCAGCCCGCCCGACAAAAACGCCCCCGCCCCGACGTCGGTCGGCAGCAGCTACCAGGCGATCAAGGCCGCGGCCGACGCCGAGGCCGGCGCCGTATTGGTGGACAGGATACAGGCCCGTCTGCCGGGCGCCTACATCGGCGAGACGCGCCTGCGCCTCGATCTCTACCGCCGCCTCGCCCTCGCCTCCTCGCCCGAACAGCTCAAGGAGATCGAGTCCGAGCTCGTCGACCGTTTCGGCAAGTTCGGCGACGAGGTGCGCGCCCTGTTGCAGGTCACCGCCATCCGCGTCGCGGCCGAGCGAAAGGGCATCGTGAGCGTCGAGACCGAGGGCTCGAAATTGAAACTCATCCGCGCCGGCGCCGGACGCCGCGACGACTTCGTGCAACTCGGCGGACGTTTTCCACGCCTCACCGCGCCGAGACCGCTCGCCCGCCTCAAGGAGATTCTGGTCTTCCTTGGCAACCTGCCCGCGCCGACCTGAAAACGTCCCTCTTTCTTACCCATGAAATCCACCCCCGCCCTGTTCCTTGCTTCCATCCTCGGGTTGCTCCCCTCTCTCGCGCCGACCGCCGCCGTGGCGTCCGGGACCTTCGAGATCCCCGCCGTTCCCGCCCCCGCCGACGCGCGTGTCGCGGCCGTTCGCGTCGCCGTCGCGCCCGATCGCGCCGGCTGGACCTACGCGGTCGGCGAACCGGCGAAGTTCCGCGTCGCCGTCCTCTCCGACGGCCAGTCGCTCGCCGGCGTCACCGTCCGTTACAAGGTCGGCCCCGAGATGCTTCCCGCCGAGGAGAAGACCGCGGTCGTTCCCGCCGAGGGTCTCGTCATCGACGGCGGCACGATGAAGGAGCCCGGCTTCCTGCGCTGCATCGTCACCGCCGAGGTCGCCGGCCGCAGCTACCGCGGCCTCGCCACCGCCGGCTTCTCGCCGGAGAAAATCCAGCCCACGCAGACCAATCCCGACGACTTCGACGCCTTCTGGGCGGCCGGCAAAGCCGAGCTCGCCAAGATCCCGCTCGAGGCCCGCCAGACGCTCATGCCCGAGGCCTGCACCGACACGGTCGACGTCTACCACGTCAGCTTCCGCAGTTTCGGCGGCTCCTACCGCGAACTCGCCTCGCGCATCTACGGCATCCTCTGCGTGCCGAAGGCCCCCGGCAAATATCCCGCCGTGCTCGGCGTGCCCGGCGCCGGCGTGCGTCCCTACTCCGGCATGAAAGGTCTCGCCGCCCGCGGCGTCATCACGCTCCAGATCGGCATCCACGGCATTCCGGTCAACCTCCCCGCGGAACTCTACGACCAGCTCCGCGTCGGCGCGCTCAGCGGCTATCCCACCTTCAACCTCGATAACCGCGACACCTACTACTACCGCCGCGTCTACCTCGCCTGTGTCCGTGCCAACGACTTCCTTGTATCCCTTCCCCAATACGACGGCGAAAACCTCGCCGTCACCGGCGGCAGCCAGGGAGGCCAGCTCTCGATCGTCACCGCCGCGCTCGATCCGCGCGTGAAGGCCCTCGCCGCCTACTATCCCGCCTACTGCGACGTCACCGGTTACCTCCACCGCCGCGCCGGCGGCTGGCCGCACATGATGCGCACCGGCTCCCCCCACGCCACGCCCGAGAAACTCGCCGTCACCGCCTACTACGACGTGGTCAACTTCGCCCGCCGCCTCAAGGTCCCCGCCCACCTTGCCTGGGGCTACAACGACGAGACCTGCCCGCCCACCTCGCTCTACGCCGCCTACAACGTCATCCCCTCACCCAAGCGCCTCGTCCTCGCGCTCGAGACCGGACACAACACCGTGCCCGAGGAAAACGCCGCCAGCGAGGCCTGGCTGCTCGCGCAACTCGGCGTGAAGTAAACCACCCCGCGCGGAAGTGGAACGCGTCGCCCTCCGGCACGCGCTCCACGCGCCTCGAAACGCGTTGAGGACAACGCGTTCCACCTGCGGCGCGTCGCAGGCACGCGCATCAACGCCCCCCTCGCCTCGCCGCCTTGCCCGAACGTGAACACTACAGTCGCATTGCGCGGCTGTCGGTAACCGACCGTCAGACCGCTGATGCCCGGAGCCGCCCGTGACGAACCACTTTCCGCCATCCGAAACCTCGACCCAATTTCCCCCCGACACGATGCCAATGACTCCCGTTCGCGAGGAAACGGTGCTCGTGCCCGTGACCGTCATCCAGCCAGGGGTCTGGAAGTAGCCAACCCAGATATCGGTATCGAGGGTCCAGTCTCCGTGGGTCCAGTTGTTGGGGAGAACCGGCGAAATGCTTCCGTCAACGGTGACGCCCGCGCGCGAGGCCGGGACCAAAGGAATCCAAAGCAGCAAGGAAGGAACGCGAACGGGCTTTTTCATCCCTGGCTGCCTCTTGCAGGAGGCTGGCGCAACTTTTCCATATTTTTTGCCCCCACAAATGAGGGGAAATGCCTGCGGGCCGCATTCATTCTCCCTGGAGGCGCGCCTCGTGATCACCCGACACGGCGCCGGGTGATCGCCTCCCTGTCGTCCCCATCGCACGCAGATCACACGCGCGTGATCGCGCCGTCTACTTGTTCGCGCCCAGCCACAGCGCCATCAGCCCGGCACGCCCCTGCACGCCGAACTTGGCATAGAGCGCCTTGATGTAACCGCGCGTCGTCGAGAGGGTGAGTCCGAGCGACTCCGCGATCTCCTTCTCCGTTTGGCTGCCGAGCAGTCGGGCGCAGAGGCTGCGCTCGCGCGGGGTGAGGCGCTTGTCCCCGAGCATCACCCCGTGGGCCAGCATGGTTCCCCGGTGAAACCACTTCAGCGGACGCAGCGCCGCGGAGAGCACCTGTTTGTCACGCTCGGTGAAGCCCGGCCGGTCGCCGAAACGGTCGAGAATGTAGGCGATCTCGCAATCCTCGTTCACCGGAAACACGCACCAGATGCGGTCGGTGATGTTGAAGGGGACGAAACAGGTCCGGTAATGCTCTGTGCGGACGAAGGTCCGCATGTCGTGCAGTTCGCGCAGCGTGAGCGTGCGAAAGACGCCGGCGCGTTTCGCCATCTCGACCGAACTGTCCACGCCGCCCTCGCGATCCTGCGCCTTCATCGCGGCCGCGACCACCTGCCGCTTCAAGTCGGTCCATTCCAGATGCACGACGGCGCAACTGCGCCAGCCGAGTTGCGGATCATGCTCGGCCTTTTGCCCCGAGACCAGACGCACCACGCCGACCCACACCGCGTCGTCCGCGTCGATCAGGCGCTTCAGCTCCCGCATGACGAAAAGCTGCGCCTCCTCGGTCCGCGTCGCGTCGTAGTCGGCGAGCTGGTCCCAGATTCGATGGAGTTCCGCTTCCTGATCGTGCGGAAGAGGAGAGACGGCGGGGGGCATCGAAGGGAAATATATGTCGGCCAAAAGACGCTTGCCGGCGGAGCAGTGTGATCATGAAAAGCCCCCCGATCGGTAAAGCATTTTTACAACAACAATCACTTCTCCCGGGAGACTCCATCGCCCGCACGGCTCCCCACGCACCGATATTCCGTCCGAAGCGCCGACCACATGCCGCTCCTCGCCGAGGTCTTTCGTTTCGTGCGGTCCCAGCTCGTAGGCGCTCACGCGTCGAGGCGTCGGTCCGACCGACCAGCGGTTTCGGCGGGCGTCATCGGAAAGCGAAACGGCCCACGGGAATCCACGCCGCCCGCGTCTCACGACAAAACCCGCGAAGAGCGCGCACCGCGTTGGGCATGCGCGGCGGCGGAGGAAACGTGGGCGCGTTTCCCCCATTGACCCTCGATGGCCCGGTCCTAGCTTGGCACGAATTTTACTTCCCGCCGCCGCAGCCGCCTTCGCCCCCCACATGCCCAACGTCTTCCGCCGACTCGTCCTTCACGTCGCCTTCGCCGGCGCGCTCAGCGCCTCCGCCACGCTTTTCGCCCAAACCGACACCCCCGCCGGCCAGATCGACGACGGTCTCAATCTCCGCTTCGCCAACGGCATCGCCGCCGTCGTCGAGGACAAGATCATCACCGTCGACGACATTCGCCGCGAACTCGCCCCCATCCTGCCGCAGCTCCGCCGCGATTCGCGCAACCAGCAGGAGTTCTCCCAGAAGCTCGAACGCGTGCAGGACGAGATCATCCGCAACCTCGTCGACCGCGCCCTGATCGTGAAGGAGTTTCGCAAGGACGAGCGTCGCAAGATCCCCGACAGCTACATCGACAACGCGATCCAGGAACAGCTCGCCACCCAGTTCCAGGGCGACCGGGCCCGCTTCCTCGCCTACCTCAAGTCCCGCGGTTTCACCCTCCGCGACTATCGGAAGGAAATGGAGGAGGAGATCATCTACGGCTACATGCGCGGCCAGCAGCGCAAGAGCGCCAACGTCGTCAGCCCCGCCAAGGTCGAGAGCTACTACCGGGCGAACCAGGAGAAATTTCACCAGGACGAGCAGGTCCACCTCCGCATGATCCAGCTCAACCGCGGCGAGCAGACCGACGAGCAGCTCCTCGCCCAGGCGGAGGAGATCCTCGCCAAATTCCGCGCGGGCACCTCGTTCGAGGAACTCGCCAAGGAATACACCCAGGATTCCCGCAAGACCAGAGGCGGCGACTGGGGCTGGCAAAAGCGCGCCGACCTCAAGCCCGAGTTCAGCGAACCGCTCTTCGCCCTGAAGGCCGGCGAAGTCAGCCGGCCCGTCCTCCAGAAAGAAGGCGTCTACCTGCTCTACGCCGAAGACCGGAAGGAAGCCGGCGTGCCGCCGATCGCCGAGGTTCGCGAACAAATCGAGACCATCCTCGCCCAGCAAATGACGCGTGAAGCGCAGGAAAAGTGGCTCGAGCGGCTCCGCAAGGGCGCCTACGTCCGTCTCTACTGACCCCGCGCAACTTGCCCGTTTTTCCCGGCCCGGTCCGCCCCGCGCGCACCGGGCCTTTTTGCGCCCTGCCCTCGCCAACAAATGCATAGCATGGCACGGCGCCGGAAGCTATCTTGTGACACCCTTCACGCATCGCCGAGCCGCACCGAACTTCCCCTCCACGCCATGTCCCTGCCTTTCCCCACGCTTACCGCCGCCGAAGCCGCCCAGCTCATCCGTCACGGTGACACCGTCGCCTTCGGCGGATTCACCCCCGCCGGCGCCCCGAAGGAAATTCCGACCGCCCTCGCCGAACGCGCCAAAAACGAACACGCCGCCGGCCGCGCCTTCCAGATCGGCGTGATCACCGGCGCCTCCACCGGCCCCTCTCTCGACGGCGCCCTCGCCAAGGCCGACGCCATCTCCTTCCGCACGCCCTACCAGTCCGACCCCGATCTCCGGAAGGCGATCAACTCCGGCCGCGTGCGCTTCTTCGACCTCCACCTCAGCCAGCTCCCGCAGCACGTCCGCACCGGCGCTCTCGGCGACATCCACTGGACGGTGCTCGAGGTCGCCGACGTCACGCCCGACGGCCGCGTCGTCCTCACCAGCGGCGTCGGCGCCGCCCCCACCTTCGCCCGCTGCGCGGAAAAGATCATTCTCGAACTCAACCGCCGCCACCCCGCCGCCCTCTGCGGAGTTCACGACATCTACGAACCCATCGATCCGCCCTACCGCCACGAGATCCCCCTCTACTCCGTCTCCGACCGCATCGGCCAGCCCTGGCTCCAGCTTGATCCCACCAAGATCGCCGGCGTCGTCCTCACCGACCGCGACGACGAGGTCGGCGGCTTCGCCGAGCCCGACACCGTCACCACGAAGATCGGCGAAAACGTCGCCAACTTCCTCGCCGCCGAACTCGCCGCGGGCCGCATCCCGACCGAGTTCCTCCCGCTCCAGTCCGGCGTGGGCGACATCGCCAACGCCGTCCTCGGCGCCCTCGGCGCGCATCCCGACATCCCGCGCTTCACGATGTATTCCGAGGTGCTGCAGGACGCGACCCTCGCCCTCCTCCGCCAGGGCAAGCTCAAGTTCGCCAGCGGCTGCTCCCTCACCCTCAGCCCGCCCGCGCTCAAGGCGCTCTACGCCGAGCTGCCCTCGCTCCGCGGCCGCCTCGTGCTCCGCCCGCAGGAGATCTCCAACAATCCCGAGATCGTCCGCCGCCTCGGTATCATTTCCGTGAATACGGCGATCGAGGCCGACCTCCAGGGCAACATCAACAGCACCCACGTCCTCGGGAAGACGATGATGAACGGCATCGGCGGCTCGGGCGACTTCACCCGCAACGCCCACCTCTCGATCTTCACCTGCCCCTCGCTCCAGAAGGGCGGCAAGATCAGCACGATCGTTCCGCTCGTCACCCACGCCGACCACAGCGAGCACTCCGTGCAGGTCATCGTCACCGAGCACGGCGTCGCCGACCTCCGCCGGCTCGATCCGCGCCAGCGCGCGGAACTCATCGTCGAGAAGTGCGCGCATCCGGATTTCCGCGACGAGCTCCGCCGCTACCTCGCCCTCGCCAAGGACGGCCACGAGCCCTTCGACCCCGAGCACGCGTTCTCCTTCCACCGCCAGTTCCTCCGCACCGGCGACATGCGCGGCGCGATGTCCGCCCCGGTTGACCGCGCCGGACGCGAGGCCACACTGGTGGCATGACGTCGCTGGAAATCCTCGAGGCGCTCAGCTACATCGTCACCGTCGTCGGCCTGCCCTTCGGCATCTGGGTTTACCTCAAGGACCAGCGGAAGGAGCGAAAAAACGAGGAGGAGGAGGTCTACGTCCGTCTCTCCGACCAATACACCGACTTCCTCCGCCTCGTTCTCAAAAACGCCGACCTCCAGCTCACGACACGCCACTCCACGACCGGCCACCTCAGCGACGAGCAAAAGGAGCGCCGCCTCGTGCTCTTCGAGATCCTCGTCGCCCTCTTCGAACGAGCCTACATCCTCGTCTACGAGGACCACATGGACCGCGACGAATCGCGCCTCTGGGCCTCGTGGGAGGACTACATGCGCGAGTGGTGCCGCCGCCCCGATTTCCGCGCCGCGCTGCCCACCTTGCTCAGCGGCGAGGACCCCGACTTCGCCGCCTACATCCGGCGCATCTCCGACGAGGAGGCCGCGAAGGCGGCGACCGGGGAAACCGCGCCCGTCTCCCTTCGCTCCTGAACAATCCGCACGTTCTTCGAGCGCGCTCGCGACGCGATGCACATCTCCCTACCGGGCCGGCCCCGGAATGGTGCCGGGCGTGGTCGCGCTTCGCCTCGCCACGAGCGGAACAAACGATGTCACCGCCCTGCCCGACGATTTCACCGCGATCGCCCATACCGCACCCGCCATGGTCAAGCCGGCCACCGCCCCCGGCATCAATTGGGTGTGCGGGAACCTCGCCTACGAACCGACCTTTTATCTGGTCCTGGGCACGCAACGCCGGACGCCACCCGCCGACCGGATCCGACGCACCTCGATGCGATCCGGCCGCAACCTGTCAGCCGCGCGTCTCCTGACTATACCCGCTCAGCGCCCCCGGCGAAGGTGCAGCAGCTCGACCTTGGTCGTGCGTTTTTCCACCTCGTCGTAATCCACCACCGCTCCGGAGATCCGCACGTCTCCCTGCGCGACCTCGAATTTGCGCGGCATGCCGTCAAGGAAACGATCCACCACCGGACGCACCTCGCGACCCAGCACCGAGGCGTAGGGCCCGGTCATGCCGACGTCGCACATGAAACCCGTCCCGTTCGGCAACACCGTCGCGTCCGCCGTCGGCACGTGCGTGTGCGTGCCGAGCACCGCGACCGCGCGGCCGTCGAGATGCCAGCCGAGCGCTATCTTCTCGCTCGTGGCCTCCATGTGCGCCTCCACGAAAAACGCGTCCGCTTCCCCCGCGAGCCGGCGCATCATGTCGTCCGCGGACAAAAACGGGCACTCCGCCCGCAGGCCCATGTAGGTCCGCCCCAAAACGGTGAACACCGCCAGGCGCAGCCCCTTGATGTTCAGAATCACGTGATCCGCGCCCGGACAGGCCCCGGGCAGATTCGCCGGACGGCAGACTTTCGGCAAATCATCGATCTCGGACTCCCAGCCGCGCTGATCCCACACGTGGTCGCCGAGCGTGATCGCGTCGACCCCGCTCTGAAGCAGCGCCCGGGCGATGTTTCCGTTGATGCCCGCGCCCGCCGCGGCGTTCTCCGCGTTGGCGATCACGGCGTCCAGCTTCAGCTCCGAGCGCAAACGCGGCAGGCGCTCCATCAACATCTCGCGTCCAGGGCGGCCGACGATGTCGCCCACGAATAGGATTCTCAACATGAGCGCACCGTGCGGTCCGCGCATCCCCCTGTCCAAATAAAATCCCCCCCGCGCGCCCCGCTTCCCGCCCCACCGCGCAAAAATTGCCCCGTCGACGCAGCGGGCTGGTCCTTTTTCCCGGGTCTCACCCCGTTTTCACCCGTCGAATCCCCGCCAAACGGCACCGCTTTAGCCCTCCTTACGCATGCTTCACGTAAACTAATAATTAGCCGCCGCGGGCTTTTGGCCAAGAGACGAGTGGAAAAGAGCCCTCTGGATTCTAGCTTGCTTACACACTCCGCGTTCGGAGTCTCGCCCGCTTGGCTCCCCTGACCGCCTCCCTTTTCGACCACACGACCATGCGTTTCAGCCCAGTTCACTCTCTGCGCCGCGCCGCGACCTCGCTCGCCGTCCTCGCCATCCCCTTCCTCACCGGCGGATGGATCCACGGCCCGCAGTCGACTTTTGACACCAAAGGCCCCGTGGCCCGCGCGCAGCTGGACGTGTTCTACACCACCCTCTGGGTCACCATGATCATCTTCGTGATCGTGGCCGCCGTCCTCACCTACGCCACGTTCAAGTTCCGCGTCCGCAAATCCGAGGGCACCAAACCCGCCGATCCCCACCAGGGCCACGGCAACCCGGTCGTCGAGCTCAGTCTCATCGCCGCCTCCATCGGCGCGCTCGTGATCATCGCCATCCCCACCCTCAAGAACATCTGGTATAGCTACGACGTTCCCGAGGAAGAACGCGCCAACGCCTACGAGGTCACCGCGCGCGGTCTCCAGTGGTGGTTCCAATTCGAGTATCCCGCCGAGCAAATCGAAGGCGTCGGCCCGCTCGTCACCGCCAACGAGCTCGTCATCCCCGCCGGCCGTCCGGTTCGCATCAACCTTCGCACCGAAGACGTCATCCACTCCTTCTGGGTCCCCAAGCTCGCCGGCAAGGTCGACATGATTCCCAACCGCGGCAACCACATGTGGCTCCTCGCCGACGAACCCGGCTACTTCTGGGGGCAGTGCGCCGAATACTGCGGCGAATCCCACGCCGTGATGCGCTTCCGCGTCATCGCCCTCGCCGAGGACGATTTCGCCGCGTGGCTCGAAAACCAGAAAAAGCCCGCCCGCACCGTCCCCGCTCCCGCCCCCGACGCCCCGAAGGCCTCTTTCGCCAGCTACGAGATCAAGCCGTGGAAACGTAACGCCCCCGGCTATTCCGCCGAGTTCGACCAGGATCCGATGAAGGCCTGGACCGCCTTCCAGTTCCCCGAGAAGAACGAGGATCCCGCCCTCATCGCCCAAGGCCGCTCCCTCTTCGTCTCGAAGAGCTGCATCAACTGCCACTCCGTTCGCGGCCACGAAGGCGTCGGCATCACCGGCCCCAATCTCACCCACTTCGGCTCCCGCACCACCCTCGCCGGCGGTCTCCTCGAAAACACCAAGGAGAACCTCCATCGCTGGATCGTCCGCCCGAACGATCTCAAGCCCGGCAACAAGATGTGGATGGGCATCGGCACCCACACCGACGTGCGGATGCCGGGTTACCTCGCATGGGACGGCGACACGAAGGCCTACATTCCCGACGAGAACAACCCGAAGGAACCCAAGCGCCTCATCCATGTGAACGACGACGAGGCCCGCGCCATCGTCGAATACCTCCACAGCCTGAAGTAAGCCGCCACAAGTCCCCGGCTCCCCGTTCCCTGCTCCCTGCCTTACGCTTTAAACGCCATGGCCTCCACCGCCACCACCGCCTCCTACACCGCCCCCGACGCCAAAACCGCGTCGCGTCCGTGGTTCTTCACCCGCCCCGCCGCCAAGACCGGCCTCGTCTCCTGGCTCACCACCGTCGACCATAAGAAGATCGGTCTGCTCTACGCGGTCTTCGCGCTCTTCTTCTTCCTCGTCGGCGGCGTGGAGGCGCTGCTGATCCGCGTCCAGCTCGCCATCCCCAACAACACCTTCATCTCGCATCAGCTCTACAACGAGCTCTTCACGATGCACGCGACGACGATGATCTTCCTCGCCGTCATGCCCCTCTCGGCCGCGTTCTTCAACTACATGATGCCGCTCCAGATCGGCGCGCGCGACGTGGCCTTCCCCCGCCTCAACGGCTTCGCCTTCTGGGTCTTCCTCGCCGGCGCCGTCGTGCTCAACGTCGGCTGGTTCACCAAGGCCGGCGCCCCCGACGTCGGCTGGTTCGGCTACGCCCCCCTCACCTCCAACCAGTTCTCCCAGCAGTTCGTCGGCGACAGCTCCACCGATCTCTGGATCATGGGTCTCCAGATCCTCGGCGTCTCCTCCATCATCGGTTCGCTCAACTTCATCGTCACGATCATCAACATGCGCGCCCCCGGGCTCACCATGATGCGCCTGCCGGTGTTCACGTGGATGACCCTCTTCACCGCCTTCCTCATCATCCTCTCCTTCCCCGCCATCACCATCGCGCTCGTCGAGCTCATGATGGACCGCTCCTTCGGCACCGGATTCTTCGAGGTCTCCAAGGGCGGCATGCCGATCCTCTGGCAACACCTCTTCTGGATCTTCGGCCACCCCGAGGTCTACATCCTCATCCTCCCCGCGATGGGCATCGTCTCCGAGATCCTGCCCACCTTCTCGCGCAAGCCCCTCTTCGGCTACCCGATCGTCGTCTTCTCCGGCGCCGTCATCGGCTTCCTCGGTTTCGGCGTGTGGTCCCACCACATGTTCACCACCGGCATGGGCACCGTCGCCACCGCGGCCTTCTCCCTCGCCACGATGGCCATCGCCGTCCCCACCGGCGTGAAGATCTTCAACTGGGTCGGCACCCTCTGGGGCGGCCAGATCCATACCCGCACCCCGATGATGTTCGCCCTCGGCTTCATCTGGATGTTCATGATGGGCGGCTTCTCCGGCGTCATGCACTCCGCCGCACCGGCCGACGCCCAGCAGCAGGACAGCTACTTCGTCGTCGCCCACTTCCACTACGTGCTCATCGGCGGCTCCGTCTTCGCCCTGCTCGCCGGCATCCACTATTGGTTCCCCCTCGTCTTCGGCCGCATCGTTTCCGAGTTCTGGGGCAAGCTCTCCTTCTGGGTCATCTTCGTCGGGTTCAACACCACCTTCTTCCCGATGCACTTCCTCGGCCTCAACGGCATGCCCCGCCGCACCGCCGTCTACGACGGCAACATGGGCTGGAACAGCGCCAACCTCGTCTCGACCATCGGCGCCTTCATCCTCGCCGTCGGCATCGGCATCTACTTCGCGGTGATCGTCTACACCTACTTCAAGGGCAAGAAGACGAGCCACGACGTCTGGGACGCCCGCACCCTCGAGTGGTCCGTGCCCAGCACCCCGCCGCCCGAGCACAACTTCCACGTCACGCCCACCGTCCACGCGCGCGACGCCTACTGGTATGAGAAAACCCACGCGAAGGAGATCGCGGCGGAAAAGGCCAAGGTCGCGGCCGAAACCGAATCGCACGGCGGCATCCACATGCCCAGCCAGTCCTGGTTCCCGCTCGTCACCGCCATCGGCCTCCTGGTCGGCGGTCTCTTCTTCGCCCACCACAACTACATCGGCGCGATCGTCGGCGGCGTGATCCTCCTCGTCGGCGTCCTTGGCTGGGCCTTCGAAGGCCCCGGCGGCTACCACCTCCACGTCCACCCGGACGGCACCGTCACCGGCGGCGAAGGCCAGGACGAGGCCCACCACTAAGCCGCCCCGCGCGCACCACGCCCCTTAAACGTCAACTTCAGCCTTTATCTCAATGTCAGCTCACGCCGGCACCATCGACCACCATCACGATCACACGACCGTGACGGGCATTCCCAACAAGAAGCTCTTCATGTGGGCCTTCCTCGCGTCCGACTGCATGTTCTTCGGCGCGTTGATCTCCAGCCACGTCATCTACCGGCTGCACCCCGTCCCAAACGCCACCGATCCGCTGAAGGTCTTCTCCCTCGAGCTCACCTCCTTCTCGACCTTCATCCTCCTCATGTCCTCGCTCCTCATGGCCCTCGCCGTGGGCGCGAGCCAAAAGGGCAAGATCGAGGCCACCCGGAAGATGCTCCTCGGCACCATCTTCTTCGGACTCATCTTCCTCGGCTGCCAGGTGTATGAGTTCACCCACTTCGTCCACCTCGGCATGACGCTGAAGAGCGACGTCTTCGGCTCCACCTTCTACACGCTCACCGGCACGCACGGCATCCACGTCGCCATCGGCGTTCTCTGGCTGGTGTTCATGTATATCCGCACCTTCAAGCCCGCCGACGCCTCCAAGGCCTGGGTCGCGCGCGCCTTCACCCAGTTCCTCGCCTTCGCCGTCGCGACCGTCACGATCATGTTCCTCATGCTCGAGGTCACCCACGCCGGCGCCGAGCACGGCTACTCCCTCGCCAGCATCACCGGCGCGCTCACCCACACCCCGCTCGCCGCCGTCTCCACCACGGCCTTCGCCCTCTCCATCGCCCTGCTCTTCGTCCTCGGCCGCTTTAAACAGCCCGTCGATTTCGGCGAAGCCAACGCCATCGACGTCGAGTCCATGGGCCTCTACTGGCACTTCGTCGACATCGTCTGGATCGTCATCTTCACCGTGGTCTACCTCCTCGAATACCTCTGAGCCGGTCGTCCGCCTTAGCCTCCCACATCCCTCCGAATCTTCCGAGCATGTCCGCCCACGCCGCCACCGCCCACGACAGCCCCGAGGTGCACGCCGAACACCACGACGACGGCAAGTTCCACGTCTTCGTCCAGATCGCCATGATTCTCGCCGTCATCACCGGCATCGAGATCGTGTTGATCTACCTTCCCCTCGCGAAGTGGCTCATCGTCTCCAGCCTGGTGCTCCTCTCCGTCGTGAAGTTCCTGATGGTGATCTTCTGGTTCATGCACCTGAAGTTCGACAAGATCTTCTGCACGATCCTCTTCTTCATCGGGCTCATCCTCTCCGGCGGCACCGTCGCCGCGCTGATGCTTCTCTTCGGCGCCAAGGACAGCGTCCCGCTCACCGCCCAGACCATCTACGCGGAGCAGGCCGCCGAGAACGAATAAGCCTTCCTTCGACGCCTCCCGGCATCGTTGCTCGCGCATCTTTCGGGCACCCCTTTCCGGGTGCCCTTTCTTTTTGCCCTTTTCGCGCCTCCTTGCGGCCATTCCCTCCGCCCATGCTCGACTGGACCCACTGGCACAACGAACCCTACCTCGTCGGCGGACTCGTCATCCTCGGCTGGCTCTACGCCCTCGCCACCGGTCCGTTCCGGATTCGTCTCGCCCCCGCCGGCACGCCCCGATCGCGCGCCCACGCCGTTCGTTTCTACTCCGCGCTCGTCGTGTTCTACCTCGCCGTCGGCTCGCCGCTCGATCAGGCCGGCGAACGCTTCCTCCTCAGCGCCCACATGGTGCAACACCAGCTCATCATCTATCCGGCGGCCGTCCTTTTCCTCACCGGGCTCCCCCCCTGGCTGGTTGCCCACGTCACCGGACGCCCGTCGTGGCGCCCGCTGCTTCGCTTCCTCTGTCATCCGATGACCTGCGCGCTCGTCTACACCGTGGTGATCTCGGGTTGGCACATCCCGGCCCTCTACGACCTGGCCCTGCGGGAACGCGGCGTCCACATCCTCGAACACGTCTCCTTCTTCGCGGTTTCCCTCCTCTACTGGTGGCCGCTCCTCAGCCCCAGCCGCGAACTCCCGCCGGTCCCCCACGCCGTGCAAATGCTCTACTTGATCGGGGTCACCATCCTCATGACGCCTCTCTTCGCCTACCTCGCCTTCTCCAAGGACATCCTCTACCCGACCTACGAATACGCCCCGCGCCTCTTCGCCGATTTCGATCCCGCGCAGGACCAGCTTCTCGGCGCCGCGATCATGAAGCTCGGCGGCATGTTCGTCACCTTCCTCGCCCTCATCTGGGTCTTCTACCGCTGGTATCAGCAGTCCGAACGCGCCCGCCCCGCCGCATCCTGACCCGATGGTCGGACGTCCGCCACCTTTGGGCTCGCCGCCCCCGATACCGGCCCTGCAATTTCCGCCCCGCCCATGACTTGGGAAATCCTTCTGATTTTCATCCTCCTCGCCGTCACCTTCGGCCTCTTCGTCTGGGAAAAATTTTCCCCGGATCTGGTCGCGCTCGGCCTGCTCGTCACCCTCGTCGCCACCGGGCTGCTGCCGCAAAAGGACGCGCTCGCCGTCTTCGCCCACCCCGCCCCCTTCACCGTCGCCGCCATGTTCGTGCTCAGCGCCGCCTTGGTGAAATGCGGCGCCGTCGACCACATCTCCAGCGCCGTCGAGCACGCGGGCAAACTGCCCTACGCCGTCGTCATCTTCATCCTCGTCATCTGCGTCGCCGCCCTCTCCGCCTTCATCAACAACACCCCGGTGGTCGTGGTCTTCCTGCCCGTCGTGCTGAACCTGGCGCGCAGGATGAAGCTCCCGCCGTCCAAGCTACTCATCCCGCTCTCCTACGCCGCGGTCCTCGGCGGCGTCTGCACGCTCATCGGCACCAGCACCAATCTCGTCGTCTCCGGCATGATCGTCGAACGCGGCCTGCCGGCGCTCCACCTCTTCGAACTGGCCTGGCTCGGCGTGCCCATGACCATCGTCGGAGCGCTCTATCTCGGCCTCCTCGGCAACCGCCTCCTTCCGTCCCGCGAGATGCTCACCTCCATTCTTTCCGAGGAGGAGCGCCGCGAATACATCACCGAGGCCTTCGTCCAGCCCGACTCCCCCGCCATCGGCAAAACCCTCGCCCAGGCCGGCCTCGCCCCCTCCCGCGGCGTTCGCGTGCTCGAAGTCGTCCGCCACGGCGTCGCCTTCCACCTCGAGCCCGACAAGACCCACCTCCAGGCCGGCGACCGCCTCATCCTCTCCTGCCGCCCCAAAGGCATCGCCGCCACCCGCGCCGCCGCCGGCATCGACCTCGTCACCGAACTCAATCTCGGGCTCGAGCAAATCGCCGCCCACGAGGGCTCGCTCGTCGAGGCCGTCGTCAACCCCCGTTCCGAGCTCGTCGGCCGCACCGTCCGCGAGGTCAACTTCCGGCAACGCTACCGCCTCGTCGTCCTCGCCCTCCATCGCGAGGGGCGCAACGTCCGCGAACAGGTCGACACCCTCCCGCTCGAGCCGGGCGACGTGCTTCTCATGATGGGCACCGACCAGGCGATCAACGCCCTCAACGGCAATCGCGACCTCACGCTCTTCGACCACCACGACCGCACCCCCGCGAAGGCGAAACCCGGCCACATCATGCTCGTCCTCGGCGTCATCGCCGGCGTCGTCCTCGGCGAATGCCTCGGCATCGTCTCGATCGAACTGGGCGCGCTGGCCGGCTGCATCATCGTCTGCGCCGCCGGAGTGCTCAAACCGAGGGAGGCCTACGACTCGATCGAATGGCCCGTCCTCTTCATCATTTTCGGCATGCTCGCGATGGGCATCGCCCTCGAGCGCACCGGCGCCGCCGCCTGGCTGGCCGACAACATCGTCTCCTTCGCCGAATACGCGGTGCCCCCCGCGCACAAGGCCATGTTCGTCCTCGGCGCCATCTACTTCGTCTCGATGGTCCTCACCGAGCTGCTCTCCAACAACGCCGTCGCCGCCCTCATGGTTCCGATCTCGCTCGGCATCGCGCAGCGTCTCGGACTCAACCACGAGCCCTTCATCATCGCGGTCATGTTCGCCGCCTCGGTCGCCTTCGCCACCCCCATCGGCTACCAGACCAACACCTACGTGTATGGCGTAGGCGGATACAAATTCGGCGACTTCGTGAAGGTCGGGGTGCCGCTCAACCTCATGTGCATGGCCGTCGCCGTCGTGCTCATCCCGATCATCTGGCGTTTCTGAACCGCGCCCGGCCGGTTTCGGAGGAAGCAAAAAACGCGTCCCCGAGCGGGACGCGTTTTGGTTTTCGGGACCGGCCGACGGCGATCGTCGCCCCCGGGTTCCGGGCTTCAGTCGTCCCGACGCCCGGAGATCAGGAACAGGATGTGCAACAGGGTGCCCAGCGAGGCCACGAAGGCGGCCACGTAGGTCAACGCCGCGGCGCCGAGGGTCTCGTCCACGCCCTTCATCTCGTCGCGATCCAGGATGCCGAGCGAAACGAGCTGCTCCTTCGCCCGGCGGCTCGCGTCGAACTCGACCGGCAGGGTCACGAACTGGAAGAGACAGATGACCGCCAGCGCGATCGCGCCGATCATGAGCAGCTGGCCGCCGATGGCCGTGCTGAAGAGGAAAATGCCCGCGATCAGGACGAAGTTCGAGATGCCCGCCGCGATCTGCGTCGCCGGAGCCAGCGTCTGCCGGATCGTCATCATGGAATAGCCGATCTTGTGCTGGATCGCGTGGCCGGCCTCGTGCGCCGCCACGCCGAGCGCCGCCAGGCTCGAGCCGCGGTAGTTGTGCGAGGAGAGGGCCAGCTCCTTCGTCATCGGGTTGTAATGGTCGGTCAGCTCGCCGGGGACCTCGATGATTTTGACGTCGTGGATGCCCGCCGAACGGATCACGGCCTCGGCCGCCTCGCGACCGGTGATGCCGCCGCGCGAGCCGATCCGGGCGTTGGTGGCATACGCGCTGCGGATGCGCGCCTGCGCATACAGGCCGAACAGCATGGGAACGATGATCAAAGCAAACCAGATAAGCATATGAATTATCGATGAAAGGTGCCGCGTAAGAGGTGCGAGCCCGATCGCATTGCAAGCGCAACCGACGGACATGAAAAAGCCGGCGCGGTTTATAACCGCGCCGGCCCGATCCGGCGCCCGAAGACGCCTTCGCGTCCGCCGCACCACACGACGGTCGCGAAAATTGGGGGCGGCGACGCCGCCGACGCCATCAAAGCGCCGGCACGTCCAGCCACTTGCGCTGCGCCCAGCTCTCGAGGGCCAGCTCGGCGAGTTGCACGCCCTTCGCGCCTTCCTTGAGGTTCCAGGGGAAGGGCTCGTCCTTCACCACGTGGCGGAGGAAAAGCTCCCACTGCACCTTGAACGCGTTGTCGTAAACACCCTGGTCCGGCACCCGGGTCCAGCCCTCGCGATAGTTGATCGGGCTGTCGATGTCGGGATTCCAGACGCAACGGGGGGTCGCGGCGATCGACTGCGCCTTGCAGTCGCGCAGCCCCGCGACCGCGGTGCCGTGCGTGCCGTCGACGTGGAGAGTGAGCAGGTCGTCGCGGTCGACGCGCGTCGCCCAGGAGGAATTGAAGTGGCAGATCACGCCGTTCTTCAGCTCGAAGGTCGCGTAGGCCGCGTCGTCGGCGGTGCACTTGTAGGGCTTGCCGTTCTCGTCCCAACGCTGGGGGATGTGGGTCGCGCCGAGGCAGGTGAGGCTCTTGATTTCGCCGAAGAGGTTCTGGATCACATACTGCCAGTGGCAGACCATGTCGACGATGATGCCGCCGTCGTCCTCCTTGCGGTAGTTCCACGAGGGACGCTGCAGCTTCTCGTGCTCGCCGGTGAAAACCCAGTAGCCGAACTCGCCGCGCACGGAGAGTATCTTGCCGAAGAAGCCCTGGTCCATGAGCCACTTCAGCTTCACGAGGCCGGGCAGCCAGAGCTTGTCCTGCACCACGCCGTTCTTCAGGCCGGCGGCGGTCACCTCGTTGTAGAGCGCGATCGCCTCCTTGGAGGTGGTGGCCGTCGGCTTTTCGCAGTAGATGTGTTTCTTGGCGGCGATGGCCTTGCGCACGCCGACCGGACGCTGGCCGGTGAGCGTCGCGTCGAAGTAGATCTGGTTGGCGGGATCGGCGAGGACGGCGTCGAGATCCGTCGAGATGCGATCGGCCGGCAGACCGGCGCGGGCGGCGAGCGCAGCGAGCTTGGTCGCGCTGCGGCCGACCAGGATCGGATCGGGCATGATGACCTCGGAGTCGTTCAATTTGACGCCTCCTTGATCGATGATCGCCTTGATGGAACGCAGCAGGTGCTGGTTGGTGCCCATGCGTCCCGTGACGCCGTTCATGATGATGCCGACTTTATGCGTGGTCATGTGGTGAAAAATTTTCGTGTAAGTTGGGGAGGCGCCGAACCCGGGGGACCGGCGCGACGCGTTCAAACAATACCGGAATCCTCGGCTTGCGGTTAGAACAATGCCGACTCCTCCTAGCACGCACCCGCCACCCCCTCTTTCGCTCTCCCCATGCTCGCCTGGAGTCCCCTCCTCATCCAAAAAATCGAGATCCACGCCCTCGGTTTCGTGCTGCGCAAACTGCAGCTCAACCGCCATCGCGACGCCGAGGTGGCTGCGCACAACCATCCCTACCACCAGCTCATCCTCTACCTTTCGGGCGAAGGCGTGCAGATTCTGCGCGAACGCCGCGTGGAGGCCCGCGCCGGAGATCTCTTCATCATCCCGCCCGGCGTGGACCACGGTTTCTCGATGTCCGGTTCGAGCCGTCCGCTTTGCCTCGTGCTCGAATACGAGCGACGCGGCGGCACGCGCGTCCTGCACCGGCATCTCCCTCAACAGGCGCTCAACGAACTCCACGCCCTCCTCGCCCGCGTGCCGACCAAGGGCAGCCTCACGCTCTCCGACTACCCCGCCGTCCTTTCCGTCGTCGCCCGTCTCCTCGAGCCGCCTCGCGCCGAGGAAACCCCGCCCCTCTCCTCCCCGTCTCCGATCGTCGCCCGCGTCCGCGAAAGTCTCCGCAGCGCCAAGTCGCTCTCCGAGGTCGCGCGTGAAACCGGCTACGTCCGCGACGCGCTTACCCGCCGGCTCAAACGGGAACACGGCCTCGGCCTGCGCGGTCTCCGGGATCAGGAACGCCTCCAGGCCGCCCAGGCCGCGCTCCGCGAGCTGCCCAACATCGCCGCCGCCGCCGCCAAGGCCGGCTTCGACGATCCCAACTACTTCGCCCGCTGGTTCCGCAAACAAACCGGCCTCACCCCGAGCGCCTGGCGCCAGAAGTGAGGCCGTGAAAGGGCCGCGGGCTCCGGCCCGCTTGCGAAGCCATCAACCCAACGGCTTCGGCTCGACCTTCGTCCATTGCTCCTCCGCGCCGGGAGGCAACGGCGGGATGTCGCCCGTGCCGGCCGGCGGCAGGGTGCCCGCGAGCTCCTGACGCCAGTGCGCGACGTCTCCGCCCGGGCAATACACGTAGATCATGTGCATCGGCTCGTCGCCGGTGTTGGTCAGCTGGTGAAACTTGCCCGGCGGCATGTAGACCGCCTGGCCCGCCTTGATCGGCGAGCACTCGTTGTCGACGCAGATCTGCCCCTCGCCTTGCACGATGAAGTAGACCTCTTCCTGCTCCTGATTGTGCCAAGGCACCTGACCGCCCTTCGGCGCGAGGATCGAATATCCCATCGAGAAACCTTTTGCCTGGATCGGCTGGTTGGCCTGGCCCACGAGACCGCGGCCCCAACGTTGCGCGGGGAAGGTCCCGCCCGGGATTTTTGCGAGATCGGCGATAATCATGACGCGCCAGCTCTAGCCCGCCGCCCCTCCGCGCCGCCACATCATTCCCCCGCGCGTCTCCCCCGCGAGCGGTTCCGTCCTATATCTTCCGCTTTTGAAACCAGCCCCTCATGGAGTCGGCCCGCCGACGGCTTCTCCTCCAAAATCCGCGCTCTTAAAACGGGAACCCGATCGAGAAATGCAGCGTCCCCGTCGGGTCCATTTCCCGGCGCCGTAAATTCCATCCATACTCGAGCCGGATCGGCCCGATCGGCGATTGATAACGCAGCCCCGCGCCCGCCGAGCTCAACACCTCGCGCCCCGGCCAGTCCCCGGCGTCCATCGACGCTCCCGACGTGTCCGAAAAAATCACCGCGGTCCACCGCCCCGTGATCGTCTGCTCGAACTCCACGTTCACCAGCCACACGCTCCGCGCTCCGACAAAACGCCCGCCCGCGTCGCGCGGCGAGGCCTCGCCTTCCCCGTAGCCCCGGATCGAGCTCTCGCCTCCCGGGAAAAACAGCTTGTTCACCGGCACCTCGTCGCCTCCGTTCGTCAGCAACCCGTGCGAGACGCCCAGGTGCAGCCAACGCTCGTCGCCGCCCAGCGGCCGATGCCACGACCACGCGGCCTCCAACCGCTCGTAACGCACCTCGCTCCCGAGTTCCGGCAACGCCGTCTCCGTGCGCAACGACCAACGTTGCCCGCGCCGGGGGCGAATCGGGTTGTCCCGACGATCGCGCGTCAGACCGAGGTTCACGGCGGTCACCGTCGTCTCGGTCGCCTCGCCCGCCATCGCGCCGAGTTCGACGTCGTCCGCTCGAAGCACCTGATAGCTCAGCCCCGTCGTGCCCAACGCCCCGAGCCACGGCAGTTCGCGGGCCGCCTCCACGCCCGCGCCATACTCGAGGCGAGTGAACGAGGGCTCCTCCCGGCGCAGGCCGAACACGCGCGCCGAACCTTCCACCGTGTCGTCGAAAAGGGTCGGCACCGTGTAACGATATTCCCCGCGCGAGGCCTTCATCGATTGACCCAGCTCCACGCGATCGCGATGCGCCAGCCCCCACAGGTTGGAACGCGTCAACTCCACCGATCCGCGAAGCTGTTCATAGCTCCCGTAGCCAAGCGTCCAGGCGGCCTGCCAGCTCGCATCCTCCTCGACCCGGAAAACCACTTCTCGCTCGCCCGGCTCCGTCCCGGCCACGCCGTCCACATCCACGCGGCGAAACACCCCGAGGCGCGCCAGGCGCAGCCGCGCCGCGTCGATCGCCTGCGGATCGTAGGGCGCGCCCGCCTCCAGTCGCAGCCGCTCCTCCATCAGCTTCGCCCGCGTTTTCTCCGCGCCCTCCGTCCGCACCGCTCCGATGCGCCAGGGCCGGCCCGGCTCGACCTTCGCCACCGCGGTCACCGGCCTTTCGCCGTTCGCCGTCGCGACGCCCGGCTCCGCCACCCACGACACACGCGCGTCCGCGTATCCTTTTTCATGATACAGGCTCCGGAGGGCCTGCGCCTGGTCCTGCTCCAGCGTCCGCGTCCAAGGGGAGCCGAGCAGCCCCCTCGGCGCTCCGCCCGGAAGCTCGCCTTCGTCCGCCACCTCCGCACGCCATGCCGTCACCCGCCAGAGCGGCCCCGGGTTCACCCGCACCGTCAACCGAACCTCGCCGGTCGCGGGGTCCGGAGACGTGTCGGGCACCGACACCGTCGCCTCCGCATGGCCGCGCGCGCGCAGGGCCTCGCGCAATTGCGCCGCCGCCCGCCTCACCCGCTCCGGCGACCAGGCGCGCACCTCGTCGGGGGTGAACAATCCCGCCCGCGGCCGGAAGAACGCCTCCGCCTCCTCCTGCGTCAAAACGGAGAGCCCCTCGAAGCGCACCTCCTCCACCACCGCGCGACGTCCGGGACGCGCCTCAAGACGCAGTTTCCCCACCGTCAGCGGCCGCGGCAACGGACGGCTCAGCTCCGCATCGATCTCCGCGCCACCGCTCCGTCCATCCGTGTCCGTCCAGGTCGCACGCACCTTCGCCTCGAAAAACCCCTGCTCCACCAGCTCCGAGTTCAGCACCAGCGCGGCGTCCTCGACAAACGACGCGTCGAACGTCTCCCGCCGCGATTCGTCGCCGAGCAACATGCCCACGGCCTGCCTCAGCTCGCGATCCTTGAAGAAGCCGAAACCATGCACCTCGAGCTCCGCCGGCTTCGCGCCCAGTCCGCCGGCCGCCGCGGCCGACGCGACCGTCAACCACACCGCCGCCAACCGGTTTCTCGTCCGCGATTCAGCGCGCATCTTCCGCCCCCTTCTCGGCCTTATCCTCCGCCTCGGCTTTCACGCCCGGCCCGAAACGTCGCTTCACGCCGACGTTGTAGGCGTCGAACTCGTCATACTCCCCGGTCAGCGACCACCGTTCGTTCAACTTGAACTCGAGGCCGTAGGTTTCCCGTCCCGCCCGAGACACCTTTTCGCCGGAACTCATCGTCAGGCGCTCCTCGTCCGCCCCGGCGATTCCGAGGGTGCGCAGCAAATCGCGTCCCACATAGGCGCCCACCGCCGCCAGCCGTTGCGTGCGCGAAGCCGCGCCCGTGCCCTGCGATGGCGCCGTGCCCGCGGTCACCATCAGCAACACGGTCTCCGCCTCCAAGGGCGGGCTCGAGGTGAGTTGCAAACGCGGGGATTCCGCCGTGCCGCCGATCTCCAGCCGCAAATCGTAACCCAGCCGCCGCCCCGTCGCCCTGAACTCCAACGCCGGCGTGTAGGGATCGCTCGCGCGCAGACGCACCGCCCCCTCCTGCACCGCGAAGGTGGCGAAGGGAAACAGGATGTTGCCGCGCTCCACCCAGAACTCCCCGATCGCGCGCGGCTCGCGCAGCGTTCCCGTGAGATCGAAACGCGCCGACCCCACGCCTTCGAAAACCGGCGTGCGCAGACGCAGGAAATCCAAGCCACCGACGCGCAGCCCCAGCTCCCAATCCGCCAACGGAGGCTCCTCCACCGAGAAAAAGGGAGGTCTCGCCCGGGCCGCCGCCGCCGCGCCGCGCCCGCCGATCGGCGCGAGCAGCGGCCGGATGTCGGCCAGAAACAAACTGTCCCGAAGTCGCACTTCGCCGCCGATCTTCGTGCGCCCGTCCGTCTCCGACGTCTTCACCGCCAGGTCCAGATCCCCGCGCAACAAAAGCCCCGGTTTCCGCACCAAGGGAAAACGTTCCGCCTTCACCGCGAGATCGAGAAAAGGCATCCGCCCCGGAATCCGCCGCGCTCCGCCCGTCACCGTCACCGCCTGTCCGCCCGCCGTCGCGCGCATCTTTCCGATGCGCGCATCCATTCCGCTCAACGCAAGCGTCACCTCCACGTCTTGCAGCACGCCGAAGGCTCCCAGCGGACGCGTCGCCGCCCCGCTCAGCTCCAACGTGCCGTCGATCCGTGCGCCGGGGCTCATGCGCAGTTCGGCCCGCAACACACCCTGCGGCGCGAGCAAGGTGGGCAGATAACGCGCGAAAGCCGCCACCTCCGCGCCGGGCACGCTCACCCGGGCCTCCGCGTGGTCGCGCACCCACACGAAGGGGCGTTCGCGCAATCCGGCCCAATCGTCCGCCGTCGTCATCGCCAGCCGGCCGGCCGCCTCCACGTGCTGGCCGTCCACTTTCGCCTCCAGCCGGCGCAACTCCAGGACGTCGCGCGCCAGCTCCGCTTCGGCGCGGAGTTCGCGCAGCTCCAGGCCGCCTTCGGGCAGTCCCTCCCCGCGCAACACCACCCGCTCGGCCCCGAGCTCCGCCACGCCATGCGGCGCCGTCGCCTCGCCTTCCACGCGCAGCCGCAACACCGGTCCCGCCAGATCGAGCTTGGCGATCTTCGCCAGCTCCGACCACCACGAGGCCTCCGCCGTCGACTCCAGACGAAAATCCCAGCGTCCGCCGTCCACCGGCTCCGCCGTCCACGCATCCCCGTCGCGCCGCACGCGCCAGGGCAGGACGCCCGTCCCCGAGACGAGGACTTCGTCCGCGTTCTCCGCGCCGTCGCCCGCGCGCGTGCCTCCCGCCTCGAGTTTCTCGAGCCGCGCCCCGTCGCGCCCGATTCGCCCCGCCCCGCGGGCCCAGGCCGAGTCGTTCGCGACGCGCCCCGCGATCTCGAAGTCGCCCTCGCCTTCAAGCGCGCCGCCCTCGCCTGTCCGCCCCGCGATCGACAATCGCCGCAGAGCCACTTCGGGAAGCGCCTCCCCGCTTCGCCAATCCCGCGCCCAGGCCGTATCCAAATTTTGGATAAACACACCCGCCTCCTCCGACTCGCGCCAGGACACGCGCGCACGCGTTTCTCCCGGCCCCGCCAGCTCCAGCTCGACCTCGCGCGTTCCCGCCGCCCCGCGCAGGCGCGCGGGCCTCGTCGCCCGTAGCTCCGCGCCATCCTCCCGCCGCGCCGAAAACTCCTCCAGGGTCCACTCCGCCGGCGTCCACTCCCCGAGAACGACCAACCGCGCCGGCCCGCGTTTCACCGTCGCGTCCGCACGCAGACGCTCGCCGACCACGCCGGACAGCTTCGCGTCCACGGTTTCCGCCGCCCAGCCCGTCGCCTCGACGTTCGCCACACGGGCCACGCCGTCCACCACGAGCGCCGTCCACGCGCCCGCCGCCTGCAACTCCGCCTCCACACGCGCCACGGACGTCTCCTCCGGTAGCCACGGCGCAAGCAATCCGCCATCCACCGTCGCGTTCAAGGTCGCCCGCTCCAGCGCACGCGTCGCATGCACGAATCTCCCGTGCGCCTCGATGCGCGAACCCTCGCCCGCGGCGAATGTCGCCTCCTCCACCGTCGTCGCGGCGACGTCGCTTTCCCCCCGCATCGCCAACGTCACGTCCTCGAGATGCCGCCAGGCCAGGTTCGAACCCTTCGCGGTCCAACGCACGCGCGCGGCGTCCGACGCGCCGCCGGTCCACCGCGCGTCTCCCTCGACACGTCCGCGAAGCACGCCGCCGCTCAGCTCGGCGAGATTCGCCTCCCAGGCGAACACCGGTTCGCCTTCCGTGTTCCAGCCGAGGCCCGCGCGCCACTCGACGGGCGCGCTCAGGCTCGCCCGCGCCTGCGGCGCCACCAACTCGAAACTCTCCACCCGCACGCCCGCGGCGTCGCCGTTCGCCGAGACCCGCATCCGCACCGGCGGCAAGCCGGCTTCCTTCGGACGCGCCACCGCGTCCACCGAACCGGCGATGCGCGGCCCTTCTCCACGCAACACAAAGCCGCCCTCGAGATCTTCGTAACCGTGCGTCGCGAGCCCGAGTTTCTCCGCCGGCACGCGCCAGCCGTCTCCGCGCACGTCCAGCGTCGCCGGCCACCACGTGCCCGCCGAAAAACTCGCCTCCGCCTCCGCGCGACGTCCTTCCCAATCGAGCGTCGCCCGCGCCGACGTCGGCTCCACCCGGGCGGAGATTTCCACGGCTCCCTCCACCCATCGCGCCATCCCGCGACCGGCGACAGGATTCGCCGAAAGCTCGATCGTTTGTCCCCGTCCACGCGCCGTCACGTGCAGCTCCGCGCCATTCACTTCCACGCGATCGACCGCGATCTCCTCGCCCGCCACGCGCACCACGCCCGCGTTCAACTGCACCGCACCCACGCGTCGCTCCAGCATCTCCCCGATCTCACGCAGCCTTGGCACCCAGGTTTCCCATGCTCCCGTTTCGTCGGTCTCGTCCGCCGCAACCGTCTCGGGCCGCTCCCGGATTTCCAACAGCCAGCCGCGTCCTTCCGCCGCGGCCTTCGCCCCGAGCAACAAACGCGACGGAGCCGTCACTCGCAGCGCCTCCACCCGCAGCCGCAGTCCGTCGCCTTCCCATTCCAGATTTTCCCAGCTCACGGTCCGTCCGGGCGCCGTGGTTCGTCGAGCATGCCCGACTCCGCCGAGCCAGGCCTCGCCCGCCGCCGGCGCCCACCAGTCGATCGTCCCCGCCACGGCCGAAAGGATCGACAACACCGCCGCGATCACGCCTCGCCGGACACGTCGCCGTTTCCCGCCGCGTCGCTCCGCGTCCGTCATCGAAGTTGTCCGTTTCTCGTCCACGCCCGGAAAGGGATCACCGATTCAACGAATGCACGCCGTTTCGAGCGAATTTTTCCACGACGTCCCGCCTTGGCATCGGGGCAAGACATCTCCGAAGCTCCCGGGGAATCCGCTCCGACTCCCCGTCCCCCCCCGGCATTCCTCCGATCCGCCCGTCTCCCGTTCCCGAACCCGCGCCCCGCCGACGTGTCTCCAACTCGAACTCCCATGAAAATCACCGAACTCGCATTCACCGGTTATCCCGTCACCGACATGGCCCGCGCCCGCCGCTTCTACGAAGGCGTGCTCGGCCTTTCCGTCTCCCGCACCTGGGGCGACAAAGACAACCCGCAATGGGTCGAGTATGACCTCGGTTCCAACTGTCTCGCCCTCGCCACCGGCGCCGGCGATCAATGGCCTCCGGCCAACGCCGGACCGGCCGTCGCCTTCGAGGTCGAGGATTTCCACGCCGCGATCTCCGAGCTCAAGGCCGCGGGCGTGAAGTTCTTTTGGGACGTCCAGGAAACCCCCGTCTGCCTCATGGCCGGCATCCTCGATCCCGACGAAAACCGCGTGGTGATCCACCATCGGAAAGCGAACGCCGCCTTCTGATCGCGGCCCGATGCCCGCGTCGACCACAACCCGGCCCCGCTCCGTAGCGACCGCGTCCGGTCTGCATCCGCGCAACCGGCATCGCGGTCGCTACGATTTTCCCGCGCTCCTCCGCGCCCATCCGCCGCTCGCGCGCTTCGTCGCGCCCCATCCCGTCGAAGGCGAGACGGTCAACTTCGCCGATCCCGCCGCCGTCCTCGCGCTCAACCGCGCCTTGCTCGCGCACCACTACGGATTCGATCGCTTCGAGCTTCCCGCCGGCGCCCTCTGCCCTCCCGTCCCCGGCCGGGCCGACTACCTGCATCATCTCGCCGATTTGCTCGCCGAATCCGCGCCGGACCGACGACCGCCGCACGGCCCCTCGATCCGCGTGCTCGATATCGGCGTCGGCGCCAACTGCATCTACCCGCTCCTCGGCGCCCGCGAATACGGCTGGCGCTTCGTCGGCGCGGACATCTCCCCCGCCTCGCTGGCCTCCGCGCGCCGTCTCGTCGAGGCGCACGCGCACGCCGGAGTCGCCGATCTCATCGCACTCCGGCGCCAGCCCGATCCCCGCGCCGTGTTCGCCCGCATCGCCGCGCCGGACGAGACGTTCGACGCCTCTCTCTGCAACCCGCCGTTCCACGCCTCCCCCGCCGAAGCCGCCGCCGGCACCACGCGCAAGCTCCGCAATCTCGCCGCAGGCCGCAGCCACCGCACCCGCGGACAACCCGCCCTCAACTTCGGCGGTCAGGCGCACGAGCTTTGGTGCGAGGGCGGCGAAACCGGCTTTCTCCGCCGCATGATCGCGGAAAGCGCCGCGCGACCCAAGCTCTGCCGCTGGTTCACCACCCTTGTCTCGAAAAGCGCCCGGATTCCCGAACTGGAACGCGCGCTCGCCAACGTCCGCGCCGCCGAAGTCCGCGTCATTCCGATGCGCCACGGCGAAAAACGCACGCGCATCCTCGCCTGGCGTTTTTCCACCCCGGACACCTCCGCCAAATCCCGCCCCGCGCCCTCGCCCGCGACACCGGCCATATCGACATCTCCCCGGGCCCGTTAAGCCACGCGGAGCCCCTCGCCGACGGCATCCTCGAACAAACCGCGCCCGTCGCTCGCCGTCGCTTGCCCCGCCCGCACGCTTCCGTTGTCCTCCCTCATCCACCCCACCCCGCCATGCCTTCCCCCCTCGCCACCCTCGCCCTCGGCTCGCTTCTCCTCCTCTGCTCCGTTTCCGCCGTCTCCGCGAAACACGAAACCTTGCCCCTTCTCCGTGGCATCCTGATCGACGGCTCCGGCAACCTCTTCTCCCTCGCCGATTCCACCGGCTCGGCCACCTGGGTGAAAATCGGCCAGACCTTCGATGGCTGGCGCCTCGAGTCCTTCGACGCCGAACGCCGGGTTCTCACCGTCGCCCGGGACGGCGTGTCTCGCGAACTCACGCTCGAATCGTCCAGCATCCAGGCCGGCGAATCCCGCCCCACCTTGGCCGATGCCGACGCGTTGCTCACCCAGCTCCAATTCGAGGAGATGATCGCCAAGAGCCTCGATGCCCAGCAGAAGGCGATGGCCAAGGCGTTCGCCCAGGGAGGAGGACGCAAGCTCTCCGCCGAGGAGACCGCCAAGGTCGCCGAGATGCAGGCCAAGGCGCTGAACATCATGATGGAGGAGATGGACCTGCCGAACATGCGCAAGGAGGTCGCCCAGGCCATGACCGAGATCTACACGCCGGAGGAAATCCGCGCCCAGGCCGCCTTCTATTCCACCGCCGTCGGCCAGTCCACGATCGAGAAGCAGCCCCAGTTTCAATCGCGCCTGAGCGACCTCATGATGCCGCGCATCATGCGCGCGATGCCCAAGATCCAGGCCGCGATGGCCGCCGAGGCGAAATCGGCCAAGTCCGCCGCACCCGCACCCGCGCCCGCGCCGGCTCCCGACGCGCGGTAAGCCGCGCGAACACGCCTTCGCCGCGCCGCCTTTCGCCCGCCGTTCGTGAGCGGGAGCGATGGCGGACCGCTTCCCGGCATGGCGACTACCGTCGCTCCACGCCGTCCAGCACGCGCCGCACCGCCACGGCGAGCTCACGCACCGAGAAAGGCTTCGCCAAAACCTCCCGCACGCCGAGGCTCTTCAGGCGTTCCTCGGAGAGGGTCGCGTCGTAGCCCGTCATCAGGATGATCGGCAGGCCCGGCTTCAGCTTGACGAGCTGTTCCGCCAGCTCCGGACCGCTCATCCCCGGCATGGCCACGTCGCTCACCACCAGGTCCGCCTCGATCCGCCCCGAACGCAGCCGTTCGAGCATCGCCGCGCTGTCGTCGCCCACCTCCACCCGGTAGCCGAGCTGAGTGAGCATGATGCGGCCGACCTCGAGGATGGACTCCTCGTCGTCGACCAGCACCAGCCGCTCGCCCCGACCGGTCGGCAAGGGTTCGTTTGCCTCCCTTTCCTCGGCTTCCTCCGCCGGACCGTGCACGGGAAAATACAGCTCGAAACACGTGCCCTCGCCCGGACTGCTGCTCATGAACACGGCGCCGTCGTGCGCCTGCATCACCCCGTGCACGACGGCGAGCCCGAGGCCCGTTCCTTCTCCCGGCGCCTTGGTCGTGAAGAAGGGCTCGAACACCCGCTCCTGCACCTCGCGCGGCATGCCGCGACCCGTGTCGCTCACCGTCAGCCGCACATACCCGCCGGGCCGAAGCCGCCCGCCCGGACGCACCTGCTCGGAGGTCACCTCCACGTGGTCCAGCTTCACGCCGAAGCGCCCCGGCCGTTCGCTCATCGCGTGGGCCGCGTTCGCGCCGAGGTTCATCACGACCTGGTGCACCTGCGTGGCGTCCGCCAGCACCGGCGGCAAACCGTCCGCCAGCTGCACGTCGAAGGTGATCATCGCCGGGATCGTGGCCCGCAGGAGCGCAAGCGGCTCCTGCACCACCTTGGCCAGATCCACCGGCCTGCGCTCGTGTCGCCCCGGCCGGCTGAAGGTCAGGATCTGCCGCACCAGGGCCGTCGCGCGCGCCCCGGCCTGCGCGAGCGCCGTCAGGTAGGTGTCGATCTGCGGCGACTGCCCCTTCACCTGCAATTGGAGCAGCTCGGTGTAGCCGGTGATCGCGGCGAGGATGTTGTTGAAGTCGTGCGCGATGCCGCCGGCCAGGGTCCCGATGGCCTCCATCTTCTGCGCCTGGAGAAACTGCTCCTCGAGCAGCCGATGCTCCGTGATGTCCTCCGCCGTGCCGACGATGCGGCACACGCGTCCCTCCGCGTCGCGGATCGGATAGGCCCGGTCCCGCACCCAGCGGATCGAGCCGTCCGGACGGATGACGCGGTAGGTCTCGTGGTAATCCCCCTCGATCTGCCGCCGCGAGGCGCGCGCGACCCGATCCCGGTCGTCGGGATGGACCGGTTTCAACCAATCGGAGGGACGCTTGAGGATCTCCTCGCGAGGCCGCCCCCAGATCGTCTCGTAGGCCGGGCTGATGTAGAGCATCTTTTGCCGTTCGGGATCGGTCAGCCAGAAGACCTCGTGGATGTTCTCCGCGATCTGCCGGAAGCGTTCCTCGCTGATGCGCAACGCCTCCTCCGTGCTGCGCCGGGCGCTGACGTCGAGCTGCACGCCGATGTAGTTCGTCACCCGCCCCGTCTCGTCGCGCACCGGCGTGATGGTGACGTGGTTCCAAAACGCGCCGCCGTCGCGGCGGTAGTTGATCAACTCGCCCTCGTAGGGCCGGCCTTCGTCCAGGGCCGCGCGCATCGCCGCGATCTCCGCCGGCGAGCTGTCCGGCCCCTGGAGAAACTGGCAGGTCCGCCCGATCACCTCCCGGGCCTCGTAACCGGTGAGCCGCGTGAACGCCGGATTCGCGTAGACGATGCGCCGGTTCTCGTCCGCAAGCAGCACGCCGAGCGGCAGGGACTCGAGCGCCTCCTGCCGCAGGCGCCGCGAGGCCTCGCTCGCCCGGAGCGCCGCGCGTTCGCGCACCAGTTGCGCGCGGGTGAAGGCGTTTTCCAAGGTCGCCGGGATCTCGTGCAGATAGCCCGGCCGCTTCACGACGTAATCGGAGGCGCCGAGCTGCAGCGCCTCGACCGCCACCGCCTCGTCGCCCTGCCCGGTGACCAGCACCACGGGCGGATGCGGTTTGCCGTCCTCGCTCAACGAACGCAGCAGCTCCAGCGCGTTCATGCCGGTGAGCCGGTAATCGAGCATCAACACGTCGTGGCCACCCTCGTCCGCGAGCTTCGCCCGCACCTCCTCCGCCGTGCTCGCGACGTCCAGACGGATGTGCGCCGCGTGACGCTCGAGATGCCGCCGGGTAAGATCCGCGTCGACCGGATAGTGCTCCGCATACAACACGCGCAGCAGACGGCTACGCCGCTCCAGGCCCGCGCGAAAGGCGGCCACCGCCGACTCCACCACGGCGGCCAGGCGCCGCAGGTAATCCCCCCGCTTCGGCAGATAGTCGTCGACCCCGGCCTTGAGCGCGACGACCGCGCTGCGCTCGTCGCCGAGTCCGGTCAACATGACGATGGCGAGGGGCAGCTCGCGCTCCCGCACGCCGACCACCAGATCGAGTCCCGAGCCGTCCGGCAGATTGAGATCCACCACCACCGCGTCGAACTCCTCGGGTTTCGCCAAAAAGGTCCACGCCTCCGCGAGCGAGCCCGCCACGCTCAATTGCAGCTCCGGCAACGCGCGGCGCAGCTCGATCCGCGCGAGATCGGCGTCCTGCCGGTTGTCTTCGACGTATAGTATCCGCATGTCGTGGGACGGGGTTCGAAACGGGGAGGCCTCGTTCAGTTCGGACGCGAGTTGAGCACGGTCCAGTAGACCTCGATTTGCGAGGCCACCTCGACGAATTTGTCGAAGTCGACCGGCTTCACGATATACGAGTTCGCGCCGAGCTCGTAGGCGCGACGGACGTCCTGGTTGTCGGCGGAAGTCGTGAGCACGACCACCGGGATGCTGCGCAAGGCGGCGTTCTCCTTGAGCTGCCGCAACACCTCCAGCCCGTCCACGCGGGGCAGCTTCAAGTCGAGCAGGATCACCGCGGGCGGCGCCTCGCCCGCCAGCCAGCGCGGGATCCACGCCAGCGCCTCCTCCCCGTCGCGCGCGACCTCGATCGGGTTGAGCAGCTTGCGGCGCTTGAAGGCGCGGAGCGCGAGATCGACGTCCATCGGGTTGTCCTCGACGAGTAGAATGGCTGGCTGGTCGTTCATGTGTGCAGGGGAATTTCGACGAAAAAGGTGGCGCCGCGGCCGGGCTCGCCGACCGCCCAGGCCCGGCCGCCCATCCGCTCCATCGCCTTGCGCACGATCGCGAGGCCGATGCCCGTGCCGGGGTAGTCCTCCGCGCGGTGCAGGCGCTGGAAGATGTCGAAGATCCGTTCGACGAACTTCATCTCGAAACCGATGCCGTTGTCGCGGACCCAGAGCAGGTATTTCCGCCCCTCGATCCGCCCGCCCACCTCGATCCTCGGAGACTCCACGCCGCGCGTGAACTTGAGCGCGTTGTCGAGCAGGTTGCGCAGCACCTGCGCCAGGCCGCTCGCGTCGGCCCGCACCACGGCGTCCGGCAGCTCCGCGGAAAATGTCACGCCGCGCGCGCGCAGCTCCTCGAAATAGGCGGCCGGCACCGCCTCGAGCACCTCGGCCGGCCGCACGGAGGAAAGCGTGAGCGCCCGGCGCTCGAGCTGCGAATAGGAGAGCAGGTCGTCGATGAGCTGCCCCATCTGCTGGCTCGCATGCCGCACCGCGGCGAGAAACCGCCGGCCCTCCTCGTCGAACTTGTCGCCGTAGTCCTCCTGCAAAAGACGGCTGTAGCCGTCGATCCCGCGCAGCGGCGCCTTCAGGTCGTGGGAAACCGAATACGTGAAGGTCTCCAGCTCCCGGTTCTTCGCCTCCAGCTCCGCCGTCCGCTCCGCCACCCGGCGCTCCAGCCCCGTGTTCAGCTCGCGCACCTTGTCCTCGGCGCGCCGCCTCTCCGTGATGTCGATGCCCACGCCGACCAGGCAGATCTCGTCGCGGAAACTGATCGTTTTTCCCGTGAAAAAATAGGGCGTCTCGGTCCCGTCCTTCGCGCGAAAGGCCGCCTCCACCTCCGACACGCCGTTTTCGAACACCTTCGCGATGCGCTCCCCCACCAGCGGCCTTTCCTGCTCCGGGAAAAAATCCAGCGGATGCATCCGCGCGATCTCCTCCGCCGTGTAGCCGGTCACCCGTTCGAAATTCCGGTTCCAACGCAGGAAACGGCCCTCCTTCGTGTAGAGGTAGAACGCGCCCGGCAGGCTGTCCACGATCGCGTCCGAAAAATCGCGCTCCGCCCGCAGGGTGCGCTCGACCTCGCGCCGCTTGAGATCCTCCGCGTGCAACCAACGCGCCGTGTGCCAGGCGAGCGTCGCGAAGATCAGCACGTTCGACACCGCGAAAATCGTCAGCCCGGTCTCCAAGCCATACCAGCCCCCGCGTTCGCCGATCAACCGCAGCCAGCCCACCGAAACCGGCACGATCAAGGCCGCCGGCACGAGACGACGAAGCAACACCCCGCCCGCCGTGTCCCCGTTCCACATCATCACGAAACCGCCGTCCGGCCTCGCGAAGAAGAGCCCCGCCCCCGACACCGCGAACAGCAACGCCGTCGGCATCGACATCAAAAACAACAACCCGTGCGGCTCGCCGCCGTAGATGTAGCGCGTCAACCCGAGCCAACCGATGAACAACACCAGCCCCGCCACCGCCTGCGCCAGGGGGTTGAACACCCGCCGCGCCGTCGCCGCCAGCGCGAAGCCCGCGAAGCTGAAGCCCAGCGAGGTGACCATCGCCATCTCCCCCGGCCCCACGTGCGGCGTGAAGCCCAGCATGTCCAACGGCGAATCCCGCCCGAGCAGATGGCAAACGAAGCGGTGCAGCCCGAGCACCGCGATCACGATCCCCAGGATCAACGCCGTTTTCCGCCAACCCTCCGGCTCCCCCGGCCTCGCCATCGCCAGCGTGTTCGCCAGCAGCGCCGAACCCGCCAAGGTGAACAACACCGCCGTCAACGGCACCATCGGCGTCCACTCCGCGCGTATCTGCATGAGCACCCGGATGTCGCCGAACCACCCCGCCAACACCAACACGCCCGCCAAGACCGTGATCACCCCGGCCGCGCCGGCGATCCATAGCGAACGAATGTAAAGGGCGGGGAACGACATGGATCTCGCGCGGGGAAAACGAGCCTGCGCGTCCGCCGCACAAGATACGACAGACGCAGGCCTTGCATGCCACACGCCTCCTGCCCGCGCAAGCCCCGCCGGCACCGATTTGACAATTTGCTCACTCCGATTGCGGAAGCCCCGGCGCCCTCCCCTGTTCCCCGGTCGCCGCCACCCTGCTCCCCCGCATCCGTCTCCCCTGCGGGCTTGCCCTCCCCCGCCCCGCCGCGTGTGCTCGCCGCTTTTCCCCGGCCCATGACCTCCGCGCAGATCCGCCAGTCCTTCCTCGATTTCTTCCATCAGCAGCAGCACACGATCGTCCCGTCGTCCTCGCTCCTGCCGGACTCCCCCGGACTGCTCTTCACCAACGCCGGCATGAACCAGTTCGTGCCGATCTTCCTCGGCGACCGCGCGCCCGACGTCTCCAAATGGGCCGGCGTCCGCCCCGCCTCCGACACCCGCGCCGCCGACACCCAGAAATGCATCCGCGCCGGCGGCAAACACAACGACCTCGAGGACGTCGGCTACGACACCTACCACCACACGATGTTCGAGATGTTGGGCAACTGGTCCTTCGGCGACTACTTCAAGAAGGAGTCGCTCACCTGGGGCTGGCAGTTGCTCACCAAGGTCTGGGGCATCCCCGCCAAGCGCCTCTTCGCCACCGTCTACGCGCCCAAACCCGGCGATCCGTCCGAGTTTGACCAGGAGGCCTACGACATCTGGGCCGAGCTCTTCAAAGCCGAGGGCCTCGATCCCGCCATCCACATCGTCCACGGCAATCGCAAGGACAACTTCTGGCAAATGGGCGACACCGGCCCCTGCGGCCCCTGCTCCGAGATCCATTTCAATCTGCTTGAAAGCGACGACGAGCAGGCCGGCCGCGCGCTTGTGAACAGCTCCTCGCCGCGCTGCATCGAGATCTGGAACCACGTCTTCATCCAGTTCAACGCCAACGCCGACGGCACGTTCTCGCCGCTCGCCGCCAAGCACGTCGACACCGGCATGGGCTTTGAACGCATCGCCGGCATCCACGCCAACACCAAGGGCTTCACCGACTTCTCCGCCGAGCCCTCCAACTACGCCGCCGACGTCTTCGCGCCCCTCTTCGCCAAGGTCGCCGAACTCTCCGGCAAGACCTACCTGGGCACCGTCCCGACCAAGCGCGAAGGCCTCACCGAACAGGAGAACATCGACATCGCCTACCGCGTGCTCGCCGACCACGCGCGCACCGTGAGCTGCGCCATCGCCGACGGCATCCTCCCCGGCAACGAAGGCCGCAACTACGTCATCCGCCGCATCCTCCGCCGCGGCATCCTCTACGGAACCAAGCTCGGCCTGAAGACCGGTTTCTTCGAGCAACTCGTCGCCCCCGTCGTCGAGAGCCTCGGCGAAGTCTTCCCCGAGCTGAAGCAGCAGCAGAACATCATCCGCCGCGTGATCCGCAGCGAAGAGGAAAGTTTCGGTCGCACCCTCGATCGCGGTCTCCAGCTCTTCTACCAAGGCGCGACCAAGCAAATTAACAACGCCGTGAAGATCGATGGCCGTCCCGGCCTTGGCTCGCTTCTCGATCCGAATGTTGAGCTGCACATTGAGGAGTTCCGCAAAAAAGGCCTGTCGATTTCCGGCGCCCTCGCCTTCGAACTCTACGACACCTACGGCTTCCCCCTCGACATGACCCAGCTGCTCGCCACCGAGCGCGGGCTCACGGTCGACACCGCCGAGTTCGAGCGCCTCATGGAGCAGCAACGCTCCCGCGGCCGCGCCTCCACCAAGAAGGAGATCATCGTCGCCGCCACCGAGGGCGAATCGACCACCGAGGCCAAGCCCACGCCCTTCATCGGCTACGTCATCGGCAAATCCCAGTCCTACGCCGTCACCGTCACCGAGATCGTCCGCGCCGGCGACGACACGTTCCTCGTCTTCAACGAGACCCCCTTCTACGCCGAGATGGGCGGCCAGGTCGGTGACAGCGGCGTCGTGCTCGCCAAGGGCCAGACCGTCCAGATCAGCGACACGATCAAGGACAAGGCCGGCCGCCACCTCCACAAGGTCTCCAACCTCGAGGGCAAGGTCCTCGACGAGGCCCCGCGCGGCGCCACGCCCGTATCCGAAAACTTCCTACAATCGCTCGTCGGCCGGGTCGTCGAGGTCGGCGTGAACATGATCCGCCGCCGCGCCATCCAGCGCCACCACACCGCCACGCACCTCCTCCACTTCGCGCTCCGCCGCGTGCTCGGCACGCACGTCCGCCAGGCCGGTTCGCTCAACGCGCCCGACCGCATGCGCTTCGACTTCGCCCACTTCGAGGCCTGCACGCCCGCGCAGCTCCAGGAGATCGAGCGCATCGTCAACTGGCGCATCCTCGATAACGCCGAGGTCCAGAGCTACGAAACCGACTTCGACAAGAAACCCGCCGGCACCCTCGCCTTCTTCGGCGAGAAATACGGCAAGCGCGTCCGCGTCGTCGACATCGGCGGCTACAGCCGCGAGCTCTGCGGCGGCACCCACGTCAACACCACCGGCGAGATCGGCCTCTTCAAGATCGTCTCCGAAGGCGCCATCGCCGCCGGCACGCGCCGCATCGAGGCCGTCTGCGGCCAGGCCGCCTACGACTTCGTCGCCGCCGAGGAGGCCCGCATCTACGCCCTCGCCGAGAAGGTCGGCGCGCCCGTCTCCCAGCTCGAACAACGCCTCGCCAGCCTCCTCGCCGAAAAGGCCGAGCAGGAGAAGAAGCTCAAGGCCCTCGAACACGCCGCCGCCGCCGCGCAAGCCGCGAAACTCGTCGCCGCCGCGACCGAGAAGGACGGCTTCAAGTTCGTCTCCGCCGTCGTGACCGTCGACGGCCCCGAGGCGCTCCGCAACCTCGGCGCGCAGGTCCTCGGCCAGCTCGGCGAAGGCGTCGTGCAACTCGGCGCCGTGATCGGCGAAAAAGCCAGCGTCGTCGCGCTCTGTTCGCCCGCCGCGATCAAGGCCGGCAAGCACGCCGGCAAGATCATCCAGGCCCTCACCGCCCAGCTCGACGGCAAGGGCGGCGGCAAACCCGACGTCGCCATGGGCGGCGGCAAAAACACCGCCAAACTCGCCGAGGTCCTCGCCGGCTAAGGCGCGAGTCGACCAGTCCGCCATTTTTCGGCCGCGTCCTCTCCGGTCGCGGCTTTCTTGCCTCGGCCACGCCGACGTGCGCTCCGGCTACGCGATCCCGACCGCCAGACACGATCGCACGGCGGCGCGATACTGCCGCCCCACCGGCACCGCCTCCGCACGGCCCGCCAGCCGCAAGGCCCATCGGCCGTCGCGCAGTGTATTCAACTCTCGAATACAAGATCGGTTCACCAGGAAACTTCGATGCACGCGCAGGAAGCGCGCCTTCGGCAGGGTGCGCTCCCACTCCGCCAACAAGCGCGATTGCAGCGGCACCGTTCCCCCCTCGATTTCCAGCCGCGTGTAGTCGCCTTCCGCCTCGATCAGCACAATGCTCTGACAGGGCAGGGCAAAGCGGGCCCCGCCCTGCGTCACGAACACCGCGCCAGCGCCATCGGAGTCCCCCTCGCCCGCCGGGCTGCGGGTCATCGAGCGGGCCAATGCCGCCGCGATCAGTCCCGCCGCGTCCCGCAACACGCGGATCACCGGCTCCGGCCAGCGCACGCACGATCGCACCGCGTCGTAGCCAAACATGCCCACCAAGCGCCCCTTGTCGCGCAGGGGCAGGCAGAGCACGGAGCGGTTGCCTTGACGCAGAAACTCCTCCTGCAACAGGCGCAGCCGCACAGGCATCTTGATCACGTCGAAATACGCCACCGCGTCGCGCAGCATGTCCTCGTGCAAGGAACCCAACATGCCCGCCGGGATCTTTTGTAGCTCGTCCACGAAGGGCGGCACGCCCTCCCGCGTCCATTCGTGCGAATTGGACAGGTAAAGGAGATCCTCGCTGTAGCGCATCACCCATGCCCGGTCCGCCCCATGAAAGAGACCGAGGGTGGCGAGCAGCGCGTTGATCGCCTCGTCCAGCGGCCGTTCGACGAAACCACGCGCGGCATGGAGCCAGATCCGGGCGAGCGCGTCATCTGTATTTACATACTCCATACACAGGGCGCCTCCGAAAAACGGCACATCCTGTCGTTTGACGACGATAATTGGTCGTTCATCGAATCCCCGTTGGAATTTTATACCCCTTTATCAGCTTGCGGCGCATGCCCTACCGTCAGGCTTCTCAACACCGCGCCCTCTGCATCACCGCTCCTCGTCTCCCACGCACGCTCCGCCTCGCCGCCCTCGGTGGCGCGGTCGCCCCGGGCCTCCTCGCGCAGGGCATCGAGGTAAGCGGCTCGGTCCAGACCGTCGACACCGGCCTCGGCCAATACGTCAACGCCACGCCCGATTCTCAATCCCACTGGAATCTCGAGGCCGTTCTCTCCGTCGGGCGCAACGCGCCGGGTGCGCTTCACATCTCCGGCGGCGCCGTCGTCTCCAGCCCCACCGGTGTCGTTGGCACCGAGCTCATCACCTCGCCGAACGGCGACGGCACCGTGACGATCGACGGGACGGGCTCCGCCTGGAACATGACGGGGCAGCTCAACGTCGGGCTATTTTCCCCCGGCTCGATCACGATTTCCGACGGCGGCGCGTTGACCGCCCTGACCGCGGTGATCGGCAGTAACGACGGTGGTGTCGGCACGGTCACCGTCGCCGGCCCGGGATCGAGTTTTGTCCTGGCGGGAGGCCCCCCCTCGCAATTGATCATCGGCAACTCCGGCGTCGGATCGTTCTCGGTCTTGGCCGGCGGCTTCGTTTCCTCGGCGGATATCAGTGTCGGCCAGTCGGTGACGGGCATCGGCAGCGGTCTTCTCACCGTCTCCGGAGCCGGCTCGCTCTTGGAGGCCACCCGGCTCCTCGCGATCGGCGACGGCAGCTCGTCGAGCCTCATGGAAATCCGCGATGGAGGCGCGGTCGTCAGCCAGGCAGCCTACATCGGAAGCGCCGGCGGTCATGGGGACGTGCTCGTCACCGGCGCCGGTTCCACTTGGGAGACCGCGGACGAGTTCTACATCGGCATGTATAACAGCGGCTCCCTTCGGATCGAGGACCAGGCCGCCGTCACAAGCAACGACAGCGTGATCGGCATCTTCGGCGCGGGCGACGCGGTCGTCACCGGCCCGGACACGCAGTGGAACAGCACCGGCTTCATCGGCATCGGTTACGCGACGGCCGGCTCCTTGACGGTGGAAAAAGGCGCGCACGTCGTCACTCCCGCCGTCGAACTCGGCACCACGTCCGGCGGCGCCGGCGAACTGATTCTCCTCGGAGACGCCGACGGTGTCGGAACTCTCACGACCGGCGCGGTCGAAAAAGGCGCCGGCTCCGCCATGGTGCGTTTCGACGGCGGGCGCCTTCGCGCAAGCGACAGCTTCACCATCACCGGCTTCGCCGACGGCGCGATTCAGGCCGACACCGGTGGAGCGCGCATCGACACCAACGGTCACGACATCGTCATCACCTTCGGAATCGCCGGCGCCGGCGGTCTCATCAAGGAAGGCGAAGGCACGCTCCTGCTCGAAGGCGACAACACCTACCTCGGCGTGACCGTGATCGAGGCCGGTCGCCTGCTTCAATCGGGCGGCATGTCCTCAAGCGGGGTCATCGTGAAAGCCGGCGCGATCTTCGGCGGGTCGGGAGCCCTCGCCGGCGACCTCACGATCGAAGAGGGCGGCAAGTTCGACTTCACCTCCCGGCTCACGTTCACCGTGCTCGGAGATGTCTTCTTGGACTCCAGTTTCGGCGTCGACGACATCGCGGGACTCGACGCGGGCATCGAGCTGGGCATCTACACGCTCATCGACGGCACCGCGACCGACTTCACCCTGCTCGGGATCGAGAACTGGGGCGCGGACAACGCCTTCGATCTCGGTGGCGGCAAGATCGCCTATTTCCAGTCCGGCGGCCTTCAACTCGTGATCACGTCGGCCATCCCCGAGCCCGGCGCCTGCGCGCTGCTCGCCGGCCTCGCCGCGGCATTCGTCGCGACGCGCCGCCGCCGCTGAGCTCGCCAATATTCCCCCTCGTCCGCCGAAAGCCGCGTCCCATGCCGGGCGCGGCTTTTCTCTTTCCGCCGGTTTCGCAGTCCAGTTGCCAAGATAACACAATTCACCTCAGCTCCGCGCCATGCCCCGCCGTCCACTTCGCCCCGCGCTCCTTCTTGGTCTCTCCGCCGCGCTTCTCTCCCCGACTCTTTATCGTAGTTCGCCCCGCAGTTCCGAGGCACCTCGCTCGCAATCTTTGCCCGGCCCGGCCTCCGCCGCGCATCTCGGCGCCCCCGCCACTTTCCCCGACACACCGCTTCTCGCCACGACCGCCGCGCCCCACGCGGCCGTCTTGCCCGACGAGCAGCCCTTCTATCGTCGTCAGCGCGCGATCGAGTTGTCGGCCCAGCTTCTTCGCACCGCCTCTTCCGCGGACCCGCAATCCGCCGTCGGCCAACGCTGGCGCTTCGAGCTCTTCGACGACACCGCCTGGACCGGCATCGTCACCCGCGTCGAATCCGTCGGCCCCGGACGCGTGAATCTCTACGGCGAACTCGAGGGCGTGCCGGGCTCCGACTTCATCGCCTCCGTGCACGACACCGGCGCGGCCGCCCTGAGCTTCACCACGCCCGGCGGCGACCTCTACCAGATCCGCATGGCCGGCCCGGGCCGCTTCGTCGCGCTCCAGCTTGCGCCCGAACTCATGCCGCCCTGCGGCGTCGACGCCCCCGACACCGCCCACCTCGCGCCCGCCGCCGCGCCCGCCGCCCAGGCCCGCGCACGAGCCGCCGCGCACAACGCCTACGCCGCCGACATCGCCGCCGCCCCCGCGCCCGACGGCTCCGCCTATGGCGGTCTCGGTCAACAGGCCGGCTCCGAGGAGGGGCTCACCTTCACCGACGTCGACATCTACGTCGCTTACACCGCCGCCGCCCAGTCCGGCGCCGGCGGCTCCGAGGCCATGTCCGCGTTCATCGACCTCATGGTCGCGCGCGCCAACGCCACCTTCATCAACAGCCGCGTTGGTCTTCGCCTCCGTCTCGTCGGCTCCGGCGCCGTGGCCTACACCGAGCCGAACAACATCCAAACCGACCTCAGCCGCCTCGCCGGCACGAACGACGGCTTTATGGACGGTCTCCACGCCACACGCGCCACGCTCGGCGCCGACCTCGTCACGCTCGTCACCGAGACCACCGGTGGCGGCACCTCCGGTCTCGCCTACCTCTACACCGGCACCGCCAACAACGGCTTAAACGTCGTGCAACGCGCCGGCTCCGAAAGCACCTTCGTCCACGAGGTCGGCCACAACTTCGGCTGCAAACACGATCGCGAAAACAACGACTCCGGAAACGGCCTCTATCCCTACGGTTACGGCCACCGCTTCACGCCCGAGGGCTACCCGCAGCTCCGCACCGTCATGGCCTACGCCCCCGGCGCGCGCATCCCCTATTTCTCCAACCCCGACGTCACCTACCTCGGCGCCCCCACCGGCGTTCCCATCGGTCAGACGGGCGAAGCCCACAACGCTCAGGTCCTGAACACCACGAAGGCGAGCGTCGCCAACTTCCGCACCGCCGGCGCCAACACGCCGCCCTCCGTCGTCATCACCGCACCGACCGCCGATTCCGTCCTCGTCGCCAACGATCCGCTCACCCTCACCGCCACCGCCTCCGATCCCGACGGCTCGATCGCCTCTGTGCGTTTTTATCAGCTCTCCGACGACTCGATCTGGGGCTACTCGAACGTCACCTCCACCACGCTCGGCTCCGACATCACCCCGCCCTACGCCGTCTCGCTCGATCACCTCGCCGCCGGCTACTACACCTTCGCCGCGGTCGCACGGGACAACACCGGCGCCATCGCCACCCACACCGTCGGCGTCACCGTCAACCCCTGGTATAAACAGGAGCTCCTGTCCTTGCCGGATGGATACACGGGCGATGTTACGCTCGCCGCCATCAACGCCTCCGGCCAGATCGCCGGCACCGTGACCAACGGCGTCACCGAACAAGCCTGCCGCTGGGACGGCACCGCCGCCATCCCGCTCGGCTTCCTTCCCGGCGACGTCTCCAGCCACGGCCTCGCCATCGCCGACGACGGCACCGTCTACGGCGAATCCATCTCCTCCGGCGGCGACCGCCGCGCCTGCCGCTGGTCCCCCGCCGGCGTCGTCACCGATCTCTCGACCGCCATCCCCGGAAAGATCGCCCTCGCCGCGCTCGGCGTGGACCAATCGGGACGCGTCCTCTACGAAACCGAAGCTCAGTTCGGCGGCTACTATCGCGACAGCACCCCAATCGCCACCAACCTCTCCGCCTTCGGTATCGCCTCCTCCGGCCTCGTCGCCGGCTACGACTACAACTTCGGCACCACCAACTGGAACGCAGCTCGTTGGAGCTCCGGCCCCAACTCCACGTTGCTTCCGCCCCTCGCCGGCCATCTTTCCAGCTGGGGCTGGTCAATCAATCGCTCCGGCGCGGTCGTCGGCATCAGCTCGCCCACCGGCGGCTACAGCAGCACCAGTTGGCGCGCCACCTACTGGGCCGCCGACTCCACCACGCCTGTGGATCTCGCGCCAGCCGGCTCCACCGCCAGCACCGCGACCGCGCTCAACGACCACAACGAAGTCGTCGGCCACTACCGCGCCACCAACGATCGTCCCTTCCTCTGGACCTCCGCCACCGGCAGCATTCCGCTGCGCGATCTCGTGATGCCCGCGGTCGATTTCGATCTCTACTACCCTCGCGCCATCGGCAACACCGGCGCCATCGCCATCGAGGGATGGAACTTCGCCAATCTCGTCCCCGTCCGCCTCACGCCCGTCGCGGGCTTCCGCCATCAACATTGGCAGCGCTCCCACTTCAGCCTCGTCGAGATCGAGAGCTCCGGCGTCGCCGGCGACCTGGACGACCCCGACAACGACGGTCGCGTCAATCTCCTCGAACGCGCTTTCGGCCTCTCGCCCACCGTCGCCGAGACCACGATCGCCGACACCGGCCATCCTGTCGTCGGTTACGATGACTCCACGCAGAAACTGACGATCACCTTCCGCCGTCTGCGCGGCCCCACCGACATCACCTACACCGTCGAGGCCGCCTCCGATCTCGCCAACGGCCCCTGGTCCTCCGCCGGCGCCGTCGAGGTCTCTCGCGACGCCATCGACGCCGATTGGGACGAGGTCGTCTATCGCAGCGTCGCCTCCCCCGCGCCCGGCGCACCGGTCTTCCTCCGCGTCCGCATCAGCCGTTGATTCCCGCGCCGCGAAACACCGCTCACGCCGCCGCATGAAACACTGGTTCGACGAGGCCTTCTACCGCCGCACCGCCGCGCAGCTCGCCGCGCTTCATACACGCTTCGATCGCAAACGCTTCCTCGCCCACGCCCTCGCCGGACTCGACGAACTCGAGCTCATGGCGCGGCTCCATCGCACCGCGGAGGCGTTTCACCTCGCGTTGCCCATCCCGCTCGCCGGGCAACTCGACGTCCTCCGCGCCCACGCTCCGCAGATCGGCCACAACTTCGTCACCATCTGGCCCTGCGCGCACGTCGCCGCGCAAGGACTCGACCAGCCGGACCTGGCACTCCCCGCGCTGCGCGACCTCACTCGCCACGGCTCGGCCGAGTTCGCCGTCCGCCCCTTCCTCGTCCGCGACCTCGCCGGCACGCTCGCCGTCATGCGCAAGTGGGCCGACTCCGACGACGAACACGTGCGACGCCTCGCCAGCGAAGGTTGCCGCCCGCGCCTCCCCTGGGGCCTGCGACTCCAGGCCCTTGTCGCCGATCCGCGCCCCGCCCTGCCCATCCTCGAAACGCTTCGCGCCGACCCGAGCCTCTACGTCCGGAAATCCGTCGCCAACCACCTCAACGACATCGCCAAGGACCACCCCGAACTCGTCCTCGACGTCGTCTCCGCCTGGGACCGCCGCGACGCCCGCACCGCCTGGATCGTGAAGCACGGGCTGCGCACGCTCGTCAAAAAAGGCCATCCGCGCGCCCTCGCCCTGTTCGGCGCCGGCGCCGCGCCCAAGGTCCGCGCCACCATCGCCGCCTCGCCGCGCCGTATCCAAATCGGTGATACAATCGCCTTCTCCGCGAAGATCGTCTCCGACTCCTCGCGCACGCAGTCGCTCATCGTCGACTACGTCGTGCACTACGCCCGCGCCTCGGGCCGCGCCTCCGCCAAGGTGTTCAAATGGACCGCGCTCGACCTCGCCCCCGGCGGATCCCTCGAGCTGACGAAGCGCCAGACGATCCGCGATTTCACCACGCGCCGCCACCACGCCGGCCGCCACCGCGTCGAGTTGCAGATCAACGGCCGGCGGCTCGCCGAAACGGCCTTCACGCTTGCGATCTGAGCGGACGCGATTCTTTCCACCACCGCCATGATCAATCTCTCCGCTCCCGATCTCACCCAGCACCCGCCCCGCAGCCCGCGCGTGAAGCTCGGCGGTTTCGTCCACCTCCCGCGCCTGCTCGACAAGGCCCGCGCCGCCGCCGCCGGCAAGCTCGGCGAGTTCATCTACCCCTGCCCGCTCGACCAGCGCTTCTTCGCCTTCACCGGGCTCAATCCCGACGCGCTCCTCGCCGAGGCGAAAACCGGCAAGAGCGACACCGAGATGCTCGCCTGGGTGATGGCCAACCTCAACCCGACGCGCCAGCCTTGGGAGATCGCCGCCTGGTCCGATTACCTCTCCACGCTCTCCGCCGGCGACGCCCAGCGTCACAAGACCTTCGCCGAGACCATCGAGCAACTCGCCCCCGGCCGCGGGGACATCGTCACCTACTTCGACCGCCTCGATCTCGACGACTACGTCAGCTACGGCGGCAAGGCCTGAACGCCTCGGGCAAGGCTGCCCCGTCGCCCAAACGGGTTGGCCTTGCCCCGACGCGCTTCTTTGCGAGCCTTCCGCGCGCCCGTGAGCACCGATTCCGCCGCCGACCTCCTTCTCGCCTTCGACGCCAACAACCGTCTTGCGATTCGCCTGACGCCGGAGGGCCGCGCGCCGGCCGACGGCGCCACCCTTTCCGGCGTAACTTCTTCGCGGATCGTGATCGATCTCCCCCGCGAGGCCGCCGTCGGGCCCAGACGGTTGATACTCGGCAGCCTCGATCCCGCGAAGCCGGAGAAAGACACCGGCGTCGTTTTCTACTCGATCGACCAGCTATCCGAGAGCCCCGCCGCCAACACTCCGCTTCTCGCAGGCATCCTCGCCGCGCTCGAACCCCATCTCGTCGAGCTGCCCTACCTGCACCTCGGCGAGAACGACTTCATCTACAAGTTCCGCCCCGCCCAGGAGCGCAACAGCGCCATCTACGCCCAGGACGAGGCCTCGCGCGCCCTCTACCAATCCAGGCTTTGCGCGGCGATCAAGGCCCTCGCCCGTCGCCACGAGCGCTCCGCCGCGGATCCCGTTCCCCTCGATTTCGGCGCGGTCCAGTATCTCCTGCCCAGCCACTTCGGCTTTTGCCTCGGCGTCAAAAACGCCATCGAACGCGCCTACGAGACCCTCGCCGAAAACCCCGGCAGGCGCGTCTTCATGCTCTCCGAGCTGATCCACAATCCCTTCGTCAACGAGGACCTCCTGCGCCGCGGCCTCCGCTATCTCCAATCCGACAAGGGCGTGCCATTCACCGTCTCGGGCCGCAAGATCACCGACGGCCATCCCGCGACGCCCGACGATCCCGCTCTCTGGGACACGCTCGTCCCCGAGGACATCGTCATCATCCCCGCCTTCGGGGCCACCGACGAGGACAAGCGCCGGCTCGTCCGCCGCGGCCTCGCCGTCTGCGCCTACGACGCCACCTGCATGCTCGTCGAGAAGGTCTGGAAAGCCGCCCGCGCGTATGGACGCGACGGATACACCGTCGTCATCCACGGCAAGCACGAGCACGAGGAGACGAAGGCCACCTTCTCCAACACCCGTCGTCACGCGCACGCCGTCATCGTGCGCAACCTCGCCGAGGCCCGCGAACTGGCGGATTTGATCCCGGTCCGTCATGATCCCGGCGCGCAGGCCCGTTTCGAGGCCGCCTTCGCCGGTCGTCACACCGAGGGCTTCTCCGTCGCCCGGGACCTTGAGCGCGTCGCGGTCGTCAACCAGACCACCCTCCTCGTCAACGAAACCCGCGAGATCATCGAGCACCTGCGCGCCGCCTACGCCGACGCCTGCGGCCCCGACGCGCCCGGCGGCCCCGCGCGCGTCGGCGGCAGCGGCCGCACCGACACGCTTTGCTACGCCACCCAGGTCAACCAGGACGCCCTCGGCCGCGCCCTCGCGCGACCGCCCGACGCCGCCTTCGTGATCGGCGGGAAAAACTCGTCCAACACCTACCAGCTTTTCCGCGTCTGCGAGGAGAAGCTCGGCCGCATGGCCTTCTTCATCCAAAGCGAGTCCGACATCCGTTCGCTCGCCGAGGTGTCGCACTACGTCTTTCCGGCGCACGGCCCGGGCGGAGGAGGCCACACGGAGCTTCGCCCGCTTTGGCCGGGCACCCCGAGCGAGGGCCCGCGTCGCATTCTGATCACCGGCGGCGCCAGTTGCCCGGACGGCCTCATCCAGGCGGTGATCTCCCGCATAAACTCCTTTTTCCCCGCCGAGCGTCTGCGGCCGGTCGAAGCCGTGTTGGCGGATCTCGACGCCGTCGGCTGACGCCGCGGGCGTTTCCCGTTCGCCATCCCTCTCCGCCGAGCCGCGGGTCCGTTCAGTTCCCCCCGGGCGAGAGTTTGCGCTCCGTCAGCGGCAGCATCACGCCCCGGCGGAACAACGTCACCTGTCCCGTGCTCGAGGAGACCACGATGCTGACACAGTCGGTCGCCACGCTCACCGCGGCCGCCGCCGCGTGCCGGCTGCCCAGGCCGCTCGGCAGCACATGGTCCGCGTCGGAGGCCTGAAGAAGGCTGCCCGCGCTCGTCACCACGCCGTCCCCGCGGATCACGAAGGCGCCGTCGATCGAGGAGAACTCCTTCACCGTCTCGTCCATGAAGGGGTTGAGGATGTTGCGGTCCTCCTCCTTGTATCCATAAAACGGATTCAACACGAGAGGCTTGGCGAGGCGTTCGACGCGCGCGGTGTCGCCCACCACGAACAGGCAGCCCACCGGCTTGCCCTCGCGTCCCTCGACGCCGAGCTCCATCGCGATGCCAAGCACGCGCTCCAGCACCTCGGGCTTCACATCGTCCGGAAGCAGATCGGCGTGGCCGCCGAGCAGGGTCTGGAACTCGCGCTCCACGTCCACGATCACGACCGTGTCGAACTGGTTGCTGCCGGCGAGACCGCCCACGCAGCAGATGCGGTCGTTGAAGGAGATGATGCCGCGCGTGAGGGCCACGAACATCGCGCTGCGCAGCTGCGCCATGCGCTGGTTGGAAAAGGAACGCACCTGGATGACCTCCGCCGCGCGGTCCGCGTCGGACTCGTCATCCAGCTCCACGTGGTTGCGGGTGACGAGGATCGTCTTCGCCTTGGGAAACCAGGCGCCGGGTTCGATGCCGCCGACGAAGGTGTCGCCGAATACCATGATCGCCCTGCAGTTCGCGCCGCGGGCGACCCGGTCGGCCTCTCGGATCATGAGGCGGTTGATCCGGTTCTGCTGGGCCTGCACCGGCCGCGTGAGCAGACCGCCGACCCCCGCCACGAGGCGGCGGTGCAGTTCGCGCAGCGTGGGCGCGTCGACGAGGCTCGCGACCAGATCGGGCTCCTTCACCAGGCGCGCCACCGTGGCGAGCACCTGCAGATAGTCGCGCGCCCGCTCGTCGGCGAGAAGCAGGATGATGAGGTGGGCCCGGTCGCCCTCGAGGGTGGCGTCGTGCTCGATGCCCTCGCGGCTGCGTCCGATCACGAGCACGTAGCGGCGCGACATTTTCACGCGCACGTGCGGCAACGCGACGCCGTTGCCGAGATAGGTCGTCATCGTGCTCTCGCGCTGGAGCAGGCTGCGCAGCAGCGAGTCGCGTTTGAGGTCCGGAAAGCAGGAGGCGGCGTGGTCGAGCAGTTCGCCCAGCGCGCCTTTCAGATCGGTCGCCTCGAGCTCGATGATGCGGTTGCGGGCAATGTGACGCTCAAGGCGCATGGGGCAAGGGCTCGGGGAACAACACGTTAACCACGAAATGCGTCGATCGCCACGGCGCGGAGAACTTTTTCATCCGCGCCGGCGCCCGGCGTCCCGCCCGAAACCGACGTCTGAATCACTTCTCCCACTCGAGAGCACCCTTCTTGATCTCGTAGATGAGGCCGAGGACGAGAACGCCGAAGAAGAACCCGATCGGAGCGAGAATCGAGATGTGGTTCGCGAGGAAATCGCGATAGACGAAGGCCCAGGGGATGAGAAACACCACCTCGATGTCGAACAGGATGAAGAGCATCGCGGTGACGTAGAACTTCACCGAAAAGCGTGTGTGGGCGCCGCCCTCGGACTTCACGCCGCACTCGTAGGGCGTATCGGTGAGCGCGGTCTTCTTGCGCGCGCGCTGACCGAGCAGATGGCTCGCACCGACCACGCCCACCGCCAGACCGGTGGCGAGAAGGAGCTGAACCAAGATGGGCGCGAAATCGGAAACGGAATTCATGCGGCAAAAACGTAAGGGGTCAAAGGACAGGGCCGGCGCCTCGTCGGCAAGGTGTTTTTACGTCGGGGAACCGCTCATTTTGTCTCCGACGCCGAAAGGACCACCGGTTCCGCGCCGGTTCGGCGGCCTAGACCCAGCATTTCCGCGAATTCGAGCGTGCGAATCGTCTCCGAAATCGGCTGGAACCCCGCCTCCCGCCGCGCGGCGTTGATCCGCTCCAACATCAGGGCGTCCATCCGCACCGGATCTCTGCCCAGCCACAGCCGCGGTTCGCCCCGGGTGTAAAGCGCGTTGAAGGCCGGCCCGCCGACGAATTGCCAGTGTTCGAGCGAGACCAGCGTGAAGGCCCAGGTCTGGCGCAGTTCGGGGATCGCCGCCATCTCGGCGACAGCGGCCGGGGCGCTGCGCGTGCTGCGGAAAAAGCGGGCGGTGTTGGACGCGTTCCACAGCGTGGCGTTGGCCAGCGCGCCGTTCACGCCGAGCGATTCGTGGTCCGTGTAGACGGGCAGGTTTACCCAAAAGTCCGCCTCGAGGAAGAGCGGCGTGGCGAGGAAGCTCTTGCGATCCGCGTCGGCGTCGAGCTTCGCGGTCGGATCGATCGCCGCGACGCCGAGCCGGTCGAGGTCGAAGTCGGGCGCCTTGTCCTGCCGCCCCGAGAGGATCGGATCGAAACGCGAAGGCAGCGGACTGTCGTAGAACCACACCGGATCGTAGTAGCGTCCCGATTCGAGCACGAAGAACGGATGATCCGCGAAGGGCGGCGTCAGCCGCGGATCCGTCGGCAGATAACCGCCCAGGCGCAGACGCAGCTGGTTCAAGCCGACGAGAAAAATGTCCTCCCGCGCGTAGCCGCGCCGCACCAACGCCTCGATCAGGGCGCGCACCAACGGCCGGGGCGTCGCGAGCCCGGCCCCGGATTCGGCGTAGATTTTCAGGCCCACCCTGCCCTTTTCGCCCGGAGTGAGTCGTCGCCCCACGCTCGTCTCGAAGGCCCGCAACAAAGCCTCCACGCCCCCCGCATAACGTTCCTCGTCCGCGCTCGCCGGTCCCCTTGCGTTTTCCAATTCCGGCAAACGCACCTCCCACAGGGTCGCCGCCGCTTCCTCCGCGGCGAAAACGCCTCCGCCTGGCGCGCCGAACAGGACGCAAGCGGAGCAAATCAAGAAGCGAAAACAGGCGCGGGGAGACATCAGGCGGAACCCTTGACAGAGCAACCCCCGGGCCGAAAGTGCAACCCCGTCCCGCTCGATGCCGCGTCTCAAGGAAAGCTGCAAACAAGACCTCAAGCTGCGCATCAACATCGTGGATGTCATTTCGCGCGTGGCCACTCCGCGCCGCGCCGGCGGCAACCGATTCAAGGCGCTCTGCCCTTTCCATCAGGAAAAAACGCCGTCCTTCCACTTCGATTCCGCCAAGGGCTTCTACAAGTGCTTCGGTTGCGGAAAATCGGGCGACATCTTCACCTTCGTCCAAGAGACCGAAGGGCTCACCTTCACCGAAGCCGTCGAGACCCTCGCTCAACGCTTCAACGTCCCGCTCGAATACGAGGAAGGCGGCGGCCCCTCCCGCGAGGAACGTTCGCTTCGCCAGGAACTCTTCGATCTGCACGAGTTCGCCGCCGAGCATTTCCACCAGGCGTTCAAGTCCAATGGCGAACACGGCGCGTGGATGCGCGATTACTGGACGACGAAGCGCCGCTTCCCCCCCGAACTCGCCGACGAGTTCAAGATCGGCCTCGCCGACCCGGGCGGCTCGGGCCTCGGCGCCGCCCTGTTGCGCAAGAAATTCTCCGAGGCGGCCATTCGCCAATCCGGGCTGTTCTTCATCTACGACGACCAGCTCCTCACCGTCGGCGCCTTGCGCCCCCGCTTCCGCGGCCGGCTCATGATCCCGATCCGCGACCACCAGGGCCGCGTCGTCGCTTTCACCGCCCGCCAGACCGAACTCACCCCGCAGGACGATCCCGCGCACGAGGCCAAATACGTCAACTCGCCCGAGACGCCGATCTTCATCAAGGGAAACCTCCTCTTCAACCTCGACCGCGCCCGCGCCCACGTCGGAGAGGGGAAGCCCTTCGTCCTGGTCGAGGGCCAGCTCGACGCCCTGCGCTGCTGGTCCGTCGGCCTCAAGACCGCCATCGCTCCGCAAGGCACCTCCATCACCGAGGGACAACTCATTCTCCTCCGTCGCTACCACTCGGAGCTGGAGTGTTTTTTCGACAGCGACGGCGCCGGACAGAAGGCCGCCCTCCGCCTCCTCCCGCTCGCCCTCAAAACCGGCATCGAAGTCCGATTCCTCACCCTCGCCGGCGCGGACAAGGTCGACCCCGACCTGCTCTTCCTCGAAAAAGGCGTCGCCGCCTACGACGAGGTGAAACGCGGCGCGTTCGGCGCCATGCAGTTCATGCGTCGCTACGTCCTGCCGGACGCCCGCACCGCCACCGCCGAACGAACCCAGGCCGCCGTCCGCGAGATCTATTCGGTCATCGCCGCCGCGGACTCCGAGCTGCTTCGCCGCCGCCTTCTCGGTGAAATCGCGCCCGCGCTCGGCGCCTTGCAGGTGACCCCCGACGTCTTCGAGCGCGATTTCGCGCAATTCCTCGCCCGCGGCGGCCGCCCCGCCGCCCAGCCCGCCACCCTCGTCGCCCCCGCCGCTCCGCCCCCGGCCTCCGTTTCCGCCGACTCCGGCTCCCCGCTCCCTGCTCCCGGCCCCGCGCTCCACGACGATCCTTCCGCTCCGGAACGCGACCTTCTGTTGCTTGTCCTCCATTTTGACACCGTCCTGGGCAAAGCCCTCGCCGCCGCCTGCCCCCACGAATGGATCGACGACCGCCTGCCCTCCGGCGCCTTGCTCAATCGTTTTCTCGCCGAGTTTCTCCACGGCGAATGGCCCGGCCGGGACAACCTCGACGGCCTTCTCGAGACCGACGCCGAACGCTCGCTCGTCGCCTCCCTCCTCTTCGAAACCCCGGAGATCGACGACCCCGCCAAGGTCGCCCTCGAAGGCCTCGGACGCCTCCGTGCCCGCGCGATCGCCCCCCGGATCCGACAAATCGACATCCAACTCGCCCAAGCCTCCACCGACAACACCATTGACGCCATCGCCTTGCTAAAGGAACGCTCCGACCTCCAGCGCCTCCTGCGCTCCCCCCTTGCGCTCGCCGCGGTCGCCTGATAGCGTCCTCCCTTTTCGCCCTCTCTCGTCCAACATCTTCTTTCGCTCAAAAGTCCCTGTCACCTCTCATGCCGCGTAAAGCCAAGTCCGCCTCCGCCGACACCCATTCCGACGCCGTCGAGGCCGCCATCGAGGCCACCCAAGGAGCCGACCTCGGTTCCTCCGATAATCCCGACCACCTTCCGCCGGGCGGCATCAACGACAAGATCCGCGCGCTCATCCGTCTCTCGAAGGAGCAGGGCTACCTGACCTTCGACGACATCAACGAGGCGCTGCCCGAATCCGTCGAGAACCAGGAGGAGATCGATAACGTCCTCTCCATCCTCCAGAATCTCGAGATCGAGATTCTCGAGCCCGAACAGGTCGAGGAGTTCAAGGCCCGCCAGAGCAAGGAGGAGGAGGACGAGACCCGTTCTTCCCAGAACGACATCCTCGACGACCCGGTCCGCATGTATCTCAAGCAGATGGGCCAGGTCCCGCTGCTGACCCGCGAGCAGGAGGTCGAGATCTCCAAACGCATCGAAACCGCCGAGCTCAAGGCCCAGGAGGTTCTTTTCGAGGTCGCCATCGTCGGCAAATACATCGCCGGCCTCGGTCAGAAGCTCATCGACCGCACCGAACGCTTCGACCGCATCGTCATCGACAAGAAGATCGAGAGCCGCGACGCCTACTTCAAAAACCTCCCCAAGCTCGTCGAGACCACCGTCAAGAACGAGGAGTCCGTCGCCGAATCGTGGGAGGAATTCCAAAAGGCCAAAAACGAGGCCGACCGGAAGAAGATCCTCGCCAAGCATCAAAAGCGCGAGGCCACCCTCCGTCAGAACTTCTCCAAGTATTTCTTCAAGCTGAAGGTCTTCGAGGAGTGGCTTGAGACCCTCCAACCCGTGCTCAGCGAGATCGAGGCCCTCCAAGGTCAGCTCGACCGCGCCAAGCATCCCAAGACCAAGAAGGACGCCGCCATCGACGCCAAGTCGATCAACGCCCGCCTCAAGCAGATCGAGTCCGAGTGGCGCATCGATCCCGCCCGCTTCCTCGAGGTCGTCAAGCAGACCAACGTCCACGTTCGCGAGGCCCACAAGGCCAAGACCGAGATGGTCGAGGCCAACCTTCGCCTCGTGATCTCGATCGCGAAGAAATACACCAACCGCGGCCTCTCCTTCCTCGACCTCATCCAGGAGGGCAACATGGGCCTCATGAAGGCGGTCGAGAAGTTCGAGTATCGCCGCGGCTACAAGTTCTCCACCTACGCCACCTGGTGGATCCGTCAGGCCATCACCCGCTCCATCGCCGACCAAGCCCGCACCATCCGCATCCCGGTCCACATGATCGAGACGCTCAACAAGGTGATGCAGGTCCAGAAGCAGCTCCTCCAGGAGTTCGGCCACGAGCCCTCTCCCGAGGAGGTCGCCGACGAGATGGGCCTGCCCGTCGAGCGCGTGCAGCAGATCATGAAGATGGCCCAGCAGCCCATCTCCCTGCAATCGCCCGTCGGCGACGGCGACGACACCTCCTTCGGCGACTTCATCGAGGACAAGAGCGCCGAAAATCCTTACGACATGACGGCCTACTCGCTCCTCCGCGAAAAGATCGTCGACGTGCTCGACTCGCTCACCGAACGCGAGCGTCGCGTGCTCTCCCTCCGCTTCGGTCTCGTCGACGGCTACAGCCGCACGCTCGAAGAGGTCGGCAAGCAGTTCAAGGTCACCCGCGAACGCATCCGCCAGATCGAGGCCAAGGCCCTGCGTAAGATGCGTCACCCGACGCGCCTCCGTCAGCTCACCGGCTTCTTCGACGCCGAGCAGCCCGACAACGCGCAAAACCTCATCAAGCAGGTCCAGGCCAACAAGCCCGTCTTCCCGAAGATGTAAAGCCAGGGCGGGCCCGCCGTCCGCGTTTCGTCTGCCTCCGCCATGCCCACGCCCCGTCGTCGCCATCATCCCGCGATCGGGGCGTTTTTCTTTGTCCTCTCTCTTCTCCTCGCGCTCGGCGTCGGCCCGGGCTGCGCCCATCTCGGCCAAAGGAAAACCGCCGCCCCCGCGGAGCCCACGTTGCTCCCCCCGAAACACGTCGAGATCGGGCGCATCTTCTCCTACGATCCCGCCAACTCCACTGCGGTGATCGAGTTCGTGCCGCGCTTCCGCAGTTCGCTGCCGCTCGACGGCACCAAGCTCATCTCCCGCAAGCTCGATACGCTGGAGCCGACGGCACGGCTCGTCGCCGCGCCCTATCAGAACAACCGCACCCTCGGCGCCTACGTCACCTCCGGCACGCCCGGCATCGATGACGAGGTCGTGATCGACCCCGAATCCGCGCTGCCCCCCGCGCCATAAGCGCCGCCGTGTAGCCACGGCCGTGTCGGCCGTGCACCAATCTCTCGCGATCAACGAAAGCGCTCCGCGCTTCCGCTACCTTGAGGCAAACAACCGTAGCGGAACGGCGGAGCCGTTTCGTCCACGCTCGCCGCCGGTTCTCCGCCTCCGCCCTCACAACCCGCCGCGACGGATCACCCAATCCGCCACCGTGCCGTTCGCCGGCTGGCGCAGGATCGACTTCAGAGCCTCGGCCTGCTCGCGCGTCTTCTCCACCCTCGCCGTATCCTCCAAACAACTACGCAGCTCCGCCGCGAGCGCCTCGGGCGAGGCCGCGCCCTGCAAATACTCCGGATACATCGGCGACTTCAGGAGCAGGTTGTTGATCCCGAGATACGGAATCTTCACCAGCATCCGCCCGAGCAGATAGGTCAGCGGATTCGCCCGATAGGCGATCGCCCCCGGCAGCGCGGCCAGCGCGCAATGCAGCGACATCGTGCCGCTCGACGTGAGCACCGCCGAGGCCGCGATCGGCTCGCCGGTGTTCTGCACCAGCTCCACGCCCTCCGGCACCCCACCCTGCTCGATCACCTCGCGGATCGCCGCGCTCGGATACACCACCCGCGCCGGACGCTTCGCCGCGCCGTAAGCGAGCCAGCCTTCGCGCAACACCGGCCAGATGCGCCCCACCGCCTGCTTGCGGCTGCCCGGCAATAGGAGCACCGGCGCCGTCGCATCGTAACGCACCGGCGCCACGTAGTCGCCCGCCAAGAACGGATGCCCGACAAACTCCACCGGCAGATCGGTGTCGGCGTAGCACGCCACCTCGAACGGAAAAATGCACGCGAGCGCGTCGAGATGCTTCGCCATCTTGAAGCGCCGCTTCGCCTTCCACGCCCAGATCTGCGGGGAGATGTAGAACAACAGCTTCACCGGCCCGCCCGCCTTCGCCGCGAGCCCGCGCTCGTTGAGCGCCGCCGCGATCCGCAGGTTCATGCCTGGATAATCCACGAAACACACCGCGCGTGGCTTGTGCTCCTCGATCCAACGCAGCGTCTCCTCGAAGAGCGCCTTGAAGAACGAGTAGTTCTTCAACACCTCGACCAAGCCGACGACCGACGAGGCCGTGAGATCGTGCAACAACTGCGCCCCCGCCGCCGCGAGGTGTTTTCCGCCCAGAGCGCACACCGCGAGCTCCGGACGTTTCTCGAGCAACTCCGCGACCAAACGCGCCGCATGCTCGTCCCCCGAGTGCTCGCCCGCGACGACCAGCAGATCCACGCGGCCGCCCGCGGGAGGAGGCAAAATAGGTAGGGCGGGACCGCTGGGCCCGCCGTGCTTGCGAGACGTGTTCATAGGTAGGGCGGGACCGCCGGGCCCGCCGTGGTTGGAGTCGCGGGTTTCGGCCACACATACGGCCAATCTTCCGCCTGTTTGATCAAGCCCTTCCTCACCGGGTTTTCGCGGATGTAGTGCGCTTTTTCATCCAACGATTCGTCCGCCCGCAAACGATGGTCGAAAAAGTCCCGCTGCCATCGCACGCCGGCTTTCTTCGCCACGATTTCCTTAAAATTGCCCAAGACCTTCGCCATCGGCTGACGTGGCGAAAACGAGATCAACGCGTGCAGGTGATCCGGCATCAGCAACATCCGACGCACATGCCAATCGTGACGCTCCTCGCGAAACCGCACCGCCTCGAAAACCGTTTCCGAGACCTCGGGCACGCAGAGCTGGTTCAGCCCGCGAGGCACGCAGCCGATCGTGATGAAATAAACGGCGCCATCTTCCACCCACTCGGGAATCCCATGCGGCAGTTTCCTCCTCTTCGGTAGGGCGGGACCGCCGGGCCCGCCGCGTTGAATCGGCGTATTTCCGTCGTCCTCCCCTCGCGCCGGCGGGCCCGGCGGTCCCGCCCTACCTGACGATCCCGCGCTCACCGCTTCGCGTTCCTGATCTGGTCCGAAATCTGGATCGCCACCTCGAGCGCGGTCTTGCCCAGCGTCGCGCCGACCTTCGGCTGCGTATGCGCGGCCACGCTCGCCGTGAAATGCTGCAACTCCAGCTTCAGGGGCTCGTCCTTCTCGATCGGGATCTCTCCGACCGGGATCTCGCTCGCGTCGCCGGGCTTCGCGAGGCCGACCTTCAGCTTCAGGCCGTAGGCGATCACGTCGCTCTTTTTCACGAGGTGCCCCTTCTGGTTCATGAAATCGAGAGAGAGGTAGGCGTTGTCCTGGAAGACGCGGATCTCGCGGTTCTTCTTCAGGCTCATGCGCGAGGCGCTGAGGTTGGCCACGCAGCCGTTCTCGAACTCGATGCGCGCGTTGGCGATGTCCTCGGTCTTCGAGAGCACGCTGATGCCCACGCTGTCGATCTTGCGGATGGGCGACTTCACCAACGCGAGCACGATGCCGATGTCGTGTATCATCAGATCCAATACGACGCCGACCTCCGTGCCGCGCGGCGTGTAGGGTGCGAGGCGTTCGGCCGTGATGTAGCCGGGACGGTCGATGTGTTTTTCGAGAAAACTCATCACCGGATTGAAGTGCTCGATGTGCCCGACCTGCACGATGCAACCGTTGGCCTGCGCGGCGGAGAGCACGCGCTCCGCCTCCTCGAGCGTGGCGGTGATGGGCTTCTCGATCAGCAGGTGCGTCTTGCGCGCGAGGAGCGGCAGCGCCACCTGCTCGTGTTTGTCGGTCGGCACGACGACGGACACCGCGTCGCAGGCCTCGCCGAGCTCCTCGATGGTGGCGAAACGGCGACAGTTGTGGCGGGCGCAGATCTCCTTCGCGCGCTCGTCGTTCGCCTCGAAGATGCCCATGAACTCGACGTTCGGCAGCGCGGCGTAGATGCGCGCGTGGTGCTGACCGAGCGAGCCGACGCCGGCCACGCCGCATTTCACCTTGGGCTTCGAGGAGGAGAACAGGTTCATCGGGATTCGGAAAAGGAGGTCGACCGGTCAGACGGGGTGAAACCCGCCCTCGCGGAGATGGAGCTGACGGTCGCAGCGAGCGGCATGCGCGGCATTGTGGGTCACGAGCACCAGGGCACAACCCTCCTCGCGGCAGAGCGAGAGCAGGAGGTCGATGATCGCGTCGCCGCTGCCCTCGTCGAGGTTGCCCGTCGGTTCGTCGGCAAGGATCAGGCGCGGGCGGTTCATCAGGGCCCGGGCGATGGCCACGCGCTGGCGCTCGCCGCCAGAGAGCTTCGCCGGCGTGTGATGAGTCCGCTCGCCGAGGCCCACACGACGCAACAGGTCGCGTGCGCGCTCGCGTTCGGCCGGGCCGACCTTGCCGAGCAGACGCGCGGCGAGGAGCACGTTCGCCTCGGCGTCGAGCTCGGGCACGAGATAAAAAGCCTGAAACACCAGCCCGAGCAGACGGCCGCGACGCTCCGTATCGAGCTTGGTCGCGCCTTCCCAGCGCAGTTCGCCCGAGTCGGGCGCATCGAGGCCGGAGAGCAGATTGAGCAGGGTCGATTTGCCCGAGCCGGACTCGCCGCGGATCGACACGCTTTCGCCGGCGTGGATCGCGAGATCGACGCCGCGCAGAACCTCAAGCCGGCGCTCGCCGCTGAGGTAGCTCTTATGAAGGCCTGACGCTTCCAGAAGAGGGATCATACGCCTGTTCCTCCGGCGGGGCGGGACATCTGGGCCCGCCGCGCACATGGATGGCAGTCGCAATCCCGACGGCGCGTCCAGCGGTCTCGCCCTACCTTCAGCGCCACAAAGGCCAAAATCACGTCACTCACTGCGCAACGCCTCCACGGGTTTGAGTTTTGCCGCGCGCCAGGCGGGCAAGAGACCCGCGAGCGTGGAGACGATCAGCGCGCTGCAGATGATCAACGCGAGGTCGCCGCCGGAAAGGTGCGCGGGCAACTGGCTGAACTGGTAAAACCGTTGCAACGCCTCCTCGCTGCCGGTGAGGCGCGTGAAGCCGGCGACGATATCGTTGCGGAAATGCACGACAGTGAAGCCGAGCACGAGTCCCGCCACGGTGCCGGCCACGCCGATGATGACGCCCTGATAGCAGAAGCAGGCCGCGACCTGACGCGGGCTCGCGCCGAGCGCGCCGAGGAGACCGATCTCGCGGGTCTTGCGCACCACCGCGATGAGCAGCGACGAGGCGACCGAGAAGGCGGCGACCACGACGATAAAGAGGAGCAGGAAGAAGATCATGTTCTTCTCCAGTTGGAGCACGAAGAGGAACTCCTGGTTCGCGTCCATCCAGGATTTCGCCATGCCGTCGACGGGCAGCACGCGGTTGATCTCGCGCGCCACGCGGTCGGGATCGGCGCCGTCGGCGAGTTTCACGTTCACACCGTGCACCGCGCGGCCGAGGCCGTAGAGTTCCTGCATTGTGCGCAAGGTCACGATGACGACGCTGCTGTCGAGTTGCTGGTGCCCGATCTCGAAAATGCCGCACACCTCGAGTTCGCGCGGCATCATCACCTCGTCGGCCTGGAGCTTTTGCAACTGGAGCGGCGAGTAGACTTGCACCGTGTCCCCCAAACGGGCGCCGATATTGGCGGCGAGTTGGTAGCTGAGAATCACACGATCGTCGTCGAGATCGTCGAAGGCGCCGGCGACGATGTAGCGGCGCAACGGCACGACCTCGTCGACGTGGTCGATATCAACACCCTGGATCGCGGGGAAGGCCGGCTGGCGGTCGCGTTTCAGCATCACGACGCCCTCGGCGAAGGGCGCGGCGGCGACGACGCCTTTGACCTTCTTCACCGAGTCGACAACGGCGCGCGGGTTCTCCATCAGGCCGGCCGCGCGGACCTGCACCTCGCCCTGGGTGTTCACGATCATGTTCCGGATCTCGCGACCGAAGCCGCCCATCACGGAGATGGTGACGATCAAGAGCGTGACGCCGAGCGTCACGCCGAGGATCGAAATGAACGTGAAGAAAGGAAAGCGACGCCCGCTCGGGAAGAGCTGCTTGAGCGCGAGATAGAGCGGCCAGGGCATGTTTTAACCACGGATTCCACGGACACGCACGGATTCAAGCCGGTTCGCTCCGCGCTTCATCCGTGTCATCCGGGGTCGGTTGTCAGCTCGCGGTGTTGCGAAGCTGCGGGAAGAGGATCACGTCGCGGATGCTCTCGGCGCCGGTGAGCAGAATGCAGAGGCGATCGATGCCGATGCCCATGCCGCCGGCGGGCGGCATGCCGTGCTCGAGCGCGAGCAGGAAGTCCTGGTCGACCTTCTGCTGCTCCTCGCCGGCCTGCTTCTCGAACATCTCGCGCTGCACGTCGGGATCGTTCTGCTCCGAATAGGCCGGCGCGATCTCCATGCCGCCGATGATGAGCTCGAACACGTCGATCGTGCTCGGGTCGTCGGCGGTGATTTTCGCGAGCGGGCAAAGCTCCTTCGGCAGGTGCGTGACGAAGGTCGGCTGGATGAGGTTCGGCTCGATGAGCTTGCCGAAGATCTCGTTGGTCAGCTCGAAGTCCTCCCACTTCTCGTCGGCGAAGAGGCCGAGCTTACGCACGCCGGCGATCTTCTCCTCCTTCGTGCGCGAGAACCACTGCGGGTCGCCGGTCTTTTCGATGATGAGGTCCTTGTATTTCACCTCGCGCCACTCGGCGCCGAAGTCGATCCACTCGCCGCTGGCGGCGTGCTTGATGCGCATGCTCGGGCGGGTGACGGCGTTCTCGCCTTCGCCCTCGGTCTCGGTGGGCTTGACCACGTCGCGCACGAGGTGGCGCAGGAGGTCCTGCACGAGCGTCATCATGCCGCGGTAGTCGCTGTAGGCCTGGTAGACCTCGAGCATGGTGAACTCGGGGTTGTGGCGGCGGGAGATGCCCTCGTTGCGGAAATTGCGGCCGATCTCGAAGACTCGGTCATAGCCGGCGACGAGCATGCGCTTGAGGTAGAGCTCGAGCGAGATGCGGAGCACGAAGTCGGCGCCGAGCGCGTTGTGGTGCGTCTGGAAGGGACGCGCCGCGGCGCCGCCGGCGACGCCCTGCAGCACGGGCGTCTCGACCTCGAGGAACTCGCGGTCCTCGAGAAAGCGGCGCACGGCGCTGACGATGCGCGAGCGGAGCATCAGGCGCTGGCGCGACTCGGCGTTGACGATGAGGTCTAGGTAACGCTGGCGGTAGATCTGCTCGGGGTCGCTCAGACCGTGCCACTTCTCGGGCAGCGGGCGGAGGGCCTTCGAGACGAGCGTGAAGGAGTCGACTCGGATGGTGACCTCGCCGGTCTTGGTTTTGAAGAGCGGGCCGGTGACGCCGATGATGTCGCCGAGATCGAGCTGTTTCTTGAAGACGGTGTAGCGTTCCTCGCCGAGCACGTCCTTGCGGAAGTAGAGCTGGATCTGCCCCTGCTGGTCCTGGATCTTAACGAAGGAACTGCCGCCCTGGACGCGGAAGGTGACGAGGCGGCCGGCGCAGGTGACGGTCGTGGCGTAGTCCTGACCGTCGACGTAAAGCGCCTTGGCGTCCTGCGAGAAATGCGTGGGGGCGACGTTGGCGCGGAAGGGGTCGAAGCCCGCGGCGCGGAGTTCGGCCAGCTTCTGGCGTCGCACGGCGTGTTGGTCGTGGGAGATGTCGGGCACGGATTCGCTCATGGAAACCGGTCAACGTGGCCCGCAAGCCCGGCTCGGGCAAACGTAAATCCCGAGGGATCAGGCCCCCGAAACCGCCGCCAACAAATGCCTCAGTTCGGCGTCGATCTCCGACGGATCCGCCACGGTCCGAGCGACTTCCCCCCGCAGGACCTCACGATAGCGCTTGCGCAGACGATGCACCGCCACGCGCAAGGCCGGCTCGCCGAGCCCCGCGCGCGCCGCCACCTCGGCGAAGGTCGTTTCGCTTGTCCGCCCCGGCAGGCAAGGCGCGAGCGTATCGAACCACTCCCCGCGTCCGATCGCGACGTGCTCCGCGCGCAGGCGCGCGAAAGTCGTCTCCAACAACGTCAGCGCCCACGCCCGGTCGAACTCCGCATCCGGCCCCGCCTGATCCGCCGCGACCGCGCTCCAAGCCTCGGTATCGAGTCCACCCACCCGCCCGCCTCCACGTTTCTCCGCGCGCTCCCGATCGCGCAAATCGGCCAGACAGTGATTGAAGGCACCGAGCAAAAACGCACGGAAGCGCCCCTGATCGCGACGCGCCGCGGCGAACGAATCGAGCCGCAGCAAACGCGCGAAGAAACACTGCACCGCGTCCTCCGCGTCGGCCGCCGAAAGCCCGCGTCGTCTGGCGTGGCGCAGCAAGGGCGCGCGATAGATCGTGCAAAGTTCGCCGAGCGCCCGTTCGGCCCCCTGCCCCGCCGCGCGCACAAGCGTCCAACGCGTCGTTTGAAATGCGGCGTCGCTCATCGGATGAAATAACCCGACATCCGCCAGCCTCCGTCCGCTTCGCGCGTGAACGTGAGCGTTTCGATCGCGACCGCCTTTGCGGCGAAGCGGGTTTCAAATTGGAAAACAAAGTGCGGCCCGACCGGCGTGCCGGGCAACGTGTCGGTCCGTTGCGCGGCGACCAGGCGACGCGACTCGAAGGCGCCGAAAGGCGCACGCGCGGCGGCGAGCGATTTTTTCCAATCGGCTTCGCTGATCGCCGCCCGAAAGACCGCGGCCGCCTCACGCCACGTGCGCGTGTAGCCGCCTTGGTCGACCTCGCGCAACCACGCCCACGCAAGTTCGGTCACCTGCTCCTGCTCGACGCCGTTCGAGCCGGACAAGGCGGAGAACCAAGTCTCGATTTCGTCGCGGGCAAAAGCCCCCGATATCTCCACCTCCTCCGACGAGATTTCGCCGTCCACGCGCGGCGCGGACAAAACCCGATCCCCGTAGGTGAACGCGATCCGGCGCCCCTGCGCGATTTGCGAAAGCTGGTTTAGCCGAAACGCACCGGAGGAGCTCAGACGCAAGGTGAACGAGGTCGCCGCGGCTCCGAGATCGGCGTGGGTGTCGGCAGCCTGCTTGCGCTCCACCGACACGACATCCGCTCCATCCAGAAACGACTGCGTGTAGAGACGCAGGGACTCTCCGGCGGAAGTGGTCATCGTGCGCACCGGCACATGCAGGAAACCAAGGAGGGTCATCAACTCGCGCCGAAACGCGTCCGGCAACTTGTTGCCGAGGACCAGATGCACGCGCACGCCCTCGCCCTGTTCCCGATCGTAGCCGACGTTTGCAAACTCCACAAAATCGGCCTCCCGCTTCACCTCCGGAGCCAAGGTCGCGGGAAGCGTCCGGATGCGACCGAGCGACACACGAAGCGTCTCGGAGCCCGATGTGGAAGACGAGATTTGAAGCGTGTCCTTCGATTCCTCGATCCGAGTGTCCGGGAAGTGCCGCGCGACCAGTTTTTTCACCGCGCTCGCGAGATCGGCAAAAGTATCCGGCCCGGCCTCGAGCAACACCGCGAAGCTCTGTCGTGAAGATTCGGATACAGTGCTCGTCGACGTCTCCTTGTCAGGCGGCTCCGGTTTCGACACGGCGGACGCTTTCGCTCGATCCGGCGACGGCGCGGCGCCCTCCGCCGTGATGCGCATCGTCGCGAAGGTCGGCGCGAGCAACACGACGATCAGGTGGAACCGCGCCAAGCGACACCCGCCGATTCCGTTCGAGAAGACCACGGGCAGCTGCCGGGACCTGCGACGGAAAGCCTGATAAAAGCGCCAGGCCCAGATGCCGACCGCTCCCGTATAGCCCCCGACCAGGAGCCAAATATCCGAGGCGGGGAGATGTGGCGGCGACACTTGGTTGGCCAAGGTCAGAAGCAGGTTGACCCCGGTGGTGAAGCCGAGAGTCAGACACGACAGCCACAGCCCCCGAACAAAGATGAACGCGTAGGTCGCGCCTCTCCGCTCCGGCGCGAGCCAGTGGTCGCGATGCGGCAGGTTGAATCCATGGGCGGGCAAGAACCGGATGAGATAAAACAGCGCCGCGATGAAGAGCGGCAGGCCCAGGCCGAACAGCTCCATGAAGAGCAGGTGGTTGGCACGATCCATCCAGCCGTTGGCGCGTCCCGCAGCATCGAAGCGTGTCGCCACGCGCGCCGGCAAATGCGCCGCGGTCGCGACAAGCACGTTGCAAAAGACGCACACGAGCACGGCAAACGCGGCCATCGGCAAGGCCGGCGAGACCGCGGCACGAGCCGACCGACGCGGCGCGGAGGCGGGCACGGTCTCGAGCGCCGTCTTCATCTCGGTGGCCGCGGCGTAGCGTCGCGCGGGATCGGTCGCGAGGGCGCGCAGCACGATCTCGTCGAGACGCACGTCGACCTGCACGCGGCGCGAAGGCGGTTCGAGTTGCCCCGGCGAAGGCAATTCGCCGGTGAGCATCTGATACAGCACGACGCCGAGCGCGTAGAGATCCGCACGATGGTCGACCGCGGCGGGGTGCGCGCGTTGTTCCGGCGCCATGTAGGCCGGCGTGCCCGCCGCCAGCCCGGTCGCGGTAAGCGTGATCCCGGCGGGATGGCCTGCCGCGCTGCCCTGACCTTCGGCGGAGGCGAGTCGTGCGATGCCGAAGTCCGCGATTTTCACGCGTCCGAGACGATCCACGAGAATGTTCTCCGGCTTGATGTCGCAATGCACCACGCCGCGGTCGTGCGCGTATTGCAGCGCATCGCAAAGCGGCGGCACGATCGCCAACGCCTCGCGTGCGGAAAGGCGACCGGCGGCGAGAAGTCCGCGCAGATTCACCCCGTCCACGAATTCCATGAGGATGAAATAACGACCGGCGGAACTGCGTCCGTATTCGTAGAGCGTGACGATGCCGGGATGGTTCAGCTGGGCGAGCGCACGCGCCTCCTTCGCGAAACGTCCGGCGAAGCCCGGATCGGAATCGAGCCCCGGACGCAGGATTTTCAGCGCGACGACACGATCGAGGTCGCGCTGTCGGGCGCGATAGACCGCCCCCATGCCGCCTTGGCCGAGGAGATCGAGGATCTCGAGCGCGGGAAACTCGGGCGCGAGTTCGGCCGGCGTGGGCGGCGGTGGCGACGCGTGTGCGCCCGCACCGCCGGCGGGCTCGGTTGCAAGGCCGGCCGCAAGCAGGTCCGCAGGCGAAAGCCCGCGCAAGGGGTCGCGTGCGGATTCGTCGGGCGAGAAGTCGGAGGAACTGGGTTTGCGTGCGGCCATACCCGTTACTGAGGAAAGCGCGGGCAAACGTTACACGCGAGCTTCGGCAAAACCTCCGCGACAACGACGGCCGCCGCGCCCCACAAAAAACGCCGCCCCGGGAAGGGCGGCGTTGCGAAACCGAAACGGCGAAGAACTATCCGCCGGATCAGACGGCGCGGAGCGTGCCGTTGGCCTGTTCGGCGAGGAAGCTGGCGTAGGTCTTCTCGATGCCCTCGCGGAGGCCGATCTTCGCCTTCCAGCCGAGGTTCGCGAGTTTCGAGACGTCCATGAGCTTGCGCGGCGTGCCGTCGGGTTTGGTGGAGTCCCAGGTGATCTTGCCGGCGTAGCCAACGACGGAGGCGACGGTCTCGGTGAGTTCCTTGATCGTGACGTCCGTGCCGGTGCCGAGGTTGATCCAGTCGGGCGGGTTGTCGAGGCCGAGGAGGAAGGCGCAGCCGTCGGCGAGGTCGTCGACGTGGAGAAACTCGCGCATCGGCTTGCCCGTGCCCCACGCGACGACCTCGGGCGCGCCGGCCAGCTTCGCCTCGTGGAAGCGGCGTATCAGCGCCGGCAATACGTGCGAGTTGGCCGGGTGGTAGTTGTCGCCGGGCCCGTAGAGGTTGGTGGGCATGGCGGAGTGGAACATCACGCCGTATTGCTTGCGGTAATACTGGGCGAGCTTGAGGCCGGCGATCTTGGCGATGGCGTAGGCCTCGTTGGTCGGCTCGAGCGGGCTGGTGAGCAGGCAGTCCTCGTTCATCGGCTGCGGGGCGTGCTTCGGGTAGATGCACGAGCTGCCGAGGAAGAGGAGGCGCTTCACGCCGGCGCGCCAGGCGCCGTCGATGCAGGCGGTGGCGATGGCGAGGTTGTCGTAGAGGAACTCGGCCGGGTAGGTATTGTTGGCGTGGATACCGCCGACCTTGGCGGCGGCGACGATCACGGCGTCGGGTTTCTCCTCCGCGTAGAAGGCGCGCACGGCGGCCTGGTCGGAGAGATCGAGCTCGCGGCGGGTGCGAAGGACGAGGGACACGCCGGGCTCGGCGGAAAAGCGGCGCACGAGCGCCGAGCCGACCATGCCCTGGTGTCCGGCGATGTGGAGTTTCATGACGAGAACGAAAACGGAGAAGCTAAGATGGAGGGCCCACGGAACACACGGAAGACACGGAAAAGTGAAGTAACTCGATCTCGAGCAGAAGTGCCCACGAAACACACGAAATGACACGAAAGCGGAGGCATTTCTTTTCGTGTCATTTCGTGTGTTTCGTGGGCTACCTTCTTTCGGTTTTTATTTCCGTGTAGTCCGTGTGTTCCGTGGGCGCAGTTCGGACGGACGAGTGGCCGGATCAGCCGACCTTGGGGAGCTTGGCGATCTGGGCCTCGCGCTCGGCGAGCTTGAGGTCGTGCTCGGTCATGATCTTGACGAGGTCCTTGAAGCGCACCTTCGGCTCCCAGTTGAGCTGCTTCTTGGCTTTGGCGGGGTCGCCGATGAGGAGTTCGACCTCGGCGGGGCGCTCGTAGCGGGCGTCATACTTCACGTATTTCTCCCAATCGAGGCCGAGCAGGCCGAAGCATTCCTGACAGAACTCGCGCACGGTGTGGGTCTCGTTGGTCGCGACGACGTAGTCGTCCGGTTTGTCCTGCTGGAGCATGAGCCACATCATCTCGACGTATTCCTTGGCGTAGCCCCAGTCGCGCTTGGCGTCGATGTTGCCGAGGTAGAGGTAGTCCTGGAGGCCGAGTTTGATGCGGGTGGCGGCGCGGGTGATCTTGCGGGTGACGAAGGTCTCGCCGCGGCGCTCGGACTCGTGGTTGAAGAGAATGCCGTTCGAGGCGTGGAGGTTGTAGGATTCGCGGTAGTTCACCGTGAGCCAGTAGGCGTAAACCTTGGCGCAGGCGTAGGGGGAACGCGGCCAGAAAGGCGTTTTCTCGGTCTGAGGGACTTCCTGCACCTTGCCGAACATCTCGGAGGAGGAGGCTTGGTAGTAACGGACCTTGTTCACGAGGCCGGCTTCGCGAATGGCCTCGAGGATGCGGAGGGCGCCGAGACCGTCGACGTCGCCGGTGTATTCCGGAATGTCGAAGGAGACGCGGACGTGCGACTGGGCGCCGAGGTTGTAGATTTCGTCCGGCTTGAGGTCGTAGAGCAGCTTCACCATCTGCACCGAGTCGGCGAGATCGCCGTAGTGCAGGAAGAGGCGGGCTTTGTCGAAGTGCGGGTCCTGATAGATGTGGTCGATGCGCGAGGTGTTGAAGGTCGAGGCGCGACGCACGATGCCGTGAACCTCGTAGCCCTTGGAGAGGAGAAGCTCGGCGAGATAAGAACCGTCCTGCCCGGTGATGCCGGTGATGAGCGCTTTTTTCATGAGGATAAAGGAGGCGAGCAGGTTGCGTCACGATGCAGGTCAATAACAAGCTGCTTATTTTTGCATTACATGTCTATTTTTGACCTGAAAAGAGAGTTTCCGCGGGGGCTTGCGGATGGGCACGCCGCGCATGAGCGTGAAGGCATGCATGTGGTGTTATTCGCGGCCCAATCGGTGGATGGATGGATCACTCGTCATGACGAGGCGGGCGACGCATTCACCTCCGAGGCGGACAAATTGCATTTTCGCGCCGCGATTCGCGCCTGCGACGCCTGCGTGATGGGTCGCGCCACTTACGAGCAATCGAAGGAGCGGATGCGTCCGCAGGCGTTTCCCGGACTGCGTCGCGTGATCTGGACCCGTAAACCCGAAGCGCGGGCGGCGGAGACGATTCCCGGCGTGCTCGAGTTTTCCTCGGCGAACCCGCGAGAGATCATCGACACGCTGCGCGCCGCAGGCCGAAAACGCTGCGCGATCCTCGGAGGCGGCTCGGTCAACGCCGCGTGGCTGGCGGCCGGTCTGGTCGACGAGGTCTGCCTTACCGTGGAATCGCGGATTTTCGGTCACGGCGTCGCGCTGGCCGGAAACACCGTCTCGGATTCGCTTGGCGGAAAAAGCAGCGAGAGGCCGGCCTTGGATGTGCGACTCGCGTTGCTCGAGGCGAGGACGCTTGCGGAAGGCGGGCCGATCTTGCTGCGTTACGCGGTCAAGCGATGAACGACCGCACAAAGTTTTGGCTGCACAGGATCGGAGGATTTTTCCTGACCGTGGTCGGGCTGTGCGCGCTGGGCGGTCTGCTCGGAGCGGTGGTGTTTCCCTTCGTGGGACGTCTGGGCGGTTCGACGAAAACCCACGCCGAACTCGTCGTGTTCGGAGCAAAAAGCGGCGGTTTTTATTTCATGGTCTGGGCGCCCGGCATCGCCTTGGTGCGCGAGTTCATACGCGGCGCCAAAGCGCGGCGAAACGCGTCGCATCCCCCGGAAGCCGGCAATTCCGAGGACCCGCGCTAGGCGCGCGGCGCGCGAAAACACGGTCGGGAATCATCGCGGCGCGGGCCGCGTAATCACCATTTCGTAACGCCACCGTCATCGGTTCGTAACACGCGGCTGCGATTTTGCCTTCGGTCTTCCGACGCCACTCGCGACGGAGACACCCGCAAACGTCGTAACCACGAACCATGACCATCCAATCCACCGTCTCCCGCCTCGCCCTCGGCGCGGCCCTCGTCGCCGGCGCGACCATGCCCGCCAAGGCCCAGGACAGCGGCCCGCTCATCGACGCCCTCGTGCGCAAAGGCATCCTCTCCGACCAGGAGGCCGAGGAGCTCCGCGCCGATCTTCAGGGCGACTTCGGCGCCACGCCCGCCGGCAAGATCGACCTCTCCTCCAACATCACCCGGCTTAAACTCGGGGGCGACATCCGCCTCCGCCAGCAGTTCGAGTCGCAAAGCGTCACCGACAATCCCGCCACCGCGGTCGACGAATCCGGCGCCTCCAACGAGCGCAGCCGCACCCGCTTCCGCCTCCGCCTCAACGGCGACCTCGAACTGCGCAACGGCTGGAGCACCGGCTTCGCCCTCGAAACCGCGTCCGCCGCCGACTCCGGCAACCAGACCTTCGAAAACGGGGCCGCCGACTACGGCATCCACCTCGCCCGCGCCTACGTCGGCTACACCAACGGCGATTTCACCTTCGTCGGCGGCAAACAGAAGAACGTCTTCCTCACCACCGACCTCGTCTGGGACTCCGACATCAATCCCCAGGGCCTGACCGAACAATACAAGTGGACGGCGAACGAAAAAACCACCGTCACCTTCCGCGCCGGCCAGTTCCTCATGGACGACAACAACGAGTCCTCCGGTCCGACCACCGACGCCGCCGACGCGTGGATGTTCTACCAGCAGGTCGAAGTCGCTCGAAAGCTGGGGGACAACCTCTCGCTCAAGATCGCCCCCGGCTACTTCCTCTACAACGCCTCCACCCTCGCCGGCCTCGGCAACGAGAACGCCTTCAACGGCACCACCGAAAACCTCAAGGTCGCCGTCCTCCCCGGTGAACTCTCCTTCAAAAATTTCGGCGGCGCCGGCCGCGGCCTCAAGCTGTATTGGGATTTTGCCTACAACACCGCCGCCGAGGACCGCGTGCGCGAGGCCTACGCCCAGCCCGCCTCCGTCGACGAAGGCGCCCTCGCCTGGCTCGTCGGCCTGAGCTACGCGTCCGGCTCCGGCAAGACCGCCGGCGACTGGAAGCTCTCCGCCGACTACCGCGAAATCGGGCTCGGATCGATCGATCCCAACATCAACGACTCCGACTTTGCCTTCAGCCACCTCAACCAGAAGGGGATCAAGGTCGCCGCGTCCTACAACCTGACCGACTTCGCATCGGTCAACGCCACCTACATGCGGACCAAGGAGTTGGACGACCTGCCCGGCACCGGCCCCGCCTACGCCGACCTCGACTCCTCCGACCTCTTCCAACTCGACCTCAACGTAAAATTCTGACGCCGCCGCGCCAAAGTCACGGAAACGTCACACAAGCCCCCCTCCTCCTCGTGTATCCTACAACCGACCGTCTCATGAAAAAGCTCCTCCTCGTCGCCGCCGCGCTTCTCGCGACCGCCCTCCCCGTCTCCGCGCAGAAGCTCGTGATCAAGGGCTCCGACACCCTCGGCGCAAAACTCGTCCCCATGCTCGCCGAAGAATATAAGGCGAGGAACCCCGGCGTCTCCTTCGAGATCGCCGCCGAAGGCTCCACCACCGGCATCGCCGCCATCACCGACGGCACCGCGCAGATCGGCATGTCCTCGCGCCGCGCCAAGACCATCGAGATCTCCGCCGCGCGGGCCAAAGGCGTGACCATGAAACCCACCATCGTCGCCTACGACGGCGTCGCCGTCATCGTTAACCAGAACAACGCCCTGAACGCGCTCACCAAGTCGCAGGTCGAGAAGATCTTCACCGGCGACATCACCGACTGGTCCGAGATCGGCGGCTCCCCCGGCCGGATCTCCATCTACACCCGCAACACCTCCTCCGGCACCTACTCCGACTTCAAGGAGCTCGCCATGAAGAAGCGCGACTACGCCGGCTCCGCCCAAAAGCTCGCCGGCAACGAACAGATCGTCGCCGAGGTCGCGAAAAACCCGAACGGCATCGGCTACGTCGGCCTGGCCTACCTGAAGGAACCCGGCATCCGGGTCGTCGCCATCGACGGCCACTCGCCCACCAAGGAGGCGGTCCTCGCCAAGAACTATCCCTACGCCCGTCCGACTTTCTACTACACCAACGGCGACCCCGCCGGCGAAGCCGCCAAGTTCATCCAGTTCACCCTCGGCGAGGAAGGACAGAAGATCGCCGAAAAGATCGGCTTCGTGCCCCTGAAGTAATCTCCGCCGAATCTTCTCCCGGGCCCGCTCGACGCGACTTGTCGGGCGGGCCTCCTGCCTTCGATCACGCGAAACACCACCTCGAATGCCGCCAGCGTCCAACGACACGCCGACTCCCGAACAAGCCCAAAAACCATTCCGGGTTCGCAAGGAACGCACGCGATTCCTCGGCCTCACGCTCGACGAATGCATCCAGGCTTTTTTCGGCGGAAACGCCTTCGTCGCCGTCATCGTCCTCGCGCTCATCACCGTCTTCCTCTTCCGCGAAGGCTCCGCTTTCTTCGGCCAAAACCGCGACAATCTCACGATCTACCGACGGGCGGGACTCGAATATGTCGACATCATCCGCCAGCAGGAGAAAGACCACGCCGCGCTCTCCCGCTACCTCTCGGCCATCCGCCTCGCCACGCTTCGCCACTACCTCGATCACGAAAAACTGCCCAACGCCGAGGCGCAGAAGCAGCTCGTCGACTTCGACGACTTCGCCACGCGCTACGGCGACGCGATCGAAGATCTCCGCGGCCTCGCCTCCGAACTCGGGGAAGCCGCCGTCGCCATCAAGACCAGGCACCAGATCAACCTCGACGCCGGGGAAAACCGCCGCCAGCTCCTCGCCGCCGGCAAGCCCGACGAAGCCGCCTCGATCCGGATCGAGGAGATCGATTTCGAGGCCGAACTCGCCCTGATCAAGGACACCCTCCCCGTCTACGAGGAGATCGCCTCCGACCTCGGCAAAACTCTCGCCGAGGTCGTCGCAAATCCCCCCGCCCTCCCCACTCCCGAACTGCGGGCCCGCATCGATCGCTTCGAATCGCTCAACCGCGATTACCTCGCCACTTTCCCCTCCACGCTCGAACGCCTGAAAACCTGGGATCACCGCAAGCCCGTCCCGCTCACCGAGTCGTTCACCGCGTTCATCTTCGGCCGCCAATGGCTCACCGCGAGTTTCTGGCAGGACTGGTATGGGGTGCTGCCGCTCCTGAGCGGTTCGCTGCTCGTCTCCGTCATCGCGCTCTGCCTCGCCATCCCGCTCGGCGTCGGCGCCGCCATCTACATCAACCAGCTCGCCTCGCCCGCCGAGCAGCGCCTCATCAAGCCCACGATCGAGTTCATCTCCGCCATCCCCTCGGTGGTGCTCGGCTTCTTCGGCATCGCGGTGCTCGGCGAGTTTCTCCGCGCCGCCTCCGGCTGGTCCTGGCTCTCGTGGTTTCCCGGATTCCCCTTCGCCGAACGCCTGAACGCCCTCACCGCCGGCTGCCTCCTCGGCCTCATCGCCGTGCCCACGATTTTCACGCTCGCCGAGGACGCCATCAACAACGTCCCGCGCTCCTTCAAGGAAGCCTCCTTCGCCCTCGGCGCCACGCGTCTCCAGACGATCATCCGCATAATCGTGCCCGCCTCCCTCTCCGGCATCGTCTCGGCCATCCTGCTCGGCCTCGGCCGCGTGATCGGCGAGACGATGGTCGTGCTTCTCTGCGCGGGCAACCGCATCGCCATTCCCGACTTTTCCACCGGCCTCGGCGTCGTCACCCAGCCCGTCCACACCATGACCGGCATCATCGCCCAGGAGCTCGGCGAGGTCGCGCGCGGCAGCGTCCATTACCGGGCGCTTTTCGTCGTCGGCCTGCTCCTCTTCTTCATCGCCCTGACCATCAACTTCTGCGCCCAGAAGATCGTCAGGAAATACAAGATCTCCGTCGGCTGAACCGCGCCCGCGTCATGCCCTCCTTCAACAGCTCCATGCCCGCGCCCGGCTCCGCCTCCCCGGTCCCCGCTGCTCGCGCCAATCCTTTCGCTCCGCGACGCGGCGGCGCCCGCCGCGCCGAGTCGGCCGTGCGCTGGGTTTTCCGCCTCGCCACCTACTTCATTCTCGCCTGCGGCCTCTACATCTTCGGCGACATCATCGTGAAGGGCCTGCCCACCGTCGCCCGCGGCTTCCAGACGACGGAAAGTTTCCCCTACTTCACCAACACCTTCCTCGCCCGCCCGCCCGAGACGCTCCACGTCTTCGAACACGACGGCGAAAAGCGGGAAATGGGCGACGCCGCTTTCCGCGCTTTCCGGGAGGCCGAGGCCGCCAAGGCCTCCGCCGCCGGCGAACCCGCGCCGCGCTTCGACACCTCGAGCTACGCCTACGCCTCCGGCGGCATCCTGCCCAACATCGTCGGGACGGTGCTTCTCGTGCTCGGTTCCATGTCCATCGCCCTCGTCGTCGGCGTGTCCGCCGCCGTCTACCTCGGCGAATACGCCCGCGACACCGCGCTCGTCCGCTTCATCCGCCTCGCCATCCTCAACCTCGCCGGCGTGCCGTCCATCGTCTACGGTCTCTTCGGCGTCGGCCTCTTCGTCGTGTTTCTCGGCTGGGGCACCTCGCTGCTCGCCGGCTGGTTCACCCTGGCCTTCATGGTTCTGCCGGTGATCATCACCGCCTCGGAGGAGGCGCTGCGCTCCGTGCCCAAGGGTTTCCGGGAAGCCTCCCTCGCCCTCGGCGCGACCAAGTGGCAGACGATCCGCACCAACGTCCTGCCCTACGCCCTGCCCGGCATTCTCACCTCCTCGATCCTCGGCGTCGCCCGCGTCGCCGGGGAAACCGCGCCGATCATGTTCACCGCCGCTTTCGCCGTGAGCGACCGGCTCCCCTGGCAGGTCGAGAAATGGTCCGACTTCTTTTTCCAGGGCGTGATGGCCCTGCCCTACCACATCTACGTCGTCTCCTCGAAGATCCCCCAAAACGAATACACCGAACGCGTCCAATACGGCACCGCCTTCGTTTTTCTCGCCATCGTCGCGCTCATCGCCGCCACCTCCATCGTCCTCCGCAACAAACTCCGCGGCCGCTACCGCTGGTGATCCGGAAAGCTCCTCGCTCATGTCCGCCGCCCCCGCATCCTCGTCCGCATCCCCCGCCCGCCCTTCTTCCGCCGCGTTTATGGAACCCTCCTCTTCCGCCGCCTCCGCGCCCGCCGCCCGTCCGCTCGCCGCGCCGCCTCCGCCGGCGGCCGCGAACGACCCCGCGCAAACTCTGATCGAGATCGAGAACCTCGACTTCTACTACGGCGCCAAGCAGGCCCTCTCCGACATCAACATCCGCATCCCAGAAAAACGCGTCACCGCCTTCATCGGCCCCTCCGGCTGCGGCAAGTCCACCCTCCTCCGCTGCCTCAACCGGATGAACGATCTCATCGACGGCGCCTCGGTGAAACGCGGCTCCATCAGGATCCGCGGCGTCGACATCCACGGACGCGACGTCGACCCGATCGAGCTCCGCAAACGCGTCGGCATGGTTTTCCAAAAATCGAATCCTTTCCCCAAATCGATCTACGAGAACATCGCCTACGGCCTCCGTATCCAGGGAATCAAAAACAAGCCCCGGCTCGACGAGGTCGTGGAAAAATCACTACGCGGCGCCGCGCTCTGGGACGAGGTGAAGGACCGTCTCCACGAATCCGGCCTCGGTCTTTCCGGCGGCCAGCAGCAGCGCCTGTGCATCGCCCGCACCATCGCGGTCGAGCCGGACATCATCCTCATGGACGAACCCTGCTCCGCGCTCGACCCCATCGCCACCGCCAAGGTCGAGGAGCTCGTCCACGAGCTGAAGAAGCAGTTCACGATCATCATCGTGACGCACTCCATGCAGCAGGCCGCGCGCTGCTCCGATATGACGGCGTTCTTCTATCTGGGGAAACTCGTCGAGTTCGACGCCACCCATAACATCTTCATGAACCCGAAAAACCCGCAGACCGAAGCCTACGTCTCGGGCCGCTTCGGCTAAAACGCCTCCCTCGGAGAACACGGAAGACACGGACGGAACAGTGGAAACCCTCCCGCCCGATCCACCCCATTCCATATTTTCCGTGGGCAACTCCCCCTTCCCTCAATGAAACGCTTCTTCGACGCCGAACTCGAAACCTTCCGCTCCGATCTGCTCCGCATGGGCGAGGTCGCCATCCGCCAGGTGCGCGACGCCCTGCAGGCGCTTGTCACCGGCGATACCAAGCTCGCCGAACGCGTCATCGCCGCCGACGACGAACTCGACCAACTCGAGAAGCGCATCGACACCGAGGCCATCCGCTACATGAACCTGCGCGCGCCGATCGCGACCGAATTGCGGCTCGTCATCGTCGGCATGAAAGCCTCCCACGACCTCGAACGCGTCGGCGACGAGGCCACCAGCATCGCCAAACGCGCGATCAAGCTCGCCGCCGAACCCCCGCTCAAACCCTACGTCGACATCCCGCGCATGTGCGCCACCGCGATCGAGATGCTTCGCGCCGCGCTCGATTGCTTCATCCATGCCGACAAGGAGAAGGCTGTCGCCGTCGTCAGACGCGACCAGGAGGTCGACGCGATCAACAAACAACTCTACCGCGAACTCAGCAGCTACATGATCGAGCGCCCCAGCTCCACCACCCGCGCGCTCGAGCTCATGTTCATCAGCAAAAGCCTAGAACGCATCGCCGATCACGCGACCAACATCGCCGAGGAGATGGTCTTCCTCAACGACGCGGAAGACATCCGCCACGACGAGTCGCTCAAAAAGACCGGCACGCCGGACTGATCGTCGGCGTCGCCTCTCCGCTCTTGCCCTTCGGGCTGCAGAGCGCGCCGTCCACCCAAACCCGAAAGCGAGCGGACGTCGGGGTGTCCTGCGTCTCGCAGGCCGCGATCAACCGCGGCCGAAACGCCGGGCCAGTTCCCCCTGGCTCAGCTCGACCTGCGTGGGCCGCCCGCCCGGGCTCGTGTGTGGCGCCCGACAGGCGAAAAGCTTTGCCACCAGCGCGCGCATCTCCGCCGCGTCGGCTTGCGGGGAAAGCCGCACCGCGCGAGCCGCCGCCAACCGGGCCAGTTGTTCACGCGCCACCTCGGGATCGCGTTCCGGCGAACGTCCGTCGCGAAACGCATCGAGCAGATCGCGCAGACAGGCCTCCCCGTCCGCGGGCTCCAACACGGAAGGCACCCCCTCGAGCCGGAAAGTGGCGCGCCCGAACTCGGCGATCTCGAAGCCGTGCTTCGCCAAAAACGCCAGACGATCCCTCAGCAGCGCCGCGCCGACCGGATCGAGTTCGAGCACGACGGGCAGAAGCAAACGCTGCACGGCCACCGATCCCGCGGAAAACTGCGACGCCAGCTCCTCGAAAACGATGCGCTCCTGCGCCGCCCGGCGATCCAACAAAAGCAAGCCCGCCGGCGTCTCGAAAAGCGCGTAGGTCGTGTGCGCCAGTCCGATGAATCGCCAGGCCCCGGTCGAAGGCGGCGGACGCGACGCGGATGCCACGGGCGGCACGGAAGGGGCGGGAACCGGAGCCGAGATCCGCACCGTCGGCCGCGCCGCCGCGGGGCCGCTCCACGAAACCGGAGGCGGCACGACCTTTGCCGCCGCGGACGAAGGCGCCGGCGTGGCCGACGCGTCCCGCGGTTCCACGCGCCCCGGCTCGGGACGCGGCGAAAGCTCCACCACTCCCATCGCGGCCACCGGCGGCGCGGCCTCGCGCAGCGCCGCGAGCACGCCACGAATAACGAAAGAACGGACCTGCGCCTCGGAACGAAACCGCACCTCGCGTTTCGTCGGATGCACGTTCACGTCGACCGCGGCCGGATCGATTTCCAAAAACACGAAGGCCGCCGGATAACGCCCTTTCGGCAGCACCTCGTGATAGCTCTCGATCAACCCGTAGGCCAACGTGCGGCTCTCGACCGGACGGCGGTTGACAAAGGTGATCGTCTCGTGGCGCGTCGCCCGTCCCCCCGTTCCGGGTTTGGCGATCAGCCCGTGCAGGCGCAGCCCGTTTTCCGCGATATCGATCGGCATCAGCGACTCCGCAAGCTGCCGGCCGAAAATCTCCCCCACCCGATCGATCAGCGCCGGACAGGTCGGCGAACGAAAAATGACGCGTCCGTCTTCGATGAGCGTGAAGGCGCAATGCGGCGCGGCGAGGGCATGCAGACGCACCGCGGCCACGATATGCGCGGCCTCGGTCGCGTCGCTTTTCAGGAACTTGCGCCGGGCGGGCACGGAGTTGAACAGCTGCGCGACCTCGATGCGCGTGCCTTGCGGGCGTCCGCAGTCCTTCACATGAACCACACGTCCGCCGTTGACGAGAATCTCGGTGCCCTCTCCCCCGGCCTCCGCCGTTTGCAGGCAAAACCGGGAAACGCTCGCGATCGACGGCAAGGCCTCTCCGCGAAAACCGAAACTCGCCAGGCGGTTGAGATCGGCGGCCTCGGCAATCTTGCTGGTGGCATGACGCTCGAGCGCGAGCAAGGCGTCCTCGCGCGCCATCCCGTGCCCATTGTCCTCGACCCGCATGAACGCGCGTCCGCCGTGCGAAAACTCCACCTCGACGCGGGTCGCGCCCGCGTCGAGCGCGTTCTCCACCAGCTCCTTCACCACCGCGGCCGGACGCTCCACCACCTCGCCGGCGGCGATCTGGTTGGCGACACGGTCGGGCAGGATGCGGACTTTCGACATGGCGCGGGCGACGCGAGGGATTCGGATTTCAGACAGATGAAGTGGCGACGCCGAGACGGTCGCCGAGTCGCGCATAGACCTCGCGTTGTCCGGAAGAGTGCTCGAGCAGATCCTTGTCGAAGGCGATCTTCCCCCGGGCGAAAAGCGTGATCACGCAGGAACCGCCGAAGGCGAAAAGCCCCTTCTCATCGCCTTTCGCGACCGAACGGCCGGGCACGTAGCTTTGCACGATGGAGCCCACCATCGTCGCGCCGATCTCGAGCTGGGCCACGCGGCCGAAACGTTCGCTCTCGATCAAGGTGACCATGCGTTTGTTCTCCACCAGATAGCCGGGATTGAGACGCAGCGCGAGCGGGCTGACGGAATAGAGCCAACCGTTGATGAGCCTCGCCTCCCCCGGGACGCCGGCGACAGGAAAGTGGAACCGGTGATAATCCACCGGGCAAAGCCGCGAGATCAGCATCGAACCGCCGGCAAACTCGCGCCCCAGTTCCTCCGAACCGAGCAGAGCGGCCATCGTGAATTTTTTCCCCTTCACGTAAAAGCCCTCCGCCGCGTCGACGTCCTGATAGGCGAGATGCCGACCGTCCGCCGGCAGCACCGCGATATCGTCGCCCGGCGCTATCGGGCGCGCGCCGGGACGCAGCGTGCGGTAGAAAAACTCGTTGAAGGTGCGATAGGCCGTGGCCGGCTTCGCGAACTCCTCGGCGTCGAGCCCGTAATCGACCACGAAGGGCAGCACCCGGTTGGCGCTGTCGGGTCGGTTCATCCGCCATCCATACCATGCGGAGAACCAGGCGCGCCGGACGGCCGCGACGAGGCTGACGCGCCCAAGCGGATTCCCGTAAATCCAGCGCAACCAAGCCTCCCCATAGATGCGCTCGGTTTCGAGCTGTCCGGTGCGGCGATTGAAGAAAACGATGGGCTCGGCGGGCATGATTACGTGTGCGGGAAGCAGGTCGGGCGACAAAGGCGAGGAAAAGCAAAAACCCGCGGCGCCGTCCGGCGTCGCGGGTTTCCAGGAGAAAAGCGCGGGGAGCGCGCGTTCCGCGATCAGGGCATCGCGATCTCGTAATTGAGCTGGTTGCGAACCGCGTCGGCGTTCTCGGTGAAGTGGAAGGCCACGCCGTTCTCGCCGGCGATGATGGTCTGCTTGCCGTCGGCGCCGTCACGAGCCCACACGCTGTTGTCGAAGGAGACGCGGAGCGTGCCGGCCTTCATCGCGTAGGCGAAGACGTCGGCCGAGGCGCGCATGCGCAGCGAGGGATTGAGGGCGACGGGCGAAAGGCGCACGGAGTGCACGGCCGCGATCACTCCGCGAGGATCGCGAAGATTGATCGGGGTGAACTTGGCGCTGACTTTCACCGCGTCGGGCAGGCAGCGGAAGGTCTGCTCCAGCTCGAAGCGCGGGTGGGTGACCTTGACGTCGAAGACCGTGGCGCCGTCACGAACGGACTTCTTCACCGTGGCCTGGTAGCCGGCGTCGTCGACGCCGCCGACATTGAACCACTTGCGGCGACCGTCGGTGCCGACGTAGCTGCCCTGCAGGCTGATGCCGGCGGCGGACTCCACGAGCACCTCGTCGCGCGGGGTGGCGAGCGCCTGGATGAAACCCTTTTCGGTGACCTCGAGACGATAGCGGTCATTGCCGAATTTGCGCGGATCGTTGGCAAACGAATCGGGACTGACCGTCGTGGTCGTGCCAACCGCCGGAGCGGGAACGGTCACCGGAGCGGGCGGCGGCACCGGAACGATAACCGGCGCCGGAGCGGGCGTGGAGGGAGCGGGTGCGGGCGCGGGAGCCGGCTCGGACGTCGCCGGCGTGGCGGGCGCGGCCGGAGCGGTCTCCGCGGCCGGCGTCGCGGATTCCGGAACCGCAGGACGGGTCTTGGGGCCGCGCATCACGGCGGCGAGACCGACGACCGCGGCGACGAGACCGACACCACCGGCGATGAAAATCGGTCCCTTGTTGCTCTTACGCACGGGCGAAGCCGGGGCGGCGGCACGCGGCGCGGCCGGGGCGGCGTTCTCTTCGACCGAGACGGATTCCACCGGTTGCGGAGCGGCCGCGGGCGCGGGCCGCTTCGCCGATGCCGCCGAAGATCCGGCCGCGGCCGGCGCCGTGGCCGGGGCGGATGCGGCGGAAGTCTTGGCGAAAGGCGCGGTGGTCTTGGTCCGAGCGGCCGGACGGGTCGCCAACACATCCAAGGTGGGCTGAACCCAGGCGGCGTCGGCGGAACCCGCGGCGGCAAGGGCGAGAAGTCCGAACGCGCTCGTCGGCTGGGGGGCGACGCCCGACTCCAAACCGAGACGGGTGACCAGCTCGGCGGACACGGGCGCCCACGGTTTAAGACCGAGCGAGGTCGCGAGATTATCACTCAACCAGGCTTGGCCGGGGGTGAGTCCGGCCACGTGGAGGATCGTGGCGGGAGAACCGTCGAGCACCGGCTTGAGTTCCTCGGCGAGAACCCCGGCGATCTTCGGGGCCGCCTCGGAGAAGTCGTAGTTGTCGTTGTAGAAGAGCTTGCCGGCCGCGGCCTTGAACTTGAGGCCCAGCCCCTGCTGAACCGCCTCGAAGATCTTGGCATAGCCCACGGGAGCGGAAGCGACGGCCTTGATGCCCTCCGGGGAAACCCAGACCAAGGAGGCCTCCTCCTCCCCGGGAATCAGAACCAGCGCGACTTCATTGGCGGAAAGCGAGCTGGCGACCACGCCGATGTGGGTGGGAGCGGCCAAGGTGAGCTCGGCGGGAGCGAGACCGAGCCCGCCCAAGGTCTCCTTCGCGCTGGCGAAAGCGGCGGAGTCGACCGCGGCGAGAAGCCACGGGGTCGCGCGGGCGGGATCCAGCGCGGCGCCGCTGGCAGCGTCACACACGGCCGCGACCGGAGCCCCATCGAATCCATGCGGAAGCTTGGCGGCATGGCTTTGGAGCGCGGCGGGTTGGCGAACGGCGCCGGACTCGGCTTCGGCGGAAAGGTGCAGGAAGTTTTTCTCTCCCAAGAGAGACGCGCGAACGACACCGGCCAGACCATGCTCGGCCACGAAGGCGGCGAGGTCGGCTTTGGCGTCGAGCGAAAAGGCGCGGGCAACCACGACTTTTCGGCCGGCGAGGACGGCGATATGCACGGAGTGCGGCGCGAGTTCGGCGTAGGCGAGCGAGGCGGAAGGGGTGGCCATGATAGAAAAGGATTAGTGAGGGTGATAGCTGGAGGAAGGCAACGCTTTAGGGGACGAGGCGGGAAAACAGAAGTTATAGTTCAAGCAACTTCTTACGTCGCTCTTCAAAGGCTTTCTCCTTGGCGCTGAGCTTGGTCATCTCGGCTTCGAGGACTTCGCGCTCCGCCGCGAGCTCCGTGCGGAGCTTGTCGCAGGCGGCGCGATCCTTGGCGAGCTGGGCGCGGGAAGCCTCGATCTCGGCCAGAGCGGCCTCGATCTCGGCCTGCTGAACCGCGCATTTGTCGATCGCGGCCTTGAGCTTCTTCTCGCGGGCGAGAATGTCCTGGCTCGCTTCCTCGACGCTGGCGGCGTCCGCCTCGAGACGGGCGCGTTCAGCGGTGAGCGCCTTGCGCTCGGCGGCGAGCTGCTTCTCGGTTTCGCCGACGGAAGCGACACGGGCGTCAAGCCGTTGGTCGCGCTCGTCGAGCGCCTTTGCCCGGGCATCGAGCTGGCTGACGACGACAGCGTGCTTTTGTTCGGCCTTGGCGAGAGCCGAAGTGCGGGAAGCGAGCTCCTCTTCGCGGGCGGCCAAGGCTTTTTCGCGGGAGGCCAAGGACTTGAGCGCGGCGGCATGCTCGGCCTGCGCCGTTTCGAGGCCGGCGATGTCGGCGGCGAGGGACTCCTGGTCCTGCTGAAGCTTCTTGCGCTCGCCTTCGAGGCGGGCGCGGAGCGCGGACATTTCGGCTTCCGCGGCGCCGAGTTCGGCTTCGCGAGCGTCGAGTTTGGCCACGGCGGCTTCGCGTTCGGCGATCTTGGCCTCGCGAGCCTTGATCTGAAGAACGTGCTCGGCCTCGGCTTCGGCGAGTTTCGCCTGCCCGGCCTCCAAGTCGGCCTGCCGGAGCTGGAGCTGTTTCTCGCGGGCAACGAGGGCCTGTTCCACAGTGGCGAGCTTCTTGCGTTCGGTTTCGATCTCGGCTTGGGCGGCCTCGAGGCCGGCGGCCTCGGCGGCAAACGCATCCTGATCTTGGCGAAGGGCTTTGCGATCCGCCTCGATCTTGGTGCGCTCGGCGGTAAGGGCGGCCTCGGTCTTCGCGACGGCGGCCTCGCGTTGGGCGGCCTTCTGATCGCGGGCGGCGAGTTCGGTCTCCTGGGCGACCAACTTTTTCTCGCGAGCGCCCAACGCCTTCTCGGCTTCGGCGAGTTTCTTCCGCGCGGCATCGAGATCGGCCTGGGCCGCGGCGATCTCCTTTTCACGCGCGGCGAGCGCGGAGGTGGCCTTGGCGGCGGCGGCTTGTTCGGCCGCGAGCGCCTTGCGGTCGGCGGCCAAGGCGGAAACGGCGGCTTCGTGCGCGGCCTTGTCCTGCTTGAACTGCTTTTCCTGCTCGGCAAACGCGGCCTGCTTGGCGGCCAGAGCCTTTTCCGCCGCGGCGACCGACTCGGTGCGGGCGGCGAGTTTCCCGTCCGCTTCGGCGACCTTCTTCTCTCGTTGGGCGAGTTCGGTGTCGCGGGTGCGAAGCCGGGCCTCCTCGGCGTCGAGCTTCTTGCGGATATCCCCGAGAGCGGCTTCGCGGTCGGCGAGCCCGAGCTCCGCCTTGGCGAGTTCGGCGGCGCGCTTCTTGTGGGTTTCCAAAGCGGCGGCGGCCTCGGACTTGGCTTTGGCGAGGGCGGCGGATTCGGCGGCGATGCGCTTCGTCTCCTCGGCAAGCCGGGCCTGCTCGGCCTCGAGCGCCTTGCGGGAGGCGGCGAACTTCTCCTCGGCCGCCTTGGCGGCGTCGAGCTGGTCCATCGCCTTCTTTTCCAAAGCGGCGGATTCAGCTTCCCGCTTGGCAAGCTGTTGTTCGCGAACTTCGAACTTGCGCCGACTGTCGGCGATTTCGCGAAGGGCGGCTTCGTGGGCCGCCTCACGTTCGGCGAGCTTTTCCTCGGCGGCCTTCAGCCCGGCGGAACGCTGGTCGAGGGCCTTGAGCGCGTTGGCGTGTTCGGCTTTCGCGGCGCGGAGCGCGCCCGACTCGGTCGCGAGGCGCTCGGCCTCCTGCTTGACGCGGGACTGCTCGGTTTCCAGCGCCGCGGCCTGCTCGGCGAGCGCGGCCTGCTCGGCGGCGAGTTTGGACTGGGCCGCGGCGAGCTGCTTTTCACGAGCGGCGACCGCCTGGTCGCGCGCAAGGGTGTCGGCCTCGGCCTGGGCGGCTTTCTTCTTCTGAAGTTCGAGCGACTTCTGCGCGGATGCGAGGGCGGCTTCACGTTCGGCCAAGGCTTTCTCGGCGGCGGCGAGTTCCTTGGTCTTCGTGGCGGCGGCGGCGGTGGCGGCGGCGGCGGCGGCGCGTTCACCCTCCAGAGCGGCGCGTTCGGAGGCGAGACGACGGGCTTCCTGTTGGAGGCGCGCCTCCTCGGCCTCGAGTTCGGATTGGCGGGCGGCGAAGGTTTCCTCCTCGGCGCGAACGCGGGCGAGCTGGGCGGCGACCTTCTTCTCCTGCGCAAGAACGGACTTCTCACGCACGGTGAAGTTGTCTTCCCGCTCCGCGACGGCCTTTTCCTGCGCGGCGAGCTTGGCCTGGGCCGCGGCGAGGGCGGTTTCCCGCTCCGCCAAGGCGGCTTCCATCTCGGCGAGCTCGGCCATGCGCTTCTGGTGAATTTTCACGGAATCGCCGGCGGCGATCTTCGCCTCCTCCAGTTCGGCGGCTTCGTCGGCGATGCGCTTTTGTTCGGCGTTGAGCTGGGTGCGAACGGCGTCGAGCTCGGCCTGGCGGGCGGCCAAGGCGGCTTCGCTTTCGGCCCGGCTCTTTCTGGCGCGTTCCAGTTCGGACTTGGCCTGGGCGGCCGCGGCGCGAGCAGCCTCCAATTCGGCACGCTGGGCGGCGAGCGCCTGCTGCTCGGCGGCGAGCGCGGATTCCCGTTCCGCGAGAGCGGCTTGGGCCGCTTCCAGCTCGGCACGCTGGGGCGCGAGCGACTTGTCGGCCTTGGCGAGATCGGCGGCGCGGCGCGCGGCTTCCTTTTTCTGCTTCTCGACGTCGGCCAAAAGATCGGCGACGGAGGCCCTCTCGTTCTCGATGCGGGCGCGCTCGGCGGCGAGATCCGCCTCGGCGGAGGCGATCGCTTTTTCACGTTCGGCGATGCGCTCGGCCTGGGCTTTGACCTCACGCTCGGCGGTGTCCCGACGATCTATCTCTTCCTGAAGCTGCTTCTGAAGGCGGTCGCATTCGGCGCGCAGGGACTCGAGTTCGGCCGAGGACGCCGGCGAAGCGGCGCCGGCGGTGAAAGGTTGGGAGGACGACGGACGGGTTTCGCCGGCCAGAAAAAGCGTCATCTCCTGGCGGCAATGCTGCGCGATCGCCGACGTGTGACCGTTGAGACGCGGCTGAAGAAGTTCGGTCGCGCGGGCGAAAAAGGCGCTGAGATTGAGCGGCGGGTGAAACAAATCCCGAACGCCCAAGCGGATTGCCCGGACGATGACATCCATCTCGGGTTTGGCGCAGAGCAGGAGGATCGGCGCGGTGCGCTGATGGGAGCGGACATTCTCCGCCAAGGTCAGGGGGTCCTTGCCCAGCTTCGACCCGTCGTGGATCACCAGATCGAACTGTTCGGACTTCAGAGAGGTTTCGAGTTCGGTCGGCGTCTGAATATCGCGGGTATAAAGGCCGGTTTCCACCGCCACATAGGCTTTGGCTTCGAAGATGTCCGGACCGGTGCGAACAAGCAGGATTTTCGCTGACACAGCAGAAGGGGATTTAAGGGTTTCGTCGGTGGGGTAACCGACGGGATGCTAAGCCAAAGGAAAAGCGGATCGGGCCAGCAACCGTAAAGCTGTTGGTAAATTGTTCCGAAATTGTCAAAAAAAAGTCTACTGATAGCAAAAATAGGTAGTAGATCCTAGGCGACGGCTGAAAAAGGCCTACTTTCCGATCGTAAAAATAATGCTATAACTCCGTAAGTGCGCCGCACTTACGGGCATCGATCCAACTATCGCTACTTTTAACGGTAAAGCGCCGTTTGCGGGGCCGGAGCCAACACATTGTAGGCCCGAATGGCCGTGCGCCACCATGCCGAGAGGCGTTCGGCCGGTTGCGACCAGAGATCGCGATGAAGCGCGGCCATCGAATCGGCGTCGAGCAACAGCGCCAACTTGTCCCGGGAAGAGAGCGCCGAAGGTCCTTCGCTCAGAAGCCGTTCACGCAATGGAGCGAAACGATCCCCGTTCGCGCTCGCCGGACCGTGGTCGCGTTCCCGCAGAAGCGCCAGATGCACCGCGTTCACATAGGGGTCGAGCACCGCCTGCATCAGGCCGTAGTCGGCGGCGAGTTCAGGCAAAGGCGGGGTATGACGGCGACAGGCCTCCAGATTGCGGGCCAGCCGGATCAGTTCGGGCGGAGGCGAGGTTTCCTCGGGAGTCAGGAAAAACTTGCAGCGTCGGACGAAGCCGCCGGCCGCAAGCTGACCGGTGACAAGCGAAACGGGGATCGAGGTGACGAGCCCGAAAAGGATCGGGGCCAGCCAAGCGGCGAAAGACGGCTTCACCCAAAACGCAAAAACGCCCCACCCCAGCCCGATGACGGTGTGTCCGGCGTGCGTGAGGATCGCCTCGCGCCATTCCGGTTCGCCATCGGCGCCACGACGCTGCGCCACCCAAGCCACGCCGCGCCCGGCCAGGGTGAGCACGATGAACTTGGAATGAAACAACATCAGCACCGGCGCGATCAGCGTGAAGATGACCGTCTCGGAAACGGCGCTCGCGATCACCCGCGTCCAGCCTCCAAACCCCGCGGCCGCTCCGGGGCGCCTCGCGAGGTCGATGATCGCGAGAACCTTGGGCAGGAAAAGCAAACCGAGCGTGCCGAAGAGCAGCAGCAACGCCTGGGCGTGGAAATCCAGATGCAGGTAGCGCGCAAAGCTGTCGACCGGCAACGGACTCAGGCCGGTGGCGGCGTAGCGCCAGGCGATGAGCGAGGAGACGAGAAGAAAGGCGAGCCAGAGCGGCGAGGCCAGATACGCGAGAATGCCGAGCGCGAGGTGCAGGCGGTTCGCCGCGTGCAGGCCACGCGCGGTCACCAGCCAGGCGTGCTGAAGATTGCCCTGGAGCCATCGCCGGTCGCGCTTCGCGAAGTCGATCAGGTTGCCCGGACACTCCTCGTAGCTCCCCTCGAGGTCGACCGCCAGCCACACCGACCAGCCGGCGCGGCGCATGAGCGCGGCCTCGACGTAATCGTGGCTGAGGATCCGCCCGCCGAAGGGTTCGACGCCGGGAAGGTCCGGCAACGAGCAATGTTCGATGAAAGGCGCGACACGGATGATGGCGTTGTGCCCCCAATAGTTGGCCTCGCCCTGCTGCCAGTAGTTCAGGCCGGCGGCGAAAACCGGACCGTAAAGGCGCGAGGCGAACTGTTGGAGGCGCGCGAAGATGGTCTCGCCGTTCACGAGGCGCGGCACGGTTTGGATGATGCCCGCGCCCGGATTGCGCTCCATCAGGCGCACAAGTTTCACGATGGCGTCGCCGGTCATGATGCTGTCGGCGTCGAGCACGACCATGTAGCGGTAGCGCTTGCCCCAACGACGACAGAAGTCGGCGAGGTTGCCCGCCTTCTTGTTCACGTTGACGCGGCGTTTGCGGTAAAACATCCGGCCGCGGGCGCCAAGCTGCCGGGTGAGCGCGACCCAGGCCGATTCCTCCTCGATCCAGCGGTTCGGATTCGTCGTGTCGCTGAGGATGAAAAAGTCGAAGGCGTCGAGCTGACCGGTCGCCTCGAGCGAACGGTAGATGACGCGCAGCCCTTCCATGATGCGCGAGGTGTCCTCGTTGAAGACCGGCATCACGATCGCGGTCGGCGCGTCGAGCGGCCGGGCCTCGTCCTCCTCCGACAGGCTGTTCAGGATGCGCTGGGGATCGCCCGCGCCCAGGCGACAAAACCAGCCGATCACCGCCTGCACCGCGCCGAAGGCTACCAGGCTGAAGAGCATGGCGAAGAGCACGAGGTGCAGGATCTTCCACTTGTCCATGCCCGTGCGCCAGTGGAGATCGGCCATCAGGAGAACCGCCGGCCCGACGAGCAGGAGGGTCAGGGTGGCGACCAGGAGCCGGCGCTGGGTGACACGGGTGCCGTCGAGATGGGCGGGATCGAAGCGGGTGGCTCGCATGGAAAATCGGACAAAACGAAAAGTTCAGGAGTGGGTCGCGAACCAGAGCACGGCAAGGACCCCGACGAAGAGCAGCCAAAGGAAGACCACACGCAGCACCGGCCAGCGCGCGAAGGTCTTCCACGCCTCGTCGGCGACGTTGGCGATGGGGCCGAAGTCGATCGGGCGAGGCACCATGCGGGTGAGTTCGAGTTCGGGACCTGCCTCGAGGTAGGCGGCTCGCATCGCCTCGACCAACTCGGGCGGGGGCGGAGTGGCGGCGAGAAAGTGCTGCGGCCAACGCGCGGGAACGTCGGCCATCACGAGCGCGATGCGGCCGCGCGTGCCGAGGCGTTCGTCCTCGGGGTCCGCGGCGTCGCCCAAGACCCGGGCGAACCACGCGGCGGTGCGTCGCTCGGCCTCGCGCATGGCGAGGGCGACGGCGTCGAGCCCCGCGCCCTCGGGCGTGTCTGCCGCCGCGCGGGCGGCGCGAATGATCTCGACGGCGAGACGGTTGAGCACGAGACGGCTCTCGATCTGGTGGGCTCGAAGATAGCTTTCGACGCGAAGAAACGCCTCGTCCCAATCGGGGCCCGAGGGATCGGCGCCGGCGGCGAACGGAGTGGCCGGGAGCGCGGCTGGAATCTCCTCGCTCATTGCAGCCAGGTGTAGGCCCAGGTTTCGGACACGGGTTGGTAGCCGTCGCGCAACTGCACCCGAAGTTGCACCGGCCGGGGCTCGGACAAACCGCCGGGAGGCGCGTCGGTGCCCTCGATCTGGAGCGCCACGCGCCAGCCGTCGATGCCGGTGTGGCGGATGAGCGTCTGGTGCCGGATGCGCGCGCCGGGGCTGAGCACCTCGACGTTCGCGGCCAGCGTCTCGGGATTGCGCTGACCGATGCCGCCTCCGGCGAAATCGATCCAGTAGAGGCGTCCCCAGCCGCCGCCGGGCAGACCGCCGATGCGGGTGGAATGGACGCGGGCGAGGTTGTCATCGCCGGGCTGCTCGAGCGACCAGACCATGCGGTAGGCCAGGTTGAAGGGCTGGCCCCGCACCGGTTTCTGATCGGGCACCCAATAGGCGACGATGTTGTCCATATATTCGTCTCGGGTCGGCAGCTCGACCAACCGCAGGTGGCCGCCGCCCCAGTCGCCGACCGGCTCGATCCAGCAGCTCGGACGATCATGGTAACGCGCCTCGAAATCCTCGTAGGCGGAGATGGCGCGTTCCCGTTGGAGGAGACCGAAACGCGTCGGCTTCACCGCGCGGAGATCGGAATTGAGGATGACGCGGGGATTTTGCAGCGGGCGCCAGATGTGTTCGCCGTCGGCGGTGTGCAGGAGGAGGCCGTCGGAATCGTGCACCTGCGGGCGCGGGTCGTCCGTCGGACGATCGGAGTTTTTCCCAAACCAGAACATGCTCGTGAGCGGCGCGATGCCCGGCAGGTCGATGTTGTCGCGCGCGTAAAGCTCGGCGCGGACGTCGATCACCGTCGGTCGTCCGGGCTGGATGACGAATTCGTAGGCGCCGGCGACACGTTTGCTGTCGAGCAGGGCGTAGACGACGAGCGATTTCGCGCCGGGACGCGGCTTTCCGATCCAGAAGTCGGTGAACACGGGAAACTCCTCGATCTTGCCCGGCACGCCGGAATCGATCGCCAAGCCTCGGGCGGACAGGCCGTAGACCTGACCGGCGCCGAGGGCGCGGAAGTAGGAGGCTCCGTGAAACGCGATGAGTTCGTCGAAGACATCGGGCCGGTTGAGCGGATAGTGGACACGGAATCCGGCGTAACCGAACGAGGAGCGCAGCCAGCCGAGGTTGCCCAGTTTCCCGTAGTCGAAGAAGTCCCGGATGAACGGGATCGTCTGCACATGCGTCGGGCTGAACTCGCGGATCGACACCTGCTCGCGCGCCCCGGAGGTGCGGTGGAAAAAGTGCAGGTGAAACGGCAGGTCCTCGCCGCGCCAGAGAGCCTGCTCGGGCTTGAAGCGAATATGGCGGTTCTCGTCGTAACCCATACGGGCGAGGCGCTCCGGCAGCTCGCGGTCCGGCTCCTTGTAGGGCGCGGCGGCGCGCTCCGCGGCCTGCTTGCGAACATAGTCGAAGTTCACCTTGAGCTTTTCGATCGCGGCGCGCGCGGACGAGGCCGCGAGGAACGCCGCGATCAACGCGCCGACGAGAACGCGAACGATGGTTGCGGGATGGACGGATCTGGAGGGAAGCACGACGGAAATTGGACAGGAAAGACGGCGGCGAGACCATCGGGTCCCGGCCTTATGAATTCGCAGATGTGGAGCAGTTTCGCGGAGCGGCCGCGGGGCAAACGCAAATCGTGGATTTCGCATGGTTTTGCCGACGACCGGAGCCGGTCAGGGCGCCTCGCCGCCCGGACCGCCGGCGCGTTTGACAAGCGCGGGCCGCAAGAGCCGCTTCGGCAGTTTTTTCACGGAGACAAAGCGCGCGCGAAAAAGTTCATCGAGCGTCTCGCGAACATCGGCGGGAAGGCGGGCGACCAGTTCGTCGATATCGGGCAAGGCAGCGCCCTTGCCGTCGTCCTCGTCGTCGGTCGCCGCGGCGCGACGCGCGGCGGCCGAGGCCGTGACAAAACCGGCTTCGCGGGCCGCGAGCTCGCCGCGCATCTGCGCCTCGAGTTCCTCCAAGGGCGGTCCGTCCTCGTCGTCCGCCGGAGGAAGCGAATCCATTGATGAGGCGAACGAGGCGACCGGCTCGGCTTCGTCGTAGCCCTCGCCCGCGGCGGAGTCTTCGCCGGCGATCCCTGCGCCGAAACCGGAGGCCGGCACGTTGGAGGCGCGCGGCGGCGGAATCAGGGGCGGCCCGGGCCGCGGCGGCGGAGCGCTCGCGGCGGATTCCTCGACGTAGGCGAGGACCGCGGCGTCAAGCCGGTCGATCAGGGCTTTTTTTTTTCGGCGCCGCCGGCCGCGTCCGAAGCGGGCAAGGCGGCGCCGAGCGTGGCGAGTTCCTTGAGAAGGGAGTCGATGGCCCGGGCGCGGGAAGCGTCGACGGCCTTCAGGAGCGTGACCTCGAGGTTGATCTTGTCGGAAAGGCCGAGCTTCACGTCGCCCTCGCCCTGGCGCAGCACGTCGAGCATGCGGGTGAGCTGTTCGGTGGTCAGCGGCACGCCGCCGAGCGCGGAGCTGCGTCCGCCCTTGGAGATGGAATCGAGCAACGCTTCGCGAACATGTCCCTGCAAATCGGAGACGAGCCGGGCGAGGTCGCGGCCGGAGGCGTCGCATTCGTCGACGATGCGGACGATCTGGGCGTGGTCGCCCGCGGCGAGCGCGGCGGCGAGCGCGGCGAGCTTTTCGCCGGAGACGAGACCGTAGACGTCGAGCACGTCGGCCTCGTCGATCTTCGCGCCGCAGAAGGAGATCATCTGGTCGAAGATGGACTGGGCGTCGCGCATGCCGCCGTCGGCCATGCGCGCGATGCAGGCGAGAGCCGTATCCGTCGCCTGAATACCCTCGGCCGCGGCGATCTTCCGCAGGCGCTCGACGATGAGCGCCGGCGCGATCGGTTTGAGGTCGAAGCGCTGGCAACGGGAAACGATCGTCGGCAGGACCTTCTGGGGATCCGTGGTGGCGAAGACGAACTTCACGTGATGCGGCGGCTCCTCGAGCGTCTTGAGGAGGGCGTTGAACGCGGCCGCCGAAAGCATGTGCACCTCGTCGATGATGTAGATTTTGAACTTACCCTGCGCCGGCGCGTATTGGACGGTGTCGCGCAGGTCGCGCACCTGGTCCACGCCGTTGTTCGAGGCGCCGTCGATCTCGATCACGTCGAGGTGGGTGCCGGCCGCGATGGCCTGGCAGGCGGGGTCCTGCGGATCGAAGTCGGCCTTAGGACCGTCGGTGCAGTTGAGCGCCTTGGCGAAGATGCGCGCGGTCGAGGTTTTTCCGGTGCCGCGGGGACCGACAAAAAGGTAGGCGTGGGCGATGCGCTGGCGGGCGATGGCGTTGCGCAGGGTGCGGACCACGTGATCCTGACCCACGACGTCGTCGAAGGTCTGCGGGCGCCATTTGCGGGCGATGACTTGATAGGCGGCTTGCGACACGGCGGAGGACGAAAGCACGCGGCGGATGCGGAAGCGACAAACCCGAAAACGCGTCGGGCGAAAGTTAAAGTGGCCAGGCACTCCACGGCACTGGGAGAACGTCGTCACCGTTGCTGCCTTCCGGCCCTGGCGGGGTTCACGCGCCTGCCCATGCATGGCGCCTGGCCGCCCGCACCGTGGGCGCCGCGCGAAGGCGGTTCAACAGGAATCTTCGAGGAATCTTCGCTAGCAGCCTGTCGGACTTAACGGGGAACTTCGCTTAGGGACTGGAGTCGAGGTGGATATGCCGAAGTTCGTCAACATCGACCACGACACGGAGCTGCTCTTGCCGCCGAAGCTGAGGGAGTGGGTG